>ERZ808037.112-NODE-112-length-87940-cov-5.111993_pt1 | contig 87940 bp, 78 predicted proteins | sample MGYA00380190_ERZ808037 | MGnify/ENA primary metagenome ERZ808037 (study PRJEB31490, sample SAMN06133399) | mouse gut metagenome | isolation source: J9 | host: mice | place: China: Chengdu | collected 2015-05 ... | reverse complement strand
TGATCGCACGGCCGCTCGCATCCGTTGCTGCAAAAAGGGTGCTTCCGATCCTGCTCAGTCCGCCCGGATTGCTGAACTGGAAGGTTCCGATCTGGACACCGATCGGCTGCGGATTGTTCTGGTCGTCAGGATAGCAGATCTGTCCGTCTTCTGTCATGGAAAGATTGCTGGCAATATAGGTTCTGGGCAGGGAAATCGCACGTCCTCTAGAATCCATGACCGGAAGACCGTCGGAATTCGTCAGCATCATGCCGCCGTTACCGCCCAGCGCCCATGTGAAATCACCGTTTCTTGTATAGTATGTAGTGCCGTCATCTCCACGTACCGCAAAGAAACCGTCTCCCTCGATGGCAAACGCGGTATCGCTCTGGGAATCCAGCAGGCTTCCCTGTGTGAAAATAGAATTGATCGACGAAAGCCGCACACCCAGTCCGACCTGTGAGGTGGTGGGCTTGGGATCCCCGTTCGCCGTCGTGGTAACGGAACGCAGATTCTGGTACAGAAGTGATTTAAACTGTGCCACCTGTCCCTTATATCCGGCGGAATTGACATTCGCCAGATTATTGGCGATCGTATCTACATTCGTCTGCTGTGCATTCATACCGGTCGCTGCCGACCACAAACTTCTAACCATAATTAAACGCCTCCTATAATCTGCCTAATTGATTCACTGCTATGTCAAGAGATTCATCAAAGGTTGTGATCACCTTCTGATTACTCTCATACTGTCTCTGGATCGCGATCATGTTCACCATCTCTGTGACGATGGAAATATTGGACTTCTCCAGCGCCCCGGCTCTGATCACGGTGCCTTCCACTTCCTGCTCCAGTCTCCGGTTAGCCGTCGCATCTTCATCAAGAGCCGCTTCCAGCGCCTGCTGCGCCGCCTCTTCCTGCTGCTGCGCTGTACGCACCGCAGCTTCCAGCTCTTCCACATTGTCCGAGCCGCCGGCACGCGCGATATTCAACGCTCTCTCTGCCGTGGCGGTGTTGGTTCTCGCTCTGGAATAAGCCGTTCTCGCACTTTTGACCGCGTCACTGTCTACGATCTGGAAGAAATTCTCCCCGAAGTGCTGCAGATTGTCATAATCCTCGAAGTCTACCACCCCGATCGTCGCTACCGGCGCCCCGTTCTGGTAGATCTCACCGTTGGTATTGGTGCTGATCTGCTTGTCATTGGGATCCAGCTTAATGCGGCGGCGGTTCTCATCCAGAACAAAATCTCCGTCCTGCGTCACGAGATACCCCTGTGTATTCATGGTAAAATTACCGTCCCGTGTGTACTTCACGGAAGATACATCTGCCTTGTTCGTGTATTCCACAAGGAAAAAGCCCGGGCCGTCCAGCGCGAAGTCAAGGACATTATCTGTCACCTTGATCGGCCCTTCCGCATAATCCGTGTAGTCCTCTCCCACCTTCACACCCAGGTTCATGCCCGTCCTTGACGACCATTTCTCCGGAGCGTCCGTCAACTCTTCATAATATGTCCTGGCGGTAGAAAGGTTCCTCGGCAGATTCCCCGGTTCCGACAGATCCTTGATCTTGTAAGCCAGCACCGTATCAAATGCCTGGCTGGTGGCTCCCTCTTTCTTGAAGCCGTTGGTATCGGCGTTGGCCAGGTTGTTGGTCATGACATCCATCCGGTGCTGTTCATTGATCATCCCCGTGTACGCCGTATACAATCCTTTCAGCATAGCGCTTCTGCCTCTCTTTCCTGTCCTGTTCACCATTCTCCGCCGTGCGCTCCTGTCAAAACAGGCGCCGCCGGACAATGCTGTCTGACTTTAAATTTTATCTGTAACGATCATTCTGATCAGGATTCATCCGATTCCATATCAATCCTCGCGGTATCCTGCAAGGAATTCCACATATTTGCCTGTGCCGACAGCGACTGCCGTCATCGGATCCTCCGCCGTCATCGTGTTGATGCCCGTATGATGCGCGATCAGATCCTCCAGGCCGCGCAGCAGGCTGCCGCCTCCTGTGAGTACAATCCCTCTGTCCGCAATATCCGCAGCCAGCTCCGGCGGCGTCTTCTCCAGGACACTGTGGATCGTCTCCACGATCTGCACCGTCGTCTCGTGCAGTGCCTCTTCCGTCTCTTCCGAGGACACCTTCACGGTGCGCGGCAGACCCGTCACCAGATTACGCCCTCTTACATCCATATAGTCTACTTCCGGCCGCTTGTAGGCGGAACCGATCTTTATCTTCAAATCCTCTGCCGTCCGTTCACCGATCAGCAGATTATGTTTCTTACGCATGTAACGCACGATCGCCTCATCGAAATCGTCTCCCGCGATTTTAATGGAAGCGCTGACAACCGTACCGCCCAGTGAGATTACTGCGATATCGGAAGTACCGCCGCCGATATCCACGATCATATTGCCGCAGGGCTTGGAAATATCAATCCCCGCACCGATCGCCGCCGCAATGGGCTCCTCTATGATGGACACCTCTCTGGCGCCCGCCTGATAGGTGGCATCCTCAACCGCCTTCTTCTCTACTTCCGTAACACCGCTTGGCACACAGACCGCAATGCGGGGTTTCCGGAATGTCTTCTTACCCAGAGCCTTCTGGATAAAATATTTCATCATCTTCTCTGTTACCTGATAGTCCGAGATAACACCCTGCCGCAGCGGCCTTACCGCCACGATATTGCCCGGGGTCCTGCCCAGCATCAGCCTCGCGTCCTCGCCGATCGCCTTGATCTTGTTCGTATCTCTATCAAAAGCTACAACAGAAGGCTCTTTCAGTACGACGCCCTTGCCCCTGATGTAGACCAGTATGCTGGCTGTTCCCAAATCAATTCCGATATCTGTATACTGCATTCCCTTTGATCCCCTTTCCCGTGATCTCTCTATAATAATTTCCAATTACTGTCAAAATAAACCATCATTACGGCCTTCTGCCGGGCAGTCCGTCGGCCGATTTCAGTAAAAAGCGCAATACGCTGGATATATTATAACCTAAAGGAATGGTTTTTCAAAGGCTTTTATAGATTTTTTAAAAAATTTTAAAAATTAAAAAGAACGCCAAAAACAGAACGGCTCCTTCCGTCCTGTTCTCAGCATCCGTGCTCTATAAATTTTTATCGGAGTATTCCTCCGGTTTCTTAACCTTTCGACCGCAGAAAAACATTGCCAAAACTTCCCTTCTATACCTTAAGATCAAAGGGACGATACAAAAGCTGTGACTTCTGCAGTTCCTCCACCAGCTCTTCCGGATCCGGAGCACTCTGTGCCTCAGCTGCCTCCGGCAGATTCTCCGTCACCTTCTGCAGCTCATCCGGCTTCATCTCCTCCTGGAGGACATCCTGCATCTCTTCCTGCAGCTCCAGCGCTTCTTCCATCACTTCATCCAGCTCATCAAGAATGCCGCCGCCCTCCGTGCCGGTAACCTCTTCCACAAGATCCTCCATTCTCTCTTCCGGTGTCTTGGGCCTGCTCTTCTCCACTGCCTCGGCGATCTTCTCCCCGATCTCCTGCGACTCGTCCATCATATGCATCATCTGCTCGTTGTTGTAGGCCATCTTCGCCGCCTTGATCTGATCTTCATAGGACTGGAACATTTCCAGCTTCCTGGCAATTTCCTCCACTGTCTCACATTTCACATTTTTCAGATTTTCCTTCTGGTTCTCAAAGAAGGCTACCTTTCTGTCCCGCTCTTCCTGCCGCTCCATCTTCTGCTGTGTGCTTTTCAGGCCGCGTCCCATACCTAAAAATCCGCTGCCGAATACAGAGCTGCCAAATCCATGCATACCGATATTCATAGAGATACCTCCCGCTTCCTTCCGACTTTCCAATATAACCCGCTGCCGCCTGTCTATGCGGCCTGCCGATCTGCTGCCGGGTACTGTACCGTTATCCCGCCGTACCGCTGTGCACGGAGAGAATTCTGTGCACGCAGCATATGTCATATTTATTATATCGTCGGTCCGCACCCTGTCGTGAAGGCAGACAGGAGACATTTCATGTCACAATTCCACTGTTTCACAGCAGGGATTCCCGTATATCTGCCATGTATGCTTTTCTTCGGCTTCGTCATCATCTTTCTATCGTGATCTTTCTACCATGATCTTACTACGATGCTATTTGGCCATAATGGTCATAGCCAGGAGCAGCACTTGTCTTAACCGTTATCTCTTTTTTCCTTATCCAGCATCTTCTTAATGTATATGCCTGTATAGGACACCGGATTCCCGGCCACCTTCTCGGGCGTGCCCTCGGCGATCACGGTGCCGCCGCCTTCGCCGCCTTCCGGTCCCATGTCAATGATATAGTCCGCCGTCTTGATCACATCCAGATTGTGCTCGATGACCACCACCGTATTGCCGCCTTCCGCCAGCTTGTGCAGAATATCCACCAGCTTGTGCACATCTGCAAAGTGCAGTCCCGTCGTAGGCTCGTCCAGAATATAAATGGTCTTGCCCGTACTGCGTTTGCTCAGCTCCGTAGCCAGTTTGATCCGCTGCGCCTCACCGCCGGACAGCGTCGTAGAGGGCTGGCCCAGCTTCACATAGGACAATCCCACATCATAAAGCGTCTCGATCTTCCTGCGGATAGACGGCAGATTCTCGAAAAAGGGCATCGCCTCCTCCACGGTCATGTCCAGCACATCATAAATATTCTTACCTTTATATTTTACTTCCAGCGTCTCTCGGTTATAACGCCTGCCGCCGCAGACCTCACAGGGCACATAGACATCTGGCAGGAAATGCATCTCGATCTTGATGATGCCGTCGCCGCCGCAGGCTTCGCATCTGCCGCCCTTCACATTAAAACTGAACCTGCCCTTGCTGTAGCCTCTGGCCTTGGCATCCTGGGTGGAGGCAAACAGATCTCTGATCTGGTCGAACACTCCCGTATAGGTGGCCGGATTCGAACGGGGTGTCCTGCCGATGGGCGACTGGTCGATGTCGATCACCTTGTCCAGCTGGTCGATGCCTTCAATTCCCGTATGTCTGCCGGGCACGCACCGCGCCCTGTTCAAGTCCCGTGCCAGATGCTTGTAAAGGATCTCGTTGACCAGCGAACTTTTGCCGGAACCCGAGACACCCGTCACGCAGGTCATGATCCCCAGCGGGATTTTAACGTCTACCTTCTTTAAATTGTTCTCCTGCGCGCCTTTTATCTTCAAATAGCCGGTGGCTTTTCTTCGCTTCTCCGGTACAGGGATCCGCAGTCTGCCGCTCAGATACTGTCCCGTGACGGACTCTTCCACCTGCATGATCTCCTCAGCCGTGCCCTGCGCCACAACCATGCCGCCGTGGGAGCCGGCCCCCGGTCCGATATCCACGATATGATCCGCCGCAAACATGGTGTCTTCATCATGCTCCACCACCAGCAGCGTGTTGCCCATATCTTTGAGATTCTTCAGGGCGGCGATCAGCTTGTCATTGTCCCGCTGGTGCAGACCGATACTGGGTTCGTCCAGAATATAACACACTCCCACCAGACCGGAACCGATCTGGGTCGCCAGACGGATCCGCTGTGCCTCACCGCCGGAGAGCGATCCTGTAGCCCTTGACAAAGACAGGTAATCCAGACCTACTTCCATCAGGAAACCGACTCTGGCCCGGATCTCTTTCAGGATCCTTCTGCCGATCAGCTGTTGCTGCTGTGTCAGCTCCATATCCCCGATAAAAGCATGCAGCTTCGTGATGGACATGGAAGTGATCTCATAAATATTCTTATCACAGACGGTCACGGCCAAGGATTCCTTTTTCAGGCGCATGCCGCCGCATTCCTTACAGGGCGTGATACGCATAAAGGACTCATACTCCTGTTTGATCATGTCCGAACCTGTCTCCCGGTATTTCCGTTCCATATTTTTGATCAGGCCTTCGAAGGCAATGGGATAGACTCCCTTCCCCCGCTGTCCTTCGTAGTAAACGTCCACTTTCCTGCCATCCGTACCGTAACAGATCGCATCCTGCGCCTTCTGCGGCAATTCCTCAAAAGGCGTATCCATGCTAAACTTGTACTCTTTAGCCAGCGCCTGCAGAAGCGCATTGGTAAAGCTGCCCTTGTCCTTGCTGGACTGCCACCCCATCACGGCAATGGCACCGTCGTTTAAACTTAAGCTCCTGTCCGGGATCATCAACTCCAGATCAAACTCCATCTTATACCCCAGTCCAAAGCATTCCGGACAGGCCCCGAAAGGATTGTTGAAGGAAAAACTTCTCGGTTCGATCTCACTGATGCTGATCCCGCAGTCCGGACAGGCGAAGCTCTGGCTGAAATTGATCGGCTCGCCGTCGATCACATCCAGTATCATCAGCCCTTCCGCCAATGCAAATACACTCTCGATGGAATCAGTCAGTCGCCTCTCAATCCCTTCTTTGACTACCAGACGGTCCACCACGATCTCTATGTTATGCTTGATATTCTTCTCCAGCTTGATTTCTTCCGACAGTTCATACAGGTTCCCGTCTACGCGCACGCGCACATAACCGCTGCGCTTGGCCCGGTCGAACACCTTGGCATGTTCACCCTTTCTTCCCCGCACCACCGGTGCCAGAAGCTGAAGCCTCGTCCCCTGCGGAAGCCCCATGACCTGATCCACGATCTGATCCACCGTCTGCCGTCTGATCTCCCTGCCGCACTTCGGACAGTGCGGAATGCCGATCCTGGCATACAACAGCCTGAAATAATCATAAATCTCCGTCACCGTTCCCACCGTAGAACGGGGATTCCTGTTGGTCGATTTCTGGTCAATGGAAATGGCCGGCGACAGCCCTTCGATCCGCTCCACATTCGGCTTCTCCATCTGCCCCAAAAACTGCCTTGCATAAGAAGACAGAGATTCCATATACCTTCTCTGCCCCTCCGCATAGATGGTGTCAAAGGCAAGCGAGGACTTCCCGGACCCGGACAATCCCGTAAGCACCACAAACTCATTACGCGGAATATCCACGTCCAGTGATTTCAGATTATGTTCATTCGCACCCCGGATCTTGATGTATTCCCGGGGACGCATCTTTACCGTATCTGCCATAATTTCCTCCATGTTTTAGTCTCTGTGCATATTTCTATTTGTATTTATCGTTAACGACATCAGAAATTTTGCTTTTGGCCATGCAATTAGTGAATCTGTAAATTTTGCCTGTTACTCTTTGTCAAAATCCCGCAGCTTCCCTTTCAATTCCACCATCCTGTCGCGCAGTTCTGCAGCCGCCTCGAAGTTCAAGTCTGCAGCCGCCTTCTTCATCTGCTTCTCCACATCCTTGATCAGCTTCTCCAGCTCCTGTCTGCTCATAGATTCAGGATCCTTCTCAAACTTCCGTTCTTCTTTGGCGATCGTCCGGGAAATACTGATCAGATCACGCACCGCCTTCTTGATCGTCTGCGGTGTAATGCCATGTTCCTGATTATAGTGCTGCTGGATCTCCCGTCTGCGGTTCGTCTCCGTGATAGCCGCGCGCATGGAATCTGTCATATTATCCGCGTACATGATAACATGTCCTTCCGAATTACGCGCTGCACGCCCAATCGTCTGAATCAGGGAAGTCTCGGAACGCAGGAAGCCTTCCTTATCCGCATCCAGAATCGCCACCAGCGAAATCTCCGGAATATCCAGACCCTCACGCAGCAGGTTGATTCCCACCAGTACATCAAACACATCCAGACGCATGTCCCGGATGATCTCCGCCCGCTCCAGCGTGTCGATATCAGAATGCAGGTACTTCACACGAATTCCTACATCGCTCATATAGGCTGTCAGGTCTTCCGCCATCCGTTTGGTCAGCGTCGTCACCAGAATCTTATGATGGTTCGCCACTTCCTTGTTGACCTCCGAGATCAGATCATCAATCTGTCCTTCCACCGGCCGCACATCCACTTCCGGATCCAGCAGGCCGGTAGGCCGGATGATCTGCTCCGTGCGGAACAGCTCATGGGAGGCCTCATAATCTGAGGGCGTTGCAGACACAAACAGCATCTGATCAATGTGCTGCTCAAACTCGCCGAAATTCAGCGGCCTGTTGTCCAGCGCCGAAGGCAGCCGGAATCCATAGTCCACCAGTGTATTCTTCCGCGATCTGTCTCCCGCATACATCCCCCGGATCTGGGGAATCGTCATATGGGACTCGTCTATAATAATAAGGAAGTCATCCTTAAAGTAATCCATCAGGGTAAAAGGCGGCTCACCTTCCGCCATGCCGTTGAGGTGACGGGAATAGTTCTCGATACCGGAGCAGAACCCGGTCTCCCGCAGCATCTCAATATCAAAATTCGTCCGCTCCGAGATGCGCTGCGCCTCCAGCAGCTTGTCCTCTCCTTTAAAGTATTTCACACGCTCTGTCAATTCCTTCTCAATCTCTACGCAGGCAACATTGATCTTCTCCTGCGGTACGACATAGTGAGAGGCCGGATAGATCATCACATGCTCCAGCGTGGCATGTACCTGTCCCGTCAGCGGATCCGTCTGCGCAATCCGGTCTATTTCATCCCCGAAAAACTCAATGCGGATCAGATGCTCGCCGCCCTGTGCCGGATAGACCTCCACCACATCACCACGCACCCGGAAACAACAGCGGTCCAGATCCATGTCATTGCGGTCGTACTGCATCTCGATCAATCCCCGGATCACATCGTCGCGATCCCGCTGCATACCGGGCCGCAGAGACATACTCATACCTGCATATTCTTCCGGGCTTCCCAGACCATAGATACAGGACACACTGGCCACCACCACAACATCCCGCCGCTCCGTCAAAGACGCCGTAGCCGAAAGGCGCAGCTTGTCGATCTCGTCATTGATGGAAGAATCCTTCGCGATATAGGTATCGGTGGACGGCACGTAGGCCTCCGGCTGGTAGTAATCGTAGTAGGACACAAAATATTCTACCGCATTATTCGGAAAAAACTCTTTAAACTCTCCATATAATTGCCCCGCCAGTGTCTTGTTATGTGCTATGACAAGCGTCGGTTTATTTAATTGCTGGATGATGTTTGCCATCGTGAAGGTTTTACCGGAACCCGTGACGCCGAGAAGAGTCTGGAACTGGTTGCCTTCTTTAAAACCCTTTACCAGTTCTTCTATGGCCTGTGGCTGGTCACCAGTGGGGGCGTATTGTGATACTAATTCAAAATGATCCATGATAATAATCTCCATATAGACCATTTCCATTTTGGAAATAGTTCACTCTTTATAAATTCTCCTATTGAATTGTGCAAATGCCTTACACAATTAGATATCAATATACTTTAAAATACCTCATTCAAACAAAAATTGCTACATGTAGCAACTTTTTATAATTATATCTTTCATCGGCGGATGGATGCGCCTCTATACACACCAAATTCAGATACCTTTCTATCAATGTAAAAGTAGTTTTGATTATAGCATACAGATTTGAATTTGTACAGCATTTTTAGAACGTTTGTTCTTCTTTATTTCCTTTAGTTCCTGCCGCTGCTGCTGTTAAATACATACGTTTTTACACGCTGCCAGCTCCCGAAAGGAACCATCTTATCGTCCCCAAAAACAAGGAAAGCAATGCAGTTGCGGAAAAAAAGCAGAACCCACATTATTCTTGACCTAAAGGCAACTTGTTGCTATAATTCATATATGCAACAAGTTACTTATGAGGGAATCACATGAACACCGATGATCTGATCTCAAAATTTTCCGACACCACAGAAAACCAGATGAAAGCTGTTTTCAGCACATTATTCATTGCCGGCAATAAACTGCAGACACTTTTCGATAAGAATATTCCCCAGATATCGCTCAAGCAGTTTATGCTGCTGTCGATCGTCAGGCAGTCAGGAGACCCGTTAACTTTTACGCAGGCTGGAAATCTGCTTGGCTGCTCCAGACAGAATATAAAGAAGCTGGCCGATGTTCTGCTGAAAAAGGGCTTTATCGAGGTGAGACAGAGCCCCGCAGATCCGAGAGCCATGTGCATCTACCCCACGGAAAAGGTTCCCGCTTATTTTGAAAACGACTTTTCTGCCTACCAGAAGGAATTAAAGTATCTTTTTGAGGTCTATACAGATCAGGAGATCGAAACGCTTTTTGATCTTTTGACCAGGCTCTATGCGGGAATAGATCATCTGGAAAAGAAGACCGCCGAAAACAGACAGGAACCGGCACAGAGAGGAGAAGTAATCGTATGAAGACAATCGTCATATTCAATTCACAGACAGGATTTACCAGGCGGTATGCGGAATGGATCGCCGAGGCAACCGAAGCCGACTTCATGGAATTATCACTGGCAAAGCAGAAAGACCTGACCGCTTACGAAGCAGTCATTTTCGGGGGATGGGCCTGCGGCGGCGGAATCCGCAACCTCAGCTGGTTCAAAAAGAATATGGTAAACTGGCAGGATAAGAAGCTGATCGTATACTGTGTCGGTGCAAGTCCGATCGAAAACCCACAGATCGAGCCGGCTCTCAGACACAATTTCACGGACGAAGAATTTAAAAGGGTAAACGTGTTCTATTGTCCGGGCGGGTTAAACTACGGGAAAATGAAAGCACCCTCCAGACTGATGATGAAAATGTTCCTGAAAACAATGACCGCCAAAAAGAACAAGACAGAAATGGAACGGGAAATGATCCGCATGCTCTCCTCCTCTTACGACATTTCAGACAGGAAATATATTGAACCGATCATAAAGTGTCTGGCGCAATGATTTCGTCAGGCCGCCAAATGACCGCCAGCCGCATCCTTTTGTTTCCAAACGCGGCCGCCGTGGCGAATGCCGTTAACATGCACAGCAGAGCAGGCAGAGATTAACCCCTGCCTGCCCGTCTGTCGCTTTATTTTCCTGTTATCCCTGCAGTTTCACTACCAGCGTCTCATATCCCTCCAGCTGGATCTGTCCGGAAACTTCCTGCCCCGTATACAGATCCGTCGCCTTCCGGCAAAGTTCGATCTGCGCCGGTTTCTTATCGTAATTCAACACGAAAAGATACCTGTCCTCGCCCTTCGCCCGCACTGCGATCTCACAGCTCTCCGGCACATGGATCACATCCCGGTAGGGCGCGATGACATCCAGTTTTTCCAGGAAGATACGGGCGCTTTCTTCGTTAAATGCCGTCCCGTAATAATAGACTTTACCGTCGCCGACCGTATTGCTGACAAGCGCGCCGCTTCCCGCATAGTAATCGGAAGTATAAACCGCTTCCTGCCTGCCCGTGCCCACCGGCTGCAAAAGATCCGTGAACACGCTTGCCATAAGTTCCGTATCGCCCCACTGTATCGTCACTTTTCCCGCATCGGGCGCAATGAAGGAGTATTCCGGAATATCCGTGCCGGACAGATCCGACAGCAGTCCGGGCAGTTTCTCCATCACACATCTGCCGCTCATGTCCTTGTAGCCGCTGCGGCATCCGATCACCAGCGTACCGCCTGCTTCCACATAAGCCCGCAGCACCGCTTCTCTCTCCCTGGTCATGATCGTCGCATGAGGGTAGAACAACACCTGATATTTTTGCAGTTCCGCCGCCTCTGTGGCATCATTCAGATAAACATAGTCAAAAGGTGTATGGCTCAACTGCAGCGCCTGGAACAGCCCCTGCTGACTGGCTCTTTCCACTCTCTCATGCCAGACATCCAGCTGGGCATCCCATATGTTGTCGTAGTCCTTTACGATACCGACCTTCGCCTCATAGACGGCGCCGGCCAGCTCTTTCATGCCCTGCAGCTTCTCATGAATCTGCCTCACTTCCGCAATCCTGCGGTTCTCCCTGCCGGAATAATCCAGGATCCCGTGCCAGTAGATCTCCGTCCCCATCGTACAGGTGCGCCAGCGGAAATAGCTGACATAATCGGCGCCGTGGGCGATCGACTGCATGGTCCAGAGCGTCATCTGTCCCGGCCTCGGCGTAGGCGCCTCCATCCTCGTATTCCAGCCATTGGCCCCGGACTGCTGCTCCATAATACCGAAAACCGGTGACAGGGAACGAACCTCCGCCAGATTCCGGCTCCATTTCCGATCCTTGATCTCGCCCGGCGTATCCCTGTAGGCATCCAGACAGTACGCAAAGTTCGGGTAGGAGTCATAGGTGATGAAATCCAGGCTTTCTTTTGTCATCTGGTGATTGTCCAGATTGCCGAAGATACCGTTCGTGGTCACGAAATCCCCTGGCTTTACATATTTGCGGATAATGTCGCTCTGCATTTTTACAAAGCGTCTTGCACTGTCCGAGATGAAACGGGTATAATCCAGCACCTCATGCGGATTGGTGGAATCGCTGTATGTTTTGCGCGGCACATGAATCTCCTCCCAGTCCGTATAGGTCTGGTTCCAGAAAGCCGTCCCCCACGCCTCGTTGAGCGCATCAAGGCTCTCATATTTGTTTTTCAGGAATACCCGGAATGCCCTGTTGTCGCTCTCGGAATAGAATACGTTCATCTCGCAGTTTACTTCATTGTCGATCTGCCAGCCGATGATACACGGGCGGGACGCGTAATGAGACGCAAACTCCTCCACGATCCGCTCCGAAAGTTTCTGATAGACCGGCGAGTTATAATTGTAATGTCTCCTTGCCCCATGTCTGTAAAGCACACCGTTGATATCCGCGTTCAGAACCTCCGGATACTTCTCCGTCAGCCAGGCGGGCGGAGTTGCCGTCGGCGTACAGAAGATCACTTTCATCCCCATCTCCTCCGCCAGATCCAGGAATTCATCAAAAAATGTATAGGTAAAATTCCCCTCCGTCGGCTCTACTTTGCTCCATGCAAATTCTGCAATACGCACTACTTCGATGCCGGCCTCGAGCATCCGCTCCAGATCCTGTCTCCAAAGCTCTTTCGGCCAGTGTTCCGGGTAATAACACGTTCCCAGAACCAGTCTGTTTCCATCTAAGATCGCTCCCATAGTCTCATGTTTCCTTTCTTCATAAAATAGATCAATATTCCTTCTTCTTACCTTAAAGTTTATTCTTACCCTTCTCTTACTGTCAAGCATTTCATCATGCTTCTCCGACCATCACCGGCAGACCCGTTACAGCTCACGGCCCGACCGACCACAAACTATAATGCATCCAGCCCATTCCAGGTCGTTTGTGTTCCAAAGCCATCACTCCTTTACCGCCCCGGCCGTCAACCCATCCATAAAGAACTTGGAGGCACACAGAAAGCAGATCAGCAGCGGCAGCACCGCGCAGGTACTTGCCAGCATGACAGCGCCGTAGTCCGTTCCCCGGTCGGAGACCATGGAGCGCAGCATCAGCGGCAGCGTGTACAGCTTCTCTTTGCGCAGGATGATCAGCGCCTGCATGAATTCATTCCACATATTGACAAACTGCATGATTCCCAGTGATGCGTAGGCCGGCTTCAGGATCGGTGCGATCACTCTGAAAAAGATCGTCCACTCACTGCACCCGTCGATCCGGGCCGCCTCCATCAAAGATCTGGGGACATTGTTCTGACAATACTGCCGCATCCAGAAAATACCGAAGGCATTGGCGCAGCTGGGAATGATCAGCGCCTTAAAGTCATTGACCCAGCCAAATTTGCTCATCATGATGAACCAGGGGATGATGCCTGCCGTGGCCGGAATCATCATGGTCGCCAGCAGGATCGCAAACAGCTTGTTCCTGCCCGGAAAATCGTACACCGAAAAGGCGTAACCGCCGATGGAGCAGAAGAACAGCACCAGCACCACATGAGATCCCGTCACGATCACACTGTTTAAGAACGCCCGGGGCAGGTTCACGGCTGCCGTCATATTTTTAAAGTTTTCCGCCAGATTGCTTCCAAACCACATGATCGGCGGGAAGGAATAGATCTCGTTGGTCTTTAACGTAGCCATGACAAACATCATGAAAAACGGCAGCAGCATAAGCAGGGCTATGAAACACAGCACAAAATATAAGGACACCTTTTTCCCTGTCGGATGCAGAAAGGAAATGATAACCAATACAGCTGCAACCGCAGCGATCACAAGTAATAATTTTGCCATTCTTTATTTCCCTCCCTTTCTCTTGACCGTGTCTTTCTCTTCCATGACCTTATTGAGTACCACGGAGATGATCACTACCATAAACGTGATCACATAAGCGATGGAAGACGCATACCCGTATGCGTTGCCGCCCTGGGGCGCTTTGCTGAGCAGGTAAGTCATCAGGGTCAGGCCGCCATTGTTCGGACCGCCGCCCCAGCTGCTGCCTGTTAAGATAAAAGGCTCCGTAAACAGGTTGAACATACCAATGCTGGACTGAATCAGCGTAAACAGGATGATCGGCTTTAACAACGGGATCACAATAGAAAAAACGATCTTGCTGTGACTGGCCCCGTCGATCTCGGCCGCCTCATAGATATCGTTGCTAATTCCCTGCATACCCGCCAGATAGATTACCATATTCCAGCCAACCCATTTCCAGGCAAACATGATGATGACCGCCACCTTGATCAGTTTTCCGTCGCCGCCCAGCCAGTTGACCGGCGCCTCTCCCAGAAGTCCGACGAAGTAATTGATGATGCCGTAATTGAAACCAAACAGATTCTGGAAGATAATGGTGATCGCCACCGCACTTGTCACCATGGGCATGAAATAGATCGTCTTGAAAATGTTCTGTCCCTTTACGAGTTTTGAATTCAGAATATAGGCCAGCACCAGACCGCCCAGCAGGATTGGAATATGCGCGATGATACCGATGACCAGCGTGTTGGAAAGCGCCTTCCAGAACAATGTATCCTGAAATAAGTTGATGTAATTTCCCAGACCGAGAAAATGCATCTGCCCCAGGCCGTCCCACCGGAAAAAGCTCAAAAACAGACCGGCCACCATCGGAAACAGGCCAAAGATCGCAAACAGTATGTAAAAGGGAGCAATGTAGACATACGCAACCCGATACTCTTTCAGTGTTTTCAGAAATCCTCTCTTTTTACCCTTCACCCTTCTCTTTTTCCTTTCTTTAAGATCAAACCGGCGGCAGCTTTCTCCGCCGGTGAAAGAAAACAGCCGGATCATGCAATCCGGCCATTTCCTCATGATTATCTCCATGCCGGAGCATTTTCTGCTCCTCCTGCTTTATGCACTATTCTGTCCAGACACCTGCATCCTTCAACGTCTGGATCTGCTGTTCTTTCAGCTCAGCACACGCATTGTTGATATCGTTCGCCAGCCTGTCGCGGATCTGCTCAGGCGTCTCGCCCGCTTCCACGCCTGCATTGAAAGAACTGTAAAGATAACCTTCCGCTGTCGTATCCATGATCGTGTTGTTGACAACCGGTACATTGGCCGCAATCTTTGTTGCGATGGAATTCGGAGCCTGTCCGCCGAAGTAGTCGTCGCCGTCCGTATAAAGCTCAGGCGCCGCATCCCATGCCGGTTTGTAAGCCGGGAAGTAGTCGATTGCCTTGAACATGGTGTTCTGGCCCTCTGTGGTTGCCAGCATGTATTTGACGAACGCCCACGCCGCTTCTTTGTTCTCGCTCTGCTCCGGGATCACCAGGAAGGAACCGCCCCAGTTGGTGTCGCTCATGCCTGCCGGCAGACCGATCGCACCCCAGTGCCCTGCGCCGTCGGGATCGATATCTGTTTTCAGGAAACCAGAGAACCAGGAACCCGCCGCTACCGTTACGCAGGTGCCTGCCGCATAAGCGGCATACGCCTCTGTGCTCCACATATCCACGTTCATATCCCAGCCGTTCTCGCGGATCTTAAGACAGGCCTCAAGACATTCGATATCCCCCTCTCTCTCCAGGATCAGGTTCAGATCTTCGTCATAGTAATCTCTGTTGATGAAAAGCCACTGGTACGGATATGCCGCAGAGGGAAGGAACCATCTCTGTCCGGGAATCGAAACCTTCTCAGCCACTTCCAGCACGCCGTCCCATGTGCTCATAAGCTCCGCCACTTCTTCCGGCGCTGTGGGAAGACCCACTTCCTCAAACACATCCGTTCTGTAATAGTACAATGTGGGGCCAAGATCCCAGGGAATCCCCACCAGCCGTTGTCCGTCGGATGAGGTCGCCTGATCCCACTTAAAGGCAACAAAATCATCTTTCAGCTCGGCAGCCCCAAGCACATTCAGATCTGTCAGTGCGGAACTGTCTCTGTACTGTGCGATATATGCACCCTCGACCATTGCCACATCCACCGCGCCGCTTCCTGCCGTCAACGCTGTCTGCAGTGCCTGATGATGCGCTGTCGTATCGGTAAATACCAGCTCTACCTCAATATTGGGATAGGCCTCGTTGAAGCCTGCCAAAGCCGCCTCAAAACCGTCGTCGCCCGAAGGCCAGCCGCCCACCTCAATGGTGCCCGAAATGGATGAAGGATCTTCCTCTACCGCCGCCGCGATGGATGCACCTTCCTCCTCGCTGGTGTTTTCAACATTTGCGCCGCCTGTTGATCCACCGGCTGCATCTGACGAACCGTCGCCGCCACAGCCTGCCAGCAGGGATGCCGACATGGCCAGAGACAGAACTGCCGCCACAAATCTGTTTACACTTTTCTTTTTCATACACGCTCTCCTTTTTTGCATTTATTTGATTCAACCTGCTTTTCTTTACAAACAAAAAAAGCAGGAGAATTTCAACTTTCAGCTTTCGTATTTACGACCGCAGATTCCGCACCGAGTCCCCTTCGGGACCTTTGACCGGCATGTGCGTGACATACTTCACCTTATTGCCGTCAATGACATTCAGCAGAACCTCCACACATTTTTCGCCGATCGCTCTTGGATTTAATTCGAGGGAAGTGAGCAGTAGATCCGGATATCGCCGGGAGTAGACGCCGTCAATCCCCATCACCGAAAGGTCGCCCGGGATCTCATATCCCAGCCGTCGAATCTCCTTGCAGAATCCCAGTGCGATCTCGTCATTAAATCCAAGCACCGCCGTGGCATCCGAGTTCTGTTCGGAAAAAAGTTTTGCCGCCAGCATTCCCTTTTCAAAAAAAGTCTCCTGTATGTAAAGGCTCTCCTTGCCTCTCTCCTCCGGAAAAGCCAGCACCCTGTCGTCATCCGGCAGGCTTTGCCTGTCCACACCGAAAAAATACTGCTCCAGATCCTCCCCCAGCTCATACTTCATGAACTCAGTCCAGGCTATGATCCGCGAATTCTTATCCTGCAGATTGTATGGCGAGATCATGGCGATTCTGTGATGCCCTCTGTCCCACAGGTACTGCAGGGCTGTCAATGTACCTTTCCAGAGGTCACATTCGATCATCGGGATGGATTTTGTGAAGGAGTAAAAACCCCCGTAGGATGCAGTCACCACCGGAAGATGATAATTCTTCCCGATATCCTGCAGATACAGTTCCGCCACGCCCTCGTTGGGCAGAATCAGCCCGTCCACCATCGTATTGCGTATGCTGCTGAAATCCAGCTTGCCGTGTACCACTACCATATAATCCCGTTTATTTGCCGCCTCCAGCATCCCTTCATACATCTCGATGTTAAAGGCGTTTTCCAGCTCCCTGCAGTAAAACAGGATCTGCTTTGTACGCTGGCTTGTCAGGGACATTGCCACCGGATTGGGGTGATAATCCAATTCCTTCGCAATCTGCAAAATCTTCCTCTTTTTCTCAGCATCCACATACCCACTGTTATTGAGCGCACGTGAGACCACGGAAATCGAAACCCCCGCCCGCTCTGCAATATCCTTTCTGGTGATCACGCTCTGCTTCCTCTTTTGTTCAGCCAACATCAACGGTATAAAATTTTGCAGCACATAAAAATGCACAAAAAAACCTGTTTTTCAGTCCTTTTTGTATCTATATTGTTTTCTTAATCATAAGTTGCATCATAAAAAACTGCAATTCTTGATTATGTGGTCGCGCATCCACATGGCAAACCTGCATGATACGCTCACACTGCCGGATTGACTTCAGCTTTTTATTTTCCCCTGCTTTTGACAGGAAAACGGGCGAAAATGGCAGCATTCGGCGGTGTATTTTTGCAGAACTATCCTTTATACTGTATCTACAGATGACACCTCCGCCGCAGGCTGAAGGGAACGGAACGAAGGAATACAGTGCAGGTAGAACAGATCCAGAGCCTGGCACAGGAATATGGTCCTGCTGCCATAACCGGCGGGAGGATGATCAAATATACAATCACAGAGGAGGGAACAGCCATGAGTTTAGGAAACAGCTTATTTAACGCACGCAAAAAAAGCGGCCTGTCACAGGAAGAGGTGGCGGAAAAACTTGGCATCAGCAGACAGACCGTCTCCAAATGGGAGCTTGACGAGACACTCCCGGACATCCGCCAGTCCAAGAAACTGTCCATGTTGTATCATGTGACTCTGGATGAACTTGTTGACTTTGATATCAAGGTGAAGGAAATTGAAGAGGTCATCGAGAACACGAGTGAAGAGACCCAACAGAAGATCGACTGGACACAGATGTGGGCAAAAAAATATCCGGTTCTGGCCTCCTATCAGCAGGAAGTCAAAACCGAAGTATACACCGCAAAACTGCAGGAAATGCTCACAGACTTAAAATACCACTATGGATATGGCGACGAGGACGCCTTTCTGGTATTGAAGGACATTCTGGCGCAGATCTATGCGAAGAAGGAGCAGAAGGCATAACATAAGACCCCGGGACGCGGGGCTTCAGGCCTCCACCGCCCCGGTCGTGATCTTCTTGATCCACCTGCCGCCCCGCAGACGGAACACACACCACACCGCCTTCGCGATCTGGTCGAATTTCAACGCCGTGTAGATCCAGAAAGCCGGCATATGGAACACGAATCCTGCCAGCAGCCCCAGGGGAATAGAGAGCACCCACAGAAAGATATTGTCCGCCAGCATGAGCATCTTCGTATCACCGCCGCCCCGCAGCACGCCTTTGGTCATGATGCTGTTGGCGGACTGGAAGATCATGATAAAGCTGATGGCATTCATCAGCTGCTGGGCGATCATTGCCGTCTCAGCAGACACATTGTAGGCGCCGATGATCGGCCGGCTGATCAGCAGGATGACACCGCCCGCAAACAGGCCGAGACAGATTCCCAGTCCGAGGAATGCATAGCCCTGCTGCTGTGCCTGTTCGCGTTTGCCCTCTCCCAGTGTCTGTCCGGTCACGATGGCCCCCGACTGCGAGACGCCCTGTGTCAACACATTACTCATCTGCTGTGTGACACTGGTGATCGCATTGGCTGCCACGAAAGCCACACCCAGACGGCCGATGACCATCGCCACCGTATTGTTGCCGATGGCGAGAATGCCGTCGCTGATCAGCACCGGTATACTGATACGGATATATTCCCCTATCAGATCCTTCGTCTGTATGAAAAGATCTCCCAGCCGGAAATGTATTTTCTGATCTTTGAAAAAGAGATAGCCGCAGATCATCCCCGCCTCAAACAGCCGGGCGATCAATGTCCCGATCGCCGCACCGGCGATCTCCATCCTTGGCATTCCGAATTTACCGAAGATAAACGCGTAGTTGGCGCCCAGATTGACAAAGAAGGCGCCCATAGACACATACAATGGCATCTTTACCTGCCCTACACTGCGCAATGCAATCGTACAGACCAGAGACAGACCCAGAAAGAAATAGGTGATGACCGAATACCGGAAATAGACCGCTCCCATGGAGATGATCGTCGTATCGGTCGTATACATTCGCATGATCACGGACGGGATCGTCAGCGTAGCCACCGCAAAAAGCAGTGCCAGGCCCACCGTCAGCCGCACCATAAGGCAGATCGTCTTTTTCAGCGCCAGAGAAGACTTCTCCGGCTCGGTCTCTTTCATCCCCCAATAGCGCGACACCAGCACCGAGGCTCCCATACCCAGTCCCATACAGAAAATATGATAGATATTGATAAACTGATTGGCCAGCGAAGTGGCCGACAGCTCCTGCTCTCCCAGCGTGCCTACCATGATCGTGTCCAGCATGTTGACGCCGATCGTAATCAGGCTCTGCAGGGAGATGGGAAGCGCCAGCAGAAGCACTTTCTTATAGAATTTGTGATCCGATAGAAAAACAGTCTTAAGTAATTTCATAAAGCATTTGTTCCCACTTAACCATACTGTCTTATAAAGAATATGTTATGACAGCAGCATCTTCTCTATGACACACGTATGTTTTCTTTTGTCATTCTCCACGTTGTAACTGATTCCCACAAGCAGGACATCTTTGTCATATCCCTGCAATGCATCCGGATATCGCTTTTCTTTTATCTGCGCGATCGCTCCCTGCGCAGATTTCTTCCATTTCAGCTCGATCACCAGCGCTGGCAGCGCCGTCGTTTTTTTCGGAAAATAAACGAGATCGGCATATCCGTCACCAGCCGGCAATTCTTCAAACTTCAAATAGTAATCTTTATAACTGAAATAGGCGAGTTTGATCACGCTGCGCAGGGCCTGTTCATCATTGTAATACAGAATCGCAGTCTCTTCCGCATGAATCTTCTGAATCCGGGCCGCCACGGCATCCGCCTTCATATGAATCGTATCCATGATCAGCTGGTCGCTCTCACGAACACGCCGGATTGTTTCCTCCCGTCTGACCTTACGGACAGACTTCGAAAATTCCAGTCTGATCTCTTCATTGGGGATATGCGCCATTTTCGTTTTCTCATGGTAGGCAAGATAGCCCAGATGGATCAGCAATGTAAGGATATCGTCTTTATTCTGAAAGGTAACCAGATCATTCGCAAACCCGTTCGTATCTACAGGAACTTCAATGCCGCCAAGCAGTTCCGCTATGGTCTTCGACAGCCCGTCAAAATCCATACTGATATAATCCATCAGGTTTTTGGAAGCCGAGGTTTCTGTCCAATAAGAACGGCAGCTGTGGTATCGCACCGCCTCCATCACAGAATTCGGATTATATACCGATGTATCTTCTGTCAGTGTGTAGCCGTCATACCATTGCTTCATCATGGCGAAATCACAGCCATGCTTTTCACACAGCGTCTGGACTTCCTTTTTGGTAAAGCCTACATATCCGGCAAATTTCCATGGATTGATCATGGAAAATTCTTTGAAATCAGATATCGCCGACTGTGATCCGTCTTTCTTGATCGGAAGGATGCCGGTCATATATGCAGCGGCAAATATGCGTGCCGTCGTACCGCTTCCTTTAAACAGGGTGCGCAGGAATTCCAGGTATTGCTTCTGTATTTCCGGCGTTTCCCGGATGGGCACGTCCCATTCATCAATTATGGCAATAAATTTATTGCCGGTCAGCTCTGCCGCGTGCACCAGTGTCGTGGAAAAAGATTCATCCACCCTGAGTCCCGGATAGGCATCCGCCAATTCCTCCGTCACCTTGCGTCTGATAAAAGAAAGCATCCCCTCGCTGCCGGCTTCTCCCAGAATATTGGTCATATCCAGATAGATCACATCGTATCTGTTCAAATGTTCCTGGTATGAATGGCGAAGGGCTGGATTTACGGCAATCTCGAGATCGGCGAAGAGCGGAGCAGAATCGCAGGTTTTATCGTAATAGGCACACAGCATCTGTGCCGCGAACGACTTGCCAAAGCGCCGCGGCCTGCTGATACAGGTCAGCTTCTGCGTTGTCCCGATCGTGTCGTTTATCAGACCGATCAGACCGGATTTATCCACATACGTGCTGTTTCTTATTTCCGCAAATCCGCTGTTGCCGGGATTCAGATAGATTCCCACGATCCGGCCGCCTCCCTTCGTTATCTATTCCGGCATCATAAGTTTCCGCTTATCATGCACGCTGATCTCCTCACCGATCTGCACTTCGATCACATGCAGCTTCGTATCCGCCAGGATCGTGTGCGCCACCCCGGCAGGCATCCGGATCACGTCTCCGGGTCCGACCTGGCAGGTCTGTCCGTCCACGATCGTCCGTCCTTTGCCGTCGATCACCGTCCACACTTCGTCCCGCAGTTCATGGCTGTGGTAATTCATGCCATGTCCGGGATTCAGCGTTACCTTGATCGTCATGCTGGCATCCCCGATGTCCACCACATGAAAGCTGCCCCAGGATTTCTCGGCAAACATGATCTGCTGGTCGATCTGGTCCACATAAGGCTTGATATAACTGGACTGCATCTTGTCCGACACCAGAATCCCCTCCGGGCTGGCCGCCACCACCAGATCTTTAAGGCCCATGCACAGTACCGGCACATTCAGCTCGTTCACCACATGCACATTTTCACACTTCTCATTGAGCATGGCCTTACCGATACTGCTGCTCTCCATTGCCTCGGTAAGCGTATTCCATGTGCCCATGTCCTTCCACATGCCCGCAAACCGCATAACCTCGATCTGCCGCTCATGTTCCACTACCGCATAGTCAAAGCTGATTTTGGTCAGCGTCTCATACTTCCGGAAAAGATCCTGATAATCCGTAAAATCAATCAATTCATGGGCCCGCTGCAACACGTAACCCAGACGAAAAGCAAACACGCCGCCGTTCCAGAGCGCGCCCTTCTCAATATACTCTCTGGCCACCTCTTCGGTGGGCTTCTCCTTAAATACGGAAACACTGCTGACCGTATTCTTATCTTCCGGAATGATATAGCCGTACTTGGCGCTTGGATAGGTAGGCTCTATACCCATAAGCACCAGATTCGCCCCGCTTACGGCCGCACGGCCGCCCAGCGCCTGCAGCGCCCTGAAATAGTCTTCTTCCACATAGGGATCCACAGGGCAGACCACCACTGCCTCTTCTTCCTGTACCCCTCTCACGTCATGCAGGTAAGCCGCCGCCAGCGCAATGGCCGGAAACGTATCTCTGCGGCATGGCTCCACGCTGATCCCCACATTCTCTCCCAGCTGGTTATGGATGGCGGAAACCTGCGATTTGGAGGTGGCGATCGTCACCTCGGCCTCGCTGTCCACGGACAGAATCTGACGGTACACACGCTGCACCATAGACTCATACTCCCCGTCCGCCGTCTTGAAAATCTTGATGAACTGTTTCGATCTGGTATCGTTGGAAAGCGGCCACAGACGCTTGCCGGATCCTCCCGATAATAATACGATATTCATAGTAAACTCCCATCATGCTCAGCCTGCCGCCTGGCGGACCGCATGGCCTATTTTATCATTTTATCAATTTCCTCTTTGGCCCGCTCCAGCTGATTATCCACGCCATCGACATAGTAGGCTTCACTGTCAAGCTCGCATACGATATCCGGCTCGATACCCGTGCCGTGGATATTATTGCCTTTTGGCGTAAAGTAGGAGCTGACCGTCAGTTTCAGCGCTGTGCCGTCCGTCAGAGGAAGCACCCGCTGTACAATGCCCTTGCCGAAAGTCGTAGTGCCGATCAGCGTACCGATCTCATAGTCCTTAACGGCTCCCGCCAGAATCTCAGACGCGCTGGCCGAGTTGCCGTTGACCAGCACCACAAGCGGTATCTGCAGCTCGTTTCTGCCGTCACAGCTGTACTCTTCCCGTTCCCCGTACTTGTCTTCTGTATACACGATCAGCCCTTTTGGCAGGATCGCTCTGGCGATATCCACCACCACCGGAAGGCTGCCACCCGGATTACCCCGCAGATCCAGAATAATCCCTTTTGCCCCGGAGCCTTTGACCACAGCCATCGCCTCCGTGAACTGATCCGTTGTCACCTCATCAAACTCTCTGATCTTAATATAGCCGACCCCGTTGTCATACATCTCGTACTCAACCGTGGGGGATTCTATCTTCTTTCTCGTGACATCGATCTCCAGATAGTCGGCTTCTCCTTCTCTGTAAATGGTCAGATGCACCTTCGTGCCCTCTTCGCCTTTTACTCTGGATACGATCTCCGTCAGCTCCAGCCCCTGAATCTGCTCGTCGTCCACCATATAGATGATATCGTTTTCCCGCAGGCCTGCTTCCTCGGCCGGTGTACCGGCGATCACTCCTGCAATCCTGGCCAGTCCCGTGGCCGGATCCAGACTCAGATATGCACCGATGCCATAATAAATGCCTTCGGTTGACTGCATCAGCTCCTGCCACTCTTCCTCATTATAATAGACAGAATAAGGATCCCCCAGAGAATTCACCAGCCCGGAATACAGGCCGTCGATCATCTTCTCTTTGTCGATGTCTTCTTCTTTATAATAATACTCCGCTATGACTTCTTCCAGCGCCTCCAGTTTCTCCATCGTCTCTGCACCGGTCAGGCTCCCTGCGCCATCCTTGCCGGCACTGGCCGCCGTACTGGCGGATTTGTCCGAGACCATCAGATACAGTCTGACACCCACATAGGTACCACAGCCGACCATGGCAGTGATCAACACGCCTGCCAGCAGACCGAGCAGAAAATGTCCGCCTCCTTTGCCGCCCGTCCCTCCTGCCGGCGAACCCGGCTGCGGCGGTATGGGTGGCTGCGGCTGATAGTACAGGCCGTTCATGCCCGGGTTTCTGCCTCCTGATCCGTAATCGTGATTATAGTAATTGTTGTCTCCGTTTTGATTCAAAATGATTCATCTCCATCCGGTTGATTTTCCCCTGCATCTAAACATCTCATCTAAACATTTCATTCCTGCATTTCATTCCTGTATCCCATGTCAGCCCTGACACGGGCAGTTCTTATTTCAGATAATTCCACGGATTGACATAGTTTCCGTTCAGGCGCACGCTGAAATGCAGATGATTCCCCGTAGAACGTCCCGTACTGCCCACTGCCGCGATCTTCTGTCCCTTCGTGACTGTCTGCCCCTTGGATACATACAGCGCGGAACAGTGCATATAGATCGTATAAAGCCCGCTGCCGTGATCGATCATGATATAATTGCCCATGGAATTATTGTAGGCAGCTCCCACTACATCGCCGTCATAGGCCGCCAGGATCGCCGTGCCGCCGGCCGCTGCCATATCCAGCCCGTTGTGGAACTTCTGTACCCCCAGGATCGGATGCATACGATTGCCATAGTCATCGGAGATCCGCTTATATCCCGGACAGGGCCACGCAAACATGCCGCCGTTGTAGACTCTGGCCTGCGCATTCTCTGCTTCCAGCCTGGCTCTCTCCTCTGCCACCGCCTTCTCCAGCGCGGCGATCTCCGCATTCTCCTGTGCGATCATCGCTTCATACTCTTTGATCGCCGCCTCCTTGGTCGAAATATCGGAAGTCACCGTCTTGATCTGCTGCTCCTTCTGGTTGATCAGGGCGCTGACATTTGCCTCCTCTTCCTCCACGGCGGTCTTCGCCTCTGCCAGAACTTCTTTCTCCGCCTCCAGCTCTTCCTTGCACAGCTGCACAAGCTCCTTGGTGGCCACGTATTCTTCCAGCTTATTCCTGTCATACCGCGACAACGACTCGATATAATCCGCCTTGTTCGTCATATCGGCGAATCCGCCGGCGGTAAAAAGCAGCTCAAGATAGAAGGTATCTCCCTTCTCATACATGAACTTGATGCGCTTCTTCATGGCCTCGTACTGCGCTTCCTGCTGCCTGATGGCTTCTTCCAGCTCCAGCGTGGTCTCCTCGATCTCCGCCTCTTTTTCCGTGATCATTGTATTATATTGCTGAATCTTATTCTGTATGCCGCTTAATTGCTGATCCAGCTGCGTCACATAAGTCGTCAGATCATTCCGGGACTGCTCCAGTTCCTTCTTCAGCTTCTCCAGGTCGGTCTTGTTCGATTTAAGGCCCGAAACTTCCTTCTTCGCCGCATCGATCTCCGCCTCCTTCGCCTTGATGCTGTCATTGGTGAGCGCCGCCTGTGCCGGTCTTGCGTCCGCAAACAGGATCGCAGCGCTGAGAAGCAGACATACTATTTTTTTCCAATATTTCATGCAAGTTATACTCCATTCATCCTAACATCCCAGCGCTTACCCGGCCTTCCTGAACTGTCACTGCAGCGTCCGCTCTGCTTTCATGCGGGCCTGATCTCCAGTCTTACACGACCTTCCTGACCGTCACTGCAGCATCCGCTCTGCTTTCATGCGGGCCTGATCTCTGCTTTTATCCGGCCGGCCTGAGCCCCTGACCGTCACACTCTCAGATGCTTCCTTACCGTAACTATACTTCCCAGAAAACCGATGCCGATACCGATTCCCAGCGAAACGGGTGTCAGCACATTGAAGATCTCATCCACCGACAGGAAGCTGAGCAGATCCGTCAGCATCGGAAAACGCTCCAGCACATACTGCAGCACGACATTATACAGCGTGTAGATAACGCTCAACGGAATGGACGCACCGATCGCACCGATCATCATACCTTCGATCACGAAAGGAGATCTGACGAAAAAGTCCGTCGCGCCGATATATTTCATGATATTGATCTCTTCCTTACGCACGGAAATACCGATCGTAACCGTATTGCTGATCAGGAAGACGGACACAGCAAACAGGATGGCTATGATGCCCACCGACACATAGGCAATCAGCGCATTGACGCCTGTCAGCGTGGTAGCCGCCAGCTCCGAGCGGTTGACAAGCCTGACGCCGTCTGTAGACTCCAGATAGGTGACGAGCGCCGACTGCATTGACACATCATTCAGATAAATCTCATAGTTGGCCGAATCAGCCAGCGGGTTCTCTGTAAATCCGTCCGCATATTCACCCAGATATTCCTGCTTAAAAGATTCCCAGGCCTGTTCCGCGGATATGAACCTGATATCAGACACCTCCGGCCGTCTGGCGATCATATCCCCGATCTCCTGAATCCTTGTCTCCTCGATCCCCTGATCGAAAAAGACCGTCACGGAGACGCCTTCCTCCGCAGTCTTTACAATATGCTGAAAGTTGATAACGATCGCATAAAATAAACCGAACAAAAACAGACAGGCGCTGATCGTGGCAATGGACGCCAGCGTAAACCACTTATTACGGAAAAGGTTCCGCACACCCTGTCTGAGCGTGTAGAAAAAACTGCTAATCCTCATCAATGTATCCTCCCTTTTCCTCGTCGCTTACAATAACGCCTTTTTTGAGGGTGACCACTCTCTTCTGCATCGCGTTCACAATCTCCCGGTTGTGCGTCACCACGATGACCGTAGTGCCGCTCTCATTGATCTGCTCCAACAGCTTCATGATCTCCCAGGAGTTCTTCGGATCCAGATTTCCCGTCGGCTCGTCCGCCAGCAGCACGGTCGGCTTATTGACCAGCGCCCTGGCAAGCGCCACTCTCTGCTGCTCACCGCCCGACAGCTGCTTCGGCTTCGCCTTGTACTTGCCGGCAAGCCCCACGACAGCCAGTATGCTGGGAACATTCTTCTTGATCTCCTTGTTGGACTTCTGGATGATCCTCTGCGCAAAAGCCACATTGTCATAGACATTCCTGTCCTTCAACAAACGGAAATCCTGGAATACCACCCCCAGATTTCTGCGGAATTTCGGGATCTTCCTGTGCCGTATCTTCGTCAGATCATAGCCCATCACATTGATAAAACCGCTTGTGATCGTCAGTTCCCTGAGGAGCAGCTTGATCAGGGTAGACTTCCCCGAACCGCTGTCGCCCACGATAAATACGAATTCTCCTCTGTTGATATGTAGATTGACATCCTTAAGCGCCGGTGCACCGGTAGAGTATGCCTTGCACACATTCGTCAGTGTGATGATCTCCTTCTGCGGTACCGCGCCTCTCCTTCTTCGTTTCTCTGCCACGTTCTTCACCACTTCCATCTTTCTAGTTCAATCTTAAGATCAATACTCGAAACTTTCCATATACTTCATGTATTTTACTACCATCAGGGCGATCTTGAAGGTGATCGCATCCTCAAATACCCGCAGGTCAAGTCCCGTACTCTTCTGCAGCTTGTCCAGACGGTACACCAGCGTATTGCGGTGGATGAACAGCTGTCTGGATGTCTCCGACACATTCAGGGAATTCTCGAAAAACTTGTTGATCGTCGTCAGCGTCTCCTCGTCGAAATCGTCCGGGCTCTTCCCGTCGAAGATCTCCTTGATGAACATCTTGCACAGCGGGATCGGCAGCTGATAGATCAGACGCCCGATCCCCAGCTCGCTGTAGGCGATCACATCTCTCTCCTCGAAAAATATCTTGCCCACATCCAGCGCCATCCGGGCTTCCTTATAGGAACGGCTGACGTCCTTGATCTCCCCGATCGTCGTGCCGTAAGCGATCCTCACATTGCGGTAATTCTCCTTCTCCAGAAAAGCCGCAACGCCCGATGCCGCCCTGTCTATCTCCTTCGCGCTGTCACTCTCGGACAAATCCTTGACCACGATCACGTTATTCTCATCCACGGCCGTCACAAAATCCTTGCTGTTGCTTCCGAAATAAGTGCGCATGGTCTCAAGCACATTGCTGTCCTTGGCATTGTCCGTCTCTATGATCAGCGCCACTCTTTTGACATCCGTCTGGATGTGCAGCTTCTTGGCGCGGCTGTAGATATCCACCAGCAGCAGATTATCCAGCAGCAGGTTCTTGATGAAATTATCCTTGTCAAACCGCTCCTTATAGGCCACCAGCAGATTCTGGATCTGAAAGGCGACCATCTTCCCCACCATATAGACATCCTCTCCGATGCCGCCAGCGATCAGGATATATTCCAGCTGCTGCTCGTCAAATATCTTAAAATACTGATACCCCTGTATCTCCTGCGAATCGGCCGGCGATCTGGCAAATTCCGCCGCCGGTCTGCCGCACTTCTCCATCTCGTCCGCCGTCACGGCCACCGCCTTCCCATCGGTATCCATAACGCACAGCTCAACCCTCGCGATCGATTTCAACCCTTCAATCGTACTCTGTAAAATCTGATTTGAAATCATACCCCACCTCTTATCATTCTTTAAGCAAATTATACAAATGCAACCCCACTAAATTCATCAAAATAATGCGTCCAGTTTTCATTTTAATCTATATTTACAAAAAAATCTACCACCATTCATGAATTTTTTGTGTACTATTTAAAGAAAAGGAATTATTTTCCAGTTTTTACCGGTTAGACAATTTATACAAAAGGAATAAACTGCAGATTGACCGGTCCGGACAACAAACAGCGGTAAAGAAATCTGCGCAAAGAAACGATATATAATACAGCAGGAGGTGAAATGATATCATGGATATAGCAGCATTATCTATTGCAATGTCAACTGTCAGCACGCAGAGCGCCTACGGCGTGGCGATGCTCAGTAAATCGCTGGATCAGGTTTCGTCCATGGGCGACCAGATCACGGAAATGATGGACACCGCCGGCATGGAGCTGTCTGTCAATCCCGATATCGGTGCCAATATCGATATCCGGGTGTAAGGCACTGCCACAGCGAAGTCCCATCCACGCTCTGTCTCCGGCTGTTTTAGGCCGGAACCGACTGTGAATGGGACTTTCTGTTATGATACTATTTCAGGCGGATGGCATGCTCCGTTATCTGGATCAGCCCTTCCTTCAACAGATGCCCTACCGCTCTCTTAAACTCATTCTTACTCATCTGGGTCTCCCGTCTGATCACCTCCGGAGACGCCTTATCCGTAAACGGCATCGCGCCGTCGAAGCTCTCGATGATCTCCAGCACTTTCTGCGCATCCTTCTCGATCTGCAGATAGGCCTTCTCCCGGATGCTCAGCGTTAGTTTGCCGTCTTCCTTCACCTCTGTCACCCGTGCGTCGATCACATCTCCAATCTGTACCGCACCGTACAGCTCCCGCTGCGGGATCAGCCCCGAATATCTGTCGTCCACCGCTACGAAAGCCCCGAAGTTCCGGCTGATCTCATAGACCGTCCCTTTGACTCTGTCTTCCTTCCGGTAAGGGCTGTCCGTTGCCAGGTACGGATACACATTCATGGTCGCACACAGCCGGCTGCTCTTGTCGATATAGAGCGCTGCCAGACATTCTTCTCCTGCGGACACACGTCTCGTCTGCTCTTTAAAAGGAAGCAGCAATTCCTTCTCCAGTCCCCAGTCCAGAAAGGCGCCGATCTTCCCCACCTGCGCCACCTTCAACCGCGCCACGCCGTGGAGCGTAACAGCCGGCCTGGCCGTCGTCGCGATCAGGCGGTCTTTGGAATCGCGATAGATGAACACTTCCACGCCGTCACCGGTCTGTGCCTGCTCCGGCACCTGTTTCCTCGGAAGCAGCACCCGCTCATTGCTGTCTTCCCCGTCCCAAAGATAGACGCCGAAGTCCACTCTTTTCAAAATCTGTAACGTCTGGATCTCTCCCAGCCTGATCATAAGTTCCTCCATTTCTGCCGTGTACGCCAGATGCCGTACTTCATACCGCCTTCTGCTTATCGGGCGCATTCTTTTCCCGGCCGCTCAGCTCCACAATGCTGTACGGCCTGCCGTCTGCCCTGTTCAATGCCACCGTATAGAGCCCGCTGTCTGCATCTGCCGTCACCACCGGGCAGATCATGTCTCCCAGCACAGCCTGATTCTTATACTCCACCCGCAGCTGCTTTACAAAAAAATCCTTCGGGATATATTCCATGGCCATACGCACATATTGTCCGTTGTTAACATGATTGTTCGTATCCAGATGATGTTCCTTCACCGCAAACGATTCCATCGGTCTGCCGTCTGCCGGTATGTGGATCCTGCGCGGCGCATATTCCATCGGATATTTCTCTTCCAGCACGTATCCCTTTAACATCTTCTCGCTGGGCTTCGCCGGCGCCATCTTCTCCAGATCCATCAGGCTCCAGATGGTATTGGCATAGGAAAGTACCTCGCCCTCCTTCGTCTTCATCACAAAATTACGATATCCGATAAACCCTTTGAAATCATAAGGAGCCGTCCCGATCACGATCCGCTCGGACAGATGCGGATACCGGTTGACACAGATCTGCCACGCGGACAGCATCCATACCTGATTCAGCTCCCGCAGATAGTCCGTGCCCAGACCGATATCTTCCGAGTGAAACGTGGAACAGTCCTGAAAATAATCCAGAAGCGCGATCAGCGTCATATTGCCGTCCGTGCCCACTTCACTGTACCTTACCCTGCTGTCAAATGTATACATACCATCACCTTCTTACTTCAAAAAAACCGGTGAATCACTTTCACCGGGTCACTTGAGCTGGGCTACAAGGATTTTTTCCCGGCTTTTACAGTCCATTATTTCCACAGTCTTCACCTTTGTTTAGTTCCCCATTTTGCTCTAATACACTATAGTATAGCTTGTCTGAAATCCGGTACCCAGATTTTCGCAATACATCTAATTCCGATTTCACTTCTTTTACCAGACCCTTTCTCTTAGCCTGAGTTACTATCCCTAAAATTCCTAATGTATCCACCAGAAATTCAGAAGCCATCTTTCTTGCATTTGTTTCATCAATAATTGCAAGCGAAATATCTAATTCTTTAGCCCCAACAATAACTTCTAATTCCCCATAATGCAGCCTGCCATACAGTTTTTTTACCACATCTGCATTCTTGACCTGATATACCACAAAAATACCTGATTCCACTTTTTTACGAATCTGCTCAACTTCATGGCTATATTTTTCTGCATTTATACATAATTCCCTGTATACCGCTTCCGGAATGTAAATCTCATCAAAAAGCTTCTCAAGCAATTCCAAACGGTTTATGACTAAGAGTCCAATAATCGGGCTGGTGTTACAAATTACTCTCACTTTAGCCATACATGCCCCCTGCAAGTTTCTTTATTGCGAATTCATCCATCTGCATATCCTCTTCCGTATATTCTCCCCAGGGAATCTGATGTTCCTTTAAAATATCAATAAAATTCCATACGCTTTTGTCTGCAAGTTCTGCTGCCTTTTCCAAAGTTATCATTTTAGCCGCAAATAATCCGATAACTATTGAAAAATTTGCCTTATCAGCAAGATCATCGCCATCGTTTATAACTTGCAAATATGGTAAAATATTGTCCTGTATTGCAACCTTTACACTATCCATTCATTTCACCTCGCTTCCCACTCCTACGATTTTCTATCTCATCATCAATCTCTTTCATTGACATAGAGTTTTGTTTTTAATACTTTTCCCGGGCTTTCCTTATGCTCCACAGCCAGAACACTATTCACACGCATTGCACCTTTTTATAATATACCATACTAAGCTTCTTTATAACAGTATTTTTTGCTGTCACTTTTACTATATCCGGTACGGCATATCGTATAAAGCCAAATAACTGCCATATGACCTGACTGTTTTATTCAAAGCCTCATTCTTATCTAACTTCATAACTTTCCGGTACAAAAACACATATCACCGCCCTACAACCCACTGTTCACGCATTCTGCCGCATTTTTTAAATTGACCTATGAATTGACCTATCCAACAGAAAAACTACGTGAAACCCGCATAAACACTGCATTTCCGGGCATAAGAAAACCCGGCGAATCATCTCTGCCGGGTTCCTGTCAGCTGGGCTACAAGGATTCGAACCTTGAAATGACGGAGTCAGAGTCCGTTGCCTTACCGTTTGGCGATAGCCCATCAACAATTAATGATTATATAGGATATTCTTTCCTTTTGCAAGCCTTTTTATAAATTTTTTTTCATTTTTTTGAAATTTTTTGCTGTCAATGCCATTCCTTAAAGATCCGGCGCAGCGTAGCCGCAGGGCGGCGGGATCTCCATCCCGACGCCCCGGCTTTTCGCTTCCGGCCAGATACTGCCGCCTTCCTATATCTCAAACATCAACTCGCCATAAGTAGGAATCGGCCAGATCTTTTTGTCAACGATCATCTCCAGCTCATCCGCCGGCGCGCGCAGCTCTTCCATTGCGGCCTTGACGGTATCTTTATAGAAGAAAGCCTGCGTCTTCGCATCTGTCATGGCGGAAGCCTCCTTCTCCACGGCTTCCAGTCTGCACAGTGCCGCCTGCATAGCCGCCAGTCTGGTGTTGACTCTCTGCAGAAGCTCCGCCTGCACTGCCGGGTCTGCACCCGCCTCCTTCACGGCGTTGACCGTGTCCGCAAGCGATCTGGAATACTTCACCACTGCCGGAATGATCTGCTTGCCCGCCATGTCGATCATGGCAAGCGCTTCTATATTAATTGTCTTCGCATACGTTTCGTAGATGATCTCCTCGCGGGACTCCAGCTCCACCTTTGTAAAGATGTGGAATTTCTCGAACAGCCTCACGGCCTTATCCGTCGTCAATGTGCCTGCCGCCTCAATCATCGACTTGATGTTGGGCAGTCCTCTTCTTTCCGCTTCTTCCACCCACTCGTCTGCATAGCCGTTGCCGTTGAAGATGATCCTCTGGTGCTTTGCCATGTATTCCTTGATCAGATCGTGGATCGCCAGCTCCAGATCCTTCTCCGACGCCTTCTCCAGTCTGTCCGCCGCCTCGCAGAAGGCCTCCGCCACGATGGCGTTCAGCGTGGTATTCGGGCTGGCGATGGAATCCGCGGAACCGACCATCCGGAACTCGAACTTATTGCCCGTAAAGGCAAAGGGGGAAGTCCTGTTTCTGTCCGTCGCATCCTTTTTAAAATCAGGCAGTGTCTTGACGCCTGTGCGGAGCCTGCCGCCTTCTTTGACGCTGGTGGCCTCTCCCGTCTCGATCAGCTGTTCCACCACATCCTCCAACTGTTCGCCCAGGAATATGGAGATGATGGCCGGCGGCGCCTCGTTGGCTCCCAGTCTGTGATCGTTGCCCACGTCGGACGCCGACTGTCTGAGCAGATCCGCATGGGTATCCACCGCCTTCATGATGCAGGCCAGTACCAGCAGGAACTGAATGTTATCATTCGGCGTCTCGCCCGGATCAAGCAGGTTCACACCGTTGTCTGTCGTGATAGACCAGTTATTGTGCTTACCGGAGCCGTTCACACCGGCGTAGGGCTTCTCATGGAGCAGACATCTCATGCCGTGGCGGATCGCCACTCTTTTCATGGCTTCCATCACAAGCTGGTTGTGGTCCACGGCAATGTTGGCCGTCTCATAGATCGGCGCCAGTTCATGCTGCGCAGGCGCCACCTCATTGTGCTGTGTCTTGGCCGTGACCCCCAGCTTCCACAGCTCCTCGTTCAGATCCTTCATGTACGCGCCGACGCGCTCCCTGATCACACCGAAGTAGTGATCCTCCATCTCCTGTCCCTTCGGCGCAGGCGCCCCGAACAGCGTGCGTCCTGCAAACTTCAGATCCGTCCTCTGCATATACAGATCTTTGTCCACCAGGAAGTACTCCTGTTCCGGTCCTACGGACGCGGTCACCTTCGTCGCTCCCGTATTGCCAAACAGCCTGACGATGCGCAGCGCCTGTTCGCTCAGTGCCTGCATGGAGCGCAGAAGCGGCGTCTTCTTGTCAAGAGCCTCCCCCGTATAAGAGCAGAATGCCGTAGGAATACAGAGGATCGTCCCGCATCCTGATTCTTTCAGAAACGCCGGCGACGTGATATCCCATGCCGTATACCCTCTTGCTTCAAACGTGGCGCGCAGGCCGCCCGACGGGAATGAGGAAGCATCCGGCTCACCCTTGATCAGCTCCTTACCGGAGAATTCCGTCAGCATCCGTCCTTCCTCGTCGGGGTGTGCTACGAATGCGTCATGCTTCTCCGCCGTGATTCCGGTAAGCGGCTGGAACCAGTGCGTATAATGGGTCGCGCCGTTCTCCACCGCCCAGTCCTTCATCTCCTTGGCAACTACGTTGGCGGCCGCTTTGGACAGCTCGCCGCCCTCGTTCATCACCGTTACCACCTCTTTGTACACATTCTTCGGCAGTCTTTCTTTCATCTTGCCGAGCGTGAACACGTTTTTACCGAAAATCTCTTCCACATTAAACACCTTGCTCATCTTTCACCATGCCTCCTTCTCCTCACCCTTGGAAACCGTCATGAATCATCGACTGCGTAACCTGATAGCCGGCTGTCGGCGCACATTCCTCTCTGCCTTATATGAATGGCATAAAAAAATGTTCCAAAAATAAGCCTTTTGGAACATCATCGTTCTGGATACCACTATGCCGTTCAACAACCTTTTTCTAAAATACCCTACTTTTTTCAAAAATGCAATACCATAATTGAAATTTTGTAGTTTCTGACGGATTCTGCGTGCCCCGGCCCCCGTCCACTGTTCAGAGCGCACAACACCCGCTGCCGTCAAAACATGGCTGCGCCGTCCCGCGCCTGCGGTCAGCCGTTTTGCACTCTCAGAATATCGAAGCATTCCGGCACTGCGGACAGCGCCACGTCGATCACCTGTTTGGAATGCGGGCAGGATTCCACATACTCCCCCGCCTCGTTGTACATGGCCAGCACCTCCGCAGGCACATTACGCCCGTCGGGCTTCATGATCTCGATCCGATCCCCCACGCAGAATTTATTCCGCTGTCCGATACGGGCGCAGGTTCTGCCCGCCGTCTGCACAAGCTCTCCCACGATCCCCAGATACGTATATTCGTTCACGTACGTATTGTTATCGTAAATCTGTGTCTTCTCGTCTGGCCTGCCGAAGTAGAATCCCGTTGTGAACTGCCGGTAGGTACACTTGGCGATCTCCGCCAGATACCAGTCCATATTCTCCCTGTACTTCTCTACGGACACAAGACAATCGTCGATCGCCCGCCGATAGGTCCGCGCCACCGCCGCCACGTAAAGAGCCGTCTTCATCCGGCCCTCGATCTTAAAGCTGTCGATCCCGGCCTCGATCATCTCCGGAATATGCTCTATCATACAAAGATCCCGGGAATTGAAAATATAGGTTCCCCTTTCATTCTCATACACCGGCAGATATTCTCCCGGCCGGGTCTCCTCCACCACCGCATACTTCCAGCGGCAGGGATGGGTACACGCCCCGTGATTGGCGTCCCGTCCTGTAAAATAGCTGCTGAGCAGGCACCGTCCCGAATAGGAAATACACATGGCCCCGTGGATGAAGCTCTCGATCTCCAGTTCCTCCGGAATCTTCTCCCGGATCTCACGGATCTCCGCCAGCGACAGCTCCCGCGCGGAGACCACCCGTTTCGCCCCCTGCTGCTGCCAGAAACGATACGTCATATAGTTGGTGTTGTTGGCCTGGGTGGAGATGTGAATGTCAATCTCCGGACAGATCTCACGGGCCAGCATGAACATGCCCGGATCCGCGATGATCAGCGCATCCGGCCTTAGGACCTTAAGCTCCTGAAAATACCGTCTCGCCCCTTCCAGATCGTAATTGTGGGCCAGGATATTGGCCGTCACATGCACCCGCACGCCGCGGGCATGGGCAAAAGCGATTCCTTCCGCCATTTCCTCCGGCGTAAAATTCTTCGCTTTAGCGCGCAGGCCGAACGCCTCGCCGCCGATATAGACCGCATCCGCCCCGAATATCACCGCCGTCTTCAACACTTCCAGGCTGCTCGCCGGAATCAGCAATTCCGGCTTTCTGATCTGCTTCTTTCCACTCATCATTCTGTATCTCTTATCCTCAATCAATTTATACTTCCGCCGCCTGCCGCCGGGATCTCATCCGCGCTTCACGCTGAGCGTAACTCCGTCCCCCACCGGCAGGATCACCGTCTCCAGCTGCGGATGGTGTTTCAGCTCGTACAGATACGCGCGCATACGGCTGTGGATCGTCCGGTTTCTTCTTGTCACCGCAAACCGCGATTCCAGAATGTCCCCGTCCTGCAGCACATTATCGGACAACAATATGCCGCCCGGCACAAGCAGACGCAGGACATCCGGCAGAAAATGAATATACTGTCCCTTTGCCGCATCCATAAAGATCATATCATACGCCCCTGTCATCTTCTGCAGGATTTCGGCCGCGTCCCCTTCCAGGAGCGTGATCCGCTCTTCTTTGCCGGCCCGCCTGAAATTCTCCCTGGCCACAGGGATTCTCTTTTCATACTTCTCAATAGTCGTTATATGGCAATCCTCCGGCCCGTACTCGCTCATCAACAGCGCAGAAAAACCAATGGCGCAGCCAACTTCCAGAATGGTCGCTGGCTTCCGCATCGCAAGCAGCAGTTTCAGCAGGCTCTGTACCTGCGTGCGGATGATCGGCACATTGGTCTCTTTTGCTTCCTTCTCTATCCCGTTCAGGAAAGGCGTATTGCCGGTATCCAAAGAATCAATAAACGCGTTCAGGCGCTCATCACCCGTTATCATACACAATTCCTTCCCCTACTCTTCCTCTTCTTCCGTCTCCGGCTTCACCGCGATCACCGCCAGCATCTCCTGCGCAGTCATCGACGTACTCAGATCATAGATCCCCGGCTGGATCTTGCCGTGATTCTCCGAAAGCAGCTCCTGAATCCTGAAAAGACCGGCATCCCGGATCAGCCCCTTATCCTGCAGCATCTGCCCCACTTCTTTGGCCGTATCCCCGTTGGCCACCGAAACGCTGATGATCCGTCCCTCGCCGGCCTCCATCGGCTCCTCCGCAAACACGCGGAAGCCGTAGTCATATGCTGCCGTCGCTCCTCTGATCACATAGGTGACGATAAAAATGAGCGCCACCACTTTAATGACCGTTTCCACTATCGCTCCAATAATGTACTTTACCTTCATGCCTTAATCCTCACAAATCCTTCCGCGCCGCTATTCGAAATCAATCTCCGCCGTCAGCAGGACATACATCTCCTGCATCATCCGGCAGAAAGCAAGCTCGGCCCGCAGGAAATCGTCCACCACCGGATTCTCACGAAACTCCCTGTATTCCCGTTCAAACGCTTCCATCTTATCGAACAGTTCTGCACCGTCCATGCCGTTTTGTATATCAAAATTCTTCTGCCGGTACTCATTCACCTGATCGTACAGCTGCGGCTGTTTCTTTACTTCTTCACGCTGATGCAGATACTCCCCGTAAACATCAGTTTCCCGGATGATTCCCGCCAGCTTCTGTGCAGCTTCCATAACATCATGCTCTGTCATGCGCGTTCCTCCTCTGCATTTTATCTCTCTTTATACTTCCATGATGATCGGCAGGATCATCGGACGCCGCTTCGTCTTCTTCCATACAAATTCGCTCAGCACATCTTTCGTTGTGGATTTTAACTTGCCCCAGTCGGACTGTCCTCTGCTCAGACAGCCGTGGATGGCTTCATCCACCAGCAGCCGCGCCTCGTCCAGAAGCTCGTCCGACTCCCGCACATAGACAAATCCTCTGGATACGATATCCGGACCGGACACCAGACGGTCGCTGTAGGAATCCAGCGCCAGCACCACGATCAGGATGCCGTCCTCCGCCAGATGCTGCCTGTCGCGCAGCACCACATTGCCCACATCGCCCACGCCGAGGCCGTCCACCAGGATCGCTCCGACAGGCACTCTGCCGTTCACTTCCGCCTTCTCACAGTCCATCTCCAGCACGTCGCCGGACTGCAGCATGAAAATATTCTCTTTCGCAATGCCCAGATCCTGGGCGATCTTCGCCTGCGCCTTCCGGTGCTTGTACTCGCCGTGGATCGGCACCGCATAGCGCGGCTTCACAAGACTGTAGATCAGCTTGATCTCCTCCTGACAGGCATGTCCGGAAACATGCACATCCTGAAAGATCACATCCGCCCCCTTCTTCTGCAGCTCGTTGATCACATTGGTGACCGCCTTCTCATTGCCCGGGATCGGGTGGGATGAGAAAATGACCGTATCGCCCGGAAGAATCGATATCTTCCTGTGATTATCGCCGGCCATACGGCTTAAAGCCGCCATACTCTCTCCCTGGCTGCCGGTGGTGATGATCACCGTCTTATCGTTGGGATAATTCTTCAACTGCTCTATGTCGATTAGTGTATTCTCCGGAATGTGCAGACACTCCAGCGCCGAGGCGGTCTCAATGATATTGACCATGCTGCGGCCTTCCACTACCACCTTCCTGCCGTGCTTATACGCGGAATTGATGATCTGCTGTACACGGTCCACATTCGAGGCAAAGGTCGCTATGATGATCCGCGTATCCTTATGCTCCGCAAAAAGGCTGTCAATGGTCCTTCCTACCGTCCTCTCGGAGGCCGTGAAGCCGAGCCGCTCCGCATTGGTGGAGTCGCACATCAGCGCCAGCACGCCCTTTCTGCCAAGCTCCGCAAAACGCTGCAGATCAATGGCATCTCCGAATACCGGTGTATAATCCACCTTAAAATCTCCTGTATGCACTACCACGCCGGCCGGGGAGTAGATCGCCAGCGCCGCCGCGTCCACGATACTGTGATTCGTCCTGATAAACTCGATCCTGAACTGTCCGAGATTGATGGACTGTCCGAACTTGACTACCTTGCGTCTTGTCTTATTCGTCAGATCATGCTCGGCCAGCTTGTTCTCAATGATCCCCATCGTCAGCCTGGTGGCATAGATCGGTATATTCATCTCTTTCAGAATGTAGGGCAGCGCCCCGATATGGTCCTCATGCCCGTGGGTGATCACAAATCCTTTCACTTTCTCGGCATGTTCCCGCAGATACGTGATATCCGGGATCACCAGATCGATCCCCAGCATTTCATCCTCCGGGAAAGACAGGCCGCAGTCTACCACAATAATACTGTCTTCATACTCGAAGGCAGTAATATTAAGTCCAATCTGTTCCAGCCCTCCCAACGGAATTACCTTCAGCCTGGAAACAGCTTTTCTCTGTTCAATTTTTTTCAAATATATTTCCTCCATTCTCTTATCGCTGCCGACGCATCGGCATGAATCTTCTCAGAGATCATAGCAGACAGAGAAACCGCAAATAGCCATGAGTCCCGGCACCGCTCTCATGTGTATTCGGTCTCTCTATATGTACGCCTCGCTTCGCTGTCAGGATAACTCGATATCCTCCAGCATATTTTCAAACACAGCCGCCACTGCGTTTAATTCCTCATCTTCCGTCACGATCTCATAGGCCGCTTCCGCCGCCTCCGCCGCAGACGTATCGCGAAGGATCAGGGCCTCTCCGTCTCCTTCCCGGGAATCCGTCACCAGAATATAATCGACGCCTCCCAGCCTCGTCTGTTCCAGCACATAAAACTGCACCGGTGCTTCTCCCTCCGGTGTAAAGACAATCTTCTCCACTTACTCTTACTCCTTACTTACAGGATCCGTTCCTTCACTGCTCTTATCTTTCTCCTGGTTTGCTCGATAATCCAGATAACCCTGCAGGATAAAAACCGCTGCGATCTTGTCCACATATTCCCTGCGATGCTCTCTGCGGATCCCCGCTTCCATCATCGCCCTGTCCGCCGCTACCGTGGTGAGACGCTCGTCCCACATCGTCACCGGCAGACCGGTCCTTCTCTCCAGCCGGTCCTGAAATTCCAGCGACAGCTGTGCCCTGTCCCCTATCGTATCGTTCATATTCTTCGGCAGCCCGAGCACGATCTCGGACACCTCGTATTCTTCGATCAGTTGTTCTATCCGTGCCAATGTCTGACGTAGTTTATTCTCGTCTTTTCTTCTGATGATCTCCAGACCCTGTGCCGTGATGAGCAGCGGATCGCTGACCGCCACCCCCACCGTCCTGGATCCGAGATCCAGTCCCATGATCCTCATATCGCTCCTCTTATCCCAGACTCTATTTCTCCAGATAATTCCGGATATATTCCACAAGCATCTCTTCCACAAGCTCGTCACGCTCCACCTTCATGATCAGGCTGCGCGCGCTCTTATGGCTTGTAATATAAGTCGGATCACCGGACATGATATAGCCCACGATCTGATTGACCGGATTATATCCTTTCTCTGTCAGCGCCTCATACACCGTAGACAGCACAAGCTTGACTCCCGTCTCCGGTTCCGTTTCTACCTTAAAAAATTGTGTGTTTTCTAAATCCCGCATGATTCTACGCCCTTATCCATTGTCTTGGTTGATATTACATCCCTGATATTACCATAATACCCCATCGCCACACAAAATTCAATCACTTTAAAAGCAGGATATCTTCCGTAAGAAAGCTGGCAGGTGTCCCACGCACGATCTGCCCGGAAAGATCCGCACTTTCTCCCGCTTCCATCGCCGCCTTCACATACTGCGGCGTGTGACCGATCCAGTATGTTCCTCCTGCCACCTGCTTCTTTTCTTCAAGCAGCACCCCGGTCTCACGGTTCAGCCAGCCGGCCCTGTAACTGCGGGACATTTCTTCTTCCGCCTGCGCCAGCACCGCACTCCTTCTGCCCTTCTCCGCTTCCGTAAGCTGCCCCTCCATCATGGCCGCTCTGGTCCCCTGCCTTCTGGAATATTTGAAAATATGCATCTCATAGAAATTGACTTTCCGCACAAAGGCTTCTGTCTCGCGAAATTCTTCTTCCGTCTCCCCCGGAAATCCTACGATCACATCTGTCGTTATGGCCGGATCCCGGAAACAGTTTCTGAGTATCTCTGTTGTCTGAAAGTATTCCCCGGCAGTGTAATGTCTATTCATCCGGCCGAGCACCGCGTCGCTGCCGCTCTGCAGGGACAGGTGGAAATGAGGGCAGAGTCCGGGCAGTGCACTCAGCTGACGCGCGAACTGCTCCGTCACGATCCTTGGTTCCAGCGAGCCCAGACGGATACGCTTTAACCCGTCGATTTCGTGCAGCTTCCTGATCAGCTGCAGCAGCTCCGGGCCACCCCTGTCAAGGCCGTAAGAACTGATATGTATGCCGGTCAGCACGATCTCCCGGTATCCGGCCGCCACGATCCCCCGCACTTCCTGCAGGATATCTTCCTCCGCGCGGCTTCTCACCCGTCCCCTCGCATAGGGGATGATGCAGTAGGAGCAGAACTGATTGCATCCGTCCTGGATCTTGATGTAGGCCCGGGTATGTTCCGCCGTCCGGGTCAGCTGCATCTCCTCATATTCCCGGGTGTTGTTGATATCAATCTTCTCCACCCGCGGCTGCTTCCTTGTTTTCAGGTATTCTTCTATAATAGGTACAATATCCTTCTTGCGGTTATTGCCCACCGCAATGTCAACCGTTCCGTCCTCCAAAGCCTCCCCGGCCGCCGTCTGTACATAGCAGCCCACCGCCACCACTACCGCATCCGGGTTGCATCTCCTGGCCCGGTGGATCATCTGCCTGCTCTTCCTGTCCGCAATGTTGGTCACCGTACAGGTATTGATGATATAAATGTCCGCTGCGCCATCAAAAGGTACAATTTTGTATCCGCAATCCTGCAGCCTTTGTTGCATAACATCCATTTCGTAACTATTCACTTTGCAGCCCAAATTATGTAATGCTACACTTTTCATGGTAAACCTCACATTTTTTGTATTCTTTTAGCATTGACTTTTGTACTTCCAACATTTAGTATAAAAGCTGAAGGTATTGAAGCAAAACAAAAGGAGGTAGATGCGTAATGAAAACCGTACAGATTTCTTTAAACTCTATTGATAAGGTTAAATCATTCGTAAATGATATTACGAAATTTGATTACGATTTCGATCTGGTATCCGGCAGATATGTGATCGACGCGAAGTCCATCATGGGAATTTTCAGTCTGGATTTATCCAAGCCCATTGACTTGAACATCCACGCTGAGGACGCGATCGACGAAGTTCTGGCCGCTTTGAAGCCGTACATTATTTAACCAGACCTGTGCCCGGGCATTCCATGTTATCATGTCAGGCGGGCACAAGCCGGAATCACCTGTCTGGGTGGTTCCTTTTTATTTTACAATGATCAGTTCTTCCGTATCCAGCGCCGTCTGCACCAGCTCGTCAATCTTCTCATCCAGATTATGCTCATGCTTTCTGATGATGTTCAGATTCGGTTTCGTCACCGGATGCTTCGCCACAAAAATAGTACAACAGTCCTCAAAGGGCTGTATGGACGTCTCATAGGTATCAATCTTCTCGGAAATCTCCACGATCTCCATCTTGTCAAAACCGATCAGCGGCCTGTAGACCGGCAGCTCGCACACCTCATTCGTAGCCATCAGACTGTGCATCGTCTGGGAAGCCACCTGTCCGATGCTCTCCCCCGTGATCAGGCCGAGGCATTCCGTATCCTTCGCAATACGCTCCGCAATGCGCATCATATAGCGCCGCATGATGATCGTCAGTTCATCGTGCGGGCACTTGTCGTAAATATACAGCTGTATATCCGTGAAATTGATGACATGCAGATAGATCGGCCCCGTGTAGGCCGCCACCTTCGCCGCCAGATCCACCACCTTCTGTTTCGCCCGTTCACTGGTGTAGGGCGGCGCATGGAAATAGACCGCATCGATCTTGACGCCCCGCTTGGCGATCATCCACCCGGCCACCGGCGAATCAATACCGCCGGACAAAAGCAGCATCGCCTTGCCGCCTGTGCCTACCGGCATACCGCCCGGCCCCGGAATGATCTCGGAATAAAGATAGACCTTGTCCCGAATCTCCACATGCAGAAGAATATCCGGCTTATGCACGTCCACTCTCATTTCCGGAAAGGCATCCAGGATCGTACCGCCCAGCTCCATATTGATCTCCATGGAATCAAGCGGATAATTCTTTCTGGCGCGTCTGGCCGCCACCTTAAAGCTCCTGTCTTTGACCGGATAGACCCTGTCCATATAGTCCACGACCGTGCCCTTTAGCTTCTCAAATCCTTCATCCTCCACGTACACCATCGGACAGATCCCCGAGATGCCGAAGACCTTCTGCAGATGCTGTACCGTCTCGTCGTAGTCAAAATCAGACACCGCATCCACATAAATGCGCCCGTCGGTCTTACGCACCGCAAATTCGCCCTCACAGCGCTTCAACGCATACTTGATCTGCTGCACCAGCGCGTTCTCGAACAGATATCTGTTCTTCCCCTTCACGCCGATCTCTGCATATTTAATCAAAAAAGCTCTAAACATAACTGTCCGTACCTCTCCGTTCTTTCTGTACAGCCCGAGTGCCACTCCCTGATCCTCAGCCTGACACACCTGATCGTATGCGCCATCCCGAGGGGACACCGCCGGTGTTCTTTTACGCCCTCAGGATCACCGCATATGACCGGCTGCCCACAGTAAACTTACATCGTGATCCGTATGCTTCTATGTTCTGGTGTATCTTCTCAGCATCGGAACCATCTCTTCCAGCGCCTGTATAGTATACTTGATTTCCTCTTCGGTTGTAAAGACGGAAAAACTGAAGCGGATCGTCGAGCCAAGCAGGTCACGCTCCACGCCGATCGCTTTCAGCGTATCCGATATCTGCGGTTTGTTGGAGGAACATGCGCTGCCGGCGGAGACATAGATCTCCCTTTCCTCCAGTGCGTGCAGCAGGACTTCACTGCGCACGCCGCGCACGGAAAGGCTGACGATATGAGGCGCCCCCTCCCGTCCCGGACAGCCGTTGACCCGCACATCTTCTATACGGCTGACACCATCAATCAACATTTCCCGCAGTCCGTACATTCTGTCCACATCCCTGTCCAGGTCTGCGTAGACCAGTTCCGCCGCCCTGGCAAGGCCCGCGATACCCGGCACGTTTTCCGTCCCGGAGCGCATCCCTTTCTGCTGACCACCGCCGTAGACGATCGGATTCACCCTGGCACCGCTTCTGATATACAGGAAACCAACGCCTTTCGGCCCGTGGATCTTATGCGCGCTGACGGAAAGCAGATCAATATTCATCTTCGCCGGATGGATCCTGAACTTACCGAATCCCTGCACCGCATCCACGTGAAAAAGCGTCTGCGGATTGCTGCGCCTGATCAGCTCTCCCGCCTCCGCCAAAGGCTGCACACTCCCGATCTCATTATTGACATGCATGATCGACACCAGGATCGTATCCCTGCGGATGGCACGCTCCAGATCCTGCAGCGATATCCTGCCCAGACGATCCACCGGAAGATAAGTCACCTCAAATCCCTGCCGCTCCAGATAGGCCATCGTCTGCAGGACCGCCGGATGCTCCATCCTCGTGGTGATCATATGCCTGCCTCTTCTGTGATTCGCCATGGCCGTACCGATCAGCGCAATATTGTCCGCCTCCGTACCGCCGGATGTAAAAAGGATCTCCTTCTCACTTACCTTCAACAGCCCGGCCAGGGTTTCTCTTGCATAACGCAGATACTGTTCCGCTTCTACGCCTTTATGGTGCATGCTGGACGGATTTCCGTACTCCGTACACATGACTTTACATACTAACTCCGCAACCTCGTCATAACATCTTGTGGTCGCGGAATTGTCCAGATAGACTTCCATTTTCTGTCATTCCTTTCTCTTGACTTATCGTTTGCGGAAGTTTCGGCTTCTTTACGCCGCACTATTCTTTCCTATATCCTATGATATGTCATCAGGATTCCAAGTGATACATCAACCATGACAAAACAGTCAGTCCCGCAGTCTCCGTCCGCAGTATGCGCCTGCCAAGCGTCACCGGCTCTATCCCTGCCGCCATCGCCAGTTCTATCTCCTCCTGCTCGAAACCGCCCTCCGGCCCGATAAAGACCGCAATATCAGTCCCCGGTTTCACGGCTTCCAATACTTCTTTCGTGTGCTCCATATTCTCCGCCAGCTCATAGGGGATCAGCTTTACTTCCATAGTACGGGCATACGCTACGGCCTCCCGCATGTTCATCACCGGATGCACCTGCGGTATGATACCCCGCCTGCTCTGCTTGGCCGCCGCCTCCGCGATCCCCTGCCATCTGCTGATCCTGGAAGCCGCCTTTTTCTCATCCAGTCTGACCACACACCGTCTGGCCGCCACCGGAATTACCTCATATGCGCCCAGCTCCACCGCCTTCTGCACGATCAACTCCATTTTGTCCGCCTTGGGCAGTCCCTGAAAAAGAAAGATCCTGGAGGGAAGCTCCACCCCGTCCTCCTTCACAAACCGCAGCGAACAGATCACCTCATCCTCCGTAAAAGACTCTATCCCGCAGCGGTATTCCCTGCCGTCCGTACCGTTGCTGACCGCGATCTCCTCTCCCGGCTTCATGCGCAATACGTTCCTGATATGATTCACGTCACTGCCCGTTATGATGATCCTTCTGCCCTGTATCTGCCCCGGTTCTACAAAAAACTGATACATAAGCCTACTTCCTTTCTTTTCTCCTGTAAAACCAGACCACGAACTTCTGTAACAACAGAAAGACCACCAGTCCCAGCACCGCGCTTAGACTGTCGATCAGCACATCGCTCAAAAGTCCCGCCCGTCCCGGCACAAACAGCTGGTGAAATTCATCGGTGCAGGCATAAAACGCCGTCAGCCCCGCCGCGATCCAGAACCTGCGCATGCGCGTAAGCTGCCATCTGCCGATCCAGATATACAGCAGGACCGCCAGAATCGCGAACTCGGTCATATGCGCACTCTTGCGGATGATACGCTCCACCGTGATGGCCAGCTGCGCCAGCGCCTCCTCATCAATATTCAGATGTAAAAACCAGCCGCCGATGTCCAGCACACGGTTGCGCATTCCGCCGCTGATCGCACCGGACTCTTCCTTGTTCTGACCGGAAAGGATAAAGATAACGATCATCCACAACACCGCCAGGACTCCCGCAATGTTGCTTCTGATCCGCGCCGCATCTTCCCCTGTTGTGATTCTTTTTATGACTTTTTTCATTTCCATATTGCAGATACTTAAGCCTCTTCTTTCCTGCACTGTGGCGATTCACGCCCTGCCTGTCCTGCTACGCAGGCTTTTGAGCGGTGATCGAAACCCACTCGCCCTGATAAGTGACTTCCAGGATCTTAAGCCCGGCGGCCTCCACGGCCTCCCTGACGGCCTGCTCCTTCGTGTCGATGATACCCGAAGTAATGTAGACGCCGCCCTTTTTCATCTGATGAGTGATCACCGGCGTAAGGGGGATCAACACATCCGCAAGGATATTGGCCACCACAATATCATAGCATTCATAACCGACCTGCGCCTGCACTTCCTGATCCGTGATGATATTGCCGATCATCATGCGGAAGGATTCCTCCGCGATGCCGTTGGCCTCTCTGTTCTGGGCCACCGCCTCCACCGCACAGGGATCCAGATCCGTACCCACGGCATGTTTCGCCCCGTACATCAATGCCAGGATCGCCAGAATACCGCTGCCCGTACCCACGTCAAGAAGCTCCGTCTCAGCCGTCAGATATTTCCTGATCTGGCGGATACAAAGCTGCGTCGTCTCATGCATACCGGTCCCGAACGCAGTCCCCGGATCGATATGCAGAATCTTCTTGCCCCTGTCCTCTTCCCGCACTTCCTCCCAGGAGGGAATGACCAGAAGATCGTCTATGTAAAACTGGTGGAAATACTGCTTCCAGTTGTTGATCCAGTCGATGTCTTCCGTCTCCGACACCGAGATCGAACCTTCCCCGATCTCCATAAAAGAACGCAGCTCCTCAAGCTCCTGCCTGATCCGGGCCAGAATCGTCTCCTCATCCGTCGGCATACCGCCCACTTCCAGACTGCCGTCCTCCCTCTGCTCCACGAAAAAGCTCAGATAAGCAATCCCGTCGTCCTCCGGTCCTTCCGGCAGAATGTCCACAAACATCTGCTCCTTCTCCAGCGCCGTCAAAGGCACCTTGTCCTCAATCTGTGCACCCTCCAGACCTGTGTCGTAGAGGGTGCTGATAATGATATCTTCCGCATCTGTGATCGTTTTGATCCTGAATTTCGTCCATTTCATCTGTTTCGTATTTTCCTTTCGTATATCGCCGTCAGTTATGCCCCGGAGGATGTGACCGACGGCATATCCGGTGTGATCAGACTCTCGTCGTCCCTGCCGTACTGCACATACTCGCCGTACTCCTGCCAGATATTACAGATCCAGGTCTTACCCTGGTTGAAGATGATCTCCTCATCATTCTCATCGTAGAACTTCGGCGGCGTAAAATCGCCGTCAAACCGTTTCCACTTTCCCTTGATGGCCTTGCCGTTGGTAAAGACGATCGCGTCGCCTTCCCCGTGCACGGCAAACGCAAGATAATCGTGGGCGTCCCTGACCTCGCCGTGACAATACTGGAAGACTACATTGCTGTAGGTCAGCTGTTCGTTGTTGTACTCGTCAATCTGCTTCTTACCGTCCTGATAGCGGTAGTACAGATGATCGTCCTCGTGGTATTCAAAATACGGATGATAGGTGCCGTATCCGCTGGCATTACTGCCCGATTTCCCGCCCGGATACACCATATAGGCATCTTCCTTATCCGTATAATCCGCCCGCACGTCATCCGCCACAAACAGGAACGGCGGCACATATTTATCGTCATAGTTCCAGTCATAGCCAAGTCTTTCCACCGCCTTGAACACGCCCTCTATCATAACATATCCGGTAAATTCCAATGCATATCCCGGACGGCTGACTCTGGCAAAGGCTTCGTCGGCAGGCTTATAGATCCCCTCCACCGCCGCGCTGACATTAAGCACTTCCGGCCGGTTGATCAGCTCCTCCACATAAGGCCTTGCCAATCCCCAGTTGCAGTAGATCGCTTCATACCCCGTCGCCGTATATACATAATAGTCACGGCTGCTTCTCACCGGGCCGACCCGCTCCAGATCGTCAAAATCTTCCAGCACGGCCATCAGCCTTGTAATTCGGCCCTCCACCGGCGCCTCATAGATGATACCCGCTTTGGATATGCCGTACTGCGGCCAGGCCGGTCTGTTGTTCGGCACCATAACGGCGATCGGCCGTCTGGTGGCCTTCGTCTCATCCGTCCACTGCCCTGTCAGATAACTCTGTATCTGACCGTTCACACTCTGTCTCTCTCCGATCACAGGATAGGCCGTGTCATATGTCAGAAGGCCGTCCCCGGTTTCCGCTGTCTCTTCCTCCGGCTCCTCCTCGATCACTTCCTTCACCTGCGGCGGCGGCAGCTCAAGCTCGTCTTCCTTTCCACAGCCAAAAAGTCCCAACGACATACAAACGATTGCAATTCCCGTAAACATTGTCTTCTTTTGCAGCATCTATTTCTACCTCTTTTCCTTTTCCGTATTTCTCCTTTTCCCTGGTTTTCTTCTCTTTCAGCCTTTTTATTATAACCGAAAAATAAAAAACTGTACACTTGCATTTCGAAAGATTCTGGGTAGTATTCCAGATTTAAACAAAAAGATCAGAACAGTTGTTTCCAAAACACGCCAGACTCAAATGCGTAATTGATCACTCTTCTGCCTCCCACAGCTGCGTCAGCCACTCCAACACACGACGGCTGACAAACGCCCGGTATTTTGTCCTGATAAAATGATACAGCAGGCCGACCTGCAGCCACACTAAGATCCACCCAAATTCAAATTGACTGACAAGAACAAACAGAAAAAGGAACCCAAATACAATTTCAATCGCAATGGAAAACGAACCCAGCTCCGCTTCCAGCCAAATGCAGATCCCGGTTCCCCCTGTCGCCGTTTCACTCATGATCCCGCAGACTTTAGGCAGACCCCGGCCTCTCTCACTGCGCGGCGGCATCCGTCGATGGTTCGGATAGATTTCAAAAGTATTGTCCTGCATCTTTCCCATATGAAAAAGATAGTTCTCCCGTTCCCGCCAGGGCACCCATTCTCCGCGCAGAATGGTCGCATTTTTAAGTCTTCTCTCGACCTCCTGCATGTCCAATGCCGTGATCAGTATGTGCGGCTGATTCCATTTGGTCTTCTTGTCTCCGTTTTGCATGTTGTCGCTTTCCTTGCTGTTGTCTGTTGGTTCATTATAACATTTTTGCGGATGACTGAACAGCTTGGCAAAATATCTGCTTGACATTTTTATTCTATGGATATAGTCTGATATTATATCAATTAAATTCTATGATTCTTTATTCCCGTAGTCATCTGGCAGAAATGGGCAGTCAGTCTCATATCTGACCTATACCGCGAGAGTCGGCAGTTTCTGCCGGAGTTTTCCAGCTATTTTCATTCCAAAAAGCCTGTCGTTGTTTATATGCAACACTGTCTGGAATACAAAAGGAAACAACCCTAAGATCAACTTTACACACAGGAGGAAATTTAATGACAGCAAAACTGAAAAACTACTTTCCTTTGATTCGGGAACGGCAGGATGTTCTGTCAGAGATTCAAAAGAAAAGTACACTTAACGCAACATTCCGAAGCTGGACGTCCGAGCAGCGCGAAGAATTCTTAAATCTATGCACTGGTGTGAGAGGAATTAAACTTCTGTATGACGGCTTTTTCAAAGAAATCATGAATCCGGAATATGTTCCGGAACGCCTGAATGATTTTCTCTCCCACATGCTTCGTCAGGAAGTCAGGATCCTCAAGGTCCTGCCTGGTGATTCTACACGAATCACCGATGAAAGTTCCCTGCTGATCATGGACATTGTTGTGGAACTGGAAGACCGGAGCATAGCAAATGTAGAAATGCAAAAGGTAGGCTATCTGTTTCCCGGGCAGAGAAGTGCCTGCTACTCAGCAGACCTGTTGCTCCGGCAATATAAAAGAATCCGCGGCGAAACGAATGATGATTTCAGCTATCGGGACATCAAAAATGTATTTACTATCGTTCTGTTTGAAAAAAGTCCCAAAAACTTTCATGCCTACCCACATGCTCATTATCATTTTTTCGAACAGAAATCGGATACCGGACTGGAGATGGAGCTTTTGCAGAAATATCTGTTCATCCCTCTTGACATCTTCCGGAAAAGCCAGCACAATAAAGATATCAATAACAAAGCAGATGCATGGCTGTCACTGTTTTCCAGCGACGATCCTGATACGGTGATCGCACTGAGTACCGCATATCCGGACTTTCACAAAATCTACGAAGAAGCCTACACAATCTGCCAGAATATAGAAAGGGTGATGGAAATGTTCTCTGAGGAGCTGGCAATCCTTGACCGGAATACAGTTAAATATATGATGGATGAGATGCAGAGCACCATCGACAGGCAGACCCATGAACTTCAACAAAAACAGGCCACTATTGATGAAATGCATGAAAAATATACTGCAGTCTCCATCAAAAATACAATAAGTATTCTCCGCAGTCTGAAACTGTCAGATCAGGAGATCATCCAAAAACTCTGCGAACAATATCAAATGAACGAAGCACGGATACAGCAATATCTCTAAAACACAATATACGATGATATACAACCAATCAGGGAAGCGTTATGCCGTTACGCAAACGCTTCCCTGATTGACTGCAGCGCCTCTTCCACCCTGCTTATTTCCGCCGCCCTGCCCATTTCTATGGAAATATAACCCTGATATGCTTCCGCTTCCAGCAGTCTACGCAGACGCTGATGGAAATCTCCGGCTACGACCGGCGCAAGATTTGGCTCACTGATATGCACATGGTTGATCAGGTGTACCTTCCCTGTCAGCTCCTCTACATCCTCCTCATTCCAGATCATAGTCCCCACATCCAGATTCAACAGAAAGCCTCCGGAGGATACTTCTTCAATCAGCCGGAGTGCCGACAACGTATCGTTGATATAATTGGTGTGATAGATTGGCGGATTAGCCTCCATGCCGATCACGGTTCCATGCGCTGCCGCATACTCCCCGGCCTCTCTGAAAAAGGAAACTGCCCCGTCCGCCGTTGCTCCCTCCGGAACCGCTCTGTTCCTCGGACAGCCAAAGACAAGATTCCGACAGCCCACAGCTTCGGCAAAATCAACCGCTTTCTTTGTATACTCCAGCAGGATCTGCCTCTCTTCTGCAGTGCCAAAGAGTTTTTCCTGTCTGCCGAACCAGATCGACTGCATGGAGGGTACAACAAACCCGTGCTGTTCCTGCAATGCCGCTGCCCAATTCCCCGCCTCCTCCAGACGCTCATAGGGCGCTTCTGGAAAAATCCTGGTAGGCGCGATCTCCAAACCGTCATAGCCATACTTTTTCATCCACTCATATACGACGGTGTCCTCGTCCGCCTGCCATGCTATATTAGAAATTGATAATTTAGCCAAAACAAACCTCCCTTTCCAGACTCAGCAGTCAAATATACCTGCGTTTAAGGATTATATGCCCCGAATAGATTCTTGAACAGAATCTTCATCAATTCGCTGTTCCCTTTCACAAAGCTGATCTTCGTCGGCGTCTTCCCTTTCGCCGGATAAACCCTTTTCACCGGAATCTCACAGACTCTGTAGCCCAGCTGGGAAGCCCGCACAGACAGATACGCCAAAAGCTCATAGGTCATGAAAATATCCCTTAAGGGCTTTACCCGTTCATCCTGCAGATACCTGACAGAATACGCCCGGTACGCATTGGTCGTGTCCGTAAAAAGATGCCGCGCAGTCAGGGAAATGACCGGCGCATGGATCAGCCGCACCGAAAGCAGTCTGACAGGCGGTGTGTTCACTGCCCTGCCGCCTTTCAAAAAACGGGAGCCCTGCACCAGATCATATCCCGCCTTCAGTTTTTCTATGAAATGAGGAACGTCCTCAATACTGTCTTTATTGTTGCCGTCAATGGTGATGATGCCCTGATAGCCTCTCTGCAGTGCCCACCATATCCCCATCCGCAGCTGTGCACCCTGTTTTCCCGTATCCTGCTTGACCAGAAGCGTATTTACTTTCAGCTTCCGCAGACGCTTTTCGTCGGTGCAGCCGTCTGTCGAACCGCCATCGCAGATCACGATATCCGCATAACCGGCGATCTTATGCCTGTATGCCCTGTACAGTTCTTTTAAGATACGGTTTCCCTCATTGATGATCGGGATCAAAACCACATAGTCCTTTGTTTTTTCTGCAAATTCACTGCTCACAAATTTCGGTACGCCAGTCTGTCTTTCATAAAGCATTTTATTTCCGTTCCTTTCCCTCTCTCAATACAAACATATGAACAGGCCGCAACGGTACTTTTCATAATTCCCTGTCCTCTGCCTGTCAGTCTGTTCCTCTATACTGCAGGCGCAGATCGTGCTCCCCGTCCAGCACAAGCCAGATGGTTTGTCTCCCGTTGTGTGCCGCCCTGTCACTCTGTCCGTCCTCACGCCTGACCTTCTTATAAGCGACGATCTCCACGCATCTGCCATCATCCAGTACACACTTCACATACGGAAAAATCCGGTTCAATCCATAATCCACAGCCCTGAGCAGGCGGTAAATATCCTGACCGCTGTCCTGCAGGCAAAAGACACCATTTCCGGGAATTTCCCAGGAATAATGAAGCCTGTCCGTTTCCCGCAATGCGCCCCTTACGTCCTGCGGTATGGCTGCTGCCTTTTTCAGTATAACATCCTCGAAGATTTTCTGAAATCCCTCAAATGCCATTTCCATGATCTTTTTTGACAGCTCATAAGCCTTCATATCTTCTGTGACGGCACATGCCTTCTGCCAGAGACAATCTCCTTCATCTACGCCCTCCGATACCAGATGCCATGTCGCACCGCTTTCCCCTGCACCGGCCCAGATGGCCCAAGATGGCGCGTTTCGCCCCGGGAAATGCGGCAGAAGGGCATTGTGAAAATTTATGATGGTGAGATTCTCTTTTTGGATGATATGAGACGGGAACAGATATTTGTTCCCGGCGCTGACGACCATTGTCCGTTTCTCATATGTCTCCAGCTTTCGAGTTACCCCCTCTTTATCATGAAGACGTAAGAAGGTGATCCGGTTCTCAAAGCAGAATTTCTCGATCCTTGAAGTCGGATATGGTTCAAATTCTATAAACTGCAGTTCATATCCCCAGTATATCCTCTGCCCGCTCAGATATCCGAGCACATCCGACGCGATCTTACCAAACCCGATCACCACTACAGTTTCTGCCGGTCTATCCATTTTCCCATTCCCCCATCAGCCTGCGGTTCAGCTTTCCGTTTGCCAGCGTCGGCAGCATTTCCTTCTTATGAAAGATCGTCGGTATCATATATTTCGGCAGCCTGTCCTGCAGCTTCCGTATAAGTTCCCGTTCATCTGTCTCTCCGATATAATACAGTGCCAGAGCGTCTTTTTGTACGTTATGTACACAGCAGCATGCTTGGATCTCCTCCACCGCAATGGCCGCCGCCTCTATCTCTCCAGGTTCTATCCTGCGGCCGCCATGTTTGATCTGATCATCTTTTCTGGAAACGAAGATCAGGTTGCCGTCGCCATCCCATCTGGCCAGATCCCCTGTCCTGTACAGCAGGGATTCGTGCGTTGTGACCAGTGGATTCTGGACAAAAACCTCCCGCGTTTTCTGCGGGTTATTGTAATACCCCGCCGCAAGACATGTTCCGTAAATACAGATTTCCCCTATTCTTTCCATATCACCGCTTCTGATCTCCCGGTCCTCCTCATCTAACAGAAGCAAGCCCGTATTGGGAAAAGGCTTCCCGATGGGGATCGTCTCGCCTTCCCGATAGTCTTTCGTAACCCGGAAGGAGGTACAGGCGCCGGTTATTTCTGTCGGTCCATACTGCTGGATAAATTCCGCATCAGGATACTTTCCTTTCCAGTACTGATAAACCGGCACCGGCATTGTCTCTCCGGAAAACAGAAATCTCCGCAGATACTGCGGTCGCACTTTGGACAGCCCGTCAAACTGGGCTACAATACGATAAGCCGTCGGAACCCAGGCCAGCGAAGTGACACGCTTGTCCTCCAGATACTGCAGCAGGCGCTTCGGAGACATGAAATATTTCTGTGGAATGATACAGACGGCTGCTCCCGCTTTCACGCCCATATAGATATCTTTCAATGACATGTCCGTATAAAAAGGTGTCTGATTGCCCAGTACATCTTCCGCGCCAATCCTTACTTCCTTTTGAAAGTCTTCTATATAATCTATTACAGACCGGTGTGTCACCGCCACACCTTTTGGCGCACCGGTCGATCCGGAGGTAAACAGAATATACATAAGATCTGTGTCGACTGTTCGCACTCCAACTTTTTCCGGCAGCTTTGACACGGCACACTGTCCGTTTTGTATTCGCTCATGGTCTTTCTGCTTCTCGAGCAGTTCTTCATAAAGCAGAACCTCGCCCTCATATCCTGTTTTGCGAAGTAATAACGCTTCTGCGGCGGTCGTCAAGATACAGGTGCTTTTCAAAGTCTGCTGTATGGACAAAAATCTGTCCAGAGGCGTCTTAACATCCATCGGCACATAGATATTGCCGCTGTACAGGACGCCAAACATGGCAGTAATGCACAGACAGCTTTTATCCATAAACAGCATCACCGGCTTCTGCACTGCCCCCTGCAGAACTTTTGACAGCGCTTTTCCCAATAACTGCGCCTCCCCGGCCAGTTGTGCATAAGTGATCGTTTTATTCCCGTCTATAACTGCCGGCCTGCTGCCGCAGCGTCTGACAGTTTCCTCCAGTATATGAAGCACAGATGTCGCTCTCATTCCTTTTCTCCCTCCGCTCAAAGCTGCCGCGTCAAAACGCCTGATAAATAAAACCTGCAGCGTCATATCCGGCTCCATACATGCCAAAGATCACGATCGTCAGTACCGCCGCATAATAAATCCCCCATCTGACCACGATATTGCAGCCCGCTATGGCTTCCCGCAGCCTGATATTCTTTTCCTGCAAAATGTCTACGCCAAGCAGCACCACCACCGACAGCAGCATCAACCGAAAGTTCTTCTCATTCAGGCCCAGCCGGTAGAATGTTCCGTCAAAGAAAACCCAGGGATTGAACTGCGCCAGCGTTGCTCTCATCATACCGATGACCTGCTCCAGATCCACCGCCCTTGAAAAATACCGGCCTGCCGTAATGATCAGAACGGTCCGAAATGTCTGAAACGTCCTCCACCCACGGCTGCTTTCATCAATTCTGCACAATCTCCTGAGCTTGGCATAGCCATCCTCAAATAAAGTTCCTGCAGACACAAAAAATGCCTGATAGATTCCATACACCACATACTTCCATCCGACGCCATGCCAGATACCGATGATCAGAAATACCGTGAATGACGCAAGACTGGGCGGAATCACCTTGCCCGCTTTATCCCCTGATATTTTCCTGCATCTTTTACCCAGATGATGAAAAGGCTTTGACAAAGAGAGCGGATAAAACAGATAATTCCTGAACCACGCCCCCAGCGTGATATGCCATCTCTGCCAGAATTCCGCCACGCTCCTTGCCATAAAAGGACGGCGGAAATTCTCCGTCAACGTGATTCCGAATATCTCCGACACACCGTTCACGATATCCATTCCGCCTGAAAAATCGGCATAGATCTGAATGCCGTACAAGAACACCCCGGCAAATACCACAAAGCCCTGATACTCTTTCACGGCATAATTGTCAAACACCTCGTTTACCACCACCGCCACGCGTTCGGCGATCACCAGCTTCTTGATATAGCCCCACAACATTCTCTGCACCCCGAACGTGACTCTGCGATAATCGAAAAAATGCGGTGCGTACAGCTGATGCGCCAGATCCTTATACCGGTCGATCGGACCCTGCAGGATCGCCGGGAAATAAGAAATAAAAAGAGCAAATCTCAAAATATTTCTCTCCGCCTTCTCCTTCCCCCGATAGACGTCGATCACATACCCAAGAGACTTAAAAGTATAAAAAGAAATTCCCAGCGGAACCAGAATATGTATCTTTTCAAAAAACACGCCCGTATATTTTACAAAGCAGAGAAGGCCGATATTGATCAGGATAGAACAGACCACATATTTCTTTTTGGACGAAGCCGCGGCCCTTTTCAGCGCCGCCTTTTCTTTTCCATTTACCCCCTCTTCCCGTAGCCGTTCTTCCAACGCACGGTTCAGTTGGTCCAGCCTCAGGGCCAGCAGATACTGTGATACAATGGTCACGATGATCGCTCCCCCACATTGCACTCCGGCACTCAGATAAAACAGCGTACTTGCCGCCAGCAGGACAAGCCACTGAAATTTTTTCGGTACTGCAAAAAACAGGCCTGCCATTATGACAATAAAGATCAGGTACGTCAATGAAATGATCGACATGGTTACATCCTCTTCCTTTAAGACCAGCTTTTTACATACCAGTCCTCTGCTTTTGTAAATCGTATCCCGGACTTCTGCGCCAGCCTCGTATGCAGATTCAACGAAGCAGTATTGGCCGCCGATATTCTGTCCGCCAGTGTATCCGCTTCCTTTTCCTGCATGGCACAAATCGTCCTGTTATACAAGTATACTGCCAGTCCCGTATTCTGATATTTTTTCTGCACGGCTCCCAGAACAACCCGACCTTTTTGTTCCTGTATGCTCCACAGGTTAAATCCCGCAAGCTCATGTCCTGCATAACAGCAGGTTGCCAGACAGCCTTCGGCTGCTTTCCGGCGAAGATACTGTGCCAGAAGTCTGTTTTTCAACGTCTCATCTGCCTTATCCCTGTCAATGGCAAAACGGCAGTCCTTTTGGAAGAAACCGGAAGCAATGCAGTAGATTTGTTCCTGATCCCAGCTGTCTGTGACCACATAACGGTACTTCCCCCTGCTTTCCCCTGGCAGATGTATTTCCAGACCCGTTAAATTGATGGCTGTATAGAGAATCCGGTCTGCAAAATACCAACCATCCTGCAGTAGTTTCACCCCCCCCCACGCGGTATCAGACATACAGATCGTATAGCCTGATTCCTGCGTGCAGGTTATGGCTTCTTCGACGGATGCGAGACAGGTTATTTTGATTTCTTTTGTTATATTATCTGTCATAGGTATATCCTTATTATCAGGAACAAATACCATCTTTATCGCATCATTCATTTTCTTCAATAACCTTCTGTCTATATAATGCTAAATATCCACGTATAACATCTGAATTTCTATACACCCCTGCTCCTGGAATTTGCGTATTGAAATTAACACTATCTACAACCAGCTGTGTTTCATTATCAAATACAACAATATTCAGTCCTGTTCTATTTGGCGAATATTCTTTTCCATCAATAGTGATAGAAGAGTATGAGCCTGTATTAAAGCCAGAACTGGCAACCACTATTTTGCCCCCCCCGGTAAAGAAACAGTATATTCTATTTTTCTATTTGACAATGCTTCATAAACAACACGTTTTTGATCGATAATGCCTATAAAAGAATCCCGCACACCATTTGTAAAACAGTTTTGAAATCCCATTTGCGATAAGGTCTGTATATTTTCTTCCGACAAAGATGTCTGAAAGTCATTTTGTGCTGACACAACTATAGTATAATTCTCACCTTGCAATAGATAATCAATATATTCCTCAAAATTACATTTATTTTGCAACGTACATATCTTTTTCACCCGATCATAATCTTTCGAAAATTCCCAGTATTGATTACTCGTTTTTTTCTCTAGATTCATTTCTTCCAAATACTCTACAATACTTTCCGTCACTTTCTCTGCACCTCTCATGTTAAGATGCATACCGCCATCAATCGTATCCCTTGACCAGTCAATATCTGCGAAATATTCTTTATCATACACCATGTCCAAAAAAGAAACCCCTATTGTCTCGCAAAATTCTTTTGCTATATTATATTTATCATATGACCAGCTTGCATAATAATTTTGCGGCATATAAATTGTCGGTATCTTAACCATAACCAATTTTGCACCATGATCCTCACATAGTTTTTTCATTTTGCATATATATTTAACAGCTGTTTGATCCTGATTAACATGGTACAATTCTTCATCCATCACATACTCCTTGAAAATACCGTCTGAATATTCTTTTTTATATCCTTCCATTATTTTCATATTACTAATTTCAGCATTAACGTTTTCCAACGTGAGATTTGTTCCGGAAACTATAGATGTCATATAATATCCTGTAGCATAATCATACTTCGGACAGGCAGGGGGTAAGAAATCACCCTTCGTCAGCTCATCCCACCTATCGTGATAGTAATACAGCGGACAAATAATAGATAAAAAACATTCTTCCCAATATTGATGTCCTTCTTCCGATAATTTTGTATAGTCTATTGCCGCTTTTAATTTATTCATGCTAATCGGCATATTATCCATAGCTATATGCCATGCCATATTCTTATCTTCATTTTTAAAAAGCGCAGAAATATCACAAAAAACAATTTCGGGTGTTTGTTTTTCAAGTACCTCACCTAACAAATAGTAACTGACCAGTATCGGCTGTTCGTTAGTCGCCAGATTATATGATACAATATTGCTGTTGTTATAAATCAGAATCGGGGAAGCTCCCCATTTCACTGTACTTTTCCCAAGAAAAACAACTTGAAGACTATCTTTTTCCAAATCATAGAATTGATTAAATGTTCTGCTAAAGTCTTCATCCGTCCCCCAATAGTTCCATTTTCTTTTCAAAATGTCTTCTGTAGCTCTCAAAAGAAATATTCCTAAAACTATAAAAACCATCGTTCTGATAAATCTGTTCATACAGCTTAATACCTCATCCTATCGCATAGATTCGACTAACGATACAATTGCACTCAACGCATTAAAATTTTCTGGTTCTAACTCATCTGCAGTAATTTCAATTTCAAATTCTTCATTCAATCCTGATACGATGGAAATAATATCAAAAGAATCCAATATCCCATCATCAATTAATTTTGTTTCCTTTTCAAACTCCACATCATGTCGTACTTCTTGTAAAATCTGCAATATTTTCTTTTCCACCTTTATTTCCTTCCTCTCATTCTATTTGAAGCATCGCAGGGTACATACAATTTTCGGCTTTTCTATCTACAAGAACCCTTATCCAGCCTTCATCAAAATCCACATTTTCAATGTAATAAACTTCGCCGCCCGTTTTAATACTTTCATTTGTTAATAAATCTATCAACAAATCATCATCTCTGTAAAACAGCAAAGTATTGTCATATTTCGAATACCCTTTTTTCCAATTCGCATCTGTCAAATCAGCCAATTGATAACCAACTACACCGAATCTTCCATTTGTTATAGCCTGTACGTCGACTCGAATCCTTTCTCCAGATTTGACCTTGTAAATCTCAGCTGCCGTTATCCTGCTGAGATTCCAGTTTTCATTATAAAGATCCCACCCATCCTCAAATTCAAGAAGAATCGCATATTGTTTTCCTTTTACCGCAGCTATATCTTTTATCACAGCTGCACTCATATTTTCAAAAATACCTCTTCCAAATAGCAGATTGATGTATCCCCTGACCCCATTACTGCCTGTTGCCAACATGGAATCCCCATAATTTTCATTTATATAATCTGCCAGAAACTGATTCTCCTTCCTATAATCAGTTTCCCATATATAGAAATCATTTCCTATATATGATCTCAGGTTTAGCCCACACGCAATAGTAGTACCTGCCATGAGTCCCGTCAAAGTAACTAATTTATTCCCGCCATCTCTCAAGAGAAAAAAGCTCACCTCACAAACTAAAAAAGACAGAATGTAAATTCCTTTCATACGGTCATAGGAATAAGATATTGCATGTTCTTTCATGATAATATTTTCTATAACAGGAAACGTCATGACAAACATCAGCATCCCATATCTTAATTCCAGTTTTTTATTTTTTATAAAGCTCCAAATGATCAAACCTCCAAGAAGAATCCATAAATATAAAAAAGATTTAAAATATCCTCCAAACACATCTGTCATCTCCGAAGCATCTACAATTGATCTGTCCAAAAATCTTGATTTTATCGTCCAAAAAAATACCCTGGCATCTACACGCAGAATATAGTGCAATGCAAACATCCCGAAGGACATAGCAGAAATAATTCCAATAATACATGCTCTGATCAATGCTGTTTTTCTATTTATCTTCCAGTGAAAAATAAGATCTGCCAATGCAAATCCAACATTTGCAATATAACCTGTCCATTCGATATATGGATTTAGAAGCGCCAGAAAATAAAAGACTGATTTTGTCACATTTCTATCAGATTGGCGCATTTTATAATAAGCAATTATCTGAAGCAGTAAGGTGACTTGCATTACTGATTGATGCCAATAGACAATTCCCATCCCATGTAGTATTTCCGGTGAAAAAATATATGTAAACATACCAATCACAGTAATTGTCATAACCTCTGTGCTTTTCATATACAACTTGTAAATAAACCAGGTCCAAAGTCCTGATGAAACCGCAAACAAAAATGAATTAAAAAGGTAAAGGCTTTGTTCCGTGACCGGAAGTTTGAATATACGCATAAACAGCCACGGTAAAAAATAGCCGGCCGCCGAAAATGACGTATAATAGTAATTTCCCTTTTCGTCTGGCAGAGTAGCTCCCCATGTTATATATTTATCATCCTGACTGCCCAACGTGATAATTGGCAAAAACAGATGTTCCGATATTGGTGTTTCGTTATATGCTTCAACTGTCAGCAGTGTATGCCAGGTTGCATCTGAATTATAATAATTGATCTCTCCTGACCTGTATTTGAAAGCCGATACAGATATGGTCATTAAAATTGCAGTCGCTATTAATAAAAGCTGGTTGCGACCTCCTATCCTTTCTGTTAATCTTCCATTCTTCATTTCTCTTTCTCTCCTGTTGAATATACTATTCAGCCCCAGTCCTATCTATCTTATTTATACTATTTTCAGTTTTTTGGGATAGACAAATTTATTTCTGTCAATTGAATTGGTTAACAAAACATAAATATAATTTCCATCTTTCCATACACAATCTACATTACCGACTTCATCATCTGATATAATCTGTTTTGCTCTTTCCAACATATACGTGTTAAATTGTATGTTATCAAATTTTAACAAAACACCTGTCAGGTCTACACCATCAACCGCCATCTGAATATCAATTACGGTATAATTTGTTACATGCAATGGAAATTCAGGCATTTTAATCACACTCTGAACAAAAATAGCAATGTTCTCTATTTTCGTACTGGACAATGGATAAGAAGAAAGACAGGCGTACCCTTTTCCATTTTCTACATAAATTGGAATATAAAATCCCTCTGTACTTTCTTTTAAATGATAGCATGCATTTATATGATAATTATTATATTGCTCTCCATTATACCGCTCCCCGCCATCTTCAACACACACCACCTTCCGTATTCCACCGTTTCTTAATCTGTCTTCTGTCCATACGGTATCATATTTGATCAAAAGATCCACATAGACTCCATCTTCACAATCCGGCAGTTCTACATCGATCCGGTATTTGGAATCACTGATAGATTCCAGGCTCACCTTGACCTCCGTATCAATTCTGTTCTCCTCCTCTGTTCTCTCCCAAATAACAGAATAATTTGTCTCTTTTGTCGGTTTGTAATGCATATACAGCTCTCTGTAAAAAAACCAATTTACCCTTAACAACCAGTATTCATCCGGTGTATACTCATTTTTTAAAGTTGTCGCATATGGGTAACGTCCCTTAACAAAACTGTCAAGATATCTATCCCTCTGCTCATCTCCCAGTACATGGATAATATAATCAATCCCCGACGGCTGAAATGTTCCATTAATGGCTTCCAATCCACCCGCGTATGTGGAGAACACTTCTCCATCCATAATCTCTTCTGCACATTCATCCAGTCCCTGACCAATCACCGAATGAATTTTAAGTCCTTTTACTTCCTCCCTATTATGGAGTGGACCATGTATTCTGAAGACATTGACCGAAACACAGTAAAGAAACAACATAGTACAAATGTAAAGAGTAAACTTACTTATTCCGCCCCTTGAGCCTGTAAGCAGCACTGTATCTATCATTTTTTCAACAACTGTTATAAATTTTGCATGGTCTTTTGTTCTCATGAAAAGGACTGTTTCTTTTAAAAGTCTGCCTGTCAATCCAAATCCTAAAATATATGTGATCAACTGCAACGGTACATAGCTGTGTGCTCCGGAGCCAAGAACATAGATCAATGACGCGCCATAACATACACTATGTAGAAATAATCTACAGATATTATCATCCGTCACTTTCTTTCGCATTGTTCTGATAAGAAAAGAAAAAGCATGAAGAAAAAAAAGCACTGTAAAAACCGTATATTTCTTATCGCTGAATATATCTGATAACGTATAATACTTTCCGTAGTAATTTCCAAAATACCAGAACTGGTCTTCCATGATTCCTTTATTTACTGTGATATATTCTGTGATATTTCCATGTGTGATAATCGCAACAGAAAGCACCATTCCAATAAATCCACTGAAAACTGCAATACAGCATCTTCTGCCTTCCCGTATTACTTTTGACCGCTTCCCCAAAATATTTACGATCATCATGATCATAAAAAGACAGATCAGGCAGGAATACCCAAAGTCATTTGACCATACGGTCAACATACCCAACAGCAGATAAACTCCCATGACCCCTTTATCGGAACAGAATATACGCATAAGCACATTCTCCTGTTTGATCTTATGCTTTATGATATAGAATATCCCCACCAGCATAAAAGGCAGAAAAGCCCGTGTAGTCCTCATGGAAACACCCTGTTCCTCAAAACTGAGTACATCATATATATATTGAAAATAAAAGCTCCCAAAGAAATTCGAATGTAAGACTACAAACGCCGTTATTGCCGTTATCGTTGTGATCGCATATGCTTTTTTTCTGTCCTGAAATATTGTATAAAAAGAGATACACAAAATAAAAGAATATACTATACTGGTCGTAAAATGCGTGATAAAGACACACGCACCAAAACTACGAAATAACCACAAGAATGGAAAATTTACAAGAACAATTCCCGTTCCTAAATAATTGGTAAAGTCTCTGTACTGCACCTGGCCATCCAACAGGCGCCTGAAAATATTATAATTTTGAAAATCTCCATTATATGCTGCAAAATCACCATTAATACATCTGTAAAGCGCAAAGACCAGGGCAGTCATCCCACAAAATATAATGAAAAATACATCTTCCTTTTCAATCTTCATTCCTGTACCCCTGCATGATCTCCTTTTATCACAAGGATATTTTCCCTCTCTTCCAAACATCCCCGTATACTTCGTAATAAAATCGCAATTCTCTGGAATCTCTGCAATCTCATCGCAAAACATTTTACTATCCAGACTTCTGTTATCTCGTCAACTTCTCCAGACTCTCAAAACTATACCGCTTCCTCTTAAACACCAGATCCACCAGTATCTGCAGATACTTAATGACAACCGTCAGCAGTCCGAACAATCCAAAGAAAGCGAAAGAGAAGAACAAAATCGTGGTTGTCCACCCCTCCACCGGATTGCCGAACAGATAAATGACCAGCGAATAAAAGATCATAAACACCGTCACCAGAATCATCGCCACCGTCATGCCGATGGAAAACCGGTATCCCACCCCCGTAAACAACAGCAGTACATCTATACCAAGATTTCTTCTGTAGCGCTTCTCTGCATGGCCTATTCTTCTGCCCTCTGTGCGGCCGCCTTTGTCTGAAACTGCCTGATAGACCATGTTCCTGGTCTTTAAACCGCAGTGTGAATAGACCGCCTTACGGTAGGGAATATCGTTATTCATGCTCATGACCCTGTTGATCACTCTTCTGCTCAGGATCCTGAACCGCTCGCTTGTCATGCTGTACGGTGTATCCGAAAAGCGGTCCAGCATCTGATAGAACAGCCTGGAAGTTCTGCGCATCTTTCTGTCCGGAGAAGCGCTCACCATATCAAAGCCCTCCAGTGCCTGATCGTACACCGCCATGATATCCTTATCCGTATAGTCCACATAAGTCGTATCGAATTCAAACACAAAATCGCCGATCGCCAGATCAAGCCCTGCGTTCATGGCGGCTTCCCGTCCCTGAAAATAACTCATATTCAGCAGTGAAATACTGGTCGTATGCGCGATACTGCTCACCCTTTTTACCGCTTCCGCGCTGTCGTCCGTAGAATGATCATTGACAAAAATAATCTCCGAATGTTCGAAATTCTCTTCCAGCGTCCGCACGAGCATCCTGCCAAGCTGCTCTGCCTCCCGGGCAGCGTTATACAAATACACCGTGGCGGACACACAATTCTTTTCCTTAGTCCTCATGATCAAGTACCTCATCCAAATCGTAAACCGTATTGATCTTACCCGACAGCACACCGACAAAGGTCGGTTTCCTCGAATATACTCTCACCACCGTTGGCCGGGAATCATCTATCTCTGAGCTTGTCAGGATCGGTTTCATGGAAAACAGCGACTTCACATAGTGGAAGTCAAAATCATCCCGCAGGTATTTCCGGGCCAGCTTCTCCATATAAGGAAAAGCACTTTCCGGCTTCGCAATGCAGTCGTTACAGTTTCCCAGTCTCTTATCACTGCAGGTCCGTCCGCTCTTTTCCTGACAGGGAAAGACAGGCAGTGCCTGATAGCTGGTGGTATGGGGTGTAAAAGTGACGGAAGTCAGAGAGTGAAATCCCGTCTTCCCAAATGGCATGATCGAGAAAAAGGGGCCGTCCATCACTGTAATGCCGCACTCTTTTAACCTATCGTTGGCATCACACAAAATAATCTCACACAGTTCATATTTGATCTTAAACTTCTCGAAGCCCAACAGCTCCAGAATCTGATTGGTCGATGCATAAGTCGCATTCAGCACAAAAGGTGCCCTGTACTCATCCCCGGAGCTTAACCGGCACAGATAATCGTCCTGTCCTTTTTCCAGCTGTGTGATCTGACTGTTAAACAGCATCTTTACGTTCGACAGTTTCATAAGTTCTTCCAGATAGTGCTCTTTCAACAGCATGGCGTCGTAAGTATATTCCCGTGTGACAAACGCACCGTCACACATGTCCTTTCGAAAATACGTTTCTGGATATACTTCTTTGCAGGGAATCGCCGCCGCTTTACAGAATTTTTTGAACTGTTCACCATCAGACCAGGAATACTGTGCAGATGTGGCATAAATCTTCTCGAACTCCCGGTTGATGCAAAAAAAATGATCCAGATTAAATCTCTCGAAATATCCCGCCGATTTCATGGCCGTAGAGAGTGACCGGGGATAATGATATCCCTGATGCACCCGCGCCTGATTAATATAGGTAGCTCTCTGAAACGGCTCCCGGTCACATTCAAGGACCAGTACCTTTTCCCTTTTCTTTCCACAATGAAGTGCTGCGTACAGCCCATAAAAACCGGCCCCAATAATAATCCTGTCATATTTTTCCTTCATCTCTGGTGTATCCCTCTTTTATCTCTTATCTGCCGGTTGTCTTCCTGTCTGTTTTTCCTGCGCCCGTCCTGTCCTTGCTGCGAAGAGCGGTAAAGATTCCCACAGCAAACATCAACACCACCAAAACCGCCATGATGCCGCCCCAAAACAGCTGACTTTTCTTCTGCTGCCTGCTCTCTTCGACCGCCTCCAGATGTGCACTGTTGTCCTCGTGTATCTCTTCAAATTCCTCGGCCAGCTCTTCTTCATCTCCGTAAGCTCCCAGGGCCTTTGCCTGTACAAACCCTTTTACCTCCTGATAAGTTACTTCATACCACTGTGCCGAGTCCGTCTCTGCACAAATGACCGCTGTTCCTTTTGGAATTGTCGACACAACAGCGCTGTCTTCCTTTGCCTCTTCATATACGGCCGTATCAGTCTCCATCTGCATCAGCATCTGCACCTTCGTCCCGGCAGCCCTGCACGTTAACAGATCTGCCGCACAAAGCCCCAGAAACAACAGGCCGGCCAGCATTGTTTTTATCGTATTCTTCATTTTTCTTCCTCCTGCACCGTCATCCATCTCTCATAGACGAATCCGGCATTATTTTCTTTCGTTATACAAAAGTACGAAATGACCGCTGATCACTTCTTTTTCATACATACTTTCCAGCTTTGCCTGCCGTGGATCGTTCGCACCCAGCAAAAGAATCGACCTCACGCCAATCTCCTCATACGGAATCTCTATCTCTTCCCCGCACCCGGAAACCACTCTGACCGGCAGATCGCGCAGTGCGAACTGCACCAGACCTATGGCAGAGATTTCATTATAATCCAGATAAGTAAGCTGTGATTCATAAGCCTCATCCGCAACCAGTCCCGCCATCCGTTCCGTCAGTCTGATATCCTGTCTTGCCAGTTCATTGAAGGGATACAGATACAGGCTGCCGAGATGTATCGCCAGAATCAGCGATAAAGGTATACTAAAAAGCAGAACATGCTGCTGCCTGACCCTGCAGTACAGAAATATCACCCCTGAAACAAAGCTCATACACAGAATACCGATCACGCAGGTTCCCGCATAAAATACGGCCGGAGAAAATTCCCGCATCTCAAAAAAGCTCATACCCGTCATAAAGTACCCTTTGTTCTGTGTCAGTTCCAACCGCGCGGCATATACGGCCACCACCACAGACAGAAATGCCAACAACAGAACAGTGAATAAAAGATATCTTTTCTTCTCCCTGATCTGCCCGACCATCTCCCTGATACCTGCAATGATCACAACCGGCATGATATAATCCTGGTATCTGCCGAAGGTTATGCTGTCATAACTGTCCGGAATCACATTATAGACAGTGCTGACGCCAATCTGCGCCACAACAGACAATGCCGTAAAAAGGCTGAGCAGGCCTGCATCGTCCACCGCTAAAGCTGTCAGGCCGCCTTTTCCAAAACGCCGGATCCTTCTGATCAAATACAACACTCCCCACCAGCCGAGTCCATAAGTCGATATTCCCAAATACAGGATTTTTCCGCTGAGGCCTGCGGCAAACGCCGTCCATCCTGTTCTTGAGAAAATATACTTTATTTTTTCAAGCTGACCCTCATAGGTATTGATCTCGTACAATTCTCTGTTCAGATCACGATACAGATACAGCATCATCTTCTGCTCCAGCAGCTCCGCGGCCAGCAACACCAGCACCATCAACAGCAGGATCAGAAGAGCTTCCTTATATGCCCGCTTTCTCTTCAAAGCCGTAAAGAAAAGCACTGCCGCACATACAGCCAGTGTGCCTACAGTTCTCATATGTACCAGATAGAGATAGAAATTCAGCACAAAAATAAGCAGTAACAAAAAGAAACCTGGTCGGTACAGATACTTCTTGATCAGCAGAAGCAGCAGCAGATATCCGAACAGAAGCAGCGTCTCCGCCATTGTCGTCTGCGCGTAAAACAGCAGCGGAGGATACAGAACCGCCATGCCGGCATACAGCTGCGCTTTTTCATTCTCCACCCGTCCCGTTTTATCTATTCGGCCCCCATTTTTCAGCTGTATCGCATACAGCAGCATATAAGAAAGACTCAACAGCACGAAGTTGACAGCAACCGCCATCCGGTAAGCCATGACCGGATTTTTACAGAGTAGAAAAACCGGAAACAGGAGAATACTATATCCATAGGAATAAAAGGACCCCAGCGATATGACCTCGGACCAGTCGCAACCAGATGCCACAGCGGCGTATGCCCAATAGCTGAACTCATCCGGATAGATGGAGAAACCATAAAGTTTTCGAACACTGAATTGAAAAAAACAGAACAGCAGTGTTATAAAAAAGACTGCATATCTGTTTCTGTACACAAACTGCCAGAACATCGCTCCCGCTCTCCGTTACACAAGCAATATGAGAAAAATTATGTTGCCATAATTTTTCTCATATGCTTTGTCTATAATAAGACAATTAAGTGTGGGCAAAATTATTTCATAACGATCGCATAGGTTCCAAGACCTGCTGCAACATCAAAAGTAACGGTGGCAGGATTGGCATCCTTGTCCTCCAGAATTGTTGTTGTTCCGCCGGGACGTACACAGATCACGCTGACTGTCTTAGATGTATCAACACCCTTGGGCAGACCTGCTACCATAGCCGCAGAACCGTCTGACAAAGTGATCAGCTTGCCTTTTTCCTTCGCTCCAAGATCTACATTGAGGACTGCCGCAACTTCACCGCCCAATGCTTCTGCAGCCGCATCGACACAGGCCATAGCCAGAGGGCTTTTCTTTGCATTCGTATCAAAGACCATGATATAAGGTGTCTGACCGTTCTTCAGTCCCAGATTCGCTTTCACATCTGCCAGGGAATCAATCACTGCCACTCCCTGAACCTCCTTCGCCGCATATGCGCCGGCGATAGATGTCTTAACACTGGAACCTGCTACGTTGATCGCTGCTCCTGCTGACTTTACAGTAGCTTTTATCGCCTCGTCAACCGCACTGCTTCCTGTGCCGGATGAACTGTTGTCAGACCAGCCTCCACCTGTCGGTGCTGAAACAAAGTCCTCTGTTACCACACTTGAAGAGCTTCCACTGCCCGCCGGTGCTGCGCTTCCGGATCCCGCCGCCAGGACCGTTGTGCCGGATGACACTACCATTGTTGCAGCCAAAAGGGCCGCAAATGCCTTTTTCATTTTCATTGAAAGTTTCCTCCTTTTAATTGGTAAAAATTATATATCCCACTGCTAATTACTATATCATGCAAATTACTAGTTTGCAAGTGCAATATTATAGTTTGTTTATATCAAATTTGTTTACTGCTATCATGAGTAGGATATTAATATCCGGAAGAGGTGTCTGAAATGTTCACTCGGGAAGAAGAATACAAGATGATCGGCCTGAATATCGCCTATTATCGAAAGCTGAGAGGCCTGAGTCAGCTTGCCCTGGCAGAGAAGGCCAGTTTGAGTCGCACTCACATCAGCAATATAGAAGCCCCCAATATGCCCACCGCAATTTCCATGGACGCTTTGCTGGATATTGCAGATGTGCTTGAGGTGCCCGCCAGAAAGTTACTGGATTTTCACGAATAATTTCACAGACAAAAAACGCACCTCCCACAACCGGGAATGTGCGTTTTATCTTTTCCTGCGTTTTTTATTCCTTTTATACTACAATACTAATTATACTGCTTCTACGCCATGCATCCTTTACTTCCAGAGTTTCTTCTTCCCTCTGCCCTTACCCGTTGGTGCCTCCTCGGCTTTCTTAGAGGTAACGTTCTTTGCGGCATTGAGGGAATCCCCCGTCTCTTCGTCGAATTTCTTCAACAGATCCTTCGCCTCATGGGACAGTTTATCGGGCACCTGTACCACCAGCGTTACATAGTGGTCGCCCCGGATATCTCTGTTGCGCAGAGAAGGAACACCCTTGCCTTTCAGGCGCACCTTCGTGTCGGTCTGGGTTCCTGCCTTCACATCATAGATCACCTTGCCGTCTACCGTATCAATGACGATCTCACCGCCCAGTGCGGCGATGGCAAAGGACATGGGCACGGTAGAGTATATGTTCTCATCCTGCCGCTGGAAAATGGGATGTCTGCCCACTACTACTTCTACCAGCAGATCTCCCCGCGGGCCGCCGTTGGTTCCCGGTTCCCCCTTGTCGCGAATGCGGACACACTGTCCGTTGTCGATTCCGGCAGGGATAGATACCTGAATCTTCTTCCTGTTGGCGATATAGCCCGTACCGCGGCAGTCCGGACACTTATCCTTAATGACTTTACCGGTTCCGTGACAATCGGGACAGGTCTGCACGTTCCTGACCGTACCGAAGAAAGACTGCTGGGTAAATACCACCTGGCCCTTGCCGCCGCACTTGGAACAGGTCTCCGGGCTGGTTCCCGGCTTGGCACCGGTTCCGTGGCAGGCCGTACACTCATCTTTCAGGGTCAGTTCGATCTCCTTATCCACGCCGAATACCGCTTCTTCAAAGGTGATCCGCACGCTGGAACGGATATTTGCCCCCTTCATGGGACCGTTGCTCCTGCCGCCGCGGCGTCCGCCGCCGAAGATATCGCCGAAAATATCACCGAAAATATCCGAAAAGTCTGCGCTGTTGAAGTCAAAACCGCCGAAGCCGCCGGGCCCGCCTGCACCATCGAAAGCAGCATGACCATATTGGTCATACTGCCGTCTCTTCTCAGGGTCACTCAAGACCGCATAGGCTTCGGAAGCCTCCTTGAATTTCTTCTCCGCCTCCGCATCGCCGGGATTCATATCCGGATGATATTTCTTAGCCAGAACTCTGTATGCTTTTTTGATCGCTGCGTCGTCGGCATTCTTCTCTATGCCGAGCACCTCATAGTAATCTCGTTTCTGTTCTGCCATAAGACTAGACCTCTCTGTAATCTCCGTCTACCACATCATCTGCTGCACCGCCCTGTGCGCCTGCATCAGCCGCGCCGCCCATATTGCTCATATCCGGGCCGCCCTGTGCCTGCTGCATGTTCTCGTACATCTTCGTGAACAGCGCCTGTGCGGAATTTGTCAGTTTCTCTTTTGCTGCTTTCAATTCGTCGATCTGGCTGTCGTTCATCTCCTGATCTTTGGTCTTCTCCAGGATATCCTTAACTGCCTGCAGATCCGCCTCTACGTTTGCCTTATCGGAAGCATCAATCTTGTCACCTACTTCACCCAGAGCCTTCTCTGTCTGGAAAACGAAGGAATCTGCTTCGTTCCTTGTGTCGATGGCTTCTTTCCGCTTCTTATCCTGTGCTTCGTACTCAGCCGCTTCCTTGACCGCCTTATCAATTTCATCGTCGGACATGTTGGAACCTGCCGTGATGGTGATATGCTGCTCTTTGCCTGTTCCCAGATCCTTGGCGGATACGTTCACAATACCGTTGGCATCAATATCGAAAGTAACCTCGATCTGCGGCACACCGCGCATTGCCGGCGGGATACCGTCCAGTCTGAACTGGCCGAGGGACTTGTTGTCCTTCGCAAACTGTCTCTCACCCTGTACCACATTGATGTCAACCGCTGTCTGGTTGTCTGCCGCCGTGGAGAAGATCTGGCTCTTCTTGGTCGGGATGGTTGTATTTCTCTCGATCAGTCTGGTAGCTACGCCGCCCATGGTCTCGATGGACAGGGACAACGGTGTTACGTCCAGAAGCAGGATCTCACCTGCACCCGCGTCGCCTGCCAGCTTACCGCCCTGGATGGAAGCGCCCAGCGCCACGCACTCGTCAGGGTTCAGGGATTTGCTGGGCTCTTTGCCTGTCAGCATTCTTACCTTCTCCTGTACCGCCGGGATACGTGTGGAACCGCCTACCAGCAGTACCTGGCCGATATCAGAGTTGGTCAGACCCGCATCCTTCATCGCGTTCTGTACCGGAATGGCCGTCTTTTCTACCAGATCATGTGTCAATTCGTCAAATTTCGCCCTTGTGAGGTTCATGTCAAAGTGCTTCGGACCCTCAGCCGTAGCCGTGATGAAGGGCAGGTTGATATTGGTCGTTGTCGCGGAAGAAAGCTCCTTCTTCGCCTTCTCAGCCGCCTCTTTCAGTCTCTGCAGCGCCATCTTGTCATTTGACAGATCCACGCCTTCCTGTGCCTTGAACTCGGCCAGCATCCAGTCGATCACCTTCTGGTCGAAATCATCGCCGCCCAGACGGGTATCGCCGTTGGTGGAGAGCACTTCGATCACGCCGTCGCCGATCTCGATGATGGATACGTCAAAAGTACCGCCGCCCAGGTCGTATACCATGATCTTCTGCTCTTTCTCATTGTCAAGGCCGTATGCAAGCGCTGCTGCCGTAGGCTCGTTGATGATACGCTTTACTTCCAGACCCGCGATCTTGCCGGCGTCCTTGGTCGCCTGCCTCTGCGCATCGTTGAAGTAGGCCGGAACAGTGATGACTGCTTCCGTCACCTTCTCACCCAGATAGTTCTCGGCGTCCGCTTTCAGTTTCTGCAGGATCATGGCAGAGATCTGCTGCGGGGAATATTTCTTATCGTCGATGGTACGGCCTCTGTCTGTACCCATATCTCTCTTGATAGATGCGATGGTCTTGTCGGCGTTGGTAACCGCCTGACGCTTCGCCGGCTCACCTACAAGTCTTTCGCCTGTCTTTGTGAAAGCCACTACGGACGGTGTCGTCCTTGCGCCTTCTGTGTTGGCGATGACTGCCGGCTTACCGCCTTCCATAACTGCTACACAGCTGTTGGTTGTTCCCAAGTCAATTCCGATGATTTTACTCATAATTTCTTCCTCCTGATAAAGATACCTTTCCTTACTTTTACATTGATTATCTATGATCATCTGAAAAGAGTAACCGCTTCTTTCAATCCGGCTTCTTTTCACAGACTATCCAATATATCCTGTCGGTCAGAACACGCTTTCGCGCTTCTTCTTAACAGATTGCCTTTCAATACGGCGTACTAGCTGACTACCGCCACCATGCTGTGCCGCACCACGCCGTCCCTGTAGGTATATCCTTTCTGCAGTTCCTGTGCGATCACGCCGGATTCGTACTCCTCGCTCTCCACCTGCATCACCGCATTGTGGAAATCCGGATTGAATTCTTCTCCCACAGCGGGAATCGGCTTCACTTCCATCTTCTCCAGCTCCGTCATCAGCTGCTTATAGATCATCTCCATGCCCTGCGCGAAGCCGTCTGCCTTCTGCTCTTCCGGCACCGAAGCCAGCCCTCTCTCGAAGTTATCTACCACCGGCAGGATCTTCTCGATCACACTCTTGGCGCCGGTCTCGAACATCATCGTCTTCTCCTTCTCGGACCGCTTGCGGAAGTTATCGAATTCCGCCATCTGGCGTTTCACTCTGTCTTCCAGCTCCTCGATCTTCTCTTTCAGGGCGTCTTGTTTCTTGTCGGCCTTCTCCCTTTTCTTCTTCTCTTTTCTGCTCTCTTTCGAAGGCTCCTCTGTGGCCTCCTCTGTATCCGGTTCCTCTGCAGTCGTATTGTCCGCAGCCGCCTCCCCGGTCTCCTTCGTCTCTTCCTCTGCCTCCGGAGTATTTTCATTGGTCAGATCTTCTTCCCTCAGGATATCTTTTTCTTCTGCCACGCCTCTCATTCCTTTCTTTCCATCTCTGTTATGCTATCGTTAACGATATTAGAAATTTCGCTTTCGCCATGACCGTATTGCTGATCCTCTGTCATTTCCTGTACAGATCGTCCAGCTGACTTTTCAGCAGCTTCAGATTCTTAACTACCTTCTCATAATCCATCCGCCTGGGCCCGATGATACCGATGGTGCCCTTCATACCCGCATCCAGCTCATAAGTCGCAGTCACGATGCTGCAGTCCCGCATCCCCTGTACCGGTGTCTCATTGCCGATATAGACCTGTATGCCGGTATTGTTCTCGTCCGCCAGATTATCCTGCACCAGTTCGCTTAAAAGCTGCTTCTCCTCGAAGGTGGTGATCAGCTCGCTGGCCCGTTCGTGATCCGCCAGCTCCGGATACTTAAAGAAATTCTTCGTGCCGCTGGTGTAGATCTCCAGATCTTCGTCGGCCTTGATGGCCTCGGCCACCGCGTCGATAACACCCGCCACGATATCGCTGTGAATGCCTGCCTGCTGCTTCATCGCGGCAATCATCCCAAGATTGATCTGCTCCATGGATAAGCCGTTCAGATGTGTGTTCAGCAGGATGTTCAACTTAAGCAGCGTCTCGTCGCTAAGCTCCTCCGCCACCGTCAGCATCGTGTTCTTGATCACGTTGCCCTCCACCACGATGACCGCCAGGATGTGTCTGCTGTCCACCCGGGAAAGCTGGATGAATTTCAGCTTGTTGCGATGGTACTGCGGCGCCGAGACCATGGCCGCATACTCCGTATTGTTCGCCAGCATTTTCGCTGCCTGTTTCAGAAGGTGATCCATCTTGTCTTCCTTCTCCAGAAGGATCTCCTTCATCTCCTCCACTTCCCGTTCCTTTTCTTCCATCATCTTATCCACATACAGGCGATAACCCTGATCGGACGGAATGCGTCCCGCGGAAGTGTGGGGCTGTAAGATGTAACCCAGTTCCTCCAGATCTGCCATCTCATTGCGGATGGTGGCTGAACTCAGATTCAAGTCGGTATATTTAGAAATCGTTCTGCTTCCTACCGGCTCACCCGTCTCCAAGTAAGTGCGGATGATGGCCTGCAATATTGTATATTTTCTTTCATCTAACTGCATACCATTTCTCCTATTGTTAGCACTCAACCTTTAAGAGTGCTAACATCTTCTAGTAGTAAGTTATCACTTAAGATTTTTGTTGTCAACATTTCCATGCAAAATAATTATTAAAAAAATATAAAAGAAAACAGCCAATCTGAGCTCTTACTCAAACTGACTGTCCGCATACCTTCATTTTCCATGAAAAGTCTTCCCGTTACTATGTTCCCCCGGAAAAACCGAAAATATGCAAGTCTGCCTCTTTCAATTAAATGTTGAAGCTGCCCTGCACGCTGCCGTTGATCACATAGTAGACCACGTTCTCTTCCGGTTTCACATACAACTCAACAGATTTGAAATCCTTCTCCTCCTGGTTGAGATCAAAAACCCATACATCCTTCGCGATCCTGACCAGCTCTTCCGATGCATAAGACTTTCCGTTAAACTGAATATGTAAAGATTCCTTCACTTCTGTCGTCTCAGCTGCGGTTTCTTTCTTGACTGTCTCTTTCTTTGCCGGCGCCTTCTTCTCTGCTGCAGGCTTTCTACCCGGCTTCCTGGCGGGCGCTTTCTCTGCTGCAGGCTTCCTGCCCGGTTTCTTTGTTGCTGTCGTCACTGTCTCTGTCTTCGCTGCAGGTGCTTCCTTAGCTGTCTTAACTTCGTCGGTCTTTGTATCTGCAACTTTAGCCGTTTCTTCTTTAGCTGCCGTTGTTTTCTTTGTTGCTGCCATGAAAATTCTCCTTCCCACAAATCCGTACATCGGACGTAAAATGTTACAATATCCACTTTTTCATAATCCCTAAACCCCTGCAGTTTGGGACTCTATGGGGATTCTAACGCAATATCGGTGCAGTGTCAATCAACAATCTGTAGCAAATAGTTACTCTTTCCTCTTGTATTTTATACGAAATGACATACGTAAGACGTAAAAATGTCCATTTTACGCCCGTTCCGCACAGAAACGCCGGAATCCCGGGCTTTACACCCCTGAAACAATTTGTTATACTGATGACAAACGACAAAACAATCTGCCGTTTACACGCAGCATTTGTATCAAGGCTGGCATAAGAATACCTATCATCACAGTCCCAGTCGTCAAAGATCATATCAGGAAAGCAGGTGATTATGTGACATTGGAAGAACAAAGGCAGGCCGCCATCATGAACTACGTAAATCTAATGAGGATCAAAGCCTGTGAAACCGGCACGAACAAGGAACTCGATTACCAGATCAAAGTAGCCAGAGTCATCCTTTCGAATTTCGGCATCGACATTTCGGAACTTGACCTGTAAGTACAACTGACCATCAAACAAATATCAGTGGGTGTTAAAGTCCATTTAAGCCGGGCTTTACACCCACTTTTGCAGTCCTGCCTTCCGAATATACATTACTTCCCTGCCATCATGCAGCCAGCGTAAAGTACAACAGCACCGCCGCCCCGAGAATGATCCGATACCAGCCAAACACCTTGAAGTCATGCTTTTTGATATACCCCATCAGGAACCGGATCACGACCACGGATACCACGAACGCCGACACCATCCCCACCAGCAGGATCGTAAGCTCCGCCCCGGTAAAATCAAACCCAAACTTCACGATCTTGAGCAGGCTGGCTCCCAGCATCACCGGAATCGCCAGGAAAAAGGTGAATTCCGCCGCCACCGTTCTGGATACCCCGATCAGCAGCGCACCAACAATGGTCGCCCCGGATCTGGACGTGCCCGGAAATACCGCCGCCAGAAGCTGAAACACCCCGATCATAAAAGCCGTCTGGAACGTGATCTGCTGGAGCTCCGTAATCTTCGGCGACATATTCCTGTTCCGGTTCTCGATCACGATAAAAGCAATACCGAACACGATCAGCGCCACCGCAACACAGGTCGGATTGTAGAACAGCGCGTCAAACACGTCGTCGAACGCCAGCCCGATCACCGCCGCCGGGATACATGCTACCAGGATCTTGAACCAGAGCACGAAAATATCGATCCTGATCACCGGTTTCTCCTTGAACCGGAACGGAAAGATCTTGTTCCAGAACAGCAGCACTACCGCCAGGATCGCCCCCAGCTGGATCACCACCAGAAACATCTCCCAGAACTCTTCCGACACATCCAGCTTCACGAATTCATTCAGAAGGATCATGTGCCCCGTACTGCTGATGGGCAGCCACTCCGTGATACCCTCCACAATACCAAATAAGATTGTCTTAAGAATCTCTATGATACTTATCATATTCCTGTCTACCTCCTGTTATACCAAATTCTGTCTGCTGTCTCCGCAAACAGTATCATCTTATCATCTTTTGACAATTACTTCCATACTATATTTATTTATGCCGTAATACAAAGAATTATCGCAAACGAAATTTCTAATATCTTTAACTATATATATAGTATATTTCTATCTCCCATACCATAACGAAAATCTGCGGGAAAGTCCTACTCCCCACAGATTTCTCGCTCTCATTTTAATATTCGTTTTTCACAAATCTTCTGAACGCATCCAGTGAACGCTCCACCTTCTCCGTGCCGATGCAGTAGGCGATCCGGAAATACCCCTGCACCCCAAAGCTGTCGCCGGGCACCAGAATCAGGTCATACTTCTTCGCCTTCTCACTGAACGCCACCGCATCCTCCTCCAGTGCCTTCGGGAACATGTAAAAAGTGCCGCCCGGCTTTTCACACGTAAAGCCCAGGTCGGTAAGTTCCTTATATAAAATGTTCATATTCGTCTCATAAACCGACAGATCCGACGTTAGGTCCAACACCTCCGCCACCGCCAGCTGTATGATGGAGGGCGGGCAGTTGTGGCCCGTTCCTCTGGAGATCTGGCTGCACATCGCGCTGATCAGCTCCGCATCCGTGCAGGCCGGATTCACCGCCACATACCCGATCCGCTCTCCCGGCAGGGACAGGGATTTTGAGAAAGAATAACAGGACAGCGTATTGTCATAGAACTTCGAAGGATACGGCGCATCTACCCCTGCAAAAACGATTTCTCTGTAGGGTTCATCCGAGATCAGGAAGATATCATGCCCATACTGCTCCTGCTTCTTCGCCATAATCGCAGTCATCTGCCTGATGGTTCCGGTGGAGTAGGCCGTCCCCGAAGGATTGTTGGGCGTATTGATGAGCACCGCCGCCACCTTCTCCGTGAGCATCTCCTCAAACGCTTCCAGATTCACCTGAAAATGCTCCGTATCTGCAGGCACCACTCTAAGCTTCGCTCCGGTCAGATTAATATACGGTCCATACTCCGGAAAATAAGGCGCAAAGGTCAGGATCTCGTCTCCCGGCTGACTCACACAACGTACCGCATGGGCGATGGCTCCCGCCGCTCCCGTAGTCATGAAAATGTGATTTCCCGTATACCGCATCCCGAACCTTTTATTCAGCGACGCCGCCACCTTCTCCCGCACCGCCGGGATTCCCAGGCTCTGGCTGTAGCCGTGCAGCTCCATGGGATCCTTTTCCTGCAGCAGACGGATCATCGTCTCCGTAAACGCCTGCGGCGCCGGCACCGACGGATTCCCCAGACTGTAATCGAACACATTCTCATACCCGATCTCTGCACCCCTGGCCGCCGCGAACTCCGACAACTGCCGAATCACCGATTTACCCTGTAACATATCTTTATACTTCTGTACCACCATATTCTGTCACTCCTGCCTTTCACCCTTATATCGTTCTCTATTCTGACTGTCATGCCGGCTTTGCATCGCCTACTTCCTCACAAGGTGCAGTAATCTCCCCTTGAAATCCCCCCACAGCGGCGGCACATTGATCCCCGCAAACTGCAGCGCATCTCCGCGATACTCTGTCTGTCTGATCTCCGGCCAGTCCTGCGCGTTTTCGATCACATAGACCGCCGTCAGATCAAGTCCCGGGATCCTGATCCGCCTGCTGTGGTGGCTCGGCCGGTTCAGCACCTGAACGTATGTGACAAGCGCCTCGCTCTTATCTTTCGCCACCACCTCATAGCAGTCATAATAATGGTTCTCGGCATAATGCGCGATCCGGTAATAGTCTCCCTCGCGCACCAGGTCATTGTACTTGTGATACATCGCCGTCTGCGCCGGAATCATGGTCCGGTCCTCTTCCGGAATCTTCGTCACATCCAGCTCATAGCCGAAAGTACCCGCCAGTGCCACATAGCCCCTCGTCTCAAAAGGCGTATTCCGCCCAACCGTGTGGTTCGGGCAGTCTGCCACGTGCGCCCCCATGGTGGACAGCGGATATACCATCGCCGTACCCGCCTGAATGGAAAGACGCTCCACCGCATCCGTATCGTCGGAGCACCAGATCTGCGGGCTGTAATAGAGCATACCCGGATCAAATCTCGCCCCGCCGCCGGAACAGTTCTCCAAAAGCAGGTGCGGGAATTCCCTTGTCAGTCTGTCCTGCAGCTCATACACCGCCAGCACCTGTCTGTGGAACAGCTCTCCCTGTCTGTCCGCCGGCAGGCCACAGCTTCCCATATCGGACAGCTGCCTGTTCATATCCCACTTTACATATTCAATATTGGCACTGCGCAGCACCGATGCGATCATATCATACACACAGTCCCGCACTTCCTGTCTGGTCAGATCCAGCACATACTGGTTTCTGGATAAGCTCCCCGTCCTGCCCGGAATGGCAAACGCCCAGTCCGGATGTTCTCTGTACAGGTTGGAATCCGGCGATACCATCTCCGGCTCCAGCCAGATGCCGAACTTCATCCCCAGCTTATTGACCTCGTCCACCAGATATTTCAGGCCGCCCTTTAACTTCGCCTCATTGACCTGCCAGTCTCCCAGACTGGAATTATCGTCATTGCGGCAGCCAAACCAGCCGTCGTCCATAACAAGCATCTCGATGCCCAGCGCGGACGCCTCCCGCGCGATAGAAAGCAGCTTGTCCGTATCGAAATCAAAATAAGTCGCCTCCCAGTTGTTGATCAGAATCGGCCTCTTTTTATCCTTATATTCGCCCCGGATCAGGTGCCTGCGGTACAGGTCATGGAAGGTTCTGCTCATGCCGCCGATGCCTTCCGCGGAATACACACAGATCACCTCCGGCGCCTGAAAGGCATCGCCCGGCTCCAGCTTCCAGCAAAAATCCTGCGGATGGATGCCCATCAACGCCCGCATACTGCCAAACTGATCCCCTTCGATCTGCGCCATAAAATTACCCGAATAGACAAAATTCATGGCATAGATATCCCCTGCCTCTTCCGTAGTCGTCTTCCTTTTCCATGCCATAAAAGGATGCTCCTGATGGCTGGACTCTCCCCGCACCGAAGATACCCCCTGTTTGCCTTTTAAAACAGGACGCGTCTGTATGATCCGCTCTCTCGCCCAGGAACCCGGCAGCGTGATCATCTCATACTCCTCATTGTCCATGTCGATGCAGGCCGAGAGAACCTTCGTCAGATAAAACGCCTCTTTCCCGCCGTTCACCACCCGCACGCTCCGCGCTATGGCGTCGTTATCTGCAAAGATACTATAGGATAAGATCACCTGCAGCCCCAGCGCCTTATCTTCACAGGTAAGTTCCAACGTTCTGCACGTATCCGCCGTCCCGAAAGTCGCCGGCAGCCCCGCAAGTTCCTCTTTTCCGTCGTAAATCCTGTGGGAGACATAAGACAGCGACACGCCCGAATGACCGCCCGCCGTCCGCACCATCAAAGTGCCTTCCCGGAAATCTCCCAGCCCATGGCCCGTATACTCCATCGGGAACGTATCCAGAAAGGAATTCCTGTCCCGGTTATTCTTCGACGGCACAAAAGGCGGCTCCGCTGTCCGCATCAGATAGACCAGATTGTCATCCGACAGCTTCCTTCCATAATAAATATGTCCGACAAAATTCTCCTCGTCCACGATACCGATACAATAACTGGTATGTTCCGTATCTATCTTAAACACCCTGTTCTGTTCGTTGTAATTGATCTGCATCCGCTTTCTCCTCTCGTTTTCACCAGCATCACCTGTTGATTGACACCCTGGCAGTTCTTTACGCCCTATTATAGCAGTCATGTTCTCTTTAGGAAAGCATATTATTTTTCCTGCGATCAAAACACATTCTTAGCGCCCCTGCCTGTCAGTTACAAGTTGAATATGATATGATATACTAATGGTGCGATATACGTCTGCGGTTGTTTAAAAACTTCCCCTTTTGCTCAAAATGAAAGAAAGGTGTCCAAACAGAAGCAGATCATCACAGGAGCAATTTTCAGTAAAGGAGAATGATATGAGAAAAACAAAGATCGTATGTACCCTGGGTCCGGCAACGGACAATGAGGAAGTATTGAGACAGATGATGCTGGAAGGCATGAATGTAGCGCGGTGTAACTTTTCCCACGCAACCTACGACGAACATAAGAAAAGAATGGATATGATAAAGAAGCTGCGCAAAGAGGTGGGGCAGCCGGTAGCGATCCTGCTGGACACCAAAGGACCGGAAGTACGGGTCAAAAATTTCAAGGACGGGCGCGTGACACTGGAAGAAGGGCAGCTTTTTACCCTGACAGCAGATGAGGTGGAGGGCACGAAAGACAAGGTGAGCGTGACCTACAACCGGCTCTATGAGGATCTGGAAGTCGGTATGCGCGTGCTGATCGACGACGGCCTGATCGAGATGACGGTGGAGCAGGTGGACCGCACCAATATCGTCTGCCGCGTGATCAACGGCGGTGTCGTCTCCAACCATAAAGGCGTCAACGTGCCCGATGTGGATCTTTCCATGCCATACATCAGTGATAAGGACAGAGAAGATATCCTGTTCGGCATCAGCCAGGATGTAGACTTTATCGCCGCCTCTTTTGTCCAGAAAAAAGAAGATATCCTGCAGCTGCGCAGGCTGCTTGAGAAAAACGGCGGCTCCGATATCAAGATCATCGCCAAGATCGAGAATGCGCAGGGCGTCACCAACATCGACGACATCATCGAAGTGTCCGACGGCATTATGGTGGCCCGCGGCGATATGGGTGTGGAGATTCCCTACGAGGAAGTGCCCGTGATCCAGAAAAAGATCATCAAGAAAGTATACCGCACCGGCAAACAGGTGATCACGGCCACCCAGATGCTGGAATCCATGATCAAAAACCCCCGCCCTACCAGAGCGGAGACTACCGACGTTGCCAATGCCGTATACGACGGCACCAGCGCCATTATGCTTTCCGGGGAGACGGCGACCGGCGCCTATCCGGTGGAAGCCGTAAAGACCATGGTACGGATCGCCGAGCGCACGGAACAGGACGTGGACTACCGCAAGCGGTTCTACCAGAGTGCCCGGGAGACGGATACCGATATTACGAATGCCATCTGCCACGCCTCCTGTACCACCGCGCTGGATCTGAACGCCAAGGCCATCGTGACCGTCACCAAATCCGGCACTTCGGCCAGAATGCTCTCCAAATACCGTCCCGAGAGCGACATCATCAGCTGTGCTACCACGGAGAAGGTCTGCCGCCAGCTGTCCCTGACCTGGGGTGTCACACCAATCGTCATCAAGGAAGAAAAGGAAGTCTTCCATCTTTTTGACCAAGCCATTCAGGCGGCCGTAAAGATGAAACTTTTAGAGGCCGGCGACCTGACCGTTATCACTTCCGGCGTGCCCATCGGTGTATCCGGCACTACGAATATGATGAAAGTACAGGTCGTATAAGAATTGTATAAGAAGTAAAAAGACGTCTGCCGGTTTTACAGGATCATACTGACGACGGGGATCGTTACCAGCCCAAGCAGTGTCGTCAGGATGATTCCCTGTGAGATCGTGTCCGTATCGATCTGCAGCTGTTTCGACAGCATCAGCGGCATATTCCCGGCCGGGACCGCAAGCATCAGGGCCGTCGTATGCAGCAGCAGTTCGTTATGTAAAAAAGGGCGCAACAGAAGCACGCACACCACAGGCAATAAGATCTGCCGCAGCAGCACGAACCAGTACAGCTTCGGATGGCAGAAGATATCCCGCAGGGCCATCTGCGCCACCGAGACACCCAGCACGAGCATGGATAATAATGTGGTCGTCTGTCCGATATAATCCAGGGTGGAAGACAGGATCGCGGGAGCCGGAATATCGCCCAGATACAGGATGATAGCCACTGCCGCCGAGATTGTCCCGGCATTGATCATCTTCTTCCAGGAGAGCGCATCTGTCTGTGCGCCTGCAGAATCCTGAGGACTCACCCCGCTGTCTGCCTGCTTCGCCGCCGCCCGCTGCAGAAGCGAGATGCCGAAAGTATAGATCAGCAGCACATAAAGCAGGTTATAGATCGAAACAAAGATCAGACATTCCGTTCCCAGCACCGCCGAAGCAAGCGGTATCCCGATAAAACCCACATTCCCGAAGATAGTCAGCATCTGGTATGCATAGTGGTATTTGTCCGGTACCCGCAGAATGCGCGGAATCAGAAAGCCCGCCAATATCAGCACGGCGTAGATGACCAGATCCACCACAAGCGCCGTTCCCAGATCCTGCAGCGACATTCTGGGCCCTTCCTGCAGGGCGCTGCTAATCAACAGCGCCGGATTGGTCAGGTTGACGATCAGTCCTGACATCTGTCTTGTCGTTGTCTCCGACAGCATTTCCTTCCTGTATAAAAACATACCGACAGCGATCAGTATAAAGATGATGACCATCTGCTGTATGACCACTGTGATACTCATGAGATTCTCCCTGCCTCTCTGTTATTGCCGTACATAATCCTTCTCTCTTCCACAGCCGCAGTTCAACTGCATTTTATATAAAATATACCGCACATTCTCCAGTACCGTGATCCCGTTGTCCTCAAACCCCAGCTTCCGGCACAGTGCGGCGGATTTCTCATTGTGTTCCATGACAAGCGCCTGGATCTGCTTAAAACCGATATCCTTCCACGCATAGTGCAGGATCGCACTGCACACTTCATAGGCGTATCCCTGCCGCTGCCACGGTACCCCGATCACAAACCCCAGCTCCGGCACATCGAATTCCTCCCGCCAGCTGATCCCGGCCCGTCCGATGACCTGCCCGTCCCGTCTGGACAGTACGCTCCATATGCCATAGCCGTAGAAGCCGTACATCCGCCTGCGGTAATCCTTAATGTAGGCGATCTCTTCGTCCCGGTCCTGATACAGATCTTCCATGTACTCCGTGATGGCCGGCTCCCCGTAAATGCCGTACAGACTGTCCACATCCTCCACGATCGTCTCCCGCACGATACAGCGCTCAGTCTTGAAGATCTCCCATGGAATCCCGGCAAGACGACGGTAGGCCATGTCGATCACTTCGTAGTCTACCTCTTCCAGACGTTCTATCATATATTCCGCGCCCTCAAACACATCCTCCTGATTCCACTGGTGTCTGTAGGGCAGGACATATTTCCCGTGCTGCTGCCAGATACAGTACTGCACGGAAGAATCCGTGATATAGAGGGTATCCGGCTCTGCCTGATCCGCCGCACAGATACTGCCGTGCTTCTTCAGCAGACAATCTTCACCGCATACAGCCGCAGCGCTCTGCTCCCCGCACACCTTATCTTCCAGACATATGGCATAGGCTACCTCTATCCCGTGCTGTTTCAGTTCCTGGATCAGACTGCGCAACGATAACTGTAATCGGTTTCCCGTTCCATCTTTCAATGCAAAAACCACTTTCCTCAGCATAACCCCACCCCACTCATCTTACATGACGGTTCCTCTTCCTGCCCCGTCATATCCATCCAGCCATTCAAGATCGCATCGCGATGGCTCTTCCACGTCTTGTTCTTTACAGTCAACTTCCATCCTGCGGCGCACCATTGGTCAGCGGGTCGCATGAGAATCATGCTCTTTGCATAATTTCTTGTCTGCACTCTTAAGTTTTTTGATTTGTATTTTCTTATATATAATAATATAATAGATAGGAAAAATATACAAACGAAATCAAATATTTTAAGAAAGGACTTTACAGTATGGCACAGAATCCGATTGTAACCTTTACGATGGAAAACGGTGACGTGATGAAAGCCGAGCTTTATCCGGAGATCGCCCCTGTTTCCGTCAACAATTTTATCAGCCTGATCCAGAAGCATTTCTACGACGGCCTGATCTTCCACAGAGTCATCAAAGGCTTTATGATCCAGGGCGGAGATCCGGAGGGCAGCGGCATGGGCGGTCCGGGCTATTCCATCCGCGGCGAATTCGCACAGAACGGATTTCCCAACGACTTAAAGCACACCCCCGGCGTCCTCTCCATGGCCAGAAGCATGCATCCCGACTCGGCGGGAAGCCAGTTTTTCCTCATGCACAAGACAAGCCCGCACTTAGACGGCGCTTATGCAGCTTTCGGCAAGGTGATCGAAGGTCTGGATGTGGTGGACAAGATCGCCGAGACGGCTACCGATTATTCCGACAGACCCCTGGAAGACCAGGTGATGAAGACCGTCACCGTCGATACCTTCGGCGTAGATTATCCGGAACCGGAAAAACTCCAGTAAATACGAACAGCAGCGAATCCATCCACAGGGGTCCGCTGCTGTTGGTCTGTATCGTACAGTTTTATGATACAGCACATAGTAATGCGTATGAAGAGCGATTTGTTTGATTCATCCTGTGCCGGCAAAACACATTATCCCCCTGCCGGCACATATCTGTTATAGATCTCCACATGGTCATAAATACACCTCCAGCCGCTGGTCGAACCCGCAGTCACGCAGATATAAGGCGTTCCGCCCGCGGATGTGCCATAACTCACCGCACAGTTTTTGGACTGGACCACATAGCCTGTCTTGGCGCACAGCACTTCGCCGCCCGTATCCTTATCCTCGATCTTGCGCAGAAACCAGTTGGAAATGGTAATGCCCTCGGGATGCTCTGCCGTAGCCTTAGTCGTATAAGTATGCGCAGACAATACCTCCCTGCACAACTCATTCTGCATGGCCGCTTTCATGATAACGGCCATATCATAGACGGTACAATAATGTTCTTCATCAAAAAGGCCTATACAGTTCGTAAAATGTGCACTGTCTCCAAGACCCAGCTCCTTTAGCTTCGCATTCATCATGTCCACGAATGCTTCCTGTGACCCCGCCGTATAAATGGCAAGTCCCAATGCAGCGTCCCCGCCGGAAGGCAGCACCGTGCCGTAGAAAAGATCGCGCACCGTCACCTTTTCCCCATCCAAAAATCCTGCCGCACTGCAGTCGTTCACATAGGCATAATCCGTGATTTCCAGCGTGATGGTAAACGTGTCGTCCAGATCCTCCTCCGTGATCTGCTCTGCCGCCACCAGCACGGTCAGCACCTTCGTCATGGACGCCGGATAAATTCTCTCGTCCGCTCCCTTTGAGGCAACGATCGTGTCCGTACTCTCATCGACCAGAATCGCATTGGTGCTGACCACTTCCTCGCTGTAAATAGCCGCCGTTTGCAGAGTATCGTGAAAACTGTAAACCGGCTCCTCCTGATCCGGCTCTGTCCCCGCCGAATCAGGTTCACTTTCCGCACCGTCCGCTTTCTCCGGTGCGTCTCCCTGTACCTCATTTATCATCGGTAAATCGCTTTGCTCCGTCTGCTCCACATTCTTCACTGTCTGCTGCCGGTCCTGCGTCTCTTCTCTATCCCCTTTTCTGCCGAATATGTTCACGATAACGACAATACTCATGGCGACACACAGCGCGCCCAGACACAGAAAACGCTTCAACAGGCGCTGTTTTCTCATACGCTGCTGCCGCTCTAAACGTATGCGCTTCCGCTCCTCATAGTGGGCAAAATATTCTCTGTACTCTTCTTCCCCGAACGTTTCTGCTGCTTTTATGTCATCTATGTCTTCTAAATCTTCTATCTCCATGTATGCAATGTTTTCTGTTGCTTCCATCTTCCTGTATGCTGAGTTTTCTGCTGCTTCTATATCTTCTGTTTCCTCATTTTCTGTCTCATCATCTATTTCTTCAAAATATAATCTCGCCATTTATTTATCTCCGGAAAACTGGTAATATTGTACAAATTATTTCGTTTTAATTATAGGGAGGTTTCGAATAGAAGTCAATCGAAAAACATTTCATCCCTGAAAAGGGAGGATGCCAAGCAGAGCGAACTCTACTTGGCATTATTATGAAAAAGTTTTAGTTAATCAGCAACCTTGATGTTGTCGGCTTGTTGTATTGGCCTGTTGTGATCTTATGGTCTTAGTATACGCGCGAGAAATGTCTAAAGAATGTTACCTGCGTGAAGTTTTTTTGAAGCATTTTTGAACAGTTCGTGAACACGCTTTAAGACTCCCTACACACCTGCCCCGTATCCAAAGCTGACCACCGTGCTTTTCTCATACTCTTTATAAATCTTTGCATATGCTTCCTCAGAGATCATCTCTTCCTGTCCGTCTTTTGTGCAGCGATAAGAAATACGATCCGTCTCGTCAAATATGATCTCATACTCCGCTTTCAGCGACAGCTGCTGTTTCGCGGTGTCGATCTCATAAATCTGCAGGCTGTGCTCAGACGCCGTGTAGATACACCTTTTCCCGTAGGACACCGGATATGCGGTTCCCATGCTCTCTACCCTGCCCATACTGCACGCCTGTCCATCGATCACATAATAGACCGCGGCGCGAAGAGCCGCATGATGCCCGGCCCCGTCCTCATAGGTCATGTCCGTTGTAAAAAGAACATCGTAGTTCTCTCCGATATCCTCCAACGCGAATTGTTCATCGTCACCCAGCCCGGCAATGACTTCCCCGTATTCTTCGTTTCTGTTTTTCCCTCTTTGCCCGCACCCTGTCAGCGCCATTACCAAAGCCATAAGTACAGCCGGCAGTACGGCGCTGTTTCTATTTCCATTTCTCTTTCTGTTTTTTCCCATATTCCTTATTCCTTCTGGTCCTTTCTTAGTTTTTCCCATAATCCTTATTCCTTCCGGTCCTTTCTTAGTTTTTCCTGCTCTTTACAAAACAGTATATACACAGCGCAATACCGACAACTCCCACTGCGGCTGCAGGAAGCAGAAGCCGGAAATAATTGACCGACGCCGCCGCATACTGCCCTGTCACGATATATCTGTACAAAATATAACCCATACTCGACATAGTACTCCTGAGCGCGTAGACAAACGCCGCCATCATAATACCGATCGTCACAAGCAGTATGCCGCTTGACAGCAAAAGATTCATCCGACGGCTGTTGGCGTTGATCCGGATCAGATCCTCCAATGTGATCTGTGTCTCCTGTGTCCCGTATTCCTCCGCCTCTTTCTCCTCCAGCAATAATTCTTCCAGAGAGATCTGAAACAGCGTTGAAATTTTGATCACACTCTCAAGATCAGGCAGACTCGTATCATTTTCCCATTTTGATAATGCCTGCCGTGATACATGAAGCTTTTCTGCCAGCTGTTCCTGCGTCATACCGGAAAATTTTCTTAACTGCCTGATCTTCGTTCCCAATTCCAGTCCCATTCCTGTTTCTCCTTCCGTGTCTGACAGTTAACGCCCTGACAAATTTCTGATGACATTAACTATGACAGAATTATAGCCTGCCCCTGTCAAAAAAGAAAGCAACGCGGCCTTACATCCATGCTACGATCGTTTACCCCGTCTGTTTTCCCTCATTTTATTGATGCAATAATCGGGATCCATAACTTATGTCCTGTGTCATTTTATAATAGATCATGAAAGAATGCGGGAAAATTTACCCCTGAAAAGGGAGGATGCCAAGTAGAGCGAACCCTACTTGGCATTATTATGAAAAAGTTTTAGTTAATCAGTAAACTTGATGTTGTCGGTTTGTTGTGTTGCCTTGTTGTTATCTTATGGTCTTAGTATACGCATGAGAAATGTCTAAAGAATGTTACCTGCATGAAGTTTTTTTAAATTAAATATGAACAATTCAT
>ERZ808037.111-NODE-111-length-88012-cov-15.376949_pt1 | contig 88012 bp, 72 predicted proteins | sample MGYA00380190_ERZ808037 | MGnify/ENA primary metagenome ERZ808037 (study PRJEB31490, sample SAMN06133399) | mouse gut metagenome | isolation source: J9 | host: mice | place: China: Chengdu | collected 2015-05 ... | reverse complement strand
TCCCGCTTGCCGTGGAGGTTTATCAACCCCGCGCTATACTTCAAACTTCGGAAACTGCTCTCAATTCCCCAACGCTGATGGTAAATCTCTTTCAGGTCGTCAACGGTGAATGATCGGGGGAGCGAGGTTGCCAGCGTTTCAAAGTTTCCGTTGTCCAACTGAAAGCGAACAATACGAAGCCGCATAGTGTAGGGGCTGGGGAAGTCCCACCGGGCGCGCCGGGTGGTGGAGCCGGGCTTGCTCTTTTTCGGCTGGGGGAGGTAGATGTGGCGATTGCGTTTGTCCTCATTGGTCTGGGTGGTAGATATTGTAAAGGCAATATCGCAATCCAGTTCCAGCATGGGCAGACGCGCGATTTCCCGCATAGCGGAGTGGTTATGCTTCACCCGCAGGACAAAGTAGACATTCGGGGTGTTCATCAGGTGGGCCATGACATTGTAACTTTCGTAGCCCCGGTCGAGGACAATAATAGTCCTGCGGTTGAAGCGGTTCCGTTTGACCATTTCCACCAGCGCGCCCGGCTCATCCTTCCTGGGGGCGGGCTGGATAACCGCGTCAAAGTAGGTGCGGTCGTAGATGTCAAACAGGGGACTCAAATGCAACTGGTTGTACCCCTTAGGCGCGCTGTTATTGCAGACGAAGCTGGGCGCGCTGGGGTCGCGGGCCATATTGATTGCGGTGCCGTCACAGGCCAGAACGCGGCAGCCTTTGTAGCCACGATTGGGCTGACCATATGCGCTGGAGGATGTGAAGTCCAAAAACACCTTGCGGAATACAGCGGACGGGATTTGACGGCGGCGCTGAGACACAGCGGCGGGAGTAGCGTCAATCTCGGCGCGGTGCAGCTCCTTCGCCAGCGGCCCGCCCTCGGCGGCAATCAGGAATTTGATCAGTTTCTCGGGCGGCAGCTTCTGGTTGCGGGCTGTGTGGGCTATGTCCACACTATTGGCTATAGTACGCTCTAAATTACGCTTGTGTAGGTCGGCGAGGGATAATGCGTTGTCCGTGCCTATTTGCTCAAATGTAGCTGTTTGAGTGTCTAAATCGTGACGATTTTCAAGCCTTTCCATAATTTTTCCTCTTTTCGATAGTTGTAAAACCATCGCCAGAAAAGCAAGAAAGACGCGCCCTCTCATCTATGAGGGCGTCGCCTTTCCTATTCGTCACTTAATTTTTTTTGAAAAAATGGTTTTCTTCTTGCCCCTGGTATGTGCATATAGCACTACGAATTCGTTTGGGCGATAATTACGATTTCATTCTAATAATGCGATACTGCGGCTGTCAAGTGGTCTGCGGCATTGTTCACGGTTTTTTCACAATCAGCTAAACGGTGCAACCGGATTTGTCGGATTGCGTTAAGGGCCAGATACACCGTATCTGGCCCTTAAATCGCTTAATTTAATGACATTGGGCTTTGGCCGGGGAGTTTTTTTGACTGTTTTTTGTGCATGGCAGAGCAAACCTCTTGAAAATACCCCTGCACTGCGATACAATGTCCAGGAAAGAGTAAGCCAAACCTAACGCTTTATTGAAGAAGGGATGTTTGAATGGAGGAGCGGAAAAAGACCCTGGAGGACCTGGCTCCCAGTCAGAGCGGGACCATCCTGTCAATCGGCAACAAATCCGGAACGGTGAAGCGCCGTCTGGTGGACATGGGCCTCACGCCGGGCACCGAGGTGAAGGTGACCAAAATTGCCCCCCTGGGGGACCCCATCGAGGTGTCCCTGCGGGGGTATGAGCTCTCCCTGCGCAAGGCGGACGCCGCCCAGATTATCATGGGCCAGCCCCGGCCCCGGAGCTCCGGAGCGGCTCGGGCGGCCATGACCCGCCGGGACCCGGAGACCGCCCGCCGTCAGCTCCGGGCCCACGAGCACGAGCTGGAGGCCCACAGCGGCCGCTATGACCCCGCCGAGCACGACCGGCGCACCATGCGCGTCGCCCTGGCCGGCAACCCCAACTGCGGCAAGACCACCCTGTTCAACGCCCTTACCGGCTCCAACCAGTATGTGGGCAACTGGCCGGGCGTCACCGTGGAGAAGAAAGAGGGGGAGACCCGCATCGGCGACCGGACGGTGACGGTGGTGGACCTGCCCGGCATCTACTCCCTGTCCCCCTACTCCATGGAGGAGATTGTGGCCCGGGACTTCATCATCGGTGAGGCTCCCGACTGCGTCATCGACATTGTGGACGCCACCAACCTGGAGCGCAACCTGTACCTTACCATCCAGCTGCTGGAGCTGGAGCGGCCCACGGTGGTGGCCCTCAACTTTATGGACGAGGTGGAGAAGCGGGGGGACAGGATCGACGTGGACCGGCTGTCCAAGGAGCTGGGGGTGCCGGTAATCCCCATCACCGCCCGCACCGGCGAGGGGGTGGAGGAGCTGATGCACACCGCCCACCGGCAGATGCACCTGGGGGTGACCATCGAGCCCGACGACCTCTACGACGACTACACCCACGACATCCACCACCGCATGGGCGAGCTGCTCCACGACTACGCCTACGCCGCCGATCTGCCCGCCCACTGGGCCTCCATCAAGCTGCTGGAGGGGGACAGCCTTGTGGAACAGGCGCTGGCCCTGCCCCCGGAGGTGAAGACCAGGCTGGCCGCCCTGGTAGCGGAGTATGAGAACTCCAGCGATTTAGGCGACCGGGAGACCCTTATTGCCGACAGCCGGTATCAATACATACAGCGGGTGGTGTCCGCCTCGGTGGTCCGGGGGGGCGTGCCCGGGGAACTGACCCTCAGCGAGAAGATCGACAAGGTGGTGACCCACCGGGTATTCGCCATCCCCCTGTTCCTGTGTACCATGCTGGTGATGTTTGTGGTCACCTTCGGCCCCTTCGGCTCCTGGCTGTCCGACGGGGTGGGGGCGGCCATGGACGGGTTTTCCCAGTGGCTGGCCCCGACCCTGGAAGGGCTGGGGGTGTCCCACGTGCTCATCTCTCTGGCCTGCGACGGCATCATCGCCGGGGTGGGGGGCGTGCTCACCTTCCTGCCCCAGATCGCCCTGCTGTTCCTGTTCCTGTCCTTCCTGGAGGACTCGGGCTACATGTCCCGGGCGGCCTTCATTATGGACCGGGCCCTGCGCCGGTTTGGGCTGTCCGGAAAGGCCTTTATCCCCATGTTGATGGGCTTCGGCTGCTCTGTCCCCGCCATTATGGGGGCCCGGACCATGGAGAACGAGAAGGACCGCCGCATGACCATTCTGCTGGTGCCCTTTATGTCCTGCTCCGCCAAGCTGCCTGTCTATGGGCTGATCTCCGCCGCCTTTTTCGGTCCCTGGGCGGGACTGGTGGTCTTCGGGCTGTACATCATCGGGATGCTGGTGGGCATCGCCTCCGGGCTGTTCTTCAAAAGGACCCTGTTCGCCGGGGAGCCCGCCCCCTTTGTGCTGGAGCTGCCCCCCTACCGCCTGCCCTCCATTGGGAATATGCTCACCCACGTGTGGCAGAAGGTAAAAGGATTTTTGGTGAAAGCCGGTACTTTGATCCTTTTGATGTCGATGGTGCTGTGGCTGCTGCAATCCTTCGATTTCTCCCTCCACATGGTGGACGACCCCACCCACAGCATGCTGGGAGCGCTGGGCAATGTGCTGGCCCCCGTCTTCGCCCCCTGCGGCTTCGGCTTCTGGCAGGCGGCGGTGGCCCTGCTCACCGGGCTGGTGGCCAAGGAGATGGTGGTGTCCTCCCTGTCCATGTTCTACGGCTTCTCCCTCACCGCCGCCAGCGGGGAGGTGGCCGCCGCCATGACCGGCTTCACCCCCCTGTCCGCCTTCGCCATGCTGGTGTTCATCCTGCTGTATGTCCCCTGCGTGGCGGCAGTGTCCACCCTGTTTAAGGAGATGCAGAGCCGGAAATGGGCCTGGTTCTCCATCGCCTGGCAGGTGGGCTGCGCCTATGTGATGGCCCTGCTGGTGTATCAGATTGGGAGCTTGTTCTTATAACAGCGGACCTTATTGTAGGGGCGGATATCATCCGCCCGTGCAATACCCACCGGAGACACGATAGCGGCGGGCGGACAATGTCCGCCCCTACATTGGAGGAGCGGACGACTGTGGTAAATATCTTATTTTGGTTCTTTGTGCTGGCCATGGACCTGCTGATTCCCGGCGTGATGATTGGATTCGGCAAGGCGTTTATGAAAAATCCGCCCAGGGAGATCAACCCGGGCTTTGGCTACCGCACACCCAGGTCCTCAAAAAATCAGGATACCTGGGACTTTGCCCAGAGAGAAATGGGCGCGGTCTGGTATAAATGGGGCAGAATTCTGCTGATTCCCTCCGCCCTGCCCCTGCTCCTGGTGCTGGGGCGGGATGTGGCGACGGTGGGCGTTGTGGGAGCGGCAGTCTGCTTTTGGCAGCTGATTCCCATGCTGGGCTCTATCGCGGTGGTGGAGTGGTCGCTGAAGAAAAACTTTGACAAAAACGGGAACCAGCGGTAGGGGCGCGCAGTGCGTGCCCGCAGGCGGACGCTGTCCGCCCCTACAAAGGGATATGGAGATGTGATACAAGATGATAAAACTGATTTCTCTGGATCTGGACGGTACCACCCTCAACCCGGAGGGCCGGCTGAGCGATGCGGTGAAGGCGGCCATTGTCAAAGCCCGGGCCGCGGGGGTGCGGGTGATTTTCAACACCGGCCGGCCCGCCCCGGAGGCCTTCGCCTTCATCCGGGAGGCGGAGGCCGACACCCTGGTGTCCACCCTGGGGGGCGCAATGGTGGCCGACTGCGCCACCGGCCAGACCCTCCGCCGGTGGGACGTGGCCGAGCCCTGGGGGCGGAGAGCGGTGGAGATTTGTCTGGGCCGGGATGTCAAGCTGATGGTCTTTGCCGGGGAGGAAATTCTGGTAAAGCCCGACTACAAGGCCCTGCTGGAGAAGGTCTACCCCTACCCCGCCTTCCACCAGGCGGCCACCGTGACGGAGGACCCCCTGGCCTACATGGAGGAGCATGGCCTGCCCCTGACCAAAATCCACGCCGACGGCAGGCCGGAGGATTTTCCCCTGGCGGAGCTGTCCGCCCTGGAGGGGCTGACCCTCACCTCCTCCAACCCCCACGACTTCGAGGTGGTGGGGGATGGGGTGGACAAGGGCCGGTCCCTGGCCCTGGTGGCCGCCCTGTACGGCGTGCCGCTGGAGCAGTGCGCCGCCGTGGGGGACAGCGACAACGACCTGGCCGCCCTCCGGGCGGCGGGGCTGTCCATCGCCATGGGAAACGCCCCAAAGAACGTGAAGGATTCCGCCGCCCGCATCGCCCCCTCCAACGCCGAGGACGGCGCGGCCTGGGCTGTTTTGAGCTGTCTGGAGTGAGGAGAGGGAGACGCCGGCGGCGTCTCCCTTTCTTTTTCTTCTTGGCATAGCCTAGATACGAGAGAATTATTAGATATCCGCTTAAGGTTTCATGGAGATGCGTTTCAGATGGTAATACTCTTGTAAGGACCAGCGGGACTGGTCGCAGCCTAAGCCAGACTGTTTGATCCCCACATGAGGAGTATAAGAGTTGCCAGAGGCACCATTAATGAATACATCACCAGATTCAAAGGTCTCAAAAGCTTTGGCAATTGCTCTGGCGTCGTGACCAAAGAGATAGGAGGCCAAGCCCATATCGGTGTCCACAGCCTGTTTTAAGACCTCATCAAAATCATGGTAGGGCTGAACGGAGATAATGGGGCCGAAAATTTCCTCCCGACAGACCCGCATATCGTCCTTCACATCCACCAGTAGAGCAGGAGAGACAAAGTGCCCAGCCTCCATCCCGGCCGGAATTTCGCCGCCCTTTACAAGGCGGGCACCATGTTTTACTGCGTCTTGAATCAGTTCCAAAATGCGGTCTCTTGCGCCTCGGTTAATCATGGGTCCCATGACAATTTCACCCTCGTCTTTCCAGCGACCCACGACTACGGCGTCCATCTTCTGAGCAACCAGCTGGCAGTAGCGATCATAGAGACTTTCATGGACATAGATTCGGTTGAAATCTGTGCAGTCCTGACCGGAGTTGGAGACCTTTATAGCCACAGTTTTGGTAGCAATACTCTCCAGTTCATCTGCGCAGTCCTCCATTATAATGACGGGGGCATTGCCGCCAAGCTCCAGCGAATAGGATTTGATTGAGGTGGAGCCCTCCTGCATCACTTGAACACCTGTGTCACTGGAGCCGATCAGGGTAATCATGCTGGGAATTTTGCTCCTGTTCAATGCGGCCCCCACCTCACTGGCTTTTCCGGCCACAATGTTGAGAACACCGTTGGGCATCCCGATGCGTTTGGCAATTTCACCGTAGTGCAGGGAGGCCAGGGGAGTCTGACTGGAGGGTTTTAGTACAATAGTGCAACCGGCAGCCAGTGCAGGTCCTATTTTCAGACCCATATTTGCCAGCGGGTAGTTCCAGGCCAAGTGGGCGACCACAACTCCTCGAGGGCGGTGTTCCACTACATGGTAAACGCCGTGATTTGGGCTGTCCTTGTCCGAAATACTGGTGCCGAAGGTCCGGCGGGCCTCATCGGCATAGAAGGTAAGCAGACGGGCGGAGGCCTCAAAATCGCCAACCGCGTTTTTGTAGGGTTTACCAGATTCCAGGGAATCCAATTCAATCAGCATATCCCGGTCTTTGTACAGCTCTGCCTGGAACTTCATCATCCAGCCAATCCGCTCTTCTACCGACGTTCGGGACCAGGAGACAAAGGCCTTTTGCGCTGCCTGAAGGGCCGCCTCAGCCTGAACCGCACTGGCGCCAGCAAAGCTGTCTATTACAGTGCCATCCGCCGGATTTTCAACTGAAACAGGAGCGCCCTGACCCTCCACCAGCTGGCCGCCGATGTAAAGCTTTCTCATATTGCTCAATACCTCCTAAATTATTACAGACACGCCTGGTAAATTGCGTAGCAGTCTTCCTCTGTAAGGGGTTCCAGCCCGCCGATAGTGGTATTTCCATACTGGAAATTCTTTTTCACCACGGTACGCAGGGTCTCATCATCGACATCTGTTACTCCCAGAGCGGACAGTTGGCGCGGTAGCTTCAGAATGTCATAAAAGTAGTGCTCCATTGCCTCAATTCCGCGCAGAGCAGTTTCCGCCGGTGAGCCGGCATTATTGTCCAGGCCCAAAACTTCCACTGCCAGGGAAACAAACAAATCCAGATGCTTTTTATAGATATACCGCATCCAAGCCGGAGTCACGATTGCCAGCCCAGCGCCGTGTGGAATATCCCATTCACCGGACATTTTGTGTTCCATTGCGTGACAGGCCCAGTCGCCGTAGCGTCCCACCTTCAGAATTCCGTTAATGGCCAGCGGCGCCAGTACCATAAGCTCGCTTCTGGCCTCCAAGTCAGCAGGATTGGCTGCCACAGCAGCCCCATACTTCAGTACCGTTTTGAGTGCTGCTACGTGGAGATTGTGGGACAGGTTGGAATCCTTCACCGGTGAGAAGAAATTTTCCAGCAGATGAGAAGTAATGTCCGCCACGCCACAGGCGGTCTGGAAGGGCGGGATTGTCAGTGTCAATTTGGGGTTCAGAATGGCAAAGCAGGGTTTGATCCAATCGTGCTCCAGACCGCGTTTGGCGTGCTCGTCTTCTTTGTTGATAACCAGGCCACTGGTTGTTTCGCTACCTGTACCGGCAAAGGTAGAGATAACGCCCATGGGCAGAGGCCTGTGGTCCACAGATTTGCCCACACAGTACTCCCAGGCGTCACCCCCATAGCCGACACCCAAAGCGATCAGCTTGGAGCTGTCGATTACACTTCCACCGCCTACGGCCAGGATGAAGTCAACTTTTTCCTGCCGGCATAACGCAATTCCCTCACGCACCTTCTCAATTCTGGGATTAGGAACCACACCGCCCAGGTCTGTGCTGGACACCCCTCCTGTGGATAAAATGTCCTTTACCCGCTGAACCAGTGGGAGGACAAAGGATTCCCCTGAATGATGAATCAACACCCGGGTGCCGTTGTATTCCTTGACTAGCTGTGCACATTTTTCCTCCGCATCCAGGCCAAAAATTAAATCAGTCGCGTTTTTGATCTCAAAGTCGATCATAAATTTCCTCACTTCTGTTTGCTCGTGCCCATTACAGGGCACGGCGATATATTTCGACAATATCTTCCGCAGATAGAGATTTTACTGTCCCAATCCGGGTGTTGTTTTCCTTGTAGTAGGGGATACGGCCAGCCATTTCCCACAGGATCTCCTCCGTCACCTCACCAGTGCCAAACTGGCTGATGCGGGTAGGCATACCCAGACTCTGGAAGAACTGTTCGAAGCGGAAAATAGTCTCCTCGGCGGTAGCTCTTGGGTTGTCAAAGTCATATTCCAGCCCGAACACATTGACGCCAAGCTTAGCAAAAATTTGAATGTCCTCCTCGTAAACGTAGCGCATCCATACCGGGGTGATAACCGCCAGACCGGCCCCATGGGGAATATCCCACTGTGCGGACATCTCATGTTCAATCAGATGGCAGGACCAGTCACCTGCCCGGCCCATCTTCAGGATACCGTTGATAGCAAAAGGAGCCAGCAACATTATTTCTGCGCGCGCATCATAATTCAGAGGATCAGCCATGACCAGGGGGGCATTTTTCAGCACCGTTTTTAGTCCGGCAAAGGTCATGTTATCTGAGAAGTCCACATGCTTGGTGCGCGTAAAGTAGTTTTCCAGCAGGTGGGAGGTAATATCCGATATCCCAGAAGCGGTTTGATATGGGGGAACGGAAAAGGTGAGCTTTGGATTCATGATAGCAAAATCGGGACGAATGATATCTACGTCGTCTGCAGACCGCTTTAATTTTTCATCTGCCTTTGTGACTACAGAGGCCCGAGTGGACTCACTGCCGGTTCCGGCAAAGGTGGAAATAGAGCCCAAGGGCAGGCGCTTGGTAGGAATCACCGTCTGTAGGTAAAAGTCCCATACATCTCCGTCATATACTGTGCCCAGGGCAATGCCCTTAGAGCTGTCAATTACGCTTCCCCCACCTACAGCAAGTACAAAGTCGATGTTGTTCTCCTTGCAGAGGCGGATTCCCTCATAGACCAGTTCCAGACGGGGATTGGGCACCACTCCGCCCAGGTCCATACAGAACAATCCTGCATCCTCCAGAAGGTTCTTTACCCTTTGAATCAGGGGCAGGACAAAGGGCTCGCCAGAGTGGTGAATCAGCACCCGGGTACCGCCATATCGCTTGACCAGCTCAGCGCACTGCAATTCACTATCCAGACCAAAGATAAATTCAGGCATTTTGCCCAGGGAAAAGTTAATCATAGCATCTCCTCGTTTTCTGCAAATCGATATGCGGTCCAGCCCCGGCCTTCCGGACCGGGGCCGAACTCAATTTACTGGAGCCTCTAAGGCTTGCCTTACTCAACAGAGGGGGTCTTTTCCTTGGTAAACAGGCTGACCACTACCACAGTGATAGCGGCGGGAATCAGGCAGAACAGAGAGGTGGGGAAGTGGATAATACCCATCAGATTCAGCCATGCGAAAATTGACCCAACAATCATGGAGGCCAGAGCTCCATAACTGGTAGTTCCCTTCCAAAGACGGCCGGCAATAAAGGGAATCATGCCACCAGCAACAAAGATTGTGTAGCCGCTGCTCAAAACAGAAATAATATCGTTGGAGATGAAAGCCAGAACGGTGGCAATGGCCATAAGGACAAAGCTCATCACTACAGAGGCCTTCCGAAGATTTTCCTGTTTAGTCTTATGCCCCATAACAGGTGCAAGAACATTGCCATAGGTGTCATAGACCAAGCTGGTGATAATGGTCATAATGGTGGTGTCGCAGGTAGACATGACAGCGGCGACAATGGCAGCGAGCATCAGACCGGCAACAAGGGTAGGCAATTTTTCCAGAATAACAGTAAAAATAATGGAGTTGGCAGGGACGTCGGGGTAGGCGGCTGCACCGTACATACCCAAAAACACAGGCATAAAGGTGACAATGGCAACACCAAGCGCCCCCAGAATGGCGCCACGGAAGGCGGTCTTTTCAGAGTCAGAGGAGGCAGTCAACTGCATGGAGGCCCCCTGCGTTAAACCATAAATAGCGGTTGGACCAACCATAAGAAGCAGTGTAGGGGTGTCAAAGGGGACCCAATCAAAGTGGGAGGCGTCTAAAGTGCTTGTAACCATATCCAGACCGCCGCCGCCAAAGCAACAAAACAGTGCCACAATCAGACCAATAAAGATAATGGTAGACTGGATAAAGTCAGTAGCAATAACACCAAACATGCCGGCAGCAGAGCAGTAGACACAGATTACTAGAACAGAGATAATAGTACCCACCAGCGGATCAATACCCAGATACTGGAACAACGCACGGCCAGCGATAATCTGGCTGGTTAAAGTGGTCACAGCTACAGCAGAACCCAGCAGTGCCCAGACAACAGTCATAATCTGACCGGTAGCGGGGTAGCGATCGCGAAGATAGGCGGGGATGGTTAAATAATTATTGCGGTAGGCCCAACGGGATACGAACAAGCCGAACAATAGGAATGAACCCGCAGCGCCCAGTCCATACCAAGCGCCGCCAATTCCATGGGTCACACCGTAGGCTGCACCGCCTACAACAATGCCAGTACCCAGATGGCCGCCCAGATAAGAACCTACAATCAGATGAAGCTTACCGGCCTTACCGGCAGTCAAAAAATCGGTAAAGTTCTCAGCGTGTTTAGAACCACGCCACCCGATATACAGCATGCCAAGCATGTAAACGATCAAAATCGCAATGATAGTCGCAGTTTTCATAGGTTTTCCTCCGTTTTTTAAAGTCAGTATCCCGTTTTATGGGACGGGTCACGGGGAGGATGCGCGAATAAGAGTTATTGAGACTGCCCCTCATAGTCATATTTTGTCTCTATGGTGTGCCGCAGGCCCTTTTCATTGATATCCTGAGAGAAGGTGGTGGCCATATTCATGTGCTGGCGGCACAGATTGAACATCTCAGCGGCGTAGTCCACCGTGTTGAAGAAGCCCATCTGCTCATACACCTTGTTCATCTCCTGTTTCATCATGGACAAGCTGAACAGAGGCGTTTTGGCAATCCGCTGGGCGATCTTCATGGTCTCCTCCTCCAGCTTCTCATAGGGGAAGATGCGGTTGACCAGTCCGGCGTCCTTCAGGTCCTGCGCGTCGCAGAAATCACCTAAGAGGCAGAGCTCCCTGGCTTTGTTGAAGTGGAGCTTGTAGGGGGACAGGGGGAAGCTGGAGATGTAGCCCAGAGACACCTCGGGATTGCCCAGCTTCAGCCCCTCGCTGGCCGCAAATACCATGTCGCTGAGCATAGCAATGGTGATGCCGCCGCCGATGGTGTAGCCATGGATCATGGTGAGGATGGGCTTGTGAAGATTCCACATCTTCAGCCACAGGGCGTTTTCGCCCCGAGTGTCTTTCCGGCGCTCCATCACATCGGTAATGTTGCTGCCGGCGGCCTCCTTCAAATCGAAGCCGGCGGTGAAGGCCTTTTCTCCCGCTCCGCCGATCACCACAACGCTTACGCTGTCGTCGGCAGCGATGCGGTCAAAGGCGCTGTGCAGCCCCTGCATCACCGCGTGGTTCATGGCGTTGCGCTTTTCCGGACGGTTAATGGTCAGCTTGACCACCTTCCCGACCTGCTCATAGAGCAATGCTTGCTGTTCACTCATGTGTTATTACTCCCTCCTTCTGTTACTGTTTCGTTCGGTATTCCTGGATCTCCTGGATCAGCGCCGGGATCACCTCAAACAGGTCCCCCACAATTCCGTAGTCTGCCACATCAAAAATGGGAGCCTCGGGGTCTTTGTTGATGGCGATGATCGTATCAGAACCGGACATGCCAGCCAGATGCTGGATGGCGCCGGAAATACCGCAGGCGATGTATATTTTGGGGGAGACGGTTTTACCCGTCTGTCCCACCTGATGGGTGTGGGGAATCCATCCAGCGTCCACCGCAGCCCGGGAGGAGCCTACCTGGCCGCCCAGCACAGCGGCCAGGTCCCGAATGTAGCTGAAGTTTTCCGGCCCTTTCAGGCCGAAACCGCCAGAGACGATAATCTCCGCGTTTTCCAGGTCCACCGTTTCAGACTGGTCCAGATGGATGGTCTCCAGCAGACGGGTCATGGGGGCGGCAGGTTCCAGCTCCTCCCGGAGCAGCTGTCCCTTCCGCTGAGGGTCGGCCGCCGGCTTTTTGAACACCCCGGGCCGGACGGTGCCGATTTGGGGGCGGGTATTGGGGCAAAGGATGGTGGCCATCAGGTTGCCGCCGAAGGCGGGGCGGGTCCAGGCCACGTTGCCGCTCTCCTCGTCCAGATCGATGCCGGTACAGTCGGCGGTCAGGCCGGTGCGCAGCCGGCAGGACAGGCGGGGCCCCATGTCCCGGCCGTTGTTGGTGGCTCCGATCAGGAGGGCGGAGGGCCTGTGCCGGCCAATCAACTCCTCCATGGCCCGGGTAAATCGCTCGGTCTCATACCGGCCGTAGGCGGGGTTGTCCACCACCAGCACCCGATCCGCGCCGCAGGCGATGGCGGTATCGGCCAGAGCAGTGACGCCGTCGCCGATCAGCACGGCTACCAGCCGCTCTCCGGTGGCGTCGGCCAAGCGCCGGCCGGGAGCCAGCAGCTCCAGCCCCACATTTTTCAGCTGACCATCCTTTGTTTCTAAAAACACCCAGATATCCTGGTACTTCTTTTCCATTACGCTCCTCCACCTTTACGAGATCAGACGCTTTTCGCCCAGCAGACGGACCAGCTCCCTGGCTGCGTCAGGGGCCTGCATACCCTCCAGCTTCACCCCGTGCTTGCTGCGCTCAGGGGTAAAGGTCCGCTTTACCTTGGTGGGTGAACCGGCCAGACCCACCCGCTCCATGTCCATGCCGACCACATCGGCGCAGTGCAGCTCCTGGATTACAGCCCGGTTGGCTGCCATCTTGCTCATCAGGGTGGCCATGCGGGGCTCGGTCTGGGTCTTGTTCACTGTAATGACCACAGGCATGTTCGCACCGATGATCTCCCAGCCGTCGTCTACCTCCCGGCGGACCTGAACCTGGCCGTCCTGGCAGTCCACACCGGCAGAATAGGTAATCTGGGCTATCCCAAGGTGCTCCGCCATCTCCGGACCCACCTGGCCGGTGTCGCCGTCGATGGCCTGCTTGCCGCAGAAAATGATGTCAAAAGGCCCCAAGGTTCTGGCCACGCAGGCGAGGATATAGCTGGTTGCCAAGGTGTCGGAGCCCCCCACCGCCCGGTCGGTCATGAGGACGGCCCTGTCCGCGCCCACAGACAGACAGTGCTTCAGCGCGTCTCTGGCCTGGGGCGGGCCCATAGTGACCACCGTCACCGTTCCGCCGTACCGCTCCTTCAGCTGGACCGCCATCTCCAGGGCATAGGTGTCGAAGGGATTGACAATACTGGGTACGCCCGCCCGAATCAGCGTGTTGGTCACCGGATCAATTTTGATTTCAGAGGTGTCCGGCACCTGCTTGATGCAAACTAAAATATTCATGCCATTCTCTCCTCAGTGGAGCAGGTGGCCGCCGATGACCATCCGCTGGATCTGATTGGTGCCCTCAAAGATCTGGAGCAGCTTGGCGTCCCGATACAGTTTTTCCACCCGGTAGTCCTTCATGTAGCCATAGCCGGAGAAAATCTGTACCGCATCACTGGCTACTGCCACCGCAGTGTCGGAGGCCAGCGTCTTGGCGCAGGAACTGAACTTGCCAAAGGGAACGCCGTTGTCGGCCAGTTCAGCGGCCTCGTAGGTGAGGGCTCGAGCAGCCTGAATCTTGATCTCCATGTCGGCCAGCATAAATTGGATGGCCTGGTGCTGGCCAATGGGCTTTCCAAAGGTCACGCGCTCCTTGGCATAGCCAATGGCCAGGTCCAGAGCCTCTTGGGCCAGACCCACCGCCTCGGCGGCCACGCCGATGCGGGAGTAGTCCAGGATTTTCATAGCCAGACCAAAGCCCTTGTTCTCCACCCCGATCAGGTTGACAGCGGGGAGGTGCACATCCTCCAGCACCACATCGGCGGCGGTGGACAGCCGAAAGCCCATTTTGTCCTCGTGCTTGCCCACCGATACGCCGGGACGGTCCCGCTCCACCAGGAAGGCGGAGATACCCCGATGCCCCTTCTCCGGGTCAGTCTTGGCAAAGACCACAAAGAATTTGGCGTAGGGCGCGTTGGTAATAAAGCATTTGCGCCCGTTCAGGATGTACTCGTCCCCTGTACGCACCGCTGTGGTCCGCAGGGCGCTGGCGTCAGACCCGGCATTGGGCTCGGTGAGGGCAAAGGAGGCCAGACCGCCGTTGAGCACGATATCGGCCACATAGCGTTTTTGTTCCTCCGTCCCCGCATTCAGAATGGGCCGGGCCGCGAAGGAGCTGGCGCCCAGGGCGTTGGCAAAGCCCACGTCCCCCTTGCTCAACTCCTCGTTTACAATGGCCTGCGTGAGGTAGGAAAGTCCCAGACCGCCCAGATTTGCGGGCCAGGCTGTCGCGGTGAACCCCATATTGGCCGCCTTCTGATACAGCTCCATCGGGGTCTCGCCCTTGACATCGTACTCGGCGGACAGGGGACGGATCTCCTTGTCTGCAAATTCCCTGGCCAGGGCCTGCAGGTCTTGCTGATCTTCGGTCAAAATAAATGTACCCATATTCTCGACTCCAATCTTTTCGTTTTCCTTCCCGGGCCCGCCGGCTGCGGACCGCATCTTCTTGCAAGCAGGGGGACCTCCGGCAGGCCGCCCTGCTTTTGTCTGATATTACAAAGCATATTTTATGCCAGCTTGTACTCTTTTGCACTGTCCCATTTTTTCCAGCTCTGCGGCGCGGCGGGATAGAGGCACAAACTTTTTTCTGTGCCGCGGCAGGGGCGGCCTTTCGGCGGTGATTTTCCTGTGACACCGGCCCGCAACTTTGGCACAAATATGTGTCACTCCGTGTCGCACTGTGACGTGTCCGGGCCATTGCCCAGGGCGTCGAGAACTGCCGCTGCCATATAAATGCCGGCGCAGGCCACCACCGGCATTTTGTATTTGTTTATGGGCAGCCGGGCGGCTTCCGCCGCCCACACCGCCGCGGTGGCAAAGTAGGTGGCGGCAAAACAGCCGCATTTGTCAGCGAACTGAATCAGCCCCATGGCCCGGCTGGACGCCTGGGTCCCAAAGATTCGGGAGGCCCGCAGTGTCATCAGGTTCAGATTCATCATAAAGGCCATCGTTCCCACAGCGTACCCCACCCCAATGACCAGTGGGCTGTCCACCAGATTGCAAAAGGTGGTGGCGGCCAGCAGGGCGATAAGGATAGGGATCCGGTAGCGCGTGACCCGGCGGCAGTACCAGGGAAAGACTACGCCGCCCAGCATGGCGCCGGCGGTGGCGGTGGAGAGGATGCCGGCGCTGGTTTTGGCGTCACCGATCCCCTGGGTGGCAACAATGGAGGAGAGGGTCAGCATTTTGGTTTGACTGCTCATATAGAGGAAGGCCACCAGCAGAAACAGGGGGATCACCCCCTTGGGCAGCAGGGAGGGCCTTCCGGTCTGCGTGGGGGCAGGGGCGTCCGCCGGCTTCGGCGGGGCCTCCGGCTCCTTCAGTCCGAACAGGATGAGCAGCAGGGGGATCAGGGTTACCAAATAGGCCAGAAAAATATACCGCCAGCCATAGCCACAGAGAAGGCCGCCCAGCAGCTGGAACACCACCCCGGCCATCCCCACCATGATATTGCTGTAGCCCAGGTAGCGCCAGCGCTCCTCACTGTGGAAGGTCCGCAGGATCAATGCGTTCCCCTGAGGGGCAATCATTCCCAGGCAGGCGCCGTACAGCGCCCGGCACAGGAGCACCCCATCCAGGCTGTTCAACAGCACCGGAGCCACACCGCACGCCATGTAGCAGGGGACGACAACCAGAAGCATGGTGCGAAAGCGGACCCGGCTGCCCACAACACTGCCCGAAATCAGGGTGAAGGGCAGGGCCACCAGGGAGGGCAGGGTGTAGGTAAGCAGCACCTTGCTGTAGGGCTCGTGGGGGAAGGCGAGCACCAGCGTGTCCATGGCCGGGGAGAGAAGCAGCGTTCCGTTGCTGAGAAAAATCAGGGAATAGATGGCGAAAATTCCCAGAAAGTCCCGCTTTTTCATACCGCTCATGACTTGGGCACCCTGTAAAAACCACTGCGCATCCCGGTTTTGATTTCATCGTCGTGGCTGAATACCAGCCGCTGGGCTATCCGGCGCACCAGCTCCATGCTCTGGTGAATTGCCCGGTCATCCACCACAATGGAGGGGGTGAGCCCCCGCTCCAGGTTGTAGCGGGAGGTTATGGTGTCCCCGGGGAAGCACAGGACCCCCTCCTCGGTATCCAGAAGAACGATCTGAGAGCCCAAGGTGTGGCCCGGAGCGGGCAGGACGGCCAGGCCGGGGGCCAGTTCCGCCGCACCGTCTAAAAACCGCCATCGAAAATAGCCGATCCGCTCCTTGCAGAAGTCCTCCCGCAGATAATAGAGCTGCTCATAGGGGGTGGCGCTCCAGGCGGCCTCCCACTCGGTCCGCTGAACATAAAAGCGGGCGTTGGGAAACAGCGCGTTGCCGCCGCAGTGGTCATAGTGGAGGTGGGTGTTGATTACCATGTCCACCTCCTCCAGCGCCCAGCCCATACAGGACTTCAGCACATGGGGCAGCTCCTCCTCCGGATAGCGGTGGGCGTGGGGCTTCTTTACTGTGTCCACCTCCCGGGCTCCAGTGTCAATGACCACCTTGTGTACTCCGTCGGTGGCCGCAAGGCTGACGTAGGGCACATGAATGGTATCGCCGTAGGGGCAGCGGCTGATGGTGGTGCGGTCCACCGTGCCGCCCCCCAGTATCATGGTGCAGACATCCCATTTTCCGTTCATACGCTTGGCCGGGATATCTCCCGGCACTTCCTCCTCTCTGAATCCTTCTAAGATGTGTGATGTTCCGACACCTTGAAGCAGAGCAAATTCCATGCCAGTTATTTCTTCCGATCCCCCGCGCTGTAGTCAGGGCGGGACAGATGCTCCCTCCGTGCCGCTGTGTCATGTGTGTCACATACCTTATTTTCCGGCTCGATTTGACACAGTTTTGTGACCATGATATAATGGCCTTATATTGCAGGCCTGTCGGGCCTGAGAAAGAGAGGGACGCCCCATGAGCAAGCAGGACCAGAATCGGATCGCCGCTACCAGGACCGCGTTTTTTCAGGACCCCTCCACCGATTTGAGCGCGGTACGGGAGACCGTGGCAAAATCCTGGCTGCGGTGCAGACAGAAAAAGCTCCAGCCCGGCCAGACAGCTTTTACCCGGGCGGAGAAGGGGCGGCATCCTGCGGCCAACGTGGCGGAACGGCGGCCGATCCTCTTTGACTACATCTTCCGGTGTATGGAGGATTTATACTCCAACAACGATTTTTCCGCAATGGTGCTGCTGCTCACCGACCCGGACGGCCAGATTATCAGCCGGTACGGCTCCGAGAATGACCTGCAGCGGATTGCCCAGGCGGGGCTGGGGGATAGCTGTGCCCTGCGGGAGGAGACGGCGGGGACCAATGCCGTAGGAACGGCCCTCTACATCCGGGAACCGGTGTGTATTCGCCAAAACGAGCACTACAACGACCACTTCTGCCCCTTTATCAGCTATGCGGCCCCGGTTTTTGACCACAAGTATGAGCTGGTGTCAGTCATCGGGGTGCTGTCCATGCGCCCCCAGGAGACCCCGCTGCTCCTGTCGCTGCTCACCTCGGTGGCGGGCAGCATTGGCAAGGAGGTTACCGTCTACCACCAGACGCTGAAGCGGCGCGTTCAGGAGAAGCACCTGGACACCCTGATAAACACTATGAACCACGGAGTTGTGTTTCTGGACAGCGGCGGCATGATTATCCAGACCAACAGCGTGGCCCGATATTTCTTCCTGATGTATGAGTACGAGTTGATCGGCCAGCACATCTCAGCCTTTATTAGCCCGGAGGACGTGGACTTCTCCACCCTGACCAATGATGTCTACGGCCTGGACGTGGTGGTACACTCCGGCGAGGTGAAAAAGTTCCACTTTCAGGCCTCCATCTACCTGATCGAGGTAATCGAGGGCCAGCACGACTTTCTGATGGTGCTGCGCCGGTCCCAGCTGAAGGAGGGGACCGGGGAGACCGGCTCCGGCAGCGACCACAGGGCCAAGTGGTGCTTTAACGACATTGTGGGAACCAGCCCCGCTCTGGTGGAAACCCTGAGCCTGGCCCGCATTGCCAGCAAAACCAACTGCACCGTACTAATCACCGGGGAGAGCGGCACCGGCAAGGAGCTGGTCGCCCAGGCCATCCACAACGAGAGCAAGTGCCGCAGCGGCCCCTTTGTGGCGGTGAACTGCGGCGCCATCCCCAAGGAGCTGATTGAGAGCGAGCTGTTTGGATATGAGAGCGGAGCCTTTACCGGAGCGAAGCGGAACGGGATGCCGGGCAAATTTGAATTGGCGGACGGGGGCACCATCTTTCTGGATGAAATAGGAGACATGCCCTTTAATCTGCAGGTATGTCTGCTCCGTTTTTTGCAGGAGCAGGAGATTACCCGGATCGGCGGAAAAAAGCCAATCCAGCTGAATGTGCGGGTCATCGCCGCCACCAACAAGAATTTGGAGGAGGCCATCAACAACGGAGTCTTCCGGATGGACCTGTACTACCGGCTCAACGTGTTTACCGTCCACGTCCCGCCCCTGCGGGAGCGGAGCGGGGATGTTCATAACCTGTCCCACTACTTTTTGCAGAAGTACAAATCCGCTTCCAGCCAGGTGCTGCTGGGCTTTACCCCAGAGGCGCTGGAGTGCCTGACAAGCTACAACTGGCCCGGCAATATCCGGGAACTGGAGAACACCATTGAGCGGGCGGTGATTATCAGTCACGGGGACCGGATTCGGCTGGACGACCTGCCGGATAAGCTGCGGTTCAACCATGTTCCCTATCCCTCCAGAAGCCTGATCCGGCTGGAGGCCCCTCCCCAGAATGCCCAGCCAGAGCTGATTCCCATGAACCGGGAGGAGATTGAAAAAAATACCATTATTCGCGCCCTCCAGCGCACCGGCGGAAATGTGACCCGCGCCGCTGAAGAGATTGGAGTCAGCCGCCGTACCCTCTACCGGAAGATGAAGAAATACGATATCACCTGATCTGCTGTCCGCACATCGACTTGGCACAAAACTTGCTTCATTATTTTGGGTGAATGACATCTGTGACACACTGTGATGAAAAATAATGAGGAGGAGTTTTTAAATGACCAGCTGGGAGAAAATTTATCAGGAGAAGCTGCGAACACCGGAGGAGGCCGCAGGGCTGATCCATGACGGCGACTGGTTTTTCTGCGGCTCGCGGGAGGCGGTAACCACCTTGAAGGCGGTCTGGGCCCGCACCGATCTGAAAAATGTCCACTACTACTGTGGGCAGGTGGGGGATGCGGACGGCATCTTTACCTCCCCTGCCGGAAAAGATGCCTATGTTATGACCGGCTTCCTGGGCCGGAGCACCCTGCCCTACTTCTATGAGGGCAAGCTCCACTACTCCCCGGGGCACTTTTCCTGTGCCAGCAAGCGGGTGGAGGAGTATCTCCATGCCAGGGTGGCGCTGGCCTGCGTCAGCCGCCCGGATAAGGACGGGTATGTCTCCTTTGGCGCCAGCGCCGACTATATGGCCTACACCATCCACAACGCACCGGTGAAGATTGCCGAGATCAATGACCAGCTGCCCTTTGTCTACGGCAGCAACCTGATGCACATTTCGGAATTTGACGTTATTGTGGAGGGGGAGGGACGGGCCCCCAACGAGACCATCATCGATGCGGATGCCTCCAACGAGAAATACCGCAGGATCGGCGGCTACCTGTCTGAGCTTATTGAGGACGGCGCTACCATCGAGATCGGCATTGGCCGGCTCAACTCCGCCGCCATGCTCCATCTGGAGGGAGTAAAGGACCTGGGTATCCACACCGAGGTGTTTGGCGACGCCATGATGGATCTGATCCAGCGGGGAGTTGTCACCAACCGGTGCAAGTCCATCAATCCCGGCATCAATATCTGCTGTCAGGTGGTGGGCTCCCGAAAGCTGTATGACTTTGTGTCCCACAACCACGCGATCAACATGATGCCCTCTACCTACGCCCTGAACCCGGGCATCATTGCCCAGAACAACAAAATGACCGCCATCAACAACGCCATTAATGTGGACCTGTTTGGTCAAGTCAACGCCGAGTCCCTGAAAAACCGGCAGTTTACCGGCATGGGCGGGATCGGCGATTTCAGCAAGGGAGCAACCCTGTGCCCCAACGGAAAATCGATTATTGTGGTGGAGTCTACCACGAAGGACGACACATATTCCAAAATTGTGCCCTTCTTCACCCCGGGTACGCCGGTCTCGGTTCCCCGCACCGACATTGAGTATGTCATTACGGAGTATGGCATTGCCAAGCTGGCCGGCGCCAGCATCCATGACAAAGCTCGGGCCCTGATTGGCATTGCCCACCCCAAATTCCGAGATGAACTGACCGAGGCTGCCAAGCAGATGAACATTTTCTGATTTTACATTCCCCTCTCTCTTTCTTCTTTTCGACGTGGGTCAAGGGACTGTCTTTTGCCAACGCTATCGTGCCCCCTCACGGTACAGGTCCCTTTTCCCGCAGAGAGGGCAGGCGCGGACTCCAACGAGTCCGCGCCTGCTTATTTGTATACAAGATACCCCGGCCGGTTGACTATCCCGGCATTTGGGGGTAAGCTCTTAGAAACGCTTTAAAAGGGGGCGTTCTTTGCCTCTTTTCGCGTGTAGGGCAAGGGCTTTTGAAATCCGGGAAACGGGCATATGGCGGCGGAAAACCCTATTGTCAGGAGGCATTGGAGATGTTATACTGACATTATGACAAAGAACGACCGGAAGGGGGAGATGGCATGTTAAACCGGCCGACCCTGAAGACCATCGCAAAGCAGGCGGGGCTTTCCCATGTGGCGGTGTCCAAGGCCCTGCGGGACGCCCCCGACATCTCGAAGGCCACCAAGGAGCGGGTGAAGAAAATCGCTGAGGAGGTGGGCTACACCCCCAATCTGGCCGCCCGGAACCTCTATCTCCAGCGCACCACCACCATCGGCATGGTGGTGCCCGCCATGGGGGACAGCACCGCCTACGACCTGGTGTTTAACGAGGTGAGCGCGGCGGCGGCGGAGCTGGGGCTGTGCGTCATGCTGGGCAGCAGCCACCGGGACCTCCAGTTGGAGGAGCGGCACTGCCGCATGATGGTGGGCAACCAGGTGGGGGTGCTCATTGTGGCCCCCTGCTCCAGCGACGTGACCCGGATCAAAGCCGCCTGCGGCCCCACTCCGGTCATCTACATCGGCGGCAAGACGGGCCCCGGGGAACCCTACGCCCTCCTGTGCGACTACCGCCACAGCGGGGCGCTGGCGGTGGACCACCTGGCCGGCCTGGGCCATGAGAGGATCGCCCTGCTCACCTACGGGCCGGAGAATCTCACCGTTTTACAGAAGGAGGAGGGATTTACCCAGGCCATGGAGGCCCGGGGGCTGGTTCCGCAGATTGTCCGCACGGGCAGCGCCGCCAACGCGATGCAGGCCGGCATGGACGGGGTGGCCCTGCTGCTGGAGCGGGGCGAGCTGCCCACCGCCCTCTGGTGCGCCAGCGACTACATGGCCATCGGGGCCATGAACGCCCTGCGGCTCCGGGGGCTGTCCGTCCCCGGCGACGTGTCGGTGATGGGCCACGACGACCTCTACTTCGACCTCTACCCGGACATCGGCCTTACCACCCTCCACACCCCCATGACGGAGCTGGGCAAGGCGGCCATTGAGCTGGCGGTGACCCTGATGGAGCAGGGGGAGCCCCCGCAGCTCCGGCGGAGCTTCCAGCCCGACCTGGTGGTCCGTGAGAGCACCGGCCCCCTCTGCCGGCCCGGATGAGAGGAGCGGGAACGGGCCGGAGGCCCCATGTGTTTGTAATTCTGTCCCTTTTACTGCTGGCGGCGTCGGCGCTGACCTGGGTGGTGCCGGCGGGACACTTTGCCCGCGTCTTCGACCCGGCCGCTGGCCAGACGCTGGTGGTGCCGGGGAGCTACGCCCCCGCCGCCCCGTCGCCGGTGGCCCCCTGGCAGCTGCCCCTGCTGCTGTTCGACGCCCTCACCACCGGCTCCGCCCCCCGGCTGATCTTCTTCGTCCTCCTGCTGGGGGGCTCCTTCGAGATCATCCTGGAGAGCGGGGCGGTAACCGGCCTGTGCACCTGGACGGTGGGCCGGCTGGGCCGGCGGCGGGAGTGGGTCATCCCTGCCTTTGTGGGGGTGTTTTCGATATTCGGCTTTACCATGGGCCTCACCACCGCCTCCATCGTCTTCCTGCCCCTGGGGATGGCGGCGGCCAGGTCGCTGGGCTGCGACGGGAGGACCGGCATGGCTATGGTGATGCTGGGCACCAACGCGGGCTTTGCGGCGGGGGTGTACAACCCCTTTTCGGTGGGGGTGGCCCAGACCATCGCGGAGCTGCCTCTGTACTCGGGGGCGTGGCTGCGGTGGCTGCTGCTGGCGGTGCTGGTGCCGGTTACCGGAGCGTATATCCTGGGCCGGGCGGAGGGGCCGGCACGGCCGGAGGGGGCGGAGCCCCTGCCGGAGGCCCCGGCGCTGTCCCGACGGCAGATGGCGGTGCTGGCGCTGTTTTTCGGCGCGCTGGCGGTGGTGGCCTGGGGCGTGGGCGCCCGGGGCTGGAGCGTTCCGGAGCTGGCCGCCGTCTTTCTGGTGCTGGGGCTGGCCTGCGGAGCCGCCGCCGGCTTTGGCGCCAATCAAATCTGCCTGCTGCTGACGGCCGGGTGCAAAAAGATGGTGGGCGGGGCGCTGACCATCGGCCTTGCCGCCGCGCTGCGGCTGGTGCTGGAGCGCGGCGGCATTCTGGACAGCATCGTCCTGGGCCTGCTGCGGCTGGTGGAGGGCCTGCCGGACTGGAGCCAGCTGCTGGGGATGTTCTACGCCAATGTCCTGCTGGACCTGCTGATCACCTCGGGCTCGGGCCACGCGGCGGTAGCTATGCCGCTGATGGTGCCGCTGGCCGACGGGCTGGCCCTGTCCCGGCAGTCGGCGGTGCTGGCCTTCCAGCTGGGGGACGGGCTGGCGAACCTGGTTTCCCCCATCTCCAACACGCTGGTGAGCTGCCTGGCCCTGTCGGGGGTGAGCTACCCCGGGTGGCTGCGGTATTTCCTGCCTCTGGTGGGGGTCTATCTGGCGGTGGGCACGGGGTTTATGGTGCTGGCCGGATGGGTGGGCTATTAAAAAACCGGCTTGTCCCGGCGTTGACAGGGATGCAGCGGGTGGAGTATAATGGATGGGAAGATACGGCAATGCCCGCCGGCGGCGGGTGTTTGGATAGAAAATAATACGGTCAGGGGAGGATTTGTGATGAAAAAACGGATCGGGTCGGGTGTGTTGGCCCTGTGTCTGCTGCTGGCGCTGCTACCCGGGAACGCATGGGCCGCGGAGGGAGACACGCCCAGTATTGCAAACAATCCAGCCGAGCTTCAGGAACTATTCGATGACGCAGATGTTTCGGATATTAAGTTAGCAGATGGTGGAAGCATAGTGCTTCAAACCACCCCTTTAAAGGTTCCCAAAGGCCGCGAAGTGACCTTGGATTTAAACGATGTTCACATCAATTCTTACATTACCACCGCTATTATAGTGGAAGGTAAGTTAACAGTAAAAGACAGCAAGGCCGATCCGGATCAACTCAAGTATGAGAACATTGATGAGAAAGACGAATTGCCTTTATATCAACGCGGCAGTATCACTGCTGGCAATGTCACAACAAAGCGCGACGCCATCCACGTGCAGAATAACGGCGTCTTTGTTTTGCAAAGCGGTACAGTGAGTGCGACCAACATTGCCATTGCTGTGGAGGCCGGTTCCACGGCAACGATTAACAGCGGCTATGTAAAGGCGCGGGAATTTGCTGTACTGGTCCGGGGCCAGGACGCTGAAGCGAACATTAACGGCGGCATACTCCTGAGCGAAGACAACGCCGTGGTGGCTGGTAACGGGCTGCCTCAGAATGCTGGAACAACGATCAATATGTCCGGCGGCACGTTGGTCAGCAAGATTACTATAACCCCTGGCTATATCCCCTGCGGCATTTACCACCCCCAGAAGGGCACCCTGAGCATTACCGGCGGCGAAATCCGTGCTCCCGGCGGCGTGGGTATCCTGATGCGTGGCGGCAGCCTGAATGTTGGGGACAACGTGACCAAGGATAAGTTTGATGTCGATAGCACCCAGGGCACAAAGGGCAAGGTAGGAGATGCCAGCCGAGAAATAGAGGCCGGGGACATTATCGCAATGGACCGGCAAGATGGCTATTATGATGGTGCTAACGTAAAAGTCACCTTGACAAAAGCGGCGGATTTAGTGGAAGAATTGCGTCCAACCGCTTACCATCCTGAGGGACTTGACTTACTATGGACCGAATCTGATGATACCACTATATATACAATAGGCAAAAAGACAACTACTGCCCACACAGTTACCTTTAACCTCAACTATACCGGCGCTCCTGCGCCCACTACTGCCAAGGTCAATGACGGCGGCAAGCTGGCTACATTGCCTGCCGATCCAATCCGCACGGACTATACCTTTCTTGGGTGGTACACTAGCAATACCGGCGGTGACAAGGTCACAACGGATACTGTTTTTACAAAAGACACCACTGTTTACGCCATGTGGAAATCGGATAGTGCTACTAATCCTGTGACCTATACCGTTACCTTCTATCAGAACGAGAATGATACCACCGCCTATACGACCAAGACAACTAATGCCGACGGCGCTATCGAATGGCCCGCCGCCCCCACTAAGGAGGGCTTTATCTTCAAGGGGTGGGCCAATGAGGACGACGACCCGTATTCCAACAACTCTGTGTTCTTTGCGGATACCAAGCTCTATGCCCAATGGGAGCAGGAAGACCCTGATAATCCCGACACCCCCAAAATCTTCACCATCACCCTCGACGCTAACGGCGGCACCCTCAGCGGCGCTGCCACTGTAACCACCAACGCCAAGGGCATGCTGGACAGTCTGCCCGCCGCCCCCACCCGCGAGGGCTACAGCTTTGAAGGGTGGTTCACCGCCGCAAGCGACGGTGAGAAGGTTGATTTCCAATCACCCTTCAAGGAGGATTCCACCATCTACGCCCAATGGACCAAGGACGGCGAGGACCCCTCGGACGAGGACGAATACCGCATTTACGCCCCCAGCAGCGTCACCGGCGGCCGGCTCTATGTGAGCCACAGGACCGCCGCCCCGGGCACCCGGGTGACCATTGAGCTCCGGCCCTGGAGCGACTACGAGCTGGATTGGCTGTCCGTGGTCAACCTGGACACCGACCGGGAGCTGCGCCTCACCGAACGCTACACCGACGAATACACCTTCACCATGCCCTCCAGCGACGTGGAGGTGGACGTCTCCTACACCGACCGGTACTATAACAACTACTACGGCGGCACCTATTACGTCCGCGAGGTGGTCCCGGCGGAGCCCAAGCCCGTCAAGTGGTACTACAGCAACGGCAGCATCGTCCATGTCACCGACGGTATGGTCCCCTACGGCGGCCAGCTCACCCGGGATATGCTCCTCTCCGTCCTCTACAACATGGATCCCGCCCGCAGCGGCGACCCCACCATCTGGGCGGCCGACAAGGGCATTATCCCCGATATTTACATCAGCGTGCTCTGGGGGGTGGATAAGCCCATCACCCGGGAGCAGACGGCCATGATTCTCTACTGCTTCGCCCAGCACATGGGCTACAACACCGCCCCCGCCACCAGCCTGACCGGCTATGCGGACTACCGGCAGATCAGCGACGCGGCCCGTCCGGCGGTAGCCTGGGCCAAGGCGGCCGGCCTCATTGCGGGCACCTCGCCCAACACCCTGTCCCCCGGGGCGGTGCTGACCTGCGGCCAGGCCAACGCCATCCTCGCCCGCTTCACCGCCAACGTGGCGCGGACCTGGTGAGCCGCCGTGGCGCCCCGTTATTCCTGCTTCACCCACCGGGAATGTGAGTACTTCCCCTGCCACCCGGGGGCGGAGCCGGAAAACTTCAACTGTCTGTTCTGCTACTGTCCCCTCTATCCCCTGGGCGCGGCCTGCGGCGGCAGCTTCGTCCTCCTGCCCGACGGCCGGAAGGATTGCAGCGCCTGCCTCTACCCCCACCGGCGGGAGAATTACGAGGCGGTCGTCCGCCGCTGCGGCGGGTCCGGCCAGGGGCCGGCGGCAGAGACATAAACAAATGCCCGGCGGGTTTCCCCACGCATCAGGGGAAGCCCGCCGGGCTGTTTGCCGGCAATACGCCCTACGGCACCTCTCCCCGGACCAGCTCCGCAAGGGTGATGCCGTCCAGGTAGCGGCTGATTACGGCGTCCAGCCCCTGCCACAGGGGCAGAGTGGGGCAGCGGTCCGACCGGGGACAGCCGGTCTCCGCCGCCATGCAGGAGACAGGGGCCAGCGACTCCTCCGTCAGCCGCAGCACTGCCCCCACGGTATACGCCTCCGGGGCCCGCGTCAGCTGGTAGCCGCCCCCCTTGCCCCGCAGGCCGGTGAGAAACTGAGCCCGGACCAGCAGCTTGATGATGCTCTCCAGGTACTTCTCCGAAATGTCCTGCCGCCGGGCAATTACCTTCAGCGGGATGAAGCCCTCTCCCTGGTGCTCGGCCAGGTCCACCATAACCCGCAGCGCGTAGCGCCCCCTTGTAGAAACCAGCATATCTATCTGCCCCCTTCTCCGGTCCATTATACAACAAAAAGAGCGGCGCCGCAATGTTGTCTGCGGCGCGGGGAGTGTCCTACCGCGCATTTTATCGCAATCAGGAGAATTGGTGCGATTTGTAGGGGCGCAGAGTGCGCCCGCGGGCGGACAATGTCCGCCCCTACATTTAAATCTGCGAATGGGACATACCCCTTTTTTCCATCGACCGGGCCCGGCTACTGGGGGGCAGGGCCACCCTGTTCGGCGGCGGCCCGCTGTTCGGGAAACCTCCCGACTTCCTTTAAAAAAACGCACGTCTGCAAAACAGACGTGCATTTTTTCATCTCTTGCCCACAAACAGGCACCGGATGGCGTTGAGCACCGCCAGAACCATAACGCCCACGTCGGCAAAGATGGCCAGGTACATGTTGGCGATGCCCACCGCCCCCAGGATCAGGCAGGCGGACTTCACCCCCAGGGCCATGACGATGTTCTGGTAGACGATGCCCAGGCACTTCCGGGAAATCTGGATGGCTTTGGCAATTTTCCGGGGGTCGTCATCCATGAGTACGATATCCGCCGCTTCGATGGCCGCGTCGGAGCCCATGGCCCCCATGGCGATGCCGATATCAGCCCTGGACAGCACCGGGGCATCGTTGATGCCGTCGCCCACAAAGGCCAGCTTTCCTTTGCCGGACCGCGCTTCCAGCAGCTTCTCCACCTGGGCCACCTTGTCCGCCGGGAGCAGCTCGCTGAATACCTGGTCAATGCCCAGGCCGGAGGCCACCTGCTCCGCCACCGCCCTTGCGTCCCCGGTGAGCATAACCGTCTTATCCACACCGGCGGACCGCAGGGCGGAAATGGCCTGCTTGGAGCCGGGCTTTACCACGTCGGAGACCACAATGTGCCCCGCGTAGGCCCCATCCACCGCCAGATGGACGATGGTGCCGGCCTGGTGGCACTCCGGACAGTGGATGCCCAGGCGGCGCATCAGCTTGTCATTGCCGGCGGCCACCGCCGCCCCGTCCACCCGGGCGGTGACGCCGCAGCCGCTCTGCTCCTGGATATCGGTCACCCGGCTCCGGTCGATCTCCTTCCCCCAGGCCCGCTGCAAGCTCTTGCTGATGGGGTGGGAGGAGGCGCTCTCCGCCAGGGCGGCGTACTCCAGCAGCTTCTCCTCCGCCAGGGCGGCGTGGTGGATGCCGCTCACCTCAAAGACCCCCTGGGTCAGGGTGCCCGTTTTGTCGAAAACCACCGTTTTTGTCTGGGAGAGGGTCTCCAGGTAGTTGGAGCCCTTGATGAGCACACCCACCTGGCTGGCCCCGCCGATGCCGGCGAAGAAGCTGAGGGGGATACTGATAACCAGGGCGCAGGGGCAGCTGATTACCAGGAAGGTGAGCGCCCGGTAGAGCCAGGTCCCCCATTCCGGGGCCAGGCCCAGCCCCAGCATACGGACAAGAGGGGGCAGGAGGGCCAGGGCCAGGGCGCTGTAGCAGACGGCGGGGGTGTAGATGCGGGCGAACCGGGAGATAAAATCCTCCGACCGGGACTTTCGGGAGCTGGCATTTTCCACCAGGTCCAGAATTTTAGACACGGTGGACTCCCCGAAGGCCCGGGTGGTGCGGACCTTCAGCACCCCCGTCATGGAGATACAGCCGCTGATGACCTCGTCCCCCGGGCCCGCCTCCCGGGGCAGGCTCTCGCCGGTGAGGGCGCTGGTGTTCAGGCTGGAGCTGCCCTCCAGCACCACCCCGTCGATGGGCACCTTCTCCCCGGGCCGGACCACAATCACAGCGCCCACCGCCACCTCGTCCGGGTCCACCTGCTCCAGCTGGCCCTCCCGCTCCACGTTGGCGTAGTCGGGGCGAATGTCCATCAGCTCGCTGATGTTCCGGCGGCTCCGGCCCACGGCGTAGCTCTGGAACCACTCACCGATCTGGTAGAACAGCATCACGGCGATGGCCTCCAGATACTCCCCGTTCTCATAGATGGCCAGGGCCATAGCCCCCACCGTGGCCACCGCCATCAGGAAGTTTTCGTCAAAGACCTGCCGGTTGCGGACCCCCCGCGCCGCCTTGCGCAGGATGTCGTGGCCGATGAGGAGGTAGTCCAGCAGGTAGCAGGCGAACCGGGCCAGCCGGCCGGCGGAGGGGAACAGCAGGCTGTCCAGCCGGTTGAAGGTCTCCGCCGGCAGGAACTGGAGGCCGAACAGCAGCAGGGCGGAGAGGAAGATACGCACCATCATCTTCTTCTGCTTTCCGGTCATCCCGCCCTTCCCCCGCCCTGCCAGAAGGAGGAACAGCCCGGCCGCCGCCGTCACGGCGGCCAGCAGCGCGGTAATTATCACGTCCTGCATGGGAACCCCACCCCCTTAGAGGAAAATCTCGCAGTCGGGCTCCACCTTTTTGCAGGCCTTCTGCACCGCAGCCATCACCGCCCCGGGCTCCTGGCCCTCGGCAAACTCCACAATCAGCTTCTGGGTCATGAAGTTGACCACGGCGCTCTGAACGCCGGCGGTCTTCCGGGCGGCCTCCTCCATCAGATTGGCGCAGTTGGCGCAGTCTACCTCGATCTTATAGGTCTTTTTCATAAAAAACGCGCTCCTTTCCTTTTTCGGCAAGAATTTTATGATTAAGCACTTGTTTAATCATTGTGTCCGTAGTATAATACGGTCGGAGACACAAGTCAACGCCCTGAGCGGTCTCACTGCCAAACGGGCGAAAAGTATTTCCAAACGAGCGAAAGGGGGCGGGCGGCGTGGACGACCTGAAGCTGCCCCACAGCCACGGGACGGAGCCGGCGGCGCTCCGGGCCCGGCTGGGGGACATTGAGCGGTTTCAGCGGGTGGCGGAGGTTTTCCGCCAGCTGGGGGACCCCACCCGGATCCGGGTATTCTGGCTGCTGTGCCACTGTGAGGAGTGCGTGGTGAATCTCTCCGCCCTGATGGGCATGTCCAGCCCGGCGGTGTCCCACCACCTGAAGGCGCTGAAAAGCGGCGGGCTGATTTGCAGCCGCCGGGTGGGGAAGGAGGTCTACTACCGGGCGGCGGACACCGGGGAGAGCCGCCTGCTGCACCAGATGACGGAGCAGGTGATGGAGATTGCCTGCCCCCGTCAGGCGGCGCTGGAGCCGCCCCCTCCGGCACAGCTGGTCCCGCTGAACCAGGTGGAGGAGTACCGGGCGGAGCAGGTGGAGCTGGTCCGCCGGGTCCATGACCAGCTGCTGGCCCAGCTGGACCGGAAGACCACCATTGAGGAGCTGTCCCGGCAGTACCACATGAACCCCACTACCCTGAAAAACACTTTTAAAGAGGTGTACGGTGTGTCCATTGCGGCCCACATCAAGGCGCACCGCATGGAGCGGGCCGCCCAGCTGCTGCGGGAGACTGGCTGGAGCGTGGCGGAGGTAGCCCGGGCGGTGGGCTACGACAGCCAGAGTCGGTTCACCGCCGCCTTCAAGTCGGTCTTTCACCAGCTGCCCCGGGAGTATCGAAAGGGGTAAAAAACAGGATGGGCACAGCCCATCCTGTCTCTGTATTTTCAGGCTTATCCCAGCAGCTTCTCCACGGCGGCCAGGTTGGCGGCGGTGCAGAAGACCTCCATGGCCTGGGCCAGCTCGGCGGGGGAGGGGAAGGAGGGGGCGATGCGGATATAGCTGTCCTCCGGGTCCTTGTGGTAGGGGTGGGTGGCGCCGGCGTCGGTGAGCACCACCCCGGCCTCCTTACACAGCTGGACAATCCGCCTGGCGCAGCCGGGGGCCATATAGGTGACGAAATACCCCCCCTTGGGCTTCACCCAGGCGCCCGCCCCGGTGGAGCCGACCTCACGCTCCAGGGTGGACAGCACCGCATCGAACTTGGGCCGGAGGATGGCGGCGTGTCTGTCCATCTGGGCCCGGATTCCGTCCAGGTCCCGGAAGAACCGCACGTGGCGCAGCATGTTCAGCTTGTCCCAGCTGATGGCCTGGGCATCCAGCTGTTTGGCGGTAAAGTCCACATTGGCCCTGGAGGCGGCGAAGAAGGCCACCCCCGCCCCGGGGAAGGAAATCTTGGAGGTGGAGCCGAACATATAGACCATATCGGGATTGCCCGCCGCCTTGCACTCCTCCAGAATGTTGAGCAGGGGGGTGTCCTCGTAGACGTAGTGGGCGGCGTAGGCGTTGTCCCAGAAGATGCGGAAGTCCTTGGCGGCGGGCTTCAGGGAGGCCAGGCGGCGCACCGCCTCGTCGGAGTAGGAGCCGCCCAGGGGGTTGGTGTACTTGGGCACGCACCAGATGCCTTTCACGGTCTCGTCCTCAGAAACCAGCTTCTCCACCAGGTCCATGTCCGGGCCCCATTCGGTGAGGGGGATGTTGATCATCTCAATGCCCAGGGTCTCGCAGATGGTAAAGTGCCGGTCGTAGCCCGGGACGGGGCAGAGGAATTTTACCTTGTCATATCTGCACCAGGGCTTTTCGCCCCCCAGCACGCCCAGCAGCATGGCCCGGGCCATGCAGTCATACATAAAGGTGAGGGAGGCGGAGCCCACCACAATGGTCTCCTCGGGGGCTGCCCCCATGTAGGCGGCAAAGAGCTTCCGGGCCTCGGGGATGCCCAGCAGCTCGCCATAGTTGCGGCAGTCCAGGCCGCTGGCATCGCGGCAGTCGCTCCCGGAGTTGAGGGCGTCCAGCATGGGCAGGGAGAGCTCCAGCTGATCGGCCCCCGGCTTGCCCCGGGCCATGTTCAGCTTCAGCCCCTTGGCTTGCAGACGGGCGTAGGCCTGCTCCAGCTGTTCCCGCTGGGCCTGGAGCTCCTCTCGGGTCATTTCCTGATACTGTTTCATGTGCGGTCTCCTTCTATCCATCAAAAATTCGTCCTGAAAAGCCGGACATGGGGCGATTTCCGCAAGCCGTGCTTCTGGTAAGCCATTATAATCGACCGCGCCGGGGAAAGCAAGAGACCTAAAAGATTTTGTTGCGAAATATGCAAAAGGGAGGGGAACGCGCCCAAAAGCCTTCCCCCTTCCAGGGGGAAGGTGGCATCCGCGAAGCGGATGACGGATGAGGGTGCGGCGAGGTTATCGCCCCTTATCGTAAAGGACAGCGTCCCCGCCCCGCCCCCTCATCCGCCCCCTTCGGGGGCACCTTCCCCCCGGAGGGTGGAAGGCTTTGCCCTGCGGGGGACGGGGGACACCGCCTGAGGCCGAACTCCAGGCTTGAAGCCGGGGCCGGGCTGTGGTAAACTGAACCCACCTCAACCACACAGGAAGGAGCAAAACCCTATGAAGCAGAACCATCCGCTGCGCTGGGCGGTGCTGGGCGCGGGGAGTATCGCCAACGAGATGGCCGCCGCCCTGGCCCGGGGCGGCCGTAAGCTGTCCGCCGTGGGCAACCGCACCCCGGAGAAGGCAGAGGCCTTCGCCCAAAAATACGGAATTCCCAAGGTCTACAAGGACCTCCACGAGATGTTCACCGACCCGGACATCGACGCCATCTACATCGCCACCGCCCACAACTCCCATATCGCGTTTATAGAGGAGGCTCTGTCCCACGGCAAGCATGTGCTGTGCGAGAAGGCCATCACCCTCAACAGCGGCGAGCTGGACCGGGCGGTCCGGCTGGCCCGGGAGAGGAGGCTGGTGCTGGCCGAGGCCATGACCATCTACCACATGCCCCTCTACCGCCTGCTGCGGGAGCGGCTGGAGTCCGGGGCGCTGGGAAAGGTGAACCTGATTCAGGCCAGCTTTGGCAGTCTCAAGCCCTACGACATGACAAACCGTTTCTTCAACCCCGCCCTGGCCGGCGGCGCGGCGCTGGATATCGGGGTGTACGCCCTCTCCCTGGCCCGGCTGTTTCTGGAATCCTCCCCCGACCAGGTGAAGTCCTTCGTTCGTACGGCCCCCACCGGCGTGGACGAGACCGCCGGCATCCTGATGATGAACCCCCAGGGGCAGATGACCAATATCACCCTGTCCCTCCACTCCAAGCTGCCCAAGCGGGCGGTGATCTCCTGCGAGAAGGGCTATATCGAGATTGACGACTACCCCCGGGCAGAGGAGTGCGTCATTGTGGACGCCGCCACCGGAGCCCGGGAGACCGTCAAAGCGGGCTGCACCGCCGACGCCCTGCGGTATGAGATCGAGGACCTGGAGCGTGCCGCCGCCGGGAAGGGGGACATGCTGCTGCCCTATACCGTGGACGTGATGGAGATTATGACCGCCCTGCGCCGGGAGTGGGGCGTGGTCTACCCCGAGGAGCAGGGGTAGCAGACACAAGGCGGCTTTGGGCGGTGGAAGGCCCTGACACCATGCTGGCCTCCACCGCCGCAGCTAATTTATAAAAACAAATATATATTGACAAAAAGAGCGAAAAACTGTACAATAGCCAAAGATGTATGCAACCTGTATACAACTAAAAAGCCGCAGATTTACATTCGTGGGATAGAGAGGAGACTGTCTGTGCCTATTTTACTGAAGGAGGACCTGGCCCGCCCCCTGCCTAAGATGTACCGGGTACGACAGCAGTTTGACAGCGTCTGCCTGGAGGATGCAGCCGGCGCAGTACGCGCCCAGCTGAGCCGGCCGGAGGTGGCCTCTCTGGTAAGTCCCGGCGCCCGTGTGGCTGTAGGTGTGGGCAGCCGGGGAATACGGGACTTGTACACAGTAGTGGAGACGACCGTGGCTTGTCTGAAGGAGTTGGGGGCCAGGCCCTTTATCGTCTCCGCCATGGGCAGTCACGGCGGCGGCACTCAGGAGGGCCAGCGGGAGGTGCTGGCCGGCTATGGGATCACTGAGGAGAATTTGGGGATTCCTGTGGTCACCACGGTGGACACCGTCCACCTGGGAAATTGCGCCAACGGCCGGCCCGTCTGGTTCGACCGGGCCGCCTTCGAGGCCGACCTGATTGTTCCCATTAACCGGGTCAAGCTGCACACCGACTTTGTGGGGCCGCTCCAGAGCGGCCTGTGCAAGATGCTGGTCATTGGCTTGGGCAACCATAAGGGCTGTTCCGCCGTCCACGAGGAGGACCCGGAGCATTTCGCCGCTATCATTGAGGAGATCGCATCCGTTATTCTGGAAAAGGCCCCTGTAGGCTTTGGGATTGCCATTCTGGAAAACGCTTACGACCGGACCTGCGCGGTGGAGGCCGTCCCGGCCAGGGACCTGATTCGGCGGGAGAAGGAGCTGGTCCAAATTGCCAAGCGGAACATGCCCTGCATCATGCTGCCTCGGGCGGACGTTGTCATTTGCAGGGAGATCGGAAAGGACGTATCCGGCGCAGGGTTCGACCCCAATATTTTAGGGCGGAGCTCAGCCCTGAAAACCTTTGTTCTGCCAATCCCCCAATACCAGAAGCTGGTGCTCACCGGCATCACGCCTGCCAGCCACGGCAACGGCATTGGCGTGGGCCTCTTTGACGTAATCACCAGGCACGTGGCGGAACAGCTGGACCTGGAGGCCATGTACGCCAACGCTATCGCCTGCAACTGTCTGATCGATGCCAGCGTCCCCTGTACGGTGGAGGACGAGGAGACCGCTGTCCGGGTGGCCCTGAAGTGCTGCCGGGGCATCGACCGGGACAATCCCAAGCTCATCCGCATCCAGAACACCCTGCATCTGGAATACATCGAAGTCTCTCAGGCCCTGCTCCCCGATGTGGCGGCCGACCCCAGGCTCTCCCTGGTGGAGGAATGATCTCCCTCTCCAGAACGAGATAAATATCAAAATATAAAGGAGGACAACGCTATGATTTTAAACCAAGACCAGCAGGCCATGCTGGACGGCAAGTTTGGTGAAGGTGCCGCCTACGCCATGAAGATCCAGGTCGGTATCGGCGAGTGCTTCGACGCCCCGCGGATGGTCCCCATCAAACGGGCCCACGTGGCGCTGAGCAACCAGGCCGGCGACCTGTGGTTCGCGGAGAAGCTGCTGAAGGCCGGGGCCCACTGCCGGGTGGCCCCCACCGTCAACCCCGGCTTCTGCCTGGGCCACTTCACCGGCCAGTGCGCCCACCCTGTGGAGGAGGCAGACGCCGACCACATGCGCCGCACCGACGCCGCCTACCGGGGGCTGGGGGCGGTCCTGTCCTATAACTGCACCCCTTACATCGCCACCAACGTGCCCAATTTCGGCGAGGTGTGCGCCTTCTCCGAGTCCAGCGCCACCCCCTACGTCAACGCCGTCTGGGGTGCCCGCTCCAACCGGGAGAGCGCCAACAGCGCCCTGTGCGCCGCCGTTACCGGGTATGTGCCCGAGTACGGCCTGCTGCTGGACGAGAACCGGAAGGGCGATATTGTGGTCCATGTGGAGGCCGACATGAAGTCCGCCTATGAGTACCACCTGCTGGGCATGATGGGCGACAAAATCGGCGAGGGCATCCCCGTGTTTACCGGCCTGCCCAAGGTTATCACCCCCGAGGCCCTGCGCAACCTGGGCGCCCAGCTGAACACCTCCGGGGCCTATGGCATGTATCACATTGTGGGCTTTACTCCCGAGGCGCCCGACCTGGAGACCGCCCTGGGCCATAAGAAGCCCAGGTATGAGGTGACAATCACCGACCGGGACCTGAAGGAATTTGAGGAGACCTTCAGCGACAAGATTCCCAACGGCAAGGTTGACTTTGCCATGTTTGGCTGCCCCCACTTCACCCTGGAGGAGGCCATGTACATCGCCAAGCATATCGAGGGCAAGAAGCTGGCCGTCCCCATGTACATCCTGGTGTCCAGCCATGCCAGCCAGATGGCCGGGCGTATGGGCGTGGCCGACGTCCTGGCCGCCGCGGGAGCGGAACTCATTCCCGACACCTGCCCCGACCAGCCCTGTTGGCACTACCTCAAGGGCAAGACGGGCATTACCGAATCCCCCAAGTGCGCCTACTATCCCCGCCGCCGGGGCATCAACTTTATCATCCGTGACCTGGACACCTGCATCCAGGCCGCGCTGACCGGGGAGGTAAACTAAGATGGGCAGACGTTTTTCCTGTCATAAGATTTCCGAGGGCAAGGTCCAGGCCGAGACCATTATTTCCAAGGACCGCATCATGTTCTATCAGGTACGCCCCGAGGACGGCATGATGGAGGAGAAAAACCACCACCTGGAGGGACAAATCATCGCTCAGAAGATCCTGATCTTCCCCGGCGGAAAGGGCAGCTCCGTGGTCCAGCAGGACGGCCTGTACCACCTGGACCGTTTCCACAACATGCCCGCCGCCCTGATTATCCAGGACCCTGATCCCGTTATCGTGGCCGGCACTATTATTATGGAGCTCCCCATGGTGGACCGCCTGCCTGCCGAATTTTACGAGACCGTGAAGGACGGTGACACCGTTGTCGTCAACGCGGACGAGGGATATGTGGAGATCCTCTGATTGTGCATTGCCTCTGGTATTGCGTGTGGCCTGTGACAGCTGGGCCAGCGGCTTCCCCGCGCAGCCCGATTTCTGCCGGCACAGCTTTCTATGTGAAATGAGTGATTTGTGGAATGGCTAAGGGAAACAGAAAACCAAACCTGTCTGAGCGCGCCTATGAGCAGATCAAAGACGCCCTGTGCAAGGGGAAGATTGCCGCCGGCGATATCCTCAGCGAAAGTCAGCTGGCTGAAGATCTGGACATGAGCCGCACCCCGGTGCGGGAGGCCCTGCGCATCCTGGCCAGCGAGGGATGGGTGGAAATCAGGCGGGGGATCGGAGCCTATGTGAAGGCCCCCTCCTCCAAGGATATGGAGGACCTGTACGAGGTGCGCTGTCTTTTGGAGACCCTTGCGATCAAAACCTCTGTGTTCAACATCTCCAACCAGGAGATCGACAGCCTGGAGGCGCGGTTTCGCGCCTGCCTGGACAGTCCGCCCCCGGACCCCAGACAGTTCTCTGATTTGGACTGGGAGCTGCATGAGCTGATTGTGGAGCGATGCCAGAACAACTATCTCAAGACGATTCTGCGCAATAACTATTCCAGCATGAAGCAGTATCAACTGCTCTCCTTTGAAGCTTTGAACGATATCAAAGAGAGTACCCTTCAGCATTTGAACATTCTGTCCCTCATGCGCCAGCGGGATGTGGGCGCACTGGCTGACACCTTACTGGCTCACCTGAAATGGGCCTCCGGCCTGATCCGCCTCCCGCAGTGAGGGGGAGAATGCCCAAGGGCACCTGATTGGTCTGCGTATCTCAGAAAGCAGATGTACTTTTTCATATTTGCAGCTACCAAGTCTTTCCTGCTTTCCGTATCTCCATGATAATCCCCCTCTGTAGGCTTATTTTCCTGCAGCGGGGGATTTCTCTGTCTATGCTCCCCTTTACTGAGACGGTTCATTTGTATATGGTGGGGAAAGCTTACTGCACAAAGGACAGCGCGCGGAGAATCCCATCCGCATATCCGATGGACAGAAAGGAAATTTTTTTGCAAAATGTCACATTTCCCCTTGACCTTCCAGTGGGAGGAGGGTGTATAGTGGCGCTGTCCCAGAAAATCTTTCCCAAATCTTTACGTTTTTCTTTACCGCCGTCTTAATCCCTCGGGGCTATCCTGGGGGCAGAAAAATTTTAATGAAACTTTCATCTTTTCTTTGGAAAAATGTAAGGATTGGCAAGTACAATAATCCACAGGAAAATCATCGGCGAGCCGATGGGAATAGAGGGGGCGCGCCCCCGAGCAAAACAAGGAGAATCGCTATGGAAACTACCCAGCTGTTAGAGACCCCCCAGGCCCCCAAAGAGAAAAAGGGGCGGAAGCTCCCGCCCTTCCGCATGCCCAGGTCCAAAAAGGGAAAGAAGTGGCTCCGGCGGGGCATCGCCGCCGCCGTGGTGCTGGCGGGAGTGTGGTGGATTTTCTTCCGGTCCGGACCGGGGAGCGGCGCGCCCGCCATGGGGCAGTTCACCTCGGACACAGTACAGCGCCGGGACCTGACGGTGGCCGTCTCGGGCACGGGGACCGTCACTCCCATTGACTCCTACTACTTAAAGCCCCTGGTCACCGGCGAGGTGCTGGAGGCCCCCTTCGAGGTGGGCGACCGGGTGGAGAAGGGTGACGTCCTCTACCGCCTGGACGCCAAGGACGCGGAAATGAGCATCCAGCAGGCGGAGCTGTCGGTCCGACAGGCCCAGAAGAGCTATGACGACCTGGCCGGCAACCTCACCGTCCGGGCCGGCGGGGCCGGGGTGGTGCAGGAGGTGCTGGTCCAGCGGGGGGACCTGGTCTCCCCCGGTACCCCCGTCGCCGAGGTGGCCGACACCTCCACCCTCACCGTCACCCTGCCCTTCCACTCCGCTGAGGCCCAGAGCATCCGGGCTGGCCAGTCCGCCCAGGTGACCATCGGCGGCACCATGGAGACCCTCCCCGGCCGGGTGGAGTCGGTTTCCTCCGCCGAGCTGGTGGGAGCCGGAGGCGCTCTGGTCCGCCAGGTGAAGATACGGGTGGACAATCCCGGGGCTCTCACCGCCGCCAACTCCGCCACCGCTGCGGTGGGGGATATTGCCTGCGCCGGCAGCGCCAATTTTGAGGAGTCCCTGCGCCAGACGGTGGTGGCCCAGGCCAGCGGCGAAGTAACCGAGGTCCACGTCACCGCCGGCAGCAAGGTGTCCGCCGGGTCCGCCCTGGCCACCCTGGGCGGGACCGCCGCCCAGAGCTCCCTGGAGGACATGGCCATCGCCCTGGAGAACGCCCAGCTGGCCCTTCAGCGCTCCCGGGACGCCCTGGAGAACTACACCATCACCGCCCCCATCTCGGGCACCGTCATCGAGAAGAATGTGAAGGCGGGGGACAACGTGAACAACATCGAGGCGGGGGCGCTGGCCGTCATCTACGACCTGAGCTACCTGAAGCTGGAAATGAATATCAGCGAGCTGGACCTGAGCAAGGTGGCCGCAGGCCAGCCGGTGGACATCACCGCAGACGCCATCCCCGGCGAGGTCTTTGAGGGCCGGGTGGACCGGGTGAGCATCAACGGCACCACCACCAACGGCTTTACCACCTACCCCGCCACCATCCTCCTGGAGGATTACGGCAATCTCAACCCCGGTATGAACGTGTCCGCCGACATCGTGGTGGAGCGGGTGAAAAACGCCCTGTCCATCCCGGCGGCGGCGGTCCAGCGGGGTGACACCGTGCTGGTGCCCCTGGAGGGCTGCCTGTCCCCCGACGGGGCCACGGTGCTCGACCCCACCAAGACCGAGGAACGCACCGTCACCCTGGGCGGCGGCGACGGGGAGTATGTGGAGATCACCTCCGGCCTGAACGAGGGGGACACCGTTCTGGTGCCCGCCCAGGCCCAGGGCGGCATGGGCGGCGGAGTAATGGCCGCCGCGCCTGCGGGAGGTTGATGAACGGTGGAACACCTCATTGAACTGAAAAACGTCTATAAAATATACCAGATGGGCTCGGAGACCGTCCACGCCCTGGACGGGGTGGACCTGACCATCGACCAGGGGGAGTTTGTGGCCATCGTGGGCTCCTCCGGATCGGGCAAGTCCACCGCCATGAACATCATCGGCTGTCTGGACGTGCCCACCTCGGGCACCTACCATCTGGGGGGCGTGGACGTGTCCACCATGGACGACGACCAGCAGGCGGAAATCCGCAACAAGATGCTGGGCTTCATCTTCCAGCAGTACAACCTGATCCCCAAGCTGTCGGTGCTGGAGAATGTGGAGCTGCCCCTGCTCTACGCCGGGGTGGACAGCGCTGAGCGCCGGGAGCGGGCCCTTCAATCCCTGGAGCGGGTGGGGTTGGCGGACAAGGGAAAAAATCTGCCCTCCCAGCTCTCCGGCGGCCAGCAGCAGCGGGTGTCCATCGCCCGGGCCCTGGCCGGAGATCCCAGCCTGATCCTGGCCGACGAGCCCACCGGCGCCCTGGACTCCCGCACCGGCCGGGATGTGCTGAGATTCCTCAAGCAGCTGCACCGGGAGGGAAATACGGTGGTCCTTATCACCCACGACAACTCCATCGCCGTGAAGGCCGACCGCATTGTCCGCCTTCAGGACGGCAAAATCATCTACGACGGCGACTCCCGCGACCCCCGGGCGGTGGTCCAGCCCCACGGGGAGGGCGAGGAAGACGAGGAGGTGGGCGCATGAACTTCGGACAGTCCTTCCGCCTTGCGATAAAGTCCCTCACCACCAGCAAGATGCGGGCCCTGCTCACCATGCTGGGCATCATCATCGGTGTGGGGGCGGTGATTGTGATTCTCTCCCTGGGCAACGGCCTCACCGGCATGATCCAGCAGCAGGTGGATAAGATGGGCATCAATATGCTCCAGGTCCAGCTCTGGTCTGTGGGAGACGGTATGATGCCCGACCCGGAGGAGCTGTATGACCTGGTGGACGAAAACCCCCATGTCCTCACCGGCGTGTCCCCCTACATCAACCTCGGGGGCGTGGTCCGCCACGGGGACGAGAAGTTTGACCGGACTAGCGTGTACGGGGTCAGCGAGATCATGTACAACGCCGCCACCAACTACACCATGGACGGCGAACAGCTGGCCAAGGGCCGCTTTATCAGCTACATGGACGTGGAGCGCCGGGAGGCGGTCTGCGTCATCGGGGCCTATCTGGAGCAGGAGGCCTTCGGCGGCGACGCATTGGGAAAACATCTGTCCATCAACGGCCGGACTCTCACGGTGGTGGGCGTGCTCAAGCGCAACGCCGAATTTGAAATGCTCCCCGGCAGTCAGGACGACCAGATTTATATGCCTTACAGCACCGTCATGGAGATTGTCGGCGACCGGTGGGTGGGCATTTACATCTTCACCAGCACCTCCGGCGAGACTGCGAACGCAGCCAAAGGGGTCATTGAGGCCTACCTCAACAAGTTCTACCGGACGGACGACGGCATGTATAACTACTTCTACATCATGACCATGGCCGAGCAGGCCAACCAGATCAACGCCATGATGGGCGTAGCTATGGGCGTGCTGGTGGCCATCGCCGCCATCTCTCTGCTGGTGGGCGGCATCGGGATTATGAACATCATGCTGGTGTCCGTCACCGAGCGCACCCGGGAGATTGGCGTGCGCAAGTCCCTGGGGGCCAAGCGCCGGGATATCCGCAGCCAGTTCGTCATCGAGGCGGGCACCACCTCCGCCATCGGCGGCCTGCTGGGCATCGCCTTCGGCTGGCTGCTGGCCAAGGGCCTGGGGATGCTCCTGGGCGGCATGCTGGTGGAGAGCATGGGCACCAGCGGCATCACCTTCGACGCCACCCCCACCATGGGGGCCATCCTCCTCAGCTTCGGTGTGTCGGTGGGCATCGGCGTCCTGTTCGGCTACCTGCCCGCCAACAAGGCGGCCAAGCTCAACCCCATCGACGCGCTGCGGTATGATTGAGCGGCCTACGTCCCGCCGCAGCGAAAATGGCTCCTTTGGAAAGGAGCTGTCAGCCGCAGGCTGACTGAGGATTGCGTTTTGCGCAGCAAAACATACGAAGTAAACAAAGCTTCTGCTCCACAAAAGTCTCTGAAACCTTGATTATTTCATACATTTCGCCTGCGGCGAAATACAATCCTCCGTCACGGCTTCGCCGTGCCACCTCCTTTCACTGGATAGCCGTTAGCGGCTCTGCCGCTTACGGATATCGCGTCCCCCTTGCGGGGAAAAGGAGGCTTGCCGCCTGCGGGCGGGACGAAGGGTAACGTAGGGACGCATCACGATGCGTCCGCGATTGTTCGATATCGGACGCTTCATGAAGCGTCCCTACATTCCTCATACAGAAAGGAACATGTCTCATGAAAACAAAACGCCTTTTCTCCGCGATTTTAGCGTCCTGCCTCACCCTTGCCCTGATACTGCCCGCCTCGGCGGCGGGGACGGCGCCCTCTCTGGACGACGCGGTCCAGGCGGTAACCGCCCTGGGCATCCTCAACGGCGACGGCAGCGGCAACCTGAACCTGTCCGCCAGGGTGACCCGGGCGGAGTTTGTCACCATGACGGTGAAGGCCATGCCCGGCGGGGACGGGGTGGGCCAGGCGGCGGTGGCCCCCTATCCCGACGTCCCCCGCAGCCACTGGGCCAGCGGCTATGTGGAGGCGGCGGTGGGCCGGAGGCTGATCTCCGGCTTCAGCGACGGCACCTTCCGCCCCGACCAGGAGATCAAGCTGGCCGAGGCGGCCTCCATGCTGCTCTCCCTGCTGGGCTACGGCCCTGACGACTTCTCCGGCGCCTTCCCCACCGGCCAGCTGGCCATGTGCCAGAACCTGAAGCTGACCCGAGGAGTGACCGCCCTGCAGGCCGCCTCCCCCCTCACCCGGCAGGACGCGGTGTATCTGTTCTATAACCTCCTCTCCGCCAAAACCAAGGAGGGCGCGCCCTACATCCAGCAGCTGGGCCACAGCCTGGACGCCTCGGGCAAGCCCGATGTGGTGGCCCTTGTCAACGGCCAGATGGAGGGCCCGGTGGTGGTCCAGGGCTACGGCTGGCAGTCCTCCCTGGGCTTCACCCCCAACAAGGTCTACCGCAACGGCAGCGCCGCCAGCCTGACCAACATCCAGGACTACGACGTGGTCTACTGGAACGCCGCCATGAGCACCGTATGGGCCTATGCCAAAAAGGCCACCGGCCCCATCCAGGCCCTGGCCCCCTCCAGCGCGGAGCCCACCTCGGTGACGGTGGCGGGCCGGACCTACGCCATCGAGAGCTCGGCGGCGGCCTACGCTCTGTCTGACCTGGGGCAGTACCACCTGGGCAGCACCGTCACCCTGCTGCTGGGCCGCAGCGGCGGCGTGGCCGCCGTGGCCGACGTGTCGGCCAGCGCCGGCGAGCGGGTGGGCGTGGTAACAGCCATCGAAAAGACCGCCTACCCCGACGGCTCCGGCGGCAGCTACACCGCCCAGACCGTCACCCTGCTGGCCACCGACGGCCAGACCTACCAGTACCAGACCCGGGGCGGCTACAAGGTGGGCAGCGTGGTCCGGGCCATTGTGGCCGGCAGCGGGGGCGAGGTCACCCTCCGCGGCCTGGGCAACGCCTCCCTGTCCGGCAAGGTGAACCGGGAGGGCACAAAGCTGGACAAATACGCCTTCGCCCAGGGGGCGGAGATTCTGGACGTGAGCGAGGACCGGGGCGCGGTCATCTACCCCGCCCGCCTGGCCGGGCTGAGCCTGAACAGCGGCAAGGTGAAGTACTACGCCCTCAACCCCCAGGGGGAGATCGAGACCCTTATCCTCAACGACGTCACCGGCGACGCCTACCACTACGGCATCATCACCCGCTTTGAGGAGGAGGGCCAGGGGATGAGCCGCTACTGCACCTACCAGTACGACGTGGACGGCGTAAGCTACACCCTCTCCGGCGCCACCAGGTTCCTGGCCACCGCCGGCCCCATCCGCATCCAGGGCGACCCGGCCAGCCCGGAGAAGCTCTACGCCCTCACCGCCGCCCAGGCGGGGCAGGTGTCGGGCAATCAGTTCGTGACGGGCAATCAGCGGTACACCCTGTCGGACAGCGTAGTGGTCTACGAGTACCGGGACGGGCGGTACTACCTGTCCAGCCTGGCCCGGGCGGAGGGCGGCGGAACCGTCACCGCCTGGTATGACAAGGCCGAGTCCGAGGGCGGACGGGTCCGTGTCATCGTGGTAAAATAACATAGAAACGGGAAACGCCCCGGGTCGTGCAGTCCGCACGACCCGGGGCGGTGCTGCTCCTTCGGGCACAGAGCCCGCCCCGGGCCGCCTCTGTTTGAATTTGACAGGGCGGAAGCCTAAAACATATGGGAAATAAGGGATTGTATTTCTTGACATCATAGTGAAAATGTACTATTGTTAAGGAGGTGAAAAATCGCTACACGCTTTTTGGCCCGACGGGAAAGAACAAACACAGACGGGTGGGCAATAAATGGTAAATTTTGTAATATTATTGGAGTGCTTTGGCATAAGCCTGATTTTCGCGGCACTGATCCTCCTGCTGAACGGAGACGGCGCCCGGGAGCAGAAGCTGCTGATTTTTATTATGTGCGGCTCGCTGGTGCAGAACGTGGGCTATATGCTGGAGCTGACCGCCCCCACCGTGGAGGCCGCCGTGGCGGCGGTGACGGTGGAAAACGTGGGCTCCACCTTTGTCCCCCTGTGCTACTGCTGGTTTACTTACACCTACTGCTACGCCCGCCCGCCCAAAAAGCTGCTGCGGGCCCTTGAGGTAATTAACTTTTTTGTTCTGCCCACGGTGTTTTTCAACTGGAACGGCCTGTTTTACCGGGATTTTCAGTGGCTGTCCACCGCCGACGGCTTTCACTATGTCAGCATCACCTACGGCCCCCTGTACACCTTCTTCCTGATTACCCGCATCGTGATTCCCTATGTCCTGTCCATCTACACCCTGGCCCGGGCGGTCCGGGGCCGGCTGGACCAGCAGGTCAGCCGGCAGTATTGGACCATCCTTCTCATCACCTCCCTGCCCGTGGCGGTGTTGGTGGCCTATGTGTTCAAGCTCACCGCAGTGTTTGACCTCACGCCGGTCACTCTGGCCATCACCATGGCGATGGTGGTAATTGTGGTGTGGAGCCGCCGCAACTACGACTTCCGCCGCCTGGCGGCCGAGAAGGTGCTGGAGAGCCTGGGGGACGGGGTGATCGCCCTGGACGACCATGACCGGCTTATCAGCTATAACCGGGCCGCCGCCCAGATCTTCACCAGCCTGCCCGAGCACAAGCTGGGGGAGAATGTCCGGGTGCTGGAGGACTTCCGGGAGGAGATGCTCAACGAGAGCGTCCCCTGGAGCTTCTCCATCAACGGGCAGCACTATGAATGCCACAGCAAGCAGATCATCGACGAAAACGGCCGGAAGCAGGGCTGCGTCATCCTGGTGCTGGACATGACCGACATCAAGGCCTATATCAACGAGATCAAGCGGGTGCGCCAGCAGGCCGAGAAGGCGAACATCGCCAAGAGTGAGTTTTTGGCCAACATGTCCCACGAGATACGCACCCCCATGAATGCCATCATCGGCCTGAACGACATCATCATGGAGGAGTGCCCCGACCCCCAGATTTACGCCCACGCCAAGGACGTGCAGTCGGCGGCCAAGAATCTGCTGGCCATCATCAACGACATCCTGGACCTGTCCAAGGTGGAGGCGGGCAAGATGGAGCTGGTGTATGGGGACTACCACCTGAAGACCCTGGTGGACGAGGTGGTGGGCATGATGGACATGGCGGCCTCCAAGCGGGGGCTGATTCTGAAATACGAGTGCGACAGCGCCCTTCCCTGCCGCTACAACGGCGACGAGGGCCGCATCAAGCAGGTGCTTATCAACATCCTGAACAACGCCATCAAGTTTACCAAAGAGGGCTATGTGCGGGTCTATATCACCGGCTGGCCCGGCAAAAACGAGGACGAGGAGGTCCTCTCCTTCCGGGTGGAGGACACCGGCTGCGGCATCCGCAAGGAGGACCTGGGCAAGATATTCGAGGACTTCCGCCAGGTGGACTCCAAGCGCAACCGCACGGTGGAGGGCACCGGCCTGGGCCTGGCCATCGTCCGGCATCTGGTGGAGCTGATGGGCGGCCTTATCGACGTGGACAGCGTCTACGGCGAGGGGACCACCGTAATCATCACCATCCCCCAGAAAATTGTGGACCGGCGCTCCATCGCGGAGCTGCCCGAGATACCCCAGACCGAGCTGCGCTACGCCGAGGCCTTTGCCGCCCCCGACGTGCGGGTGCTCATTGTGGACGACAACCTGATTAACCGCAAGGTGGCCCGGGGCTTTTTAAAGAGCTACGCCTTCCAGCTGGCCGAGGCCGAGAGCGGTCCGGAGGCCATCGAGCTGGTGCGGCAAAACCGGTATGACATCATCTTTATGGATCATATGATGCCTATGATGGACGGTATTGAGGCGGCGGAGATCATCCGAAAGGACTGCGGCGAAAACGGCGCCGCCCCGGCCATGATTGCCCTTACCGCCAACGCCATGGAGGGGATGCGGGAGCAGTTCCTGAAGCACGGCTTCCAGGACTTCATCGCCAAGCCGCTGGACCGGCGGGAGCTGGGTCAGCTGCTGGCCCGGTGGGTGCCCGAGGAGCGCCGGCGGGAGGGGGCCCCCGAGGAGCTGGAGGCCGCCGCCCAGCCCGCCGACCTGAGCCGCTTCCGGATCGACGGGATCGACATGGAGGCCGCCTCCCGCTACTGCGCCGGCGACGAGGGGGAGTTCCTGGAGCTGCTGGGGCTCTACTACCAGGACGGCCAGCGCAAGACGGTCCTCCTCCGGGAGGTGGCCGACAGCGACATCGCCCGCTACCGGGTGGAGGTACACGGCCTGAAAAGCGCCTCGGCCAACATCGGGGCCCTGGACGTATCCAACATGGCCCGGGCCCAGGAGAACGCCGCCGCCCAGGGGGACACGGAGTTTATCCAGCGCCAGTTCCCTCCTCTGCTGGAGGCCTATGAGACCCTTTTAATGAATATCGGGCTGTTCCTGGAGGAGCAGCGGCAAAACGAAGCCCAGGAGGAGAAGCTTCCCCCCCTGTCCCCCGCCCAGCTGCGGGAGCAGGCGGCGGCGGCCCTGGGCGAGCTGGAGGACTTCCAGTCTCAGGCCTGCGCCGGCAGGGTGGCGGACATTCTGCGCCACACCCTGCCCCAGGACGTGGAGGAGCGCCTGAAGGAAATCCAGGGACAGCTGAAGCTGTATGAGGACGACATCGCAGAGGAGCTGCTGAATCAGCTTGTGAACAAACTTGAAAAGGAGGATGGCGCAAATGATTAACCCGGGAGTAAGATCCGGCAAAAAGTGCATTTTAGCGGTGGACGACGCGGCCATTATTCTGCTGCGGATCACCGACGCCCTGGGGGAGTACTACGACGTGGTCACCGTCAATTCCGGCGCGCGGGCCCTGCGGTATCTGGAGCGGAAAAAGCCCGACCTGATTCTGCTGGACATCCGCATGATGCCCAAGGACGGCTTTGAGACCCTGCGGGAGATCCGGGCGATGGAGGGCCGGGCCGAGATCCCGGTGATTATGCTGACCGGCATGGAGGACAAGAAATCGGTGATGGAGGGCATCAAGCTGGGCATCCGGGACTACATCCTGAAGCCCTTCTTCCCCGATGACCTGCTGGAGCGGGTCCGGCGCGTGCTGGAGCCCGGGGAGCAGGGCTGGCCGGAGCAGACGGAGGAGCTTTGATATATGAATCATGCCATGACCAAGGAGGAGCTGGAACAGATACTGGATCAGGCCCTCCAGGATGTAACCGAACGCACCGCCGGCGTGCGCCTGCACCAGGGCGAACAGCCGCCGGGGGAAGACCTGTGCACCGTCCACATCACCTTCGACCGGGGGTTCAACACCAGCCTGACCCTCTGCGCCGACAAGAGCCTGCTGGCCCGCATGGCCTGCAACTCCTTCCATGAGGAGGCGGTGACCCCCGAGGACCTGGAGGAGTTCAGCAAGGAGTATCTCAACGTGCTGTGCGGCAAGGTGACGGGGGCGATGTTCCAGGCAACTCAGATACCCGCCCGCTTCGGCACCCCCGTGTTTTACCACGGGCGCTATGAGCCGGAGGGGCAGGAGGTACAGTTTATCCTCACCTACTCCGACGAGCACAGTGAGGGCGCGCAGCTGATTCACCATGTGCCCTGTCCCCAGGGGGACGGGGCCAACGAGAGCTAAAGGGGGTATCGCAGAAATGAGCAGGCGGATAATGGTGGTGGACGATTCCAGACTGGTGCGTGTCCAGCTGGAGGACACCCTGAAGGGGACCGACTACGAGATTGCGGCCTACTGCCGCAGCGGCGAGGAGGCCATCGAGCAGTACGCGGCGGTGAAGCCCGACCTGGTGACAATGGATATTATCATGCAGGGGATGGACGGGCTGGACGCCGCGGAGATCATCCTGAAAAGCAACCCGGACGCGAGGATCGTCATGGTATCCTCGCTGGCATATGACGACACCTTTGAACGGGCCAAGGCCATCGGGGCCAGGGGCTTTGTGGACAAACCCTTCCACCAGGAGCAGCTGCTGAAGGTGTTTGAACAGGCCCTGTCCTGAAATCCTGGACGTCTGGGGCATATCAAAATCTATGGAACGCGCCAGGCAGGTCCGGAAGACGGGACCTGCCTGCTTTTTTGCGCGGCGGAACCCATCCACACAAGCGCCCCCCCAGCGGGGAGCGAAAACGATTTGGAAAAACAGCCTTTAAAGGAGTGAGCGGTCCATGACCTTAACGGAACAGATAATCCTGCTTCAGGCCCCCAACCCCGCGGCGGCTGAGAACGGGCGGAAGCTGTGGAAGAAGGGCAGCTTCTCCGCCCTGCACCGGACGGAGGACGGCACCCTCTACTGGGCGGAGTGCGCCGGCAGCGGCAAGAACCCCTACCAGGTGTCCATTGACTGGACGGACCCGGCCGCCCCGGTGTGCCGGTGCTCCTGCCCCAGCAGGCAGTTCCCCTGCAAGCATGCCCTGGGGCTGATGTTCCAGCAGCTGGCCGGCGGGTCCTTTGAGCTGGCGGAGCTGCCCCGGGAAATTGCCGACAAGCGGGCCAAGCAGGCGGCCCGGGCGGCCAAGAAGGAGGCGGAAGGGCCTGCAAAGCCCAAAAAGCCCAACACCGCCGCACAGAAGAAAAAGCTGGCCAAACAGCTGGAGGGGCTGGACATGGCGGAGCGGATGGTGGACGACCTTCTTACCTCCGGCCTGGGGGCGCTGGCCGGGGCCTCGGCCAAGACCTATGACAAGCTGGCCAAGGACCTGGGCAGCTGCTACCTCACCGGGCCTCAGACCGCCTTCACCCGCATCGCCCTGGCGGTGCGCACCGTCCAGCAGGACCCGGAGCGGGCGGAGAGGGCCTATGCTGAGGCCCTGCGCATCCTGGTAGCCCTGCGGTCCACCATCAAAAAGTCCCGGACCTTTCTCCAGAACAAGCTGGAGGCGGGCAGCTTCTCCCCCGAGGACTCCGCCCTCTTTGAGGCCCTGGGGGGTGTGTGGAAGCTGGAGGAGCTGGGGGCCATCGGCGCCGTCCGGAAGCAGGTCCGGCTGGCTCAGCTGTCCTTCGACGTGGCCTTTGACCCGGCTAAAAAGGAGTATGTGGAGCGGGGCTGGTGGATCGACCTGGACAGCGGGAGCATCTTCCAGACCCGGAACCTGCGCCCCATGAAGGCGCTGAAGCACGTGAAGGGGGAGGACAGCCGCTTTGGCGCGCTGGAGGTCCCCGCCCTGTACATCTACCCCGGGGAGGGGGACCGGCGGGTGCGCTGGGAGAGCGCCATCCCCCGCCCCCTCACGGCGGCGGAGCAGGCCGCCCTGCCCGCCCTGGCCCAGCCCGGCCTGGCGGCGGCGGTGAAGCTGACCAGGGGCTCCATTAAGAATACCCTGGCCCCCAAATTTCTGGCGGTGCTGGTCCCCGTGGGCTCGCTGGGCAAGGTGGGGGAGGACTTCGTGCTGGAGGACCCCGCCGGCGACCGGATCGTCCTGCGAGACCGGCCCGAGGACGGCCCTGACCACGCCTCCACCGCCCGGCTGGCCATGCTCCCGGAGGCGCTGCCGGCGGGCAGCGCCCTGTTCGGCCTGATGTTCTACCACGAGGGGGACCGCTCCCTCTGCCTGCACCCCTACAGCGTGGTTACACCGGAGAAAATAATCCGGTTACTGTATTGAGGAGGTGGCATCTATGAATTTACGGCCTCTTTATGATGTAAAGGAGCGGCTGGAGCAGGCCGCCATTGCCGGCGTCGGCCTGCTGGGGGAGGACTTCCGGCTGAGCCGCGCGGCGGAGCAGCTAAAACCCCTGGCCGGGGCCAGCCCGGTGTTCGGGAAGATCGACGCCGGCCTGACACAGCTGCTGTCCGCCCCGGCGGGGGAGCGGTCCGGCCTGCTGCTGGACGTCCTGGCCCTGGTGGACGCGGTGGCCTACACCCAGGGGCAGACCGGCGTGGAGGGAGAACTGGTCCCCCTGCCTGCCGGGAGCGGGCAGTACCAGGAGCTGTCCTACAGCCAGCTCAGCCCCCTTCTCACCGCCCTCACCACCACCGGCGGCGGGCGGATGGAGCTTGTAAAGTCCGCCTGGGAGGACCACCCCGAGTTTTTCACCGACTACCGGATTCTGCCCGCAGTGGTAGACGGCCTGGGGGACAGCTATGGGGAGGTCAGTACCCTTTGCGCCAACATATTGAAGGAGATGGGTCCCGCTGTCCTGCCGCTTCTGAGGGAGGGTTTCGATCCCGCTGGAAAGAAGGAGATGGCCCACCGGGTGGAGGTCATCGCCGCCGTTGAGGGGGCGGAGGCCACTCCCTGGCTCAGGGAGATCCTCACCCAGGCAAAGGGGGGCGTGCGCACGGCGGTTATTTTTGCCCTGGGAAAGGATGGGGCAAACGTGCCCGTTCTGCTGGAACTGGCCCGGACGGAGCGGGGCAAAAGCCGGGATACGGTGCTCCTGGCTCTGTCCGAGCAGGAGGGGCGGGAGGTCCGGGAGTTCTGGGCGGCAGAGCTGGAACAGGACACAAAATCTGTCTATTCCCTGAACCACAGCCACAGGGAGTGGGCAGGGGACCTGATTGCTACCGGGCTGCAAAAGCGGCTGGAACGCTTCCTCTCCGGCGAGGTCCGCCCCACCGAGGAGGAATGTACAGACATAAGTATGTGGTGTCAGGCCATTGGACAGAAAAACTCTCCTGGTATGCTGGACTTCTGGCACTGGGCGGACAGCCATGTGGAGGAGATCGACCGGATCAAAGACGAGAAAAACCGTCCGTTTTTCTTCGGGGTGAAGCTCACCGAGCGGCTGCTGGACATTCTGCGCCACACCGGTCCCGGCCCCCTGCGGGACTACTGCCTGAATCTGTTTGACAGCCACCCCGCCATGACCCGGTATCTGTCCGTCAGCTTCCCGGCCGCCCTGCTGTCCTGCCCGGCGGCGGAGGTCTTTGAGAAGTACGGCCCCTATATCTTGACGGAGGAGCCGGGTCAGGACACGGAGCGGAAAAAGACCCTGAACACCGTTCTGCTGCGAGCCCTGGGCGATGTGTGGTGGTATCCCCAGGGGGAGCGGTACAACATCTATGGGGGTCTGTCCACTGCCGAGCCCCTGGATATCCGGTGGATTGAGCGGCTCACCCGGGCGGTCTGCACCGACGTGCCCAGGAGGGCCGGCGCTTCCCACTTTGCCTACTACTGGGAGGACGTGCCCGAGTTTGACCGGACCCTCATGCGGCTGGTCAACCCGGAGGACGGGCGGTGCCGGGAGTTGGTGGTCCCCTATCTGCGAAAACGTCTGGACGAGACCGGCCTGCCCTACCACTACAGCCGCTGGCTGATTCAGCTGGGGAGCAGTCCCCGGGGGCTGTTCGGCAAGGCGATGGCCAAAAACCCTTCGGCCAACCACCTGTACGTGGTGTGGCAGCTGATGCACGAGGCCAGTCAGATGCTGCCCCCGGAGGAGGCCATCGCCCTGCTGGAGGAATTTCTGGAGGCCAAAGCGGGCCGGAAGCAGGCCTGGGCCAAGTTCCAGGAGGCCATCCCCTGGACGGTGGAGCGGCTGCGGGCGGGAGAGCCCTTCCCGGAGTGGGACAGCTGGGAGAAAATTGACAAATAATCGGAGGAATGCGCGATGTCTGACAAAAACGTACAGCGCCTCCCGGCGGAGGAGCTTTTCCAGCGGGAGCTGAACGCTTTAATCGCGGCGGAGACCGACCCGGTCCCCACCGGGTGGAAAATGTCCCCCAGGTCGGTGCTGGCCTACATCACCGGCGGCACGACGGTAAAGGGGGTTGACATCACCCCCAAGTACATGGGCAACCGGCGGCTGGTGGAGATCGCCATTGCCACCCTGGTCACCGACCGTGCCCTGCTCCTCATCGGCGAGCCGGGCACTGCCAAGAGCTGGCTCAGCGAACACCTGGCCGCCGCCGTTAACGGCGATTCCACCAAGGTGGTCCAGGGGACGGCGGGCACCACAGAGGAGCAGATCAAATACTCCTGGAACTACGCCATGCTCATCGCCAAAGGCCCCTGTCCCGAAGCCATGGTGAAAAGCCCCGTCTACCGGGCCATGGAGTCAGGCTCCATCGCCCGCATTGAGGAGATTTCCCGCTGCGCCAGCGAGGTCCAGGACGCCCTCATCTCCATCCTGTCGGAAAAGCGGCTGTCCGTCCCCGAGCTGGGGCTGGAGCTCCCCGCCCAAAAGGGATTTTCCGTGATTGCCACCGCCAACACCCGGGACAAGGGGGTCAACGACATGTCCGCCGCTCTGAAGCGCCGGTTTAACATCGTGGTCCTGCCCACCCCCGCCGACATTCAGGACGAGATGGACATTGTCCAGACCCGGGTGGAGCAGCTGTCCGCCGGGCTGGACCTGAACGCCCGCCAGCCCGATGTGGACACGGTGGAGAAGGTGGTCACCATCTTCCGGGAGCTGCGCTCCGGAGCCACCCTGGACGGCAAGCAGAAGCTGAAGCCCACCTCCGGGGTGCTGTCCACCGCCGAGGCCATCTCCCTGCTGTGCAACTCCATGGCCCTGGCCGGCTCCTTCGGCACCGGCGCCATCGGGGCGGAGGACCTGGCCGCCGCCCTCCAGGGGGCGGTGGTGAAGGACGAGGAGAAGGACAAGGTGAGCTGGAAAGAGTATCTGGAGAATGTGATGAAAAAGCGGGGGAGCCAGTGGCTGCCCCTCTACCGGGCCTGCCGGGAGCTGAACGGGAAATGAAAACACCGACATTTTTCGGGGTGCGCCACCTGTCCCCGGCGGCGGCCTTCCACCTGCGGCAGGCGCTGGACCGGGCCCAGCCCCGGCTGGTGCTGGTGGAGGGTCCCAGCGACCTGAATGACCAGATGGAGTGGCTGTGCCACCCTGAGACGGAATTTCCCGCCGCCATCCTGGCCTACACCAAAACGCCGCCGGTGCGCACCGTGCTGTGGCCCTTCGCCATCTACTCCCCGGAGGTGCAGGCTATCCTCTGGGCCCACGAGCACGGGGTGGAATGCCGGTTTATGGACCTGCCCTCGTCGGTGTTTCTGGCACTCCGGGAGGGGGAGGAAAACTCCCTCCGTCACGGCTTTGCCGTGCCACCTCCCTCAGAGAGGGAGGCTGTTTCCGATGACATCGCCCAAGGGGCTCCCTCTTTGAGGGAGCTGTCGCCGCCGCAGGCGGTGACTGAGGGAGTCGCCCAAACCACCGAATCCATCTACAAGCGCCTGGAGACGGTTACCGGCGAGGACCACGACACCTTCTGGGAGCGGAATTTCGAGCAGATTGAAAACTTTGAGGAATATCAGGCGGCCTGTAATACATTTGGTAGTCGCCTGCGGGAGGCCTCGGCGGACGATCCCCGCCGCGCCGCCGAGACGGTGGTGCGGGAGGCCTACATGAAGCGGGTGGTCTGCCAGGCCGTCGACACGGGCATTTCCCCGGAAAGGATTTTCTGCGTCTGCGGGTCCTTCCATGTGGCGGGTTTGGAGGAAAACGCCCCCATGACCGACGAAGAGGAGGACGCCCTGCCCCGGGCGGAGGCCTGCGCCACCTTGATGCCCTACTCCTACTACCGGCTCACCACCCGCTCGGGCTACGGGGCGGGGAACAAGGCCCCGGCCTACTTTGAGCTGCTGTGGGAGGCCCTCCACACCGGCGGGCTGGGGCGGGCCCCCTATCTCTACCTCACCCGGCTGGCCGCCGCTCACCGGAAGGCGGGTAATCTGACCTCCTCCGCCGAGGTAATCGAGGCCGTCCGGCTGGCCCAAACCCTCTGCGCCATGCGGGGGAGCAAGCACCCCAGCCTGTCAGACCTGCGGGACGCCTCGGTGACCACCATGGGCCACGGACAGTTTTCCGAGCTGGCCCTGGCGGCGGCAGACACCGAGATCGGCAAAAAGATCGGCTTTCTCCCCCAGGGGGTAGCCCGTACCAGCGTGCAGGAGGACTTCTACCGCCAGCTGAAGGAGCTGCGGCTGGAGAAATTCCGCACCGCCGAGCTCCAGCGGCTGGACCTGGATTTGCGGGAGAAGCTGAATGTGAAGTCGGAGGGGGCCGCCCTGGCCGACCTGCGCCGGTCCTTCTTCCTCCACCGCCTGCGGGTGCTGGGGGTCCACTTCGCCGCCCTGCTCCCCTCCCGGCAGGAGGGGGCCAGCTGGGGGGAATACTGGGAGCTGCGCTGGACCCCGGAGGCGGAGATCGAGATTGTGGAATCCGCCCTGATGGGGGACACTATCCAGGGGGCGGCGGCCTTCGCCCTGAAGGAACGGGCGGACCAAAGCGCCTCCCTGGGGGAGGCGGCCTCCATCTTTCAGGACGCCTTCCTGTGCGGGATGCCCGCCGCCGCCCAGCACGCCCTGTCCGTCCTCCAGGGGCTGGGGGTGGACGCCGCCGCCATTGCCGACGTGGCCGACACCGCCGCCCGGCTCAGCCTGGTGGTGCGCTACGGCGACCTGCGGCGGTTTGACGCGGAGCCGGTGGTTCCCCTTGTAAAGCAGCTGTACCTGCGGGCCTGCCTCACCCTGGCGGAGGCCTGCGCCTGCGACGCCCAGGCTGCCCAGGCGGTGACAAGGGCCATGGACCAGCTCAACACCCTCCAGCTCAGCCACGACTTTCTGGAGGAGGACCGGTGGATTTCCCTGCTGGAGGAAATTTCCGACCGGGACGATTTGAACACCCGGTGCTCCGGCTTTGCCATGGCGATTTTGCTGGAGCGGGGAGCGGCGGACGAGGACCTCCTCGCCCGGGAGGTGGCCCGGCGGCTGTCCCCCGGCGTGCCCGCCGATTTAGGGGCGGGGTGGTTCGAAGGTCTGGCGGGGAAAAACCGCTACGCCCTCATCGCCCGGCTGTCCCTGTGGCGGCAGCTGGACAGCTACCTCAATACCCTGGATGACGAGACCTTCCGCCGGGCCCTGGTCTTCCTCCGCCGGGCCTTCGCCGATTTCTCCCCTAAGGAGAAAAACGACATCGCGGAAAACCTGGGGGAAATCTGGGAGGTAAACCCCCAGCAGGCGGCGGAACTGCTGATGAACGAGACGACGGAAGCCGAACAGGCGGTGCTGGACAGCCTGTCCGACTTCGACTTTGACGATATTTAGGAAGATGTCTGTAGGGGCCGACGACCCGGCGGCCCGCTGCTCTCAGTTCCCGCAGAACGGCGCGCCGGGTCGTCGCGCCCTACGTATCCGGCGAGCTTTGAGGGACAGCATGCAGGGGCGGATTAACACCGGCGGGCGGCCACAGGTCGCCCCTACAGGCAACATTGCGAGGTGATTCTATGTCCCAAACCGAACAACTCTCCCGCTGGCGGCTGATTCTGGGCGCGGAGACGGAGCAGTCCTTTTCCGGCATGGGGGGTGCGCCCCTGTCCCGGGAGGAGCTGCTGATGGATTCCGCGCTGGGGGCCATCTACGGCGGGCCGGGGGAGGGCTTTGGGGAATCCGGCCGGGGGGCGGGAAAGGGGCCGTCCTCCCCTGTGATTTCCAAGTGGCTGGGTGACCTGCGGTCCCTCTTTGATCCGGAGACGGTGGCGGTGGTGCAGAACGACGCTATCGAGCGCAAGGGCCTGAAGCAGCTCCTGCTGGAGCCCGAGCTGCTGGAAACCCTGGAGCCCGACCTGAATCTAGCCTCCACCCTGCTCATGCTCAAGGACCAGATCCCCAAGAAGTCCAAGGAGGCGGCCCGGGCCTTTATTCGCAAAATTGTGGAGGAGATCAACCGCCTGCTGGAGAACGATATGCGCCGGGCGGTGACGGCGGCCCTCAACCGCCGGGCCCACTCCCCCCTGCCCTCTGCCGCCGCCTTGGATTTTCCTTATACAATTCGTAGAAATCTGAAAAATTATAACAAAGAGTTGGGAGCAATCCTCCCGGAGCGGGTGTGGTTTTTCGACCGGGCCAGCCGAGTAAACCGGTGGCACGTCATTCTGGACATCGACCAGAGCGGGTCCATGGGCCAGTCCATCCTCTACTCGTCGGTGATGGCCTGCGTGCTGGCTTCCATGTCCGCCGTGCGCACCAGCGTGGTGGCCTTCGACACCCAGATTATGGACCTGACCCCCCTGTGCGCCGACCCGGTGGACCTGCTCTTTGGCTTTCAGATGGGGGGCGGCACCGACATTGCCAAATCCATCGCCTACTGCCAGAATCTGGTGGAGAGCCCAGGGAAGACCCTGTTTTTCCTCATCTCCGACCTGGACGAGGGGGGCAACCGGGCCGCCCTCCTCCGCCGGCTGGAGGAGCTGAAAAGCTCCGGGGTGACTGTGGTGGTTCTGCTGGCCATCGCCGACGGGGGCAAGCCCTACTACGACGCCCAGACCGCCCAGCGTGTGGCGGCTATGGATATCCCCTGCTTCGCCTGCGCCCCGGAGAAGCTGCCCGAGCTGCTAGAGCGGGCCCTGACCGGCGGGCTGTAGCGGGCGCGGCCGGGAAAAGGGACGTCTCCACAGGAGACGTCCCTTCAACGGTCGCTGGCCAGCCAGCCCTCCCCCTGAAAGATCAGGTCGTCCAGGTCGGGCTTGCGGGGGATGGGGCGCTCGGCGGATGGGAGCTGTGTCGTTTTGTTGTCGTTCATGCAAACTCCTCCATTTGTAGTGTGCGGATATACATATCAGTATATGCGGTGCGGAGGATAAAATGTGTACGTTTGCGTACAACTTTCGGAAGAAAAAAGTCACCCCGTTTGTCAAGAGCAAATAAACGCCGACATTAAAAAATCAATCCATACTTCCGAATCCGGTATTGCAGGCTCTGGCGGAGGATGCCCAGGGTCTGGGCGGTGCGGGAGATATTATAGCCGCAGTGTTCCAGCGCCTGGGCGATAACCTGCTTCTCATAGCCGTCCATCAGCCCCTGCAGGGTTTCCCGGGAAAAGTCGATGGCCGGGAGGGGGGCGGCGGGCTCGCTGCGGTGTTTCAGCAGGTAGGGGGGCAGGTGGCGCACCTCCATCACCTGGGAGTCGGTAACATTCTGGGCGTAGTCCAGCACGTGGAACAGCTCCCGCACGTTGCCCGGCCAGTGGTAGGCCCGCAGGACGGCGAGGACCTCCGGGTCAAGCCGGGTGACGGCGTGGACAAACTGGTAGGCGGTGGCCTCCAGGTGGTAGCGGATCAGCTCCTCCAGGTCCTCCAGGTGCTCCCGGAGGGGGGGCAGCTCCAGCATCACGGTGGACAGCCGGTAGAACAGGTCCCGGCGGAAGGTGTTTTCCGCCACCGCCTTGAAGGGGTCCTCGTTGCAGGAGGAGATTACCCGCACGTCCAGCCGCAGGTCCTGACTGCCCCCCACCCGGCGGAAGGTCTTTTCCTGGAGGACACGCAGAATTTTAGACTGCATGGCCAGGCTCATGGAGTTGAGCTCGTCCAGAAACAGGGTGCCCCCGGCGGCCTCCTCCAGATAGCCCGCCTTGTCCTCGCTGCCGGTGAAGCTGCCCTTTTTGGTGCCGAACAGAAGGCTTTCAATCAGCGTCTCCGGGACGGCGGCGCAGTTGATGGCCAGGAACTTCCCGCTCCGGCGGCGGCTGGAGCGGTGGATGCTCTGGGCGAAGATTTCCTTGCCCGTCCCCGTCTCCCCCACCAGGAGGATGGGGCTGTCCTGGGGGGCCACCCGCCGGGCCAGCTCCACCGCCTCCCGCAGCTTGGGGCAGCTGCCAATCACATTGTCAAAGGTATAGCCGGAAAAACTGATCTTTGGAGGTCTCTGAGAGAAGGCGGACAGCGCCTTCCCGGTGGCCTCCATTTTTTTCATATTACGCTCCACAATCTCCGCCGTCTGCTCAAAGACCACCGCCCCCAGCAGCTCCCCCTCCCGGAAGATGGGGTAAGAGGTGTTGGCCGAGGCGATGGGGGCCGTACTGAAGTCGTTGGCCCGGAAGCTGTCCACCCGGTCGATCACCGGGGCCTGGGTCTGGAGGGCGGTCATGGTGGTGCTGATGGTCTCGTCCAGGTTGTAGAGGTCCAGCAGGTGCCGCCCCTCTACGCTCACCCCGCTGGGAATGCGGGAGATGACCCGGCTGGCCCGGTTGAAGTAGACCGCGCAGGCGTTTTTGTCATAAATCTGCACCCCGTCGGTGACCTGGTCCAGGGCCCGGGCCAGGAGATAGGGCCGGTTGTCCTCCCGCTTAAGCAGCAGCCAGCGCCCGCCCTCGGGGGCGGGGAGAAGCTGAAAATGGAAGGTATTCTCCTCCCAGACCAGCGCCCCGCACTCCCCCTCCCGGGGGAGTGCAAAGGCGGTGCGCACCGGCCGCCGGGCGGCGGCCCAGCTCTCAAAGAGGTCCCGGTACAGGTCCTCCGCCTCCCGGCTGCCCCAGGCCACCCCACAGAAGCAGTCTGAGGGGTCCAGCGTAAACAGAATGTCATAGAGCATGGAAAGCTTCCCCTTTCGCTGTTGTTTCGCCCGCCGGGCGGGACGGACGCATCGTGATGCGTCCCTACAGAGCGCTCAAAACCTCCGCAGCAGAAGACCCGTAGGGACGCTTCATGAAGCGTCCGCATTGACAAAGCCGATTTCCAAGGTGTCCCTGCCAGTGTACCGGAATCCCTGGCCGCTGTCAATCCATATGCAATTAAAATTTGCAGTTCGCAAAATTATTTTGCTCCTGCGCCGGTAAAATCACGCCCATCTCCCAAAATGTCCCCGAAGCTTCTAGGTATAGCTCGGTTGTTTTGCATAAATCAGACGCATCATATTCGTGCAGGTGACACAAAGTTTCTGGAATTTTCTTCGTTTTCCTCTCTTTGGCCCGGCGGTTGCTCTATAAAAAGCCAGACTGTAAAGAAAGGAGAGTATGCGGCCCTTTCGCCGCATACGGAGAGAAACATGAAACATGAGAACAAGCCGATCCGCTGGGATGTGTTCATCCCCTGCTTTGTGGTCATCGGCGGCGCGGCCCTGCTGGGCATCGTCAACAACAGCTGGCTGACCAGCGTGACCTACACCATGTTCGACTGGTCGCTGAGCACTTTCGGCTGGCTGTACCAGATCGTGGCCATGGTCACCCTGCTGCTGGCGGCCCTGCTGCTGTTCACCAAGGTGGGCAAGATTCGCTTTGGCGGCCCGGAGGCCAAAGCCAAGCACTCCTTCGGCTCCTGGTTTGCCATGACCCTCACCGGCGGCATCGCCACCGGACTGATTACCTACGGCGTCAATGAGGTGCTTATCTACTACGGCAACATCTACGGCGAACTGGACGGCTACGGCATCACCCCCCTGACCCAGGAGGCGGAGCTGTTCGCCATGGGCCGCTGCTTCTACAACTGGACCTTCATCCCCTACGCCATGTACGCCCTGTCCGGCGTGCTTATCGCCTATATGTATTTCAACCGCAAAAAACAACTCTCTGTAGCGGCCTCCCTCACCCCCATCTTTGGGGAGAAGGTGACCCAGGGCATCTGGGTGGTGCTGGTGGACGTGCTGTCCGTGCTGGCTATCGCCCTGGGCCTGGCCTCCTCTCTGGGCGCCGGCCTGGCTCTTATCGGCTCCGGCCTCTACTCCGCCTACGGCGTGGAGCAGGGCCCCATCGTGTGGGTGGCCCTCACCGCCATTATCACCATCACCTTTACCATCGCCTCGGTCACCGGCATCGACAAGGGCATCAAGTGGCTGGCCGGCCTGACCTCCAAAATCTTCTATGTGCTGCTTATCCTGCTGTTTGTGATTGGTCCCACCATCTACATCCTGAATATGGCCAACGTGGGCCTGGGCTACTGGCTGGACCGGTTCTGGATGTGGGGCTTCGACCCCTACACCGTGGGCGGCTCCGCCCTGGTCACCTGGTGGACCATGTATGACTGGGCCATCTGGATTGCCTACGCCCCCCTGATGGGCATTTTCTTCGCCATCATCGCCTACGGCCGCACCGTGCGCCAGTTCCTTATCGTCAACTGGATTCTGCCCGCCTCCTTCGGCTTTGTGTGGTTCTCCGTGTGGGGTTCCACCGCCCTGGAGTGGCAAAAGAGCGGCAGCGCCGACATCATCTCCGCCATTCAGGCGGGCGGAGCCACCACCGGCCTGTGGGAGTTCCTCAAGAACGTCCCCCTGGGCATGATTATCATTCCCGTGATTATCCTGGCCCTGATTGCCGCCTTCTCCACCACGGCGGACACCATGTCCACCACCATCGCCGCCCTGTGCACCAGCGGAGCCCGCCACGACGAGGAGCCCGCCATCTGGCAGAAAATCGTCTGGGGCGTGTCCATCGGCGTGATCGCCTGCGTCATGGTGGCCTTCGGCGGCGGCGCCCAGGGCGTGGACGGCGTGAAGTACCTGGCGGCCTGCGGCGGCTTTGTGGTGCTGGTGGTGTTCATCTTCCAGGTGGCGGCCGCCTTTAAGGTGTTCTTCTTCGACCCCGAGACCAAAAAGGATATCGTAGACAGCGTGGACCAGATTGAGGGGTAGCTCCCTCAGTCACCGCCTTCGGCGGCGACAGCTCCCTCAGAGAGGGAGCCTTTGGGCAGAAACAAAAAGCCTCCCTCTCAGAGGGAGGTGGCCCGAAGGGCCGGAGGGAGTCAAGTTTTAAAAGTTTGAGGTGTTTTGAAATGGAAGATATGAAAACACTTGTACTGGGTGAGCCCATCACCCTGGAGGACTTCGTCTCTGTGGCCCGGTTCGGGCGGAAGGTGGCGTTTTCCCCGGAATACATAGCCCGTGTAAACCGCTCCCGGGCTCTGGTGGAGCAGTGGGTGGAGGAGGAGCGGGTGATGTATGGCGTCACCACCGGCTTCGGAGCCCTGTGTACCAAGGCCATCGACAAGGAGGCCACCGCCCAGCTCCAGGAGAACATCATCCTGTCCCACTCCGTCTCTGTGGGCGAGCCCCTGAGCGTGGAGCGGGTGCGGGGCATCATGCTTATGGTGCTGCAAAACATCGGCCAGGGGTACAGCGGCGTGCGGATGTGTGTGCTGGAGAAGTATCGGGACTTCCTCAACGCCGGCCTGACCCCCTACGCCCCCGGGGACGGCAGCGTGGGCTACCTCTCCCCGGAGGCCCACATGGCCTTGGTGCTGCTGGGCAGGGGTAAGGCCTACTACCAGGGTGAGCTGCTGGAAGGCGGGGAAGCCCTGAAGCGGGCCGGGCTGGAGCCCATGGTCCTCTCCTCCAAGGAGGGGCTGGCCCTAGTGTCCGGCACCACCTCCGCCACCGCCATGGCCGCCCTGGCCCTCTATGACATGCTCAACGCCGCCAAGTCCGCCGACATCGTGGGGGCCATGTCCCTGGAGGCCATGAAGGGGGTTATCAACGCCTTCGACCCCCGGGTGATGGCCGTCCGGCCCCACCCCGACCAGCTCAACGCCTCGGAGAACGTCCGCCGGATGCTGAAGGGGTCGGGCATCATGGAAAAATACCGGGGCAGCCGGGTGCAGGATGCCCTGTCCCTGCGGTGCATTCCCCAGCTCCACGGCGCGGCCCGGAAGGCCCTGGAGGACGCGAAGAAGACCATCGAGATTGAGATGAACTCCTGCTGCGACAACCCCATCATCTGGCCCGAGACGGGCAACGAGGACGTGATCTCCGCCTGCAACGCCGATTCCGCCTATGTGGGCATGGAGATGGACAGCGCCTGCATCGCCGCCGTGGGGTTGGCGAAGATGTCCGAGCGGCGGAACAACCGCATTGTGGACGGCTCCCTGTCGGGCTACCCCTACTTCTGCATCAAAAATCCGGGGCTGAACTCCGGGCTGATGATCCCCCAGTACGTCCAGGCCGGCCTGCTCAACGAGATGCGGATGCTGGCCACCCCCTCCACCATCGACAACACCCCCACCTGCGGCAATCAAGAGGACTATGTGGCCATGGGCTACAACGCCTGCAAGAAGGCGGGCCCCATGGCGGAGAAGCTGGAGTACATGCTGGCCATTGAGCTGCTCAGCGTGTATGAGGTGCAGCAGTTTGTGGACCCGGACGTGGCCCGCGCCCCCGCCACAGCGGCGGTGCTGGCCGAGGTCGGCAAGACGGTGCCGGTGATGGAGAAGGACGTCTTCCTCCACCCCTACATCGAGTATTTGAAGGACTTTATCCACTCGGGCGGACTGATCCGGGTGGCCGAACAGGTGACAGGAGCGCTGAGCTGATATGAAAAAAGAAGTTGTCCGCGTGGAGATGGACCTGAAAAAGATATTTCTCACCCCTCCCAACACCCGTCGGGAGCAGATCACCCTGCTGGTGATGATGGTGGTCCTCTTTATCATGTTCTTCGGCCCCATCTGCTTCACCGAAATCCATCCGGTGAAGGCCATCCTCCTCTCCTGCCTGCCCGCCCTGTCTGTCTCCTGGGGGTGGATTGTCCTGCTGCGGTCTCTGTTCCGCAAATCGGAGTTCTGCCGCTGAAGCCGGGTGTGTCCCATTCCCAGGCCTTTATCATTGTCCGCCTGCGGGCGCACACTGTGCGCCCCTACAGAGATGTAAGTTAAACCAATCAGCATAAAATGTGCGGCCTGTCCTGGAAAAACCAGGCAGGCCGCCTTCTTTAAAACAGGGTCTTTTCGTTTTGCAAAAACAGTTTTTCGTTGATCTCCGACAGGGGGGTGCGGTGAATCATGCCGTGGCTGATGATGGCGTCCCGCTTCAGCTTGGGATAGATGGGGGCGTAGCCCACCCGCTTCAGCAGCTGCTGGACCGCCTCCAGACCGGCGTCCATACCGATACACAGGCACAGCAGCCGGTCCCGGGAGGGCTTGCGCCGCCCGGAGAAGACCTGATGGAGGTAGACCTCGCTCATTCCCGTCCGCCGGGCCAGCTCCGCCTTGGACAGGCTGCATCTCTCATAGAGCTTCGTCAGAAACGCGGATATGTCCGCATCCGTGAAATGTGCTTCGTTCTCTGTGATATACTGGTCCAGGTTGGGCTGGCTCATCAGCTCCTGGCTCAGATTGTCGGTGGATTTCTGCCTCATATCCTGTTAACCTCTCTTTACTTTTTCCAGGGGAGTCGATATAATGTTATTATAATTGTACAGAATCCTTCGGCAAAATACAATATGCTGGCTGCATAGTGTTTCAAATTTTGAGGTGATTGTCATGTATTCCTGGCTGTCAGAGCAGCTGCGGACCGAATTTGAGGAGGTCCGCCTATTGAAGGAGAGCCCCCGGGGCAGCGTGCGGCTGATTCGGCACAGCACTACAGAAAAGCAGTTTATCCTCCGCCGCTTCCAGGGGAACGGGGAGGTCTACCGCCAGCTGCTGCGCTGCACCTGCCGCCACCTGCCCACCATCTACGAGGCCGTCGAGCAGGAGGGGGAGAACCTTGTCCTGGAGGAGTTCATCCAGGGGGACACCCTGGGCTTTCTGCTGGAGGGCTCCCTCCTCTCCCCCCAGGAGACCCGGCCCATTGTGACCCAGCTGTGCCAGGGGCTGTGGGTGCTCCACTCTATAGCCGCCGTCCACCGGGACATCAAGCCGGAGAACGTGATCCTCCGGGGGAGCGATGCGGTGCTCATCGACTTCGACGCCGCCCGCCTCCACAAGCCGGAGGCGGAGGCCGACACCCATATTCTGGGCACCACCGGCTTTGCCGCCCCGGAGCAGTACGGCCTGGGCCAGTCGGACACCCGGACGGATATCTACTCCCTGGGCGTGCTGATGAATGTGATGCTCACCGGCCAGCACCCCTCCAAAAAGCTGGCGGAGGGCCGGCTGGGCCGGGTCATCCAGCGGTGCACCCAGGTCAACCCGGCCAAGCGGTATAAGGACGTGCTGCATCTGATGGAGGCGCTGTGATGGAAGTGTGGAAAAGCTGTCCCCACTGCGGAGCCCAGCTGCCGGATGCGGCATCCTTCTGCCCCCACTGCGCACAGAATATCAGTGAGCGCAAAGAGGTAACTCCTCCGCGGCATATGCCGCGGAGGGCGCTATATAGCGCCCTGATGGTCCTCCTTGTCCTGGCTGTCGCCCTGGCGGCCTGGACTTATACCCGGCCCAAGGTCTACGACAACGGCACCGCCGAGGTGATCTACACCGACAGCGACGGCTCCTACCAGCTGCTGCTCAACCACTTCGGGGACCGCTTCCAGCCCATGGCCGACTACGCCGAGGAGGTGGAGGAGGGGACCACCTCAAACAAGCCCTCCCGGCTGTTTATCAACCACATGGACACCGGCGTAAACGCCAAGGAGGTCTTTCTCCGCAAGGTGGAGGCCATCAATGTAGAGCTCCTGCGGGGCGGCGACAGCCCGGAGCCCTGGCTGTACACCCAGCCGCAGATCACAGAATACGACCCGGAGGCCGCCTCCCGAAGCATCCTGACCTACACCGACCGCAGCGGCGACATGGAGCTGCGGTGGAACATCCGCATGAAAAACGGCGACACCATCCGCCTGTACCAGCGGATGGCGCTGGGGGTGGTCCCCACCCGGCACTTCTACCCGGAGGACGTGCCCATGGACACGATGGATGACCTCCAGGCCCTGGTGGACCAGGTCAACGAGACCATCACCTCCGACGTGATTGTCTACATCCACCTGCCCGCCGTCACCTATGAGGGCAGCCTGCTGCTGGAACAGCGGTCTATGAACCTCATCGGCAGTGAGGGTCCTGACGGGAGCCGCACCACCTTCACCGGCACCCTTCAGGCCACCGCCCAGAAGGGCTACATCTGCAAATTTCAAAACCTGTGCTTCGCGGGAGACGGCGAGGGGGTGGGGGTGTCCGCCTCCGCCCGGATCAACTTCTCCGACTGCCAGTTTACCGGGTGGCGGACCGGTGTGCTGTGCTACGGCAATTCCTGGGTGAACATCAAAAACAGCGTCTTTGAGGACAACACCGTGGGCTTCCACTTCAACTCCACCAGCGACAACCGAAACGACCACATGTACAGCGGCAACCTGTTCCGGCGCAACGGCACCGCCGTCCTGCTGGAGAGCGTCCCCAGCGACCAGGCACTGTACTTCGATGGCACCCGCTTCTCCCGCAACGGCGCGGACATCGACAACCGCTGCGGCCACGAGGTGAGCATCGCCGCCGCCATCTTTGAGTAGAGAAGGAGTACAAAGCCATGAACGAGGAGACAAAATCCTGCCCCCACTGCGGGGCCCAGCTCCCAGCGGGGGCTTCCTTCTGTCCCCACTGCGCACAAAGTGTCAACCGGCACGAAGCGGTATCACCACCTCGGCATATGCCGAGGTGGGCGCTGTACAGCGCCCTGATGATCCTCGCCGCCCTGCTGCTGGCCGGAGGGCTCTACCTCCGCAGCCGTCCCCAGGTCTACGACAACGGCGCCGCCGAGGTCCTCTATACCGACGGCGGCGTGACCTATCAGGTGCTGGCCGGCTGGTTGGACGACCGGTTCGACCCGGCCCATCAGGTCTATCAGCCGGCGGATGTGAGCGACATGCTGTACACCTTCCCCCAGTGTCTGTATATCAACCACCCGGAGAGCGGCGCCAATGCCAAGGACGAATTTATGGAGAAGGTGGAGCGGGTCACCGCCGCCTTTGTGGAGACGGACAGCGAGGAACTGCCCTGGACCTGCGACGAGCCGATCCCCCGACCGGACTACGCCCCAGAGGCCGCCCTGGTCTCCTCCATCCACTTCTACTCCGGCAGCGGTCAGGGCACCCTGCAGTGGACCGTCGAGATGAAGAACAGGGACCTTATCCACCTCTATCAGACCATGGAGGCCAAGCCCCTAAAGGTCTACCGCTTCACCCCGGAGGACACGCCCCTGAACACGGCGGAGGAGGTACAGGCCCTGCTGGACAGCCTAAATGAGATCACAGAGGGCGAGCGGAACACCGTGGAGATCCATCTTCCCCCGGTGACCTACGACGGAGGTCTCACCATCCCCCGGGCGATCAATCTCTACGGCGCCGAGGAGGGTGGACGCACCGTTTTTACCGGCCCCGTCCGCATGGTGCCCCCAGACACAGGGATCTCCTGGATCTATGACATTGACTTCGTGGGCAGCGGAAACGGCGTGGGCTTCTCCGCCTCCGCCCGGGCGTTCCTCCAGCGCTGCCGCATCTCTGGCTGGCGTACAGGCGTGCTGGTACAGGACACTTGGGTCAGCGCCTTTGACTGTACCTTCGAGGATAACGAGACCGGCCTGCACTTCAATCATGACAGCGGAACCCCCATGGATAGCCGCTACATGGGGGACGTGTTCCGTAACAACGGCACCGCCGTCCTGCTGGAGCGGGTGCCCAACCGGATGGCGCTGAGCTTCCCCGACACGGTGTTCTCCGGCAACGGCACCGACATCGACAACCGCTGCGGCCAGGAGTTGGACCTGAGCGAGGCGGTCTTTGAATAGCTGGATCGGATAGAAGCGTGGGGAGTAGGTAAGGGCGCAAAGTGTCCGCCTGTGGGCGTACACTTTGCGCCCTTAAGCCACATCATAGAAAGTCAATCATCCAAAATGCGCGGCAGGGCACTCCCTTTTTGGATTTTATCTTGAAAACGGCCATATTCCTGTGCTATAATAGAAAAGTTAACATGAGATATTCTCCGCCTCCGGCGGAGTATACAGCCGGGCGGGAGGTGGCGACCATTGAAATATAAGCAGTGGCAGGTGGCCGCTCCCTGCCCGGAGGGACAGCGGGCCCTGGAGCAGGCGGGCCTGTCCCCCCTGCTGGCCGGCCTGCTGGCCGCCCGGGGGATCACCCGCCCGGAGGAGGCCCGGCGGCTCCTGGCCCCCGCCCAAGAGCCCATCCCCGACCCCATGCTCCTGAAGGACATGGACCGGGCGGTGGACCGGGTGCGGCTGGCCCTGGAGCGGGGGGAGTCCATCGCCGTCTACGGCGACTACGACGTGGACGGCATCACCGCTACCTGTCTGCTCACCCGGTTCCTGGCCGCCCGGGGGGGAAATGTGACCCCCTACATCCCCAGCCGCATGGGGGAGGGCTACGGCCTGAACGCCGAGGCGGTGCACATCCTCGCCGGGCGGCAGATTTCCCTGATTCTCACGGTGGACTGCGGCATCACCGCCGTGGAGGAGACCGCCCTGGCGGCCAGCCTGGGGCTGGACGTGGTGATTACCGACCACCACGCCTGCAAGGAGGTCCTGCCCGCCGCCGCCGCGGTGGTGGACCCCCACCGGCCCGACTGCCCCTACCCCTTCAAGGGGCTGGCCGGGGTGGGGGTGGCCCTGATGCTGGCCCTGGCGGTGGCCGGGCCGGCGGAGGCCCCGGCGGTGTTTGACGAGTTCTGCGACCTGGCCGCCGTGGGCACGGTGGCCGACGTGATGCCCATGACGGGGGCCAACCGGGCCATCGTCAGCCTGGGCCTGGCCCGGCTCACCCCGCCCCGGCGGCTGGGGCTGGCCAGCCTGATCCGCTGCGCCGGGCTGGAGGACCGGCCGGTCACCTCGGTGTCGGTGGGCTACACCCTGGCCCCCCGGATCAACGCCTCGGGCCGGATGGGCCGGGCGGAGGTGGCGGTGGAGCTGTTTCTCACCCAGGACCCCGCCCGGGCCGACGAGCTGGCGGTGCTGCTGTGCGAACTGAACCGGGAGCGGCAGGGCATCGAGGGGGAGATTTTTCAGCAGTGTGTGGAGCGCCTGGAGGAGAACCCCCAGCAGGGGGCCATCGTGCTTGCGGGCAGCCAGTGGCACCAGGGGGTGGTGGGCATTGTGGCCTCCCGCCTGGCGGAGAAATATGCCTGCCCCTGCTTTATGATCTGCCTGGACGGCGGCACGGGCAAGGGCTCCTGCCGCTCCTGGGGGGATATCAACCTCTTTACCCTGCTGTCCTCCTGCGGCCAGCTTCTGGAGAACTTCGGGGGCCACGCCCTGGCCGCCGGCTTTACGGTGAAGGAGGAGAACATCCCCGCCCTGGCCCAGGCCCTGCGCCGGGCGGTGGCCGAGAGCTGTCACGGCCAGGCCCTGCCCTCGGTGCTGGATATCGACCTGGCCGTCGCCCCCCAGCACCTGACGGTGGAGGCGGTGGAGGCCCTGGACTTGCTGGAGCCCTGCGGCACGGGCAACCCCCGGCCGGTGTTCCTGCTCCAGGGGGCCCAGGTGCACACCATGTCCCAGGTGGGCCGGGGCCGGCATCTGAAGCTGCGGCTGGAGAGCCGGGGCGTCCCCCTGGACGCCATCTACTTCTCCAGCCAGGGGGCCGAACTGGGCCTCTACCCCGGCTGCCGGGTGGACCTGGTCTTTTACCCCCAGATCAACGACTTCCGGGGGGTGCGCACCGTACAGCTCCAGGTGGTGGACCTGCGGCTGGCCCCCTCCCGGGCCCAGCTGGAGCAAGCCATCTATGACAAATACAGCCGGGGGGAGGCCCTCACCTGTGAGGAAGCCCGGTTCCTCCTCCCCAGCCGGGGGGACTTCGTGGGCCTGTACCGCTGGCTGGAGCGGCAATCCACCGGCTGCACCGTGGTGGAGGACACCCCCGCCCGCATCGCCCGGGCAGTCTCCCGGGCCACGAGACAGCGGGAGGTGCCCGCCCGCACCATGCTCTGCCTGGAGGTGCTGGAGGAGCGGGGCCTGATCCTTTTGAACCGCCGCACTGACCGCATCCAGATCACCCTGCGCCAGGTGGAGCAGAAGGTGGACCTGGAGGCGTCGGAAATTATCAGGCGCCTGCGGAAGATATTGGAGGGCGGCCTGTAGGGACGCATCATGATGCGTCCGCCCGTCCGCCGTTGAAAACGGGCCGCCGAAGGCGGCGGCCCTTACAAAGCCCCTTTAGAGAGGTGACGACATGGACCCCATTTTAGAACGCTATCACACCCTGGAAAAACGGGTGCTTACCTACATGCCCAGTCTGGACACGAAGGTGCTCTTTGACGCCTTCACCTACGCCGACACCGCCCACCATGGCCAGCTGCGCAAGAGCGGCGAGCCCTATATCATCCACCCCATCGCCGTGGCGGAGATTGTGGCCGACCTGGAGCTGGACATCGACAGCGTGGTGGCCGCCCTGCTCCACGACTGCATTGAGGATACCGCCTCCACCCACGAGGAGATTGCCAAGCGGTTTAACCCCACGGTGGCCGAGCTGGTGGAGGGGGTCACCAAGCTGACCAAGATGCAGTTTGTCACCAAGGAAGAGGAGCAGATGGAGAATCTGCGAAAAATGCTCATGGCCATGAGCCGGGATATCCGGGTGATTCTCATTAAGGTGTGCGACCGGCTGCACAACATGCGCACTATGGAGTACCAGTCCCCCCGGAAGCAGCGGGAAAAATCCCTGGAGACCATGGAGATTTACGCCCCCATCGCCCACCGCCTAGGCATGCAGAAGATCAAGTGGGAGCTGGAGGACCTGTCCCTGCGCTATCTGGACCCGGTGGGCTACAAGGAGATCGAGGACGAGCTCATTGAGCGCTCCTCCGCCCACGAGGAGTTTCTGGCCGGCATCCAGCAGCGCATCGAGCAGCGCCTGGGCCAGGAGGGCCTCCACTGCACCATCTACGGCCGGGTGAAGCACATCTACTCCATCTACCGAAAAATGTTCGCCCAGAACAAAACTCTGGACGAAATCTTTGACCTGTACGCCTTCCGGGTGATTGTCAGCGACATTCCGGAGTGCTACAACGTGCTGGGCTGCATCCACGACATGTTCAAGCCGGTGCTGGGCCGGTTTAAGGACTACATCGGCACCCCCAAGCCCAACATGTACCAGTCCCTCCACACCACCGTCATCGGCCGGGAGGGCATCCCCTTCGAGGTGCAGATACGCACCTGGGAGATGCACCAGACCGCCGAGTACGGCATCGCCGCCCACTGGAAGTATAAGCAGGGGATGGCCAACAAAAATCTGGGCACCGAGCACGAGTTTGAGTGGGTGCGCAAGCTGCTGGAGGGCCAGCAGGACACCGACGCCGAGGAGTTTGTCTCCACCCTGAAGGTGGACCTCTTTGCTGACGAGGTCTTTGTCTTCACCCCCAACGGCGATGTAAAGAGCCTGCCCCAGGGGGCCACCCCCATCGACTTCGCCTATAACATCCACTCCGCCATCGGCAACACCATGGTGGGGGCCCGGGTGAACGGCCGGATGGTGCCCTACGACTACAAGCTGTCCAACGGCGACATTGTGGAGGTGCTCACCTCCAAGTCGGCCAAGGGCCCCAGCCGGGACTGGCTGTCCCTGTGCAAGTCCAACGAGGCCCGGAACAAGATCCGCCAGTGGTTCAAGAAGGAGCGCCGGGAGGAGAACATCGTCACCGGCCGGGCGGCCTTTGAGTCGGAGCTGAAGCACGCCAAAATGAGCCTGGCCGCCATCACCGCCGACGAGGTCCTGCCCCACATCCTGCGCAAGCTGCGCTGCGGCACCCTGGATGAGCTCTACGCCGCCATCGGCTACGGGGGCACCACCGCCTCCAAGTCGGTGGCCCGCATCCGGGACGAGCTGCAGCGGCTGGGCCGGCTCCAGGCGGAGAAGGCGGCGGCCGCCGCCCGCACCCTGGAGGAGAGCGTCATCATGCCGGGCAGCGCCTCCGCCGACCACACCCACGGCCCCGTCAAGCCCAAGCATTCAGACTCCGGCATCATTGTGGAGGGGCTGGGCAACTGCCTGGTGAAGTTCGCCAAGTGCTGCACCCCCGTCCCCGGCGACCCGGTGATCGGCTTCATCACCCGGGGATACGGGGTATCGGTCCACCGCTCCGACTGCCCCAACGCCCACCCCGACCGGCGCAAGCCCGAGGAGGAGGCCCGGTGGGTGAAGGTGTCCTGGGTGGACAGCAAGCTGCCCAACTACAAGACCTCCCTGGAGCTGTCCGCCAAGGACCGGGACAACCTCACTCTGGACGTGGCCATGGCCCTGTCCACCGCAAAGGTGAAGGTGTCCGCCCTGTCAGCCCGCTCCATGCCCGACGGCCACGCCACCATCAACATCGTGGTGGAGGTGAAGGACAAGGGCGAGCTGGAGGGGGTCATCAACAAGCTGAACAACATCCATGGCGTCTACCACGTGGCCCGGGCGGCGGGGAAATAGAAAGGACGTGATTCCATGCGCGCAGTTGTCACCCGGGTCAATTCCGCTTCCGTCACCATCGGCGGCAGGGTGGAGGGGGCCATCAACAAGGGCTTTCTGGTCCTGCTGGGGGTTGGGCCCCAGGACGACGAGACCGTCTGCGACAAGCTGGCGGAAAAAATCTGCAATCTGCGGATATTCGAGGACGAAAACGAGAAAATGAACTTAAACCTGGAGCAGGTAGGGGGTGCGCTGCTGGTGGTGTCTCAGTTCACCCTGTACGCCGACACCTCCTCCCGCCGCCCCGGCTTCTCCCACGCAGCCAAGCCCGACCTGGCTGTCCCGCTGTATGAGCGGTTTATGGAGCAGTGCCGCCAGCGGGGTTTTACGGTGGAGCACGGCCAGTTCGGGGCGGATATGCAGGTGGCCTCTGTCAACGACGGGCCGGTGACCATCCTTTTCGACACGGACAAGGCGTAGGGCGTGACCACCGGGCACGCCGCCTTTGCCGGGAAGCGGCGCGCCGGGGTCGTCGCGCCCCACAAGAATAAATTGTTGTCGCGCCCACAAAATAAACCGAGGAGGTTTCCCCATGTTTTTCTTTGGCAAGACGAAACCCGACCCCAGCCAGCCCCATCAGGACTGGCCCTGGGCGCTGAATCTGGGGGGCAGGCCGTCCATGCAGCTGAGCTGGGACATTCTGGAATCCGAGCTGCGGGCGCTGAACCTGGACGACCCGGACAGCTTCCTGATTCTGGAGCAGCAGGAGCCCGGCGACTCCAAAAACTACTGGTTTATCCAGAGCTCCATCAACCGGGCGGGGCCCAAGCCCGGCTGGTACACCGTAGAGATTGGCTGGGGCTCCCGGCAGGGGATGGCCCTCTGGGATTTGGACGTTCAGACGGTGGAGGAGGTCATCCCTTATTTCCGCACCGCCTACGGCCGGAAGCCGGTGGATCGCGCCGGATTTGAAGATATGTCTGACATGCTGGGCTGAACAGGAGGAGCTTATGAACATCAAACTGATGCAGGTGGGCCCCATTGGCACCAACTGCTATATTCTGGAACACGACAACAAAATCGCCGTCATTGACCCCGGCGACGAGGCGGGGCGTATACTGGACGAGCTGAAAAAATCCGACGCGCAGGTGGAGTACATCCTCCTCACCCACGGCCACTACGACCACACCACCGCCGTGCCCGAGCTGCACCAGGCCCTGCCCCAGGCCAAAATCTATATCCACCAGGCCGACGCCAACGGGGCGGGCAGCCGTCTGTTCCCCCTGGCGGGGCAGGTGGACGATCTTCTGCTCTATGACGAGGGGGACACCCTCCCCCTGGGCAGCCTGACCATTGAGGTGCTCCACACCCCGGGCCACTCCCCCGGGTCGGTCACCCTGAAGGCGGGGGACGCCCTCTTTACCGGCGACACTCTCTTTGCCGGCGACTGCGGCCGCACCGACCTGCGGGGGGGCAGCTGGGAGGAGATTCTGGTGTCCCTGGGCCGCCTGGGCCGGCTGGAGGGCAACTACCACGTCCTCCCCGGCCACGAGGGCACCTCCGATTTGGACACCGAGCGGCAGGTCAACCGCTATCTGCGGGAGGGTATGGGGCTGAAGTAAGCATTCCCGTCCCGCCGCAGCGAAAAAAGGCCCCTTTTCCCCGCAAGGGGGACGCGATATCCGTAAGCGGCAAAGCCGCTAACGGCTATCCAGTGAAAGGGGCTGTCAGCCGCAGGCTGACTGAGGATTGCGTTTCGCCGCAGGCGAAACATGCGGAGCAATCCAAGTATTTGAAAACTGGTTTACTTCGTATATTTCGCTTCGCGAAATGCAATCCTCCGTCACGGCTTCGCCGTGCCACCTCCTTTCAAAAGGAGGCTTGACGCCTGCGGGCGGGACGGGGGGTTACCCCGCTATCCCCTCCAGAATTTCCCGGCGCAGGCCCAGGCCAAAGAGGTAGTAAGCCCGGACCTCACAGAACAGGTGGCTGGTTAGGGCAGATTCAAATTCGCTGTACCTCTCATAGCCGATAAGGTCCATCAGTTCCGCTGTGACTCTGTTATATTCCTGCTCCGCCTGGACATATTCTGGAATACTGCTGCAAAAGCTGGCAATCTCTCCCGGGATTTCCGGGTTGTCCAAAAACAAAGTTTGTAGTATAGTTTGATTCATAATTAAGGTTGCCTCCAAACTATGTAAGTTATGGTCATATTATATATGACCAATGCTTACATGTCAAGAGGTATGAGGTATCTTATGGCTAGTTTATCTGACCGGCTCAGAGTGCTGAGAAAAGAACGACGCATGACGCAGAAAGATATGGCGGAACAATTTGGACAGTCGATGCGGGCATATCAATATTACGAGGCGGGCACCCGCCACCCCGAATACGACCATCTGCTTGCCCTGGCCGACTTCTTTGACGTCAGCCTGGACTATCTTGTGGGCCGCAGCGAGACCCGGGAGCGGCAGCCATGAAGCTGTATTTTGAGACCTCCAACTTCCCCTGGTCGCCGGAGCGGTATCACTACGCCGCCGAACAGATGATGCTCACCCTGTTCCCCGGGGAGCGGCCCGAGTACCCGGAGGGTCCCCCGCCCGAAGTCCTGAGCGGGGAGGGAAACGCGGTCATTTTCACCCTCCGCCGGGGGGAAAAACAGGCCAGCGTCAGCGCCCTGGTGTTCCGCAATCAGGAACGCTTCGACGGGGTGCGCCGCTTTCCCTCCGAGGAGCTGGACCAACCTCCGGAACAGGTTTACCACACCGTTCAGCATGCCCTGAAGCTGGCCTTCTACAAGGCGGGCACCGCCCTGCTGGGCCATGAGCCCCCCTGGGGGGCGCTGACCGGGGTACGTCCGGTAAAGCTGCCCACCCGGGCCCTGCTGGCCGGCCAGACGGAAAAGCAGGCGGAGACCGAGCTGAGGAAGGGGTATTTTGTCTCCCCCCACCGGGCAAAGCTGGCGGTGGACTGCGCCCGGGCCAGCGTGGCAGCACAGCGGTCGCTGAAGGAGGGGGAGGTGTCGCTGTACATCGGCATCCCCTTCTGCCCCACCCGGTGCGCCTACTGCTCCTTCGTCTCCGCCGACGTGGGCCGCACCCTGAAGCTGGTGGAGCCCTATGTGGAGGGCCTGCTCCAAGAGGTGGCCGAGACGGGCCGGGTCCTGCGGGAGGCGGGGCTGACCGTCCGCTCCTTCTACATGGGGGGCGGCACCCCCACCACCCTGTCCGCCGGACAGATGGACCGGCTGCTTTCTCAATGTGAGGAGTGCCTCCCCCTGGAGGGCTGCACCGAGTACACCGTAGAGGCCGGCCGGCCCGACACCATCACCCGGGAAAAGCTGGCGGTATTGAAAGCCCACCGCATCGGCCGCATCTCCATCAACCCCCAGACGCTGGAGGACCATGTGCTGGAGGCCATTGGCCGGAAGCACTCCGCCGGGGATATCCGGGAAGCCTGCGCACTGGCCCGGGACGTGGGCTTTGACTGCGTCAACATGGACCTGATCGCCGGCCTGCCCCGGGACAGCTTTGAGGGCTTTGTCCGCTCCCTGGAGGGGGTGCTGGCCATGGAGCCGGAAAACGTCACCGTCCACACCCTGGCCCTGAAAAAGGGCTCTGCCTTGATGGAGCGCGGCGGAGACCTTCCCAGCGGGGAGGAGGTGGCCCGGATGCTGGACTGGTCCCGGCAGATTCTCACAACGGGCGGTTATATTCCCTATTATTTATACCGGCAGAAATACATGTCCGGCTCGCTGGAGAACGTGGGCTGGACCCGGCCGGGGGCGGAGAGCCTGTATAATATCGTGATGATGGAGGAGCTGCACACCGTGGTCTCCCTGGGGGCCGGCGGCGTGACCAAGCTCATCGGCGGCGGGAAAATCCTCCGCCTAACCAACCCCAAATTTCCCCAGGATTACCTTTCCGGCCTGGATAAGGTGCTGGGGCAGAAGGCGGAGATCGGAAAGTTTTTCAGATAGCGCCCAAAAGCCTCCTTTAGAAAGGAGGTGCCCCAGTTCGCAAACTGGGGCGGAGGATTGTATTTCGCGCAGCGAAATGTATGAAATAAACAAGGTTTCGGAGACTTTTGTGGGGCGGGACGGAAGCTTTGTTTACTTCGTATGTTTTGCTTCGCAAAACGCAATCCTCAGTCAGCCTGCGGCTGACAGCCCCTTTCGAAAGGGGCCTTAAGGTGAGAGGAGCAATGAATTATGGCCTACCAACTACAGGAGATCAACCGGCGCGTCCGGAGCGGCGCGGCGGAATTTCTGGCCGAGTGCGACGAGAACTACGCCCAGCGGGTATCACTGGCGGCGGACCGGATTCTGTCCAACCTGGAGCACAGCCCCATTGTGCTGCTGTCCGGCCCATCGGGCTCGGGCAAGACCACCACGGCCATGAAAATCGCTGAGGAGCTGCTCCGCCGGGGGGTGAACTCCCGGGCGGTGGCGATGGACAACTACTTCCTCACCCAGGACCCCGCCACCGTCCCCCGCACCCCCGAGGGCAGCATCGACTACGAGTCCCCCCTGTGCCTGGACATGGACCTGCTCAGCCAGCACTTCGCCGCCCTGAGCCGGGGGGAGGAAATTCTTATCCCCAAGTTTGAGTTTGCCCGCCAGATGCGCAACGACAGCCTGGGCACCCCCCTGAAGCTGGAAAAGAACGAGATCGCCATTTTCGAGGGCATCCACGCCCTGAACGACGACATCGCCGGCCGGCACCCCGAAGCCGCCAAGCTGTACATATCCGCCCGGTCCAACATCAACGAGGGGGCGGTCCTGCGCTTCAAGGGCACCTGGATGCGGCTCACCCGCCGGGCGGTGCGGGACTACAGCTTCCGGGGCACCGGGGTGGCTCAGACCCTGGCCATGTGGGCCAACGTGCGCAGGGGGGAGAAGCTGTATATCTCCCCCTTCCGCAGCCGGGCGGATATTATTTTCGACTCCTCCCTGCCCTATGAGGTGCCGGTGATGAAAAACTACGCCCTGCCCATCCTCCAGAGCGTCCCGGAGAACAACGAGCGCCACGACGAGATGTTGGAGCTGGTGAAGGCCTTCGAGCACTTTGAGGCCATCAACCCGGCACTGGTGGCCCAAGACTCCCTCCTCCGTGAGTTCATCGGCGGCGGGAGCTATAAGTACCACTGAACCCCCTGCTTTTCAGAGGAGAGACCCTCTCCGTCACGGCTTCGCCGTGCCACCTCTCCCAAAGGGAGAGGTAAAGAAACTCCCCCTTTGGGGGAGCTGGCAGCCCAAAGGGATAGATAAAAAAGCTCCCCCTCTGGGGGAGCTGGCAGCCCAAAGGGCTGACTGAGAGGGCGCCTCTACAGATATTCCATCGTTCGGAGTGATTCCAATGCCATATTTACCCACCTACGACTCCCGGGACCCCCGGTATAAGACCCCCTACGGGGCGGCGGCCTCGGGGACGCAGGTACAGTTTACCCTCCGCCCGCCCCGGGCAGAGAGCTACTCCCACGCCAGCCTCACCGCCCGCTTTGAGGGCCGCCACGACGAGACCGTCATCATGAAAATGCCCTGGCAGGGCCACGAGCTGGGCCAGGACATCTTCTCCGCGGAGCTGGATACCGCCGGCTACATCGGCCTGGTGTGGTACTCCTTCCGTCTGGAAAAGCTGGATGGCCGCAGCCAGGAGCTGGGCCCCTATCAGCTCACCGTCTACGACGGAACGGAGGAGGTCCCCGGCTGGTTCGGCCAGGGGGTGACCTACCAGATCTTCCCGGATCGGTTTGCCCGCAGCCGGATTCCCGACCCGGAGGGGCTGGTGGGGGGGCGGTGGGTCCACCAGAGCTGGGAGGAGTTCCCCGAATACCGCCCCAACGACCGGGGGGAGGTGCGCAACCGGGACTTCTTCGGCGGGGACTTCCAGGGCGTGCTGGAGAAGCTGGACTACCTCCAGAGCCTGGGGGTGGAGACCCTGTACTTCAACCCCATCTTCGAGGCGGCGGAGAACCACCGCTACGGCACCGCCGACTACAGCCAGGTGGACCCCATGCTGGGCACCAACGAGGATTTTACCCGGCTGTGCGACGAGGCCCACCGGCGGGGAATGCGGGTAATGCTGGACGGGGTGTTTAACCACACCGGCTACGTAAGCCGCTACTTCAACGGCGACGGCTTCTACCCCGAGACGGGAGCAAAGCAGAGCCAGGACTCCCCCTACCGCTCCTGGTTCAACTTTACCCAGTGGCCCAACAAATACGACAGCTGGTGGGGCATCTACTCCCTGCCCGCCGTAAACGAGAACGACCCCGGCTACCGGGACTTTATCTTCGGCGGCGAGGACAGCGTGGTCCGCCGGTGGCTGAGGGCGGGGGCGGACGGCTGGCGGCTGGACGTGGCCGACGAGCTGCCCGACGACTTTGTGGCCGGTATCCACGCCGCCGCCCGGGCGGAGAAGCCCGACGCGGTGATTATCGGCGAGGTGTGGGAGGACGGGTCCACCAAAGTGGCCTACGGAGTGCGCCGGAAGCACATCCTGGGGGGCCACTGCGACGGGCTGATGAACTACCCCCTGCGCTCCGCCATCCTCTCCTTCTTCCAGGGGGGCGGAGGGGAGTCCTTTGTCAAGGGGATGGAGACCATCCGGGAGAACTACCCCCCCTTCGCCTTCTACTCCGCCATGAACTCCCTGGACACCCACGACACCCCCCGTCTGCTCACCCTGCTGGGGGCGGGCGGCGAATACCGGGACCAGACCAAGGAGTGGCGGGCCGGCTTCACCCTGTCCTCCCGGCAGCTGAACAAGGGCCGGGCCCTGCTGAAGGCCGCCGCCCTGCTGCTGTTCTGCTTCCCCGGCTCCCCCACGGTGTACTACGGGGACGAGGTGGGGATGCAGGGCTTTGAAGACCCCTTCAACCGCCAGACCTTCCCCTGGGGCTATGAGGACCGGGAGCTGCTGGAGTGGTACCGGGCCCTGGGCCGCCTGCGCAGCCGGCACCCCGCCCTGCGCAAGGGCTCCATCCGGTATCTTTTGGGGAAGGGCCCCCTGCTGGTCTTTCTCCGGGAGACCGGAGATGAACAGCTGCTGTGCGCCTTCAACGCCGGGGGCGAGGAACACGCCTTTTCCTTTGACGAGGGCAAGCTCTTCCCCCTCATAGGCCGGCCCCAGTTTTCCCAGATGGACGGGCTGTATACCATCGCCCTGCCCCCCCGGTCGGGCGCGGTGTTCTCTATCAAATCGGTGTAGGGGCGGCCTTTGGCCGCCCGTTTTAAACCACCGGTCCATCTTTAACGGGCGGACCATGTCCGCCCCTGCATAAAAAGCTGCGGGATGACTCTGGCACGCCCAATTTTAGAAAATTGCACTTTTCCTTGCATTTTCCGCCGGAGGGAGTATAATAGGGTCAAATGGGGGTGTCTTGTCACCCCGACACAAGGAGGCTTTCCCTATGAAAGCGAAAACCAACCTGACCATGCTCTGCGACTTCTACGAGCTGACCATGGCCAACGGCTACTTTCAGACCGGCTTGCAGGACCGTATCTGCTATTTTGACGTCTTCTACCGCTCCGTCCCCGACAAGGGGGGCTTTGCCATCGCCGCCGGTCTGGCCCAGGTGGTGGAGTACATCCAGGAGCTGTGCTTTGACCAGGAGGATGTTGACTACCTGCGCACCAAGGGCTGCTTCAGCGAGGAATTTCTGGCCTTTTTGCGGGGCTTCAAGTTCACCGGTGACATCTGGGCCGTCCCCGAGGGCACCCCGGTCTTCCCCAACGAGCCCATCCTCACCGTCCGGGCCCCGGCCATCCAGGCCCAGTTTGTGGAGACCTTCCTCCTGCTCACCCTGAACCACCAGAGCCTCATCGCCACCAAGTCCAACCGCATCGTCCGGGCTGCCGAGGGCCGGCCGGTGGCGGAATTCGGCTCCCGCCGGGCCCAGGGGGCGGACGGCGCCCTGCTGGGGGCCCGGGCCAGCTATATCGCCGGCTGCGCCGCCACCGCCTGCACCATGGCCGACCAGCGGTACGGCTCCCCCGCCACCGGCACCATGGCCCACTCCTGGGTGCAGATGTTCCCCGACGAGCTTACCGCCTTTAAGACTTACTGCCAGCTCTACCCCAACAACGCCACCCTGCTGGTGGACACCTACAACGTGCTGAAGTCCGGTGTACCCAACGCCATCCGGGCCTTCCGGGAGGTCCTGGTCCCCCAGGGCATCACCAAATGCGGCATCCGCCTGGACTCCGGTGACCTCACCTACCTCTCCCAGAAGGCCCGGGAGATGCTGGACGAGGCCGGATTCACCGACTGCAAGATCGTGGCCTCCAACGCCCTGGACGAGTACATCATCCGGGACCTGGTGCGTCAGGGGGCCCGCATCGACTCCTTCGGCGTGGGCGAGCGGCTGATTACCTCCCGCAGCGAGCCGGTGTTCGGCGGGGTCTACAAGCTGGCCGCCATCGAGGGGGACGACGGGAGCATCATTCCCAAAATCAAGATCAGTGAGAACGCCGCCAAAATCACCACCCCCCACTTCAAGAAGATCTACCGTATCTTCTCCAAGGACACCGGCAAGGCGGAGGCCGACCTGATCTGCCTCCACGACGAGGAATTTGACTTCACCCAGCCCCTGGAGCTGTTCGACCCGGACGCCACTTGGAAGCGGAAGGTGTACACCGACATCGAGGCCCGGGAGCTGATGGTGCCCATCTTCCAGGGGGGCGAGCTGGTGTATCAGGTGCCCGACCTCCAGACCAGCCGTGCCTACTGCCAGCGGCAGGTGGACGCCCTCTGGGACGAGGTGAAACGCTTCGAGAATCCCCACAACTACTACGTGGACCTGTCCCAGAAGCTGTGGGATATCAAGCAGTCTTTGCTGAACAGCCATGAGGTGAAATAAAACTTTTCTCTTGCATATCCCGGCGCAACTGTGTTATAATCAATCTGTACCCAGGCAGAAATGAGCGTCTCCCATGGGTATCACCAAAAAAAGAACCCCGGAGAGGTGTGACTCTCCGGGGTTTCGCTGTGGTTACCGCCCCTTGCTGTGGCCATCAAACCATTTGCAAATGTAGTATGCGATAACATTTGCGGCGACGGCTAGTAAGAGTTCTCGAGCGTCTCCCATAGGGCTTCACCTCCTTCCCTTGCACAGGGAGGGGCAGGGCGGCATGGCTATTGCATCAGGCTTCGACCCATTTCGCAAGCAGAAAGAAAGCACCTCACCTTTTCGGTGAGGTGCTTTGGCATTGCGACAGGGCTCAGATCAGGCTCAGGGCCAGGGTGATGACGATCCAGAGGATGGCCACCCACTTGGTCATCTTGGCCAGTTTGGCGTCCAGGCTCTTGGCCTTGTTCTTGGACAGGAAGGTGTCGGCGCCGCCGGCGATGGCCCCGGACAGGCCGGCGCTCTTGCCGGACTGGAGCATCACCACGGCGATAACGGCCAGGCCGCACAGGACCTGAATGATGGTAAGGACTAAATTCAGTGTATTCATGTCTCTCGTTCCTTTCAAGGCCCTGGGGCCGAAAATTGACGGCGGGAAAAACCCGGAAGTAACGAACAGCATACCACAGTTTTAAACGGATTGCAAGTATTTTTCCCTAACTTTCAGGAATTTTCCTGTCTGACATAGTAAGTGGCCCCGTTTTGGCACACCTCGTCCAGCCGGCCGGCGTCCACCAGGTACTCGATGAAGAAGCGGACATTGCGCTCAAAGCGCAGGGAGCGGGGAGGCCTGTGGGTGAGCAGCTTGTAGCGCAGGCAGGCCGCCTCGTCGATCTGGCTGGCCGTCATGGGCCGGTCCACCAGGGATAAAATCTCCTCCGCCCGGCGGTGGATCAGGGCCTGGTTGGCGTCGATCAGGGGGGCGATCTCCGCCCCGGAGCACACCCCCCGGTGGGCCATGACGTAGAAGTCGCAACCCAGCCCCCGCAGCTTCTCCCGGCTGTCCAGGGCCATGCGCTGGCTCAGGTTGTAGGGCAGCTTGGCCTCCAGCAGCTCCCGGCTGAGGAGGGCGTCGGCGGTGTAGCACACGTTGTCCGGGGTGACGGTACACACGTGTCCCGAGGAGTGCCCCGGCGTGTGGACAATGCGAAACTTCGCCCCGCAAAAGGAGAAGGGGCCGTCCGCCGGCGGAATGATTACGTCGGGCGTGTGGAGCATGCAGGACGACTCCCGCTCCACCGTTCCCGGGGAGAGGGTGAGGAAGTAGCACTTGAGCGTCAGCAGGGAGGAGCACATACCCGCCTCGGGAAAGGTGAGGGCCACCTTTGTGCCGTATTTCTCTTGAAAATAGCCGTTGTTGGCGCAGTGGTCCACGTGGGCGTGGGAGCACAGCACCCCGGCGGGGGTCAGCCCGGCTGAGCGCAGGGTGTCGTCCAGCTCCTCCCGTTCCCCCGTCAGGCCGGTGTCCAGCAGGACGCACCGTCTGTCATCCAGCCGGTACAGGGGGATCAGCTCACTGGCCTCGATGACCCAGGTGTTTCCCTTGATTTGTGTCAGGTTCATGATATCTCTCCCAGAAACATTGTGTAGGGCAAGGGCTCTGCCCTTGTCTCGTTACAGAGGCGGTAACTGATCGAAGGCAAGGGCAGAGCCCTTGCCCTACATGGGGGAGCCGCCCGCAGGCGCACACAGCGCGCCCTTACAGCCCCAACTCCTTTTCCAGGTCCTCCGCCAGCCGGATCACTGCCCATGCCTGGGAATTGGTGGTCCGGGTGTCCTTAATCTGCTGGTAGACCTGGGCCTGATAGCCCATCTCGGCCAGCATTTTTGCCACATTGTAGTTCATGACAATTGTGTGGGAGTACTGCTGGGCCGTGCCGCTCAAAATCATGTCAATGACAGCCTGACGGCTTTCAAAATGGTCGAACCAGTCAAATACATCTTCCATTGACTGCTTCAAATCCTGATACATTGCCTCCATGTCGGTCCGCTTAAAAATATACCAGAACTGCTTATTATAGGAAAATTCCTCACCCTTTTTTCCATATTCGTCGGTGGGGGTCGGATTGTATCCGGAATTTCTGATTTGGCAGGCGTATTCCTTGAATGCTCGGTTTTTAATGGCTGGCTCCGGCTCAAAATAGACGCCGGTGTTAATCATGAAGCCCAGCCGGAGGTCCTTCTGATTCCACTTGTCTTTTCGGAAATTGACGATTTTCCCCAGGCCGTCCGGAGTAAACAGGCGGAAATTCTGCCCTGCCCGCTTGAAGCCCATGGGCTGAAAAATCTCTGTATACGCCCGATTTAACAGCTGAGTGTACTTGTCCTCAATGGGCGTGGGGTCGATAAACTCCTGTATCTTGCCCAGCAAATTCATAGACTGCGCCTCCTACTGCTCTCTCTGCCTCAAATACACCATCAGCACCGCCACGTCCGCCGGGGACACCCCGGACACCCGGCCCGCCTGGCCCAGGTTTTTGGGGCGGATGGCATCCAGCTTCTGCCGGGCCTCCAGCCGCAGGCCGGCGATGGACGCATAGTCGATGTCCTCCGGCATGGGCCGCTCCTCCAGGCGGCGGACCTCCTCCACCTGGCGCAGCTGGCGTTCGATGTATCCGGCGTATTTGATGGTGATCTCCGCCTCGCTGACCACCGCCGGGTCCAGGGCGGGGCGGCCGGGGTCGAAGGGGGCCAGGTCGGCGTAGGACAGCCGGGGGCGGCGGAGCAGGTCGGCCAGCCGGGCCCCATCCTTGATGGGGGGCTCTCCCCGGGCCTCCAGCAGGTCAGCCAGCTCCGGGGTGGGCGGCGTTCCGGTGTGCTCCAGCCGGCGGACCTCCCGGTCCACGGCGGCGTATTTCTCTTGCACCCGCTCATATTGTTCCCGGGAGACCAGCCCCAATTCATAGCCGATGGGGGTCAGCCGCCGGTCGGCGTTGTCCTGGCGGTGGAGCAGACGGTACTCGGTGCGGGAGGTCATCATCCGGTAGGGCTCGTTGGTGCCCTTGGTGACCAGGTCGTCAATGAGCACCCCAATGTACCCCTGGTCCCGGCGGAGGATCAGGGGCGGCTTTCCCTGGATTTTCAGGGCTGCGTTCACTCCGGCCACAAAGCCCTGTACGGCCGCCTCCTCATACCCGGAGGAGCCGTTAAACTGCCCCGCCCCGTACAGGCCGGGGACGGCCTTGGTCTCCAGGGTGGCCTCCAGCCCGGTGGGGTCCACGCAGTCGTACTCGATGGCGTAGGCGCACCGGGTCATCTCGGCATGCTCCAGCCCGGGGATGGTGTGGAGCATCTCAATCTGCACCTCCTCGGGCAGGGAGGAGGAAAAGCCCTGGATGTACAGCTCCTCGGTGTCCAGCCCCATGGGCTCGATGAACAGCTGGTGCCGCTCCTTGTCGGGGAACCGCTCCACCTTGGTCTCGATGGAGGGGCAGTAGCGGGGGCCCACCCCCTCAATGGTGCCGTCGTAGAGGGGGGAGCGGTCCAGGTTGGCCCGGATGATTTTGTGGGTCTCCTCGTTGGTGTAGGTCAGCCAGCACACCGCCCGGTTTTCCGGGGGACGCTCCGTCTGAAAGGAGAAGGCCAGCCCCTCCCCGTCCCCCTCCTGGAGCTCCATTTTGGAAAAATCCACGCTGCGGGCGTTGACTCGGGGGGGCGTGCCCGTCTTGAACCGGCGGATGGTCAGCCCCAGCCGCTTCAGGCTGTCCGTCAGGGGCAGGGCGGCGGACAGGCCGTCGGGGCCGGAGTCCCGGACCACCTCCCCCACCACGATGCGGCCCCCCAGGTGGGTGCCGGTGGCGACGACAGCGGCCTTCACCCTGTACACCGCCCCGGTGTGGGTGACCACCCCGGACACCGCCCCGCCTTCGGTGAGGATCTCCACCACCTCCGCCTGCTTTACCCACAGGTTCTCCTGCTTCTCCAGGGTGTGCTTCATCACCTTCTGGTACTCCCGGCGGTCGGCCTGGGCCCGGAGGGACCACACGGCGGGACCCTTGCTCCGGTTGAGCAGCCGGTACTGGATGCAGGCCCTGTCGGCGGCCCGGGCCATCTCCCCGCCCAGGGCGTCCAGCTCCCGGACCAGATGGCCCTTCCCCGTCCCGCCGACAGCCGGGTTGCAGGGCATGTTGCCCACCGCGTCCAGGTTGACGGTGAAGCAAAGGGTTTTCATCCCCATCCGTGCGGCGGCCAGCGCAGCCTCGATGCCTGCGTGGCCCGCCCCGATGACGGCGATATCAAATTGTCCGGCGAAATAGGTCTTCATAGACGGCGCTCCCCAGGATAGATTCGCCGTGTATTGTATCACGGTTTGGTGTTTGGGGCAAGGGGTCTTGTTTTCATTTACCTATCATGGTATAATTAAAATGGTACAATAAATCATATCTTTGTGATTTAGAAGGAGGTTTTGCGGCATGAGTAACCGTGAACGATGTAACGCCATTCTGGACAGCTTCAGCGACACGCAGCTTATCAATGTTGTGGCTGTGCTCCAGGCCATGAAGCAGGCAATTGATGATACGGCAGACGAGGCATTCTGTGAAAAAATGGCGCGGGATTATGAGAATGACCCGGAGCGGGGTGACCCCATGCCCATTGAGGACTTTGCGAAACAGCTGGGGATTATGCTGTGAAGTATAAGATTTTGATTGAAAAGCCCGCCCGAAAGTTTATTCTGACCCAGTCCAGGGACCAGCAGGAGAGGATATTGAGGGCACTTTACAAGCTTCCGTTTGAGGGAGATGTATCACCTATGCGGGGGCACAAAGGGCAATATCGGGTCCGCATCGGCACATACCGGGCGATTTACTATCTGTACAACGATATTTTGACCGTCCAGGTCATTAAGGTAGACAACCGGGGCGGCGTTTACAAAGGGTAAGTATCAATATGAACCACGAATATTTCATGGCTGAGGCCCTGCGCCTGGCCTGGAACTGCCCTGTCATGTCAAAGCGGGCGACAATGTCCGCCCCTGCACAAGGCAACAACAGCCCCGCCAGGCGCTTGCCGGCGGGGCTGTGCTCTTACTGTTTTAATGCGGTCTGTCTGGTCTCCGCCGGTTTTTCCCTGCGGCCCGCGGCCTTGGCCCACTCGCAGATGGGGATGGGTGCCATAGCCAGAGCCAGCACGGTAAACCACTGGGGGGCGTTCATGGGGGTGACGGAGAACACCCCCTGGAGGGGGGGCACCAGCAGCACAGACAGCTGCATGGCCAGTCCCGCCAGAAAAGCCCGGTTCATGGCCGGGTTGGACAGCACCCCCTGGGCAAAGAGGGACCGGTCCTCGCTGCGCACGTTGAAGGCGTGGAACAGCTGGCACAGGGTGAGGGTGGCAAAGGCCATGGTGTTGGCTGTGGCCCCCTCCAGCCCCGGGGCGGCCAGACGGGTAAAGCCCAGAAAGTAGGCCGCCAGGGTGAGCCCTCCCACCATCAGACCCTGCCAGGCCAGGCGGAGGGAAAACTTTCCGTCAAAGAGCCCGGCGGAGGCGTCCCGGGGGTCCTCCTCCATCACGCCCTCCTCTACCGGCTCCACCCCCAGGGCCAGGGCGGGGAGGGAGTCGGTCACTAAATTGAGCCACAGCAGCTGCACCGGCACCAGGGGCATCTGCCCAAAGCCCAGCAGCGTGGCGGCAAAGATGGTAAATATCTCCCCGATGTTGCAGGAGAGCAGGTAGTGGATGGCCTTGCGGATGTTGGAATAGATGCCCCGGCCCTCCTCGATGGCGGCCACGATGGTGGAAAAGTTGTCGTCGGTGAGGATCATGTCCGCCGCGCCCTTGGCCACGTCGGTGCCCACCACCCCCATGGCGCAGCCGATATCGGCCGCCTTCAGGGCGGGGGCGTCGTTGACCCCGTCCCCCGTCATGGCCACCACCCGGCCCCGCTTCTGCCAGGCCTGGACAATGCGCATCTTGTGCTCCGGGGACACCCGGGCGAAGACGGCGAACTTTTCAATGTCGTTCTCCAGCAGCTCCTGGGGCATAAAATCCAGCTCCGCCCCCGTCACCGACCAGTCCCCGGGGCGGGCGATGTCCAGCTCCTTGGCCACCGCCACCGCGGTGGCCCGGTGGTCGCCGGTAATCATCACCGGCCGCACCCCCGCCAGGTGGCACCGGGCCACGGCGGCCCGGACCTCCGGCCGGGGCGGGTCCATCAGGCCAAAGAGGCCCAAAAAGGTGAGCTCCCGCTCCACTTCGCCGGGCTGGGGATTTTGGGGCAGGGCGGAAAGCTCCCGCCGGGCCACGGCGATCACCCGCAGGGCCTTGCCCGCCATCTCCTCGTTGGCGGCCAGGATGCGGGCCCGGTCGCTCTGGGCCATCGGCCCCTTCGCCGTGCGGACACACCGGCCCAGCAGCACATCGGGGGCCCCCTTCACAAAGGCGGTCCAGACCCCCGACCGGTCGGTATGTATGGTGGTCATCAGCTTGCGGGTGGAGTCAAAGGGGATATCGGCCACCCTGGAAAGGTGCTCCAGCTCCCGGTTTTGATCCACCCCGTCCCGGGCGGCGGCCACCACCAGGGCCCCCTCGGTGGGGTCGCCGGAGGCGGTGGGCGCCCCCGCCTTCCACTCCAGCCGGGCATCGGAGCACAGGGTCCCCGCCAGCATGGCGTCCCGCCGCCGGGTGCCGGGGGGAAGCCACACCTGCTGCACTGTCATCTTATTCTGTGTGAGGGTGCCCGTCTTGTCGGAGCAGATCACCCCGGCGCAGCCCAGGGTCTCCACGGCGGGCAGCTTCTTCACAATGGCGTTCCGGGCGGCCAGCCGCTGGACGCCCAGGGCCAGCACAATGGTGACAATGGCGGGCAGCCCCTCGGGAATGGCGGCCACCGCCAGGGAGACGGCGGTGAGGAACATATCCAGGATCCCCTTCCCCTGGAACAGCCCCACCCCGAACATCACGGCGCACACCGCCAGGCACAGGAAGGACAGGGACCTGGAGATTTCCCCCATCCGCTTCTGGAGGGGGGTGTCCCCCTCGCCGCTGTCCAGCAGCAGGCCGGCGATGCGGCCCATCTGAGTGTCCATGCCGGTGGCCACCACCAGGGCGGTGCCCCGTCCGGCGGTGATAAGGGTGCCTGCAATGAGCATATTCACCTGATCCCCCAGGGGGGTGTTCTCCGGGAGGCCCCCCCTGGCCTCCTTCTCCACCGGCAGCGACTCCCCTGTCATGGCACTCTCGTCGGCCTGGAGACGGCTGCACTCCAGAATCCGGGCGTCGGCGGGGACCTGGTCCCCGGCCTCCAGCAGAATCACGTCCCCGGGCACCAGGGCGGTGGCGGCAATCTTCCGGGGAGCCCCCTCCCGCAGGGCGGTGGCCTGGGGAGAGGACATCCGCCGCAGCTCCTCCAGGGCCTGCTGGGCGTGGTCCTCCTGGGTGATGGAGATTACCCCGTTGACCACCACAATCACCAGGATAATCACCCCGTCCAGCCAGTCCTCCCCGCCGCTGGCCGCCAGGGACAGGGCGGCGGCAGCCAGCAGCACCAGAATCATGGGGTCCTTCAGCTGGCCCAGGATGCGCAGCAGAAGCCCCGGCGGCTGGGGCTGGGCCAGCTGGTTGGGGCCATACTTCTCCAGCCGCTGGGCCGCCTCCCGGCCGGTGAGCCCCCCGGGCCGGCCGCCCACCTCCTCCATCACCTGGGACACACTCCGGCTGTGCCAGTCGCCCATGGTCGCATCTCTCCCTTCCAGTTTCTTCCAGTATAGCGGGAGCCTGTCCAATTTTTAGGGGAAATACGTCGAGAGATAAAAAACATCCCGCCGGGGTATGCCCGACGGGATGTTTGCACTATTGATACCAGTTGTACTCCTCCGCCAGCAGGCGGGTGTACTCCTCTAAAAATGCGTGGAGCCTTTGCAGCCCCTCCCGGCCAATTTCCCCGGCCTGTTCCGGTTCCCGGAGCAGCTGAAAGTAGCTGTCCGCTGTTTTGGTGATAAATCCGCTGAAGGTCAGGGCCTGTTCAAACTGGAACGCGGCTCGGCTGACGTAGCGCAGCCCCTCACTGGTGAACTCCTCCTTTGTGTCGTCCTCATACATCCGTGCAGGTATGGGAATTTCCCGCAAATATGCCCAATATTCACATAAACGCAGACATTTCTTTTGAAGGCTGTCCATCTCCTGCTGTTCGTCCATAGTTAACCCTCCATTTCCTCAATATGGGGGTTATATCCCCTTATCAAAAAAGATTATAACCCCCATACTAAGTTGTGTCAAGTGGGGGTGATTTCCGTGATTGTATTTGATAAACTGTGGATTACAATGGAAAAACGCGGATTTACTACCTATACCTTGCGGGAAAAATCCGGTATTGACAGCAAGACGGTTCGCCGCCTTCAGGCCAATGATAATATGGAAACCAAGACTTTGAACAAGCTTTGTATCGCCCTGTCCTGTAAATTAGAAGATATCGCAGAATTTAAAGAGGAAGACGCCAAATAAATCCCTCGGAGTAAGGCTCCGGGGGATTTTGCAGCTTATCAAAGAAGTAGCTGCGAGACCTAGGACGCAAAAAGCCTCCTTTTGAAAGGAGGTGCCCCAGTGCGCACACTGGGGCGGAGGATTGCGTTTTGCGGAGCAAAACATACGAAGTAAACAAGGATTAGGATTATTTCATACATTTTGCCTTCGGCAAAATACAATCCTCAGTCAGCCTGCGGCTGACAGCTCCTTTCAC
>ERZ808037.110-NODE-110-length-88033-cov-12.792101_pt1 | contig 88033 bp, 99 predicted proteins | sample MGYA00380190_ERZ808037 | MGnify/ENA primary metagenome ERZ808037 (study PRJEB31490, sample SAMN06133399) | mouse gut metagenome | isolation source: J9 | host: mice | place: China: Chengdu | collected 2015-05 ... | reverse complement strand
ATACAGCCCACCGCCGTGATCTCGCCCTTGTCCCCGCTGTCCAGCTTCAGCACCGTATAGCCGTTCTCCTCGTTGCGGAACAGCACGGCGGTCACCGTGCCCTCCACCCGGTTGCGCCCAGCCTCCGGCTCCATGGCGGCCCCCTCCAATCCAAACAAACGTTTTATTGATTATACCAGCATTTCCCGGCCGTTTCAACCCCCGGGCGCGGAAAAAGGGGCCGGATGATCCGGCCCCTTTTGATCCTCATTGCCTGTCCAGCCAGCCCTGGAAGCGGTGCAGCATGGCGGCCACCTGGGCCCGGGTGGCACTGTTCCCCGGCAGCAGCTTCCCGTCGCTGCCGTTGAGGATCTTCGTCCCCACCGCCCAGGACATGGCGTCCCCCGCCCAGGAGGACACGCGCCCCGCGTCCGGGAAGGCGGACAGATCCCCCCGCTCCCAGGCGTTATGGCCCGTCTGTGTCGCGTATTTGTAGAGCATCACGGCGATCTGCTCCCGGGTGACCTTCCCCTTGGGGTTGAAGCGTCCGCCGCCCACGCCCTCCACAATCTTCCTTTGGGCGCACCAGGCGGTGCCGGGGGCGTACCACTCCCCCGCCGGCACGTCGGTGAACACCTGGGCGCCGCTCGCCGAGGGCTCCCCCGCCAGCCGGTGGAGCACCGTGGTCATCATGCCCCGCTCCATGGTGCCGCCGGGGCTGAAGCGTCCATTGCCCACCCCCTGAAACAGGCCGTTGTCCACCACGAAACGCACGTCCTCATAGTACCACTCGTTCATCGCCACGTCGGTGAAGGACAGGGGAACCTGTCCCGTGCCCATCCGCCAGCGGCCCTCCGTCAGCCATCCGGCGGACTGGGAGGCCACCACCACCTCCGTCTCCTCCGCCGCCAGGCAGCGGTGCCCGGCAGTCAGGGCCGCGCCGGGGGCCAGCTCCACCCCGGCGGTGGCGTCCACCAGCACGCCGGAGGTCACGTATCCGCTCCCCTGCGTCCAGATCAGCCCCGATCCGGCGGACAGGCGCAGGGCGGCGCCGTACTGCCCCGTTCCATCCTGAAAGCCGCCGGACACCGTCCAGCCGTCTGACGGGGCGGAGCCCTGCCCCACCTTGTCCACGGCATCATTGTAGATCCCCTGGGTGTCCTGGGTAACCCACTGGGTGATGGAGGCCTTCAGATCGGTCAGCCAGGTTCCGGTTAAGTAGCTCAGCGAGATGAGCGGATCCGTCCCGCTCCCCGCCCAGGCCACGGTGGCGCAGCCCATCAGCAGACCCAGCGCCAGCAGCGCGGCCAGCAGTTTTTGTCTCATATGGTCTCCTCAGATATCATATAGCTCAGGGTCAGCAGGCTGTCGGCAAAGTGGACATTCTCCACCCGCACGCCGGCCAGCTCCCCCTCGGGCAGCTCCACATTGGTGAAGTTCCAGATCCCGGCCACGCCGCAGGCCGCCAGACGCCGGGCGGACTCCGCCGCAGCGGCGGCAGGCACCGTCAGCACCCCCACGCTGGCCGGACTGTCCCGCAGGAACTCCTCCAGGGTGTCCAGGTGGCAGATGGGCACGCCATTGACACGGGTGCCCACCAGCCCGGGATTCACGTCAAAGGCCGCCACCAGGCGGAAGCCGTTGGCGGCAAAGGGAAAGTTTTCAATCAGGGCGCGGCCCAGGTTGCCCGCCCCCAGTACCGCGATGGTGTGGGCCCGGTTCATTCCCAGGATCTCCGCCACCTCGCTTCGCAGCCGCTCCACATTGTAGCCATAGCCCTGCTGCCCAAAGCCGCCGAAGCAGGACAGATCCTGCCGGATCTGAGAGGCCGTGAGCCCCATGGACTTGGCCAGAGCGCTGGAGGAGATCCGCACCGTTCCCGCCCGGTACAGGTCGTCCAGATGCCGGTAATACCGCGGCAGCCGCCGGATGACGGCGGAAGAAATTTTTTCTTTTCTCATGGTCAGCTCACGCCCTTGGAGGTCCGTCTCCTCTGGTCTGCGCCCCCCCTTTGGGGCCTGCGTCGGATCGGGCCGAGAATACTTACTCAGGCCATTTTACACGACTTCGCCACACTTGTCAATTTATTTCCCCGACAATTTATAATTTCCGACAAATTTCCTGCATCCGCCCCGGCGCAATCCCTGCCCCCACTCTCCCCCGGCGCATCAAAAAAGCACCCACCCCGTTTTGCCTGGGGCGGGTGCTTTCCCGGCCGGACGTGGCCCGCCGGAGTATGGCACCAGTTCAATCGTCCGCTGTAATATCATCAAAAATAACAGGGATGATTTTCTGAAAGTACCGCAGCAGCGGCGTCGCAATCTCCCGCATCTGTGGGTGTGCAGCGGCGGAAGTCCGCAGCCGAAAGAAGTGCCGCCACTCCCGCATATTCATTGTGACCACAATTTCCGTCTTTAAGCTGTTTGGTAACACGCTCCGGGCCTCCTGAGGCGAGGCTCCTTTTGCTATCAGGGCCAGATAACTGCGCTCGGCCACCTCCATCGCTTCTTTCCAGATTTGGAATTTTTCCGGGTCATTCGTCCAGAAAAAGGGTCGGATGAAGGTCAGCTCATTCTGATACTTGTCCAACGAGTAGTTGCAGTAGCGGGTGCTTTCCTGGCTGTAGCTGGCGATTCGGTGCCGGACAATTTCGTGGCTGACGCCTCGATCGCATATCATTCGAACTGATAGTTTTTCGTGTTCCAGTACGGACTCATGACCGCTTTCCAAAAGCCGACGGACAAAACCGTATGCGGAATCAGGCGTAATCTTTGCCTCGCTTTTGTAACATACACGACCGGCCAGTTCAATTTTTTGTAACAGCGCCGTTCCGTCAGGGCAGTCTAACAGTTCAAAGGAAGGGGAAACCATTTTCATAAGAGACACCTCACTTTAGCTTTTGGTTTACAGCTTGACACAAGCTTATGTCACCATAAGGGCATCTGCTGGCCAAGGCAATTTCCGCAGGAAAATCGGTATTGAGCGCATGAATCGTGCCGGGGATATGGGTGCGCTCGTCCCCCTGCTCAACCTTCGGCCTGCGGTAGAATACCGTATAGACGGCCAATACCCACCCCTCCCACCGGTTCTTTTGGATCACATCGGCGGCTGTGAGCCCAGTGATCATACTGTCCGTCACCAGCACCACCTTATGTTCTTCCGGAATCGCCGGAATATCCACCTCATGGGAATCTGCCTCAGCGTACTGATGTGCCGGGATCACGTAGGTAAACGGCTTGTGAAGGTTCACGCCAACTTGGGCCGCAACCTTGGCCCCCAGAAGATCGAGGCCGACGATGGTAAATTTCTCGGTTCGGTGGGCCGTCCGGATATGATCGGAAAACATACCATAGATATCCGCGGCCAGTTGGGGATCCTCTATCAACCGCTCCGTATCAATCCAGTCCCGGGCACAGTAGGTCGTGTTGAGCCGATAGTGTCCCACGTGGAGCAGCTGCCCCTTCTTGACACATTTGCCGATTTTCTGGGACAGCCCCACATCCAGCAGTTCCACAGCTGTACCGCCGCCCTCAGCGGGAGGCAGTTCACCCACCGCCCCCTCCGTGGCATCCGGCGCCTGTGGCGGTTCTTCCTGTACCGGGTGGAGGTCTACAGGGGCATCCGGCGTCTCCGCCGGGCCCAGGCCCTTGATGTATTGCTCGTCCTCCTCCGTCCAAACCACCCTTTGTACCATAATGAGGCGTCCGGCTCCCGCGGCCTCTTTAGAAATCACTTCTGTCCACAGCGTGTCCAGTTCGCCCTGAATTTTGCGCTTGATCGCCTTTAAATCGTCCACCAGATTTTCCGCGTCGCCCGCCATCTCTCTCTTCTCTACCTGCCTCATGTCCAACTTTAAAACCAGCTGTGTGATATTGTCCTTGCACTCCTCTAAACTGCTGATCAGCAGCAGGCGGCGGAAGTGTTTGCGGGAGTTCACGTTCTCCCGGGCAAACAGCTGTGCCTCCGGCCTGCCATCGTCCACCGTCAGAAGCCTGTCCATATCATCAGCGTCTACCAGGCGGTCTCTGGTCACATCCAGCTCATCCGCGACCCGCAGAACCCCAGCGAGCGCTTTGACGCGGATATTGTCTGTTTTTCCGAGCTTCGTAAATTCCAGCTTCGGGTCAAGCAAGCCGGTGGGTGTCTCCCAGCCCTTCAGGGTTGAGTGGGCCTTGCAGATATCACAGATGATTTCCACCTGTTTTGTGATCAGGCCGCACTGACTCAGGGGCGTATTCCCCTGATCAAATTCATGCCGGATCCATTGCGCGCTCTGGAGAGCGTGGATATCCCGGTCAAACATAGTGTTGGTATCCTTCTCATATCCGCCCCGGCACATGGAGATATCGTGCAGCAGCACGGACAGGTTGAGCAGATACAGCTCCTCCGGGTTCAGCTGCCGGATCCCTTCCTCCCGCAACAGATACATGCTGATGATGCGGTAGAGGTTAAAGCAGTGCCGGTCAAAGTCATGAGACGTATACACGGTAACGGTCTGAGCCGGCCCTCGGTTCAGTATGCGGCCGTAGTGCCTGGCCAGCGCGTCAAAGCTTCTCCGGTGCGGCTCATCCATTTTTGTGTAGCATGTCAGCGCTTTATATTCTTCCTTAATTTCGTCTGCCACGTCGCTTCCCCCTTATTCTGCCGCCTCGGCGCGGTTCAACGTGATCCGCGGCCCCGCCGTGTCCCCTTGCATATAGATCTGGTAAGGGATTCCCGCTGAAATCAGATTCACCATGCTGCTGATCTTTGCCAGCGGCGAGTGCTTCCGATTCAGCTCCGGGTTGTCCAGGGGGATATAGCTCGCGACGCCGATCCCGTCCGCCAGAACGGCGCTGTGGCTGGCCAGCAGGGCGTGGAGCAGCTTCGCCTCTGTCCCCAAGCAGATAAAATCATAGACATAGAAGTACCGCTTTCCGCGTTCGATCTGTCCCACCGCAGAGGCCGACAGGGCGTATTGCGGGCCAATGTTTACAAAATTAACCACCTTTCGGCTCGTCATCCTGCCCAGCAGCTCTGCCAGCACCGCGCCGTTCTTGCTTGTGGCCACCAGCGCGTCAAAGTCTTCCTCGGACATAACGATGTACCGGGACAAGTAGTAGAGCATGACCGCCAGCGCATCCGGGTTCATAAACAGCCGCTTGATATCAACATAGCGCGAGACGTAGACGCAGGAGGACGCCAGCATTGCGGGCGGGCTCTGCTCCGTCACGATGTCAGCCACAATTGTCTCTAAGTGCTCCTGAATCGTCCGCTCGCAGCGCCGCACCAGCTCCTTCCCGTCCGCGTTTTCCGGCTTGGCCGGGTAAAGCACGCCGGAGTCCGGGTCAAATGCCGCCTCCCGCACCTCCGACAGATCCGCAAGCATACGGGCTTGAAAATCGCTGCCCGGCAGGATGTTGTAAAAGAAAATTTTTGACGGATCCGGAAGATTTTCCTGAAAGCCGAGGAAGGCCCGGCTGTCCTCGCAAGAGTGGAAAAACTCCATGCTGACGCCAATCAGCCTCTCCGGACATTCCCTCTGCATGGAGACCAGGTTGTCCTTTAAAAGCTCGATCCGGGAGGTATGCAGCAACAAATTTTTATCAAAGCTAAGCCACTTGTCCTGCCGTCTCTGTTTTTTGAGAAATTCGTCCAGCGCCAGGTCAATCACCGTCAAGTTATCGTCCTTGGAAACAAACGAAAATATACCGCTCATTCGCCGTCCCCCCCATCCTCGCCCAGCATAACCTCGATTTCAATATGTGCGCCCTTAAAGGTCAGGTCGGTTCGCACATTGGCCGCGTATTGCTCATCCGTACGCAGCACCTCCACCAGCTTTTCCGGCGTATCGCATACCGCCAAAGGGGCCCACATCCGTTGGGACAGGATCAGTTGTGTGTCATTGGAATGGATGCGGATTGTGCCTCCCATCCGATGGATGATCTTCTCATGGATATTGTAAAGGCCATAAGGCTTGGCCCGCCGGGACAGCAGGCCGTATACGATCCCCTCCAGCCCGGTGTCCAGATGGGGGTACCCGGCGAGCCGCTCCACGTCATCCCGGCGCATGGGATAGCACTGATCGGAAAGCCGACGAATTTCCTCCTCTATCCGCGCCCGCTCCCCTCCCGTGCGTTCCGACGCCTGCCGCTGGAGTGATACAATGTGCTGGCTACGGCTGCGATCCGCATTCATGGATCGTTTGAACCCCATACCGCAGTCGGAGATGGAAAGCTTGATCTGCTTCCCGAAATTTGAGGAATACTGCATATTCACAAAGCAGAAGCTCCGACCATGCAGCAAAGCATTTTCAATCAGCTCCTTGCAGAAGGAGAGCAGATCGGAGGAAATTTCCTGTTTGTGGGTCTGGACATACGTGTTGGTGCTTTTTTGCAGAAAGGTGCTGATGAAGGGCACAAAGGTTCTTTTTATCTGTTCCCAGGCCCTCTCCTTTGTCCTTGCCACATCAATATCCGGCTGTTCACCGGCCGGGGTGTCTTTGTAGACGATTTGGAACAGCGCCAGCTTGTTCAGCGTCGGACGCAAAGCCGTATCCTTCAGTCCACCCGAAATGCCCTCGTCCAGTTCAAAAAGGCCGTAGGTTTGCGCCATCTCCACAAACCTGGTTTGCTCCAGGTACGTCCGCAGAGGAACGGACTCCAGGTTGCCCGGAATGAAAATCCGGGCCGGCGCGTCCCGGTGCTGGGCAATCCAATATCCTGCACACAACAGATTAGGCAGAACCAGTGCGTCAATTGATTTCACGCGGGAGAAGTCGAACAGAATGCGTGACTGAGTGTCATCTGAAAAATAGCTGTGCAGCCGCGCGATCACTTCATTGTAAAATACATACGAGGTCAGATTCCCATCTACTGCAATTCGATAATCCAAAACTGATACTCACTCCCTGTCCATGTTTTCTTCCTCAGGCGGTCACAATCATTTGATGCGGAGCATGTTCCATTGCCTCGATCATTCAAATCCGTCTGCTTTCACCTCGTCTCTGCAAGTATAGCAGAAAAAGGGAAATTTGTATAGCCTCATTTCCTTAGCGTCACCACCTGCCCCTTCCCGGTGTTCGGCGCGTGTGGGCGGAGAACGCCACGCGTCACAAAGGTCAGGACACATGGACGTAGCAGCGCTCCTCCGCGGTGGAGCCGTCCGCCATGGACACCTGGCAAAGCACATAAGTGGTTCCGGCCCTTTTGGCCGTAAAGCGGGCGCGGTGGACGCCTTCCGCGTCAGAGGCGCTCAGATCCAGGATATCCGGGTTCTCTACGCTCCATGACACGGTGTAGTCCTGTCCATAGAACTTACTGCTGTCAAACACATAGAGCTGGGTGGAGGCGCTGGAGCCCACCTTCAGCGTGGTAGAGAGCATACTCAGGTTGATCTGATCCGCCAGGGGAATGATCTTGACGGTCAGCTGGGCTGTCTGCCCCTGGTAGGTGACGGTCAGGTAGCCTGTGCCGGTACTCCCTCTGGTATGGACGATCCCGTCTCGCATGGTCAGCAGATTTGGAGAATTGTTTGTCCACACCGCGCCGGATTCAACGGAGTGGCTCCTCCCATCCGCTTCCCGGACATCGCAGATAAGCCGCATACTTTGGTTGGGGCTGAGGGTTACCACCGGTCTGGTGAGGTACAGCTGCTTTTCCCCGGTGGGCTCGGGCGTGGGCTCCGGGCCGGCGTTCACCACGCGATCCAGGCGGCTGAGAACGGTGCAGGCCTCCGCCCTGGTCATATAGCTGCTGCCCGCAAAACGGCCGTCGCCCATGCCGTTGATCACACTGTTGTAAACGGCTACCGCCACCGGCCAGCGGTACTCCTCGGGGATCCGATCCCAGTCGGTGAGCTGGGCCCGGGCGTTGTCCAGGCAGGCCTGCCGGTCGGGGACAGACCGCTGCATCACCCCCGCCATCACCTTGGCCATTTCATAGCGGTTGAGCTTCACGTTGGCGATATTGACCCAGCCGTTGGCCAGATCCATGGGGGCGGAGCCCTCCGGGTGGACACCGTTGCTGTACAGGGTGGTCATGGGGGCCCAGTACCAGGGACGTCCGCCGGCTTGGGCCTTAAAATCTGCCAGTTCATCCGCGTAGAACGCCCGGGCCAGCATGGCGGAAAATTCCCCATAGGTCACATTCCCCCCGGGGTTGAACCTCCCGTTGCCGACGCCCTCCACAATTCCCTTTTGGGCGCACTCCATCACGTAGGAATATGCCCAGTGGTAAGAGGGGACGTCGGAGAATTCAGCGGGCTGGGGGACGGGGGTCGGTTCAGGAGTTGGGGCAGGCGTGGGCGTGGGCGTAGGGGCCGGAGTAGGCGCAGGGGTGGGCGCGGGCGTAGGGGCCGGAGTAGGCGCAGGAGTGGGAACGGGTGTAGGCTCCGGCTGCGCCTGGGCCGTGGGATGCTGCTTCACGCCGGAGGCGTCCAGCGTGTAAAACACGGGGCTGGAGTTGTCGGTGACGTACCACACCGCCTGACCGTTGTAGTAGATAGGCTGGCAGTCGGACAGGAAGCCTGCGGCGGTCTGATATTGCTCGGGTTTTCCGTCCACGCCGTAGTGGAGGTAATACAGAGTGTCGCTGACGGTGGAGCCGCTCTTGCCGTTCCACAGCATGTAGCCGCCGTCCAGGCCGGTGGGGGCCAGCACTGGGGTGGTGGAACCGGGCAGGTTGATTCTCACCTGCCAGCTCTTGCCACTGGCCTTGTCCATGTAGTGGAAGCAGGGATAGCGGGCCCCTCCGCCCCCGGTGCCGTCATAGTTGTAGGCGAAGAGGTAGCAGTCCCGGGTTTCCGCCAGCCCGCCGATGGACGCTCCGGTGGTGTTGTCGCCTGTGCTCCCGGCGAATTGCTGCATTGTCCCGGCGCTGCACCAGGCGCCGTAACCCTGCTGCCGGAATTTTCCAGTGCCGGCGTCGGCGTAGTATTTGCTGAAGGCCACGCCCCGGGGATAGGCGTCTCCGTGATCCAGGGCCACAAGCTTTCCGTCCTCATCCACCAGGAGGAACTGGTTGAAGGAGTGGCTGATATAGCCGTAAGAGGCGTTCATCACCTCATAATAGGCGTCGGTGATGGTCATGCCGCTCTGTTCCACGGCGATAGTCATGTTGGACTGGTGGTTGAGACCATCGCCGCTTTTGTACATCTCATGGCAGGTTCGGATATAGAGGTAGCCGCCGTACTCGTCACAGCGCAGGGAGCCGGCGTCAAAGGGGTGGATGGTGTTGGCCCCCCGCAGGCTGGCCTGACCCAGGCGCTGCCAGTCCTTGGAGTACTTGACAACGCGGATGACCTCTTTGTTGTTGTTTTCCTCCTCGTTGTTCTGGCCGAAGATCAGGAAGTTGTAGTCCTTTCCAGCGAAGAAGCCGCCCCAGATGGACAGCTCCATGGGGATGGTACGGCCCGACTGGAAGGTGAAGGAGCCGCTATAGTCCTCCACTACGATCTTCTGCTCGCTTTGCACAGACTGCCATTGCCCCCCCGTATAGGAGTAGGTCCAATCGCCGCCCAGCAGCTCCACTCGTGTGAGTCCCCCTTCGGTGTTTTCATACAGATAGGATTTCACCGGGGAGGCCCAGGTGGAGTAGTCCTGTCTGTTTTTGTTGCTGGACGACGCCGGCTGGGGATCCGCCGCGAAAACCGCGGATCCAAGCCCCAGGCAGAGTGCCAGGGCAAGCATAAGGGCCAGTGCCTTTTTCATAAGCTGCCGCTCCTTTCTGGCGGAACTCCTGAATCATCCTTTTCGCGCGCGGTTATAGGGGATGTTCCGTATTTAGTCAGGATCCCTTTGGTTTATTGTACTTCTTATTCGGACAATAAGCAAGCCTCATTTGGAGATAGTTGGGCCGGCAGCCCCTGCCGTGCCCAGCTTGACCCGCCGCATTGCCGGACAGCGCGATGGTGATCGCCACCCGCTGGCGCATTCCGCCGGACAGCCGGTGGTGGGGATAGTGCTTCATCCTTAAAGATAGGGTAGCTCAGCACTCGGTCAATCGTAGATGCACTCCACTCCGACTTGCCTGTTACCGTTTTGATCTCATGCTCCTCCGGATATCGTTTGATTTTACCTATCCCGTTACCTTGGATGTAGCGATCAAAAATTTTGCGAACGATTTCGGCTTCCTCCGGTACGATTTGCACAGCGCCATCCGACCCCTTGGTGTAGCCAAGAAACTGCGTGTGGTTCAACACAGTTTTTCCGCTCCTCATTCCATGGTGGATGCCAAGCTTGATGTTTTCGCTGCGGAAGTGGCTTTCGGCGCAGTCTCTCATGCGCTTTTCATAGCCGGGGCGTTGATTGGTGTTTATTCCTGATGCAGGGTCAGAATACATTTCAACCAACACCCAATTGAGATGGTTGTGGGTATAGTTTGTATAATGGTTGATTTGAGCTGCCAGACTGTGCTGCTGTTCCTCATGCTTTGTGCTGACACAGCAATAGGGCGCAACCCGGAGCATCCGTTCTTCTGCAGGCGTCTGTTGTGTTGCTTCCAGGATCATAGTCACCTTTCCGGGCATGACAATGCCTCCATGACAATTGCTGTGTAGCAGTATATCACGGAGGTTTGAAATTTGAAAAGCTACATTTCAGCCCTGTATGGCAAGGCTAAAATGTAGCTTTCAACTTGGTTGCGGGGGCCGGATTTGAACCGACGGCCTTCGGGTTATGAGCTGCGGCCAGCGGTGCTGGCGGCGGCTTTTTGGCGCTTTTGGGGCATTTTTGTCACGGTGTGGGATGCTTTCCGACCCTGTTTTCTCCGTTACCTCTGTGCGCTATTTTCCTATTCTGGGTCTAAAAGTGGGTCATCCGCTCCGCAGCATCACGTTGGCGGTGAACACCCCGTTCCCATACAGGAACCGGCAGTATCCCCCGTTCTTCTCCGCGATGCGGGCCACGGACTCCAGCCCAATGCCCCCGCCATCAGATTTGGTGGACTGGAGCGTTCCGTCCTGCTCCACCAGCGCCCCGGCGTAGGTGTTTTCCACGGTGAGCAGCACCAGCCTGTCCCTATGGAGCGAGCCCTTGAGATGGATGTACCCCCCGCTTTCCATCCGGCCGCTGGCCTCCAGAGCGTTTTCCAGCAGGTTTTGCAGCACCACGCACACGTCCATCTCCTTGACAGGCAGCTCCGCCGGGAGGGTCAGCTCGCACAGGAACGGGATGCCGGCCTGACGGCTCAAAGCGGCGTACCGCCCCGCCACCCCGTCCACCGCCTGGTTCTCGCACAGCTGGATCCCGTCGGCGGGGATGCTGTCCGACACGTCCGCCAGGTAGTCCCGCAGCTCGTCCCAGGCCTCCCGCTGGGCCAGGGCGGACAGGGCGCCGAAGTGGTGGCGCATATCGTGGCGGGCCCGCCGGGTCTCGGCGATGCTCTCCCGCAGGGCGGAATACTGGGCGGTCTGCATCTGGAGGAACTGGTTCTGCCGCTGTAATTCGGTGTTGGCGTCCAGCTCCCGGGCCACCACGTAGAACAGCAGGTAAAACAGCAGCAGCAGCCCCGTCATCACCAGCGACAGCAGGGCGTACATGGCCAGCAGCCGCCCGCTGTACAGCAGGGCGTCCAGCTGGGCGCGCAGCGCCAGGCACACCAGCACGAACACGGCGGGCAGGATCCAGAACACGTACCAGGTGCGGGCCACGGTGTCGTTTTTCAGCAGCCGCCGGGCGGCGTGGGTGGCGGGATACCAGCACAGCGCCACCAGCACCCAGCCCATGGCGCAGTCGATCAGGCCGCCTGCGGGGGTCAGCCAGGGGGAGTCGGCGTTGCCGGGGAACAGCAGCGCGTCGGCAATGTTGGCCAGGCCGCCCACGCTGGACTTGGCCCCGCACACCCCCAGGAAAATGCCGACGGACTTCCACGCGGGCAGCGCCACCAGGCGGCAGAACGCCACCGCCGCCGGGACAAGAATCGGGAGGATCAAATAGCTGGTGGGCCAGCCCATCCGCCAGCACAGCCCGCCCCCTAAGACACAGACTGCGGTCAATACCGGGATCACGAGGAGGGCCAGCGCGCGTTTGCTCACCCGCAGGTGCTCCGCCGTGACCAGAAAGCAGAGGAAGGCCGCCGGGAACAGGATGCTCAGCTCCAATATGGGTTGTAAGATCATGACACAGGCCCCCTTCTCCGGCGGAACAGGCGGTCGCCAAAGGCCGCCCGGGCGTCCGACGCCAGATCCCGGCTGACGGGCACCCGCCCCCCGCCGTCCAGCAGGAAGGCCCCGCCGTCAAAGTCGGCGGCGTGATCCAGGTTCACCAGCACCCCCCGGCCGCACACGAAAAACCGGGGCTCGGCGGACAGCAGCTCCGCGAACGCCCCAAAGGTGATGCGGGTGGACACCTCCCCGCCCCCGGCGGTGTGGACAAATACCTGGTGCTGGAAATGCTCCGCCCACAGGATATCCCCCAGGCGCACCCGCACATCCTGCCGCCCGGAGCGCAGCTCCACAAATTTTTCCGGCACGGGCAGTAGGCGGGTGAGCTGGTCAAAGGCCCCCTCCAGCGCCGCCGTGTCGTAGGGCTTAAGCAGGTACTGCACCGCCCGTACCCGGTAGCCGTCCAGGGCGTGGTCGGGGGAGGAGGTGGAGAACACCAGCAGGCAGTCCGGGTCGAAGTCCCGCAGGGCCTCCGCCGTGGAAACGCCGTCCCGCCCCTCCATGTACACGTCCAGGAAGGCCAGCGCGAACCGCTCCCGCCGGGCGGCGGCCAGGAAGCCCTCCCCGTCCGGGAAGGGGAACACCGTCCCCTCCAGACCCCGGCGGGCCAGCAGGGCCTCCACTTGTTCCGTCAGCCAGGCCCGGTCGGCGGCGTTGTCGTCCACAATGGCCACGCGCATGGCGCTCCCCCCCCTCTCTGTGAACCCTATCATACCACACGCCGCCCCCGCCGTCATTACAATTCGGGACGGAAAAACGCAATTCAGGACACTTTGCTTGAAACGGGGCTTGACAGGTGGTATACTGCACTCAACACTGATTTGTGAAAGTCGGTGCTTTTTTATGCTCGCAACTGGAGATTGGAACGGGGCGCCCCCGTTCCGTCCTGCCCATGGGCAGGACGAGGCTGTTTGCCAACCTTGCAAGGAGGAGAACGGTATGAAAAAACGGGTGTTCAGTATTTTGATGGCCCTGTCCCTGTGCCTGAGCCTGTGCCCGGTTACGGCTTTGGCGGAGGGGATGACCACGGCTTTGGATGTCGGGGTGGGCGAGGAAAAGGAGAACAATCCATTTAACTACCATATTAATAATGTGTATGGAACGCTTAATCAGAACCAAGGCAGAATCGGCTCTGTTGCGGCAAGCGGAATAGTGAAGATGAACGACAATCATTCAAGTAACGATTCGAATGATAACGGACGTATTGTTAACAACTCCGGTACGGTAAACAGCAACAGGGGTGAAATCAATACAAATACGGAAACCGGTACGATTGGAAGCAATCTTGAATTAGGCGCGGTCGTCGGCAACTACGGAACAATATTGGCAAACGCCGGTTATGTCGGCAGCAACTATGGTACGGTTGGGAGCAATTATAGTACCGGCACGATTGGCAATCAGCCTGGAGGGGTAGTCAACAACAACGCCGGCAAAGTCTCAAACTGGGGAACGGTAATGAACAACAACACCGGCGGCGTCGTCTTTAATATAAATGGCGGAACAGTGACAAACAACAACGGCGGGATCGTATGGTGGGAGTTTAAGGTCACCGGAGAGCACGCGGAACTTTCCCCAACAAACGAGACAGGCTACTATATCCAGGAGGGCTGCACCGTGACCCCGGCGGAGGGCTACTATTTCGCCGCACCGCCCACCGCGGAAAATGCTACTGTGGTCTTTGAGAACGGGGCGTATACGATCAAGAGCATCACCGCCGCTCCGGTCACGCTGACGGTAACCACGGCCTCGATCGCCGACGCCGTGGCGCTGGTCCGGGTGAACGGCGTTGATACCTACTACACCGATATCCAGGAGGCCTGGACGGCGGCGACAGCGGTGGCGGGAACAGAGGGAGCCGCCGCCGTTACCCTGACCCTGCTGAAGGATGTAACAGCGAACCAAGTTATGGTAGTGGAAAAGGGGAATATCACTTTTTCCGGTGGTCAGTATACCCTTACCGGTCCGAAAACAGGTCAATACGTTTTCTGCGCGAAAAACAGCGGTACCCTGACGATCAACAGCGGTACGGTGAAGGGAGTTCAAAAGGGCGCAGATGTCATATGGGCTACGGAAGGCGGTACCGTTGTGATAGCCGGCGGCACGATCAATGCAACCAACTGCAGCGGTATCTATATCGACGGCTATGATGACAGCGACAGAGGTACCGCCAAGATTACCGGCGGCACAATTAAAGCAAGCGCCTACGGCATAAACAAGTCGAAAACAGGCACTCTTGAGCTTTCCGGCGGCACGATCTCAAGCGGCGATAAAGCCATATCTTGCCCTAATTCCACGCTTCGCAGTATATTGAAAAATGATGGCGCTGTCCGGTATGCTTACTACCGCAATAATACTACGCCAATCACTGACGGGCTGTACGATAGTGTGCTGTCCGCCGGGAGCTACACGATAAAGCAGTGCGGCCACGAGAGGGCCACGACGGCCCCCATCGCTGGCACGGAGACCCACAGCGTAAGCTGCCCCGCTTGCGGGTATACCGCAGACGCGGAGGCTTGCGCCTACGAGACCTGGGTCGACCAGGGCGACGGAACCCACAAGGGCGTCTGCGTCTGCGGGCGGGAGAAGACGGAAGCGCATACCCTCGCGACGAATTGGTCGCCGGTCTGGGGTGAGCGGGAGGTCACCATTACCTACCCCTGTGAGAAGGATTGCGGCTATACCGAAATATGCGGCAAGGTCACCGTATCGGCGGATCATCTGGAGATTCCCTACGGCCAGACGCAGACGCTGTCCCTCACCTCCACCCTCCCGGGTTCGACCTTCACATGGACGGTCAGCTCCGGCCAGGGCGGCGGGGCAACGGATACCACGCTGAGTACAGGGAGCAGCTGTACCCTTCCTGGGGATTGGAATGTGGGAGACTATCGTGTTTCCTGGGCGGTGGCGTGGACTGACGACGGGGGGCAGCAGCAGACTGTGAACGGGGGCGTGCAAATCACCGTTACCCCCGCCACCCTCAGCGGCAAGCCCACCTTCGGCAGCGGCGAGGGCAAGACGCTGGGCGAGGTGGAGTTCACCCTCCCGGAGGGCTGGCCGGCGGGCGGAACCTTTGCCTGGGAGGCCGGGGCGGACACCCAAGTCGTCCGGGGGACGAGCTACGCCTACACCTACACCTCGCCGGACGGCAATTACGCCGCCAGCGGCAGTGTGATCCTGTGGGCGGCTCCCTCCACCGGCGGCGGTGGCGGCGGCTACGTCCCGCCCACCCCACCCGTGAGCACCGGCACCACCACCGAGGGCGGCACGCCCACCACCGAGACCACCGCCGTGCCCACCGCCAGCGTCAGCGGCGGCAAGGCCACGGCCACCGTGGACACGTCCACGGGCGGCGAGATTGTGAAGCAGGCCGTGGCCAACGACAGCGAGACGGTGGTGATCGCCCCCAAGATCACCGGGGACGTGAGCAGGACGGAGGTGTCCATCCCGGCCTCCACCGTGGGGCAGCTCGGCAGCCAGACCGAGGCCAGCCTGACGGTGTCCACCCCTGTGGCGGACGTGACCATCCCCAACGGGGGGCTGGGCAGCCTGGGGAGCGCGGGCGGCACGGTGACCGTGGCCGCGGAAAAGACGGGCAACACCGTGGAGCTGACCGTGACGGCGGGGGGCAAGGCTGTGGAAAGCGTCCCCGGCGGCGTGACCCTTACCGTCCCGGCGGAGAACACCACTCCCGGCACCGTGGCGGTGCTGGTTCACGGGGACGGCACCCGGGAGGTGGTGCGGAAATCCGTGGCGGGGGACGGCCGCGTCACCATCCCGCTGGACGGCTCCGCCAAGCTGGAGATCGTGGACAACAGCAAGCGGTTTGACGACGTGCCCGCCACGGGCTGGGTGGCGGAGGCGGCGGCCTTTGTGAGCAGCCATGAGCTGTTCCAGGGCACCGCCCCGGGCCGGTTCAGCCCCGACGCCCCCATGAGCCGGGGGATGCTGGCGGTGGTGCTCCACAACCTGGAGAACAACCCGGCCCAGGCCCTGACCGGCGCGTTCGCGGATGTGAGCGGCGGCCAATGGTATGCCGAGGGGGTGGCCTGGGCGGAGGCTCAGGGCATCATCGGGGGCTACGGCAACGGGCGGTTCGGCCCCGATGACAGCGTCACCCGGGAGCAGCTGGCGGTCATGCTGTGGCGGTACGCGGGAAGTCCCGTGGCCACGGAAAAGGAACTGAACTTTGCCGACGCGGACAGGGCCAGCGATTGGGCTGTGGAGGCCCTGCGCTGGGCCGTGGAGAACGGTATCCTGGACGGAAAGGGCGGCGGCGCTTTGGATCCCACCGGGCAGGCCACCCGGGCGGAAACGGCGCGGATGCTGATGAATTTCATGGAGAAGCGGTAAATGACGGCAGCAGGACGGCGTGGGGAAAATTCCCGCCGTCCTGCTGTCAATTTGTGTTGAAAAATCCTGATGATTTTTCAGCATCCGCCGACTGGTAAAAGGGCCTCCCTCCGGGATTTGGGGAGGAAATAAATTAATAAAGGATAGTCCCGGCAGCACACCACAAAAAATATGTGTTGAGCTGATGCCTCTTGCCCATAAAACTGGACAGGCACAGCGGCCCGTGCTCACCAGGGACTGCCTATTTCAAATCTTCGAGAAATTGCAGTAACAGCTCCTCCGCTTCAGCTTCGCTTAAACTTTCTTGGCTGTCACAAAAACCGGCTACCAGAAGCCAACGATTGTTTTCCCGGAGATAGAGCTGCCCGACACCCCATCCGAGCCCAACTCCATGTATACGATAACACTTGGGGCACATACACGCACCCGCCCCGCTGGGTTTCACAGCGCCGTCGATCATATACTTCTGGTTTTTGAAACTTATTTTGCAAATATCACAGATTTTCGGGGCCCCTATAAAGTATTCCTTTTCCTTTTGTCCGCGCTGGATATCGGCAATACGATCCAATTCAAGTTCACAGTCAGATTGAGATTTGAAGTCTGCGAATGAGAGCTCTCTCGTACCCCCAAACAACTGAGCCATCTGATCCGGTTGTGTCAGATTCAGCCCCAGTCCAATAACCGTACAGGCAACAAGATCAAACGTGTCAGCTTCTTCCACATTTCGCACCAAACACAGCAGCGTCGCATATTTATTCCCCGTTAAATGAGTATCGTGGGATGACGAGGAAGTGCAATACCATGCATCAAATTCTCCCTCAAATTTCATGTGATTTACGATCCCCCATACCCTGCGCGTCTGCCCAATTCCTTTTGTTTGTTTATTCAGGCGCTTAAAGTGAAACTGTCCATCCACCAGAAGCAGTTCACCGGGCTTGACCTTGTCCTGAATATATGGGGCGTCTCTGATATACCGAACCGGCACACAGCCGATGATGATATTGAGCTGTTCTTCGATGTACCTTTTCAAATATTGCCCGTCAAAAAAGTGCAGCCAATAGGCATCGTTCTCTTTCAGTTTATCCGAACAGATCGCCCCGTTCTCCGTAAGCAGTCCCTTTGCGATTAAATCGCGCCGGTATCCACTTTCAAAGCGAATTTGATGCTCATCCATAAACCCCAAAACATAGCTTAGATTCAGATAGTCCCACCGTCCGGAATATCTCCTGACGGTATCCAGTGCCTTCTCTGCTTCGATATTCCGCTTTTGAACGGTTGCGTACCATTGTTCTCTGGCTTTTCTTATGGCCTGAGCGGTCAAATTTCGAGAATTTTCGTGATGGGAATGGGCCTCTCCGTGGTGATTCAAGCACAGTACGGCAAGATTATCCGGGTCATGCGAATGAGAACGTTCCCATCTATCAAGATGGTGAATCACAATGGGCAAACCGCTCTGCCGGCAAATACAGCACGTGAAAGCCGATTTGACTAACACGTCTTCCACAGTTTTTGAGGGAATGGGCGTACGGGTTGGATGCAACAACAATTTTGCTGCTTCCGGGGATATTCCCAGAGAAATCAAAGACTCCACCGTCTGCTTTTTCAATTGCTGTACAGTGTATGTTTTCGACAGTTTTTCTGCAGAGTCACGGTCAATTCCATATGCCATAAAGTCGGATTCAGCTTTTTTCATTTCGACTTTCTCCTTCTATTTTTGAGAGAAACTATAAGACTTTTGTAGTTATGTTATGATTTGCTCTATTGTTGTACTGCTCCCAAAAGCTTCTTTCTGTGTGGGGTATTCGGATTTAAAGTTATATTTTGAAATAGTTTAGCATATTTTTACAGAGTTCTCAACACCTGATTTTAGATATTATTAAACATATCAAGTTTTCAAGGAATGCCGTCTATGTCAAAGAACTACGAGGGCAGGGCTTAAACCCAAGTAATTGCTTGGCCTGGTTCAATTCTTTTCTGATGCCGCCTACGTGGTGTTATATTGTACAAGCAAGTACGTCGTCTGGTAACACAGGCGCCCCTTGTTAGGGAGAAATTCCCCCTAATATCCCCTTTATACTGGACATCATCTGGTTTGCCCCCGATGGTTGTTTACAGTCCAAAATTTGTGAACGGCTATCGGCCACAAAGCAGACAGTCAGCACCATGATCAAGAAGCTTTGGAAACTGGGATATTTGTCCTTGACCAAATAGGAAACTGACAGACGCAACAAAATCCTTCATTTTACTGAGGCTGGCACGGAACATATCAGGAAAGTCATCTCCCCCGCCGCCAATGCGGAGATAGACGCTATGGGCGAATTGAGCAGAGAGGATATTGCCGAACTGGTACAGTTGACTACCTTGTTTTCAGAACGGATAAACATAAAATTTCAAGTAATTTAAAGATTTTGAAAATTTGAAAATATTTTAAAAAGGGCTTGACATTCCCCGGAAGCTGTGCTATACATGTACCCACAATCCAATACCGCTTCCCTCACCACCGGGTGGGGGGTTGAAGGCATCTGAACTCAGCCGTAGGTAATACGATCTCCGGATCGTCACAAGGCTGTGGGTCAGGTGCTTTGTTTTTTAGCGGTGCGGAAAAAACAAGGAGGAAGCCATATGAAAATCAAACCCTTTGCCGTGGAGGAATGGATGAACGCCTGGGAGGAGGGTGCCCGATTCAACATCGCAGAGACCTGCGTGGACTCTGTTTCGCTGGACGAGCTTTTTGCCCTCACCGGGGAGAATCGGGACGCTTTCTTCCAAGAGTTCAGCGCCCGCCGCATCACCTATGGCGCCATTGAGGGCGCCCCCGCCTTCAAGCAGGGCGTGTGCAAGCTCTACAAAACCCTCTCCCCGGAGAACGTGGTGCCCACCCACGGCGCGGCGGGGGCCAACCACCACGTGTTCTACTCCCTGATTGAACCCGGCGACCGGGTGGTGAGCATCATGCCCACCTACCAGCAGCTCTACTCCATCCCGGAGTCCTTCGGGGCGGACGTCCAGCTGCTCCACTTGCGTCAGGAGAACGACTATCTGCCCGACTTGAATGAACTGCGCCGCCTGGTGACGGCGGGGACGAAGATGATCTGCATCAACAACCCCAACAACCCCACCGGGGCGCTGATGTCCACCGGGCTGCTCCAGCAGATCGTGGAGATCGCCAGGAGCGTGGGGGCCTATGTCCTGTGCGACGAGGTGTACCGCCATTTGACCCAGACAGACGAGTGGTGCGAGTCCATCGTGGATCTCTACGAAAAGGGCATCTCCGTGAGCAGTATGTCCAAGGTGTTCTCCCTGGCTGGCCTGCGGCTGGGCTGGATCGCCACGCGCGACATGGACGTAGTGAAGTCCTGCCTGTCCCACCGGGATTACGACCTGGTGAGCTGCGGGATGTTTGACGAGGCGGTGGCAGCTGTGGCCCTGAAGCACAGTGACAAGCTGCTAGCGCGCAACCGGGCCATCGTCCGGGAGAATCTGGCCATCCTGGACGGGTGGGTGAAGTCGGAGCCCCGGCTGACCCATACCAAGCCCATGGCGGGCACCACGGCGCTGGTCTACTACGACTACGATGTGCCGTCCCACGAGTTCTGCGAGCGAATGTATCGGGAGACCGGGGCCTTTGTCACCCCCGGCGACTGTTTCGAACAGCCCCACAGTGTCCGCATCGGCTATGCCAGCGACACCCAGGTTTTGAAAGATGGTCTCAACGCCTTCAGCGCCTTCCTGCGGACGCTGGAGCAGAAATAAGGAGGTAACCAATCATGTCTGTCATAAAGGTTTTGTCCGCGGAGCAGATCGAATCCATCTTTACTATCCCCATGGCCATTCAGGCAGTGGAGCGGGCCTATCTGGAAAAGCACAGCGGCCAAAGCGGCACGTGGCCCATGGTGTTCCACGAATTCAACCCCGGCCACGCAGATCTGGACATCAAGTCCGGCCACCTGGGCGGGGCCAATACCTACGGCCTGAAGGTGGTGTCCTGGTTTGGAGACAACCCCGGGAAGGGCCTGCCCGCCCTGTTTGGCACGTCGCTGCTGTTTGACCTGCCCACCGGCGCGCCCAAGGCCCTGCTGAACGCCGGGCCCATCACCCATTACCGCACCGGGGCTGCGGCGGCCATCGGGGCCAAATATCTGGCCCGGCCCGATGCCAAAACCCTGCTTATCGCGGGCTGCGGCGGGCTGGCCCCCTATCTGGCCGCTGCGGCGTTGTCTGCCCTGCCGGGGCTGGAGCGGGTGCTGCTGACTGACCCCAAGTTCCCTGAAAACGGGGAAAAGCTATGCCCCTCCATCGTGAAAAAGGTGGACGAACTGCTGAAAGCGGGCGGCGTCAACCATAGGGCGGAGCTTCTGCCCGCGGAACTGAAGGCAGGTGTAAAACAGGCGGACATCATCTTCACCGCCACCCCGGCCTATGAACCTTACCTCAAGGCGGAATGGGTACGCCCGGGCACCCACCTGAGCTGCATCGGTGCCGACATGAGCGGCAAGGAGGAGGTTGAGCCGGAACTGTTCCGCACCGCCCGGGTGTTCGGCGACGACGAAGGCCAGTGCCTGTCGGTGGGCGAGTGCGAGATCCCCCACAAAAAGGGCTTCCTCTCCGGCCTGCTGGGAGAGATCGGCGGGGTGATGACGGGTTCGGTTCCGGGCCGGACGGCCCCTGAGGATATCACCGTCTTCGATTCCACAGGGATTGCCCTCCAGGATCTAGCCTCGGCCGCCAGCATTTTGGAGGCGGCGGATCGGGCAAACTTGGGTACGGATGTGGGACTGTAGGGCGCTGGGCCCCGGGGGGATGACGTTTCCAATTCGCTGTATTACAGCAAAAGGGAGATACGGATTGTTTTTTTCCTGCTCGGTACCGTCCACCGTCTGACGAGGGGAACTCCCCTCGTCAGACGGTGGGGTAGTAGAACAACACGAAGAAGAACGAAGGAAAGACACTCGAGAAAAAATTGGAATGCCCTAAAAGGTTTGAGCCGTAAAAGTGTTTAAAGGGAAAAATTTACTACACCGTAATCATAGAGTATTCTTTATGTCCAAAGTAAATATTCTCAAAAGATTCAAAAAACTGGAACCAGACGGCAGATTTTTGCCGGACTATTCTCTGCCAATGACCACCTGCCTGCATCGGGCACTACAGTCCAAAACCGCAAAGGCCCGTGTCAGCACTTGTGAGGGCTTGTGTGCCCCTCCTGTAGGTTGGGTGGGCATCCGTACACCTCCAAGGGAGCGAAACGCGGTGTTGAGCCCTTTATGGGCAGTTGTGGCGGGGCAGTCTATTCAAAGATAATTCGAACGACAGAGCGGGCAAGGGTACGGGGAGGCTGGGGCAATTCGCCCAGCCTCCCCGCAGATTTTTACCTGGCCGCTGCCCAAGATCCTGGGGCGTTTGCGTTCGGCAAAATGCACAGGGCAGGGCAGAGGGTTAGAAGAAAAAGCAGGATAAAAGCCGGGCGTCACAAGTGACACCCGGCAGGTTACAGCGGCCCGCAGTGCGGGCCGCTTTCAGGGCTTTTACGGGCCAGGGAAGGAATTCCGAGAACTATTTGGAGACTTTGGCAGGTGTCCACCTTTGGGGTCATTTTAGAGGGGAAAATCACGCTTTGGCGTCAGCTTTCCCCAGGGCCCTACTGTCCCAACGATTTGAGGCGGGGTCTACTGTGGCTCCAGGGCGCTTTTGGGCATAGAAATCGGCATCATGATGAAGTTCGCTCTCACACTCAAAATCTGCACTGCTGAAAGCAAAGAAGCGATTCCCAAGCCAGGATGCGAATTGCACCAGTGTCTACAAAGAGAAGGGGGCTGCCAGCCCGAAAAAATATGTGTCTGAACTGATAATTCTCGCCATTCTCAATGGATATTCCCGCCGAGGTGTGGTATGGTGTGTCGCTGCGAAGGAGGGACACGCCATGTACAACTACATAAGGGCACTGGAAGACAGGTTCGCGCCCAAGCCGAACCATAAGCGATGCCAGGAGTTTGAAATCAAACGCCAGGAGATTGCCACTCTGCTGGATAAGCAGGCCCGAAAAAAGCTGCTCCGGCTGGTGGACACCCACACGATGACACAGGAGGAAATGGCGCTGGCCAGTTTCACCGCTGGCTTCCGCCTGGCCTGGGGGATTGCCATGGAGCTGGGGACGAACGGCAGTTATTCCTATGAGCGGGAACAGGAAGAAATCAACCGCCGCAAAAATTGCGAGGAGGGAGGTGAAGCTTGTGGCTAAACGTCGGGCCAATGGAGAAGGGAACATCCGTAAGCGAAACGATGGTCGTTGGGAGGGCCGGTACACGGCGGGCCGCGACCCAGACACCGGGAAAGTGATTTACAAAAATGTGCTGGCGAAAACGCAAAGGAGTGCAAGGAAAAGCTGAAGCGGGCCATTGAGGAAAACGCCAAGGTGGACACCATCCGGGCGGAGCAGTACACCGTAGGCCAGTGGATGGATGTGTGGTTTGAGAACTGTGCGAAAATCAAGGTACGGCCTTCCTCCCACAAGACTTATCGGGGCTATATCGACAACCACATCAAGCCCAGCATCGGCAAAATCCCGCTGAACAAACTATCCTCTCTGGATTTACAGAAACTCTACAAAAGGCTACTGAGTGGCGGCAGGGTGGAGCGAATCAAGGCAAAAAAACAGTCCAAGGGACTGAGCGCCAAAACGGTACGCAACATCAACCAGGTGATTTCCTCTGCCATGGATTTCGCCATCGACCAGAAGCTGATTATCATCAATCCTACAGATGGATGTGCCCTTCCTAAACTGGAACGCCGGGAGATGAAAACTCTGCCCACCGAGCAATTGGCGTCCTTCCTGCATGAGGCCAAGGAGAGTGGCGTGTTCGAGATGTACTACATTGAGCTGGCCACAGGCTTGCGCCGGGGTGAGCTGCTGGGCCTCAAGTGGAAGGACATCGACCTGGAGCGGGGCACGATCCAGGTGCGCCGCCAGATCGCCCGAATCGACAGCGAGGTGGTGGGAGGCTCCGCTGAAAACGAAAAACTCTTATCGGAGCGTGTCCATCGGGCAGGATGCCGTAGAAATCCTCAAGGAGCAGCAGAGGGAAGCTACCAGTGAATACGTGTTCCCCTCACCCACAGGCGGTCCCATCTCCCCAGACAGTGTACTCCATATGCTCCACCGGGTGCTGAAGCGGGCCGGACTGCCTCAGATTCGATTCCACGATATGAGACGTACGTTCGTCACCGTAGCCCCGCAAAATGGTGTGGACATCAAGACAGTGAGCGGGATGCTGGGCCACTACAGCGCCGGATTCGCCCTGGACACCTACGCCCACGTGACTACCCAGGCCCAGCGGCAGGCAGCGGATACCATGGCGAATATCCTCTCCGGTGCTGCTGGGAACTAAAGAATCGTTTCCCCGTATGGGTCAGCGCATGGGTCAAAGCGCTGACCCATGCGCTGACCCAGATTATTTTCCAACAAAAGCAGAGAAAAAGCCCTGAAATCTTGCGATTTCAGGGCTTTTTTGGTTGCGGGGGCCGGATTTGAACCGACGACCTTCGGGTTATGAGTTTTTGTAAAAAGAACTTATTACCGGGAGGTCGATTTTTGTGCAGGCCTAACAGTATCAACGTGTTGCGGCTCTCGTTGCAAAGCGGCCCAAAAACAGGTTATTTGTTATCCTTTTCCTCCTGCTTTTATACTTTTTTATCCGCTTTGCAAATTTACTGCAAACGAAGATTTGAACCTAATGTTGCCGAAATCTGGCACTGCAATTTAGAAGGGAAATCTGATGCGCGATATTATGGCTCTATCTCAAAATAATGTCTTGTGTTACTTTTGGATTTTCTTGCAAAAAATCCTCAAATAATATAGAAATTTTAATTGAATTATGGTATACTAAAATAAACGATAATCGATAATCTGCAATTATCAGTTGTTTCGGTATAGTATAAGAAACGAGGGAAGATATATGTATGATGTTTTTATCTCACATTCAAGTATAGATAAAGTGCAGTTTGTTGAGCCTCTAGTTAATGAACTTATCAACCTTGGTTTGAGTGTTTGGTTTGATAAATATAACATCCATAAAGGCGACAAAATTAGAAGTTCAATCATTAGTGGGATCAAGGAGTCTGTTTTATTTGTTGCAGTTATTAGTTCCAATTACTATTCCAGTAATTGGGCTAATTTGGAATTAGGAATGCTACAGGCCAACTACCCAGACAATTTTTTACCTATTATTTTTCCTGATATGCAAGGGTATACTGGACAAAAGTATCCTTTCTTGTTAGAGCATAACTATATTACAGCTGATAGTACTCTTCCAGAAATAGCAGGAGAACTAAATATTGCAGTTCTCGAAAAGAAGCAAGAACGTGGATTTTGTCATATAGAAAAAACGGATTTAAAAAATCAAATGAGGGAAATGCATTCCTATAACAGCTTTAAACTTGATCAGGTATCAATTCATCTTAACCACATTGTGAAAAAACTTGACTCTGATTTGCTGTCAGCACTAAATGAAGTTAAATTACTTATAGACCTTATTCTTAGCGATGTGGCAACAATAGAAAACATCTTTGTTCTTGAGGACGCATCTGTGCTTGATACTTTCATGAATATGGATTTTTTAGGGCAGAACCTCAAGGAGCATCTGAGGTATTTGCGTCGCGTTTATAGCGAACAAACCCGTCTATTTCAGAATAACAGGACTGCGTCACAAGATGATCTGTATTTAATCCAATTCTCTTTATATTCAATTATTGAATGGTATATGGCTACTTATTTCAAAAAGCCACTTTTGAAGCAAAAAAAGTTAGTTGCAGTTGCTCCGGAGGAATTTTCTCGTAACGACATTTATGAATCGTATGAAATTGAAAAACTAGTACTTCCTCCTGATGTAATTGCAAGTCCTACAACTGACTTAGAATGGTTTGAATACAATCCTTTGACAATGATTGGGGCACGTGATACCTCTACAGGGAAACTGGTTGGTTTTTTTAACACACTCCCTATCCGAGATAATGTATTTGATCAAATCAAATCTGGGAATTTTGACGATACTCGGTTCACTATTGATGATATAAGGCAGTATGATATACCTGGATTTTACAAACTTTACTTATGCTCGTTTTGTATTCACCCAGCCTATAACACTACGGCAGCGTTTAGAATTATCTATACTGGATTCATCGATTTTTTACTTAACTTAGCATCTGAACGCGAAATTTATATTTCAGATATAATCGCCGATGGCGTAACTCCAAAAGGTTCTAGCTTATGTGAAAGCATTGGTATGAATAAAGTCACCTCGAGTTCTCATAAATCTAGTATTTATGTTGCGTCGCTTATTCCACCTACCTACACTACGCTAAAGCTTAATAACAGAGTTGGGCATAAACTGATGGAATACTATCAAAGAATATATAATGAGTATAAAGAAATTTTCTAATTATGGTGTATATTCTGTATAGTGATATATTGGATCATCCATTGCAATCTGCAAATTATACATTTTACAACAATTCCAAATCTCATCGCAGTGATTTTTAATTAATTCAAACAGGACTTGATTGAGTTTACAGTATTCCTGAACGTGACTCGCGCTAAATTCCCTATGCATTCTACCACAACGTCCCTTGCAAATGTGTAGATACACGCAGTCATGACAGATTGTATCCTCTAAACCAAAATGCTCAAATTGAATTTCTCTATCGAGTTGACCAATCAGATTTTTTGAAGTAGTCATATCCTCGGCGCATGTATAGCAACGGCCATCTGTTTGTATATAAACCATACTTTTATTATATCCACAACAAAAGCCTGTTGGGTTTTGCTTTTGAATAGAAAAATTAGTGGCCGCAATAAATGGGATTAATTTCATAAGTACTCCTTGTTTTAGATATCTCAACCACATTTCAAAGATCAAGTTCAATTCAAATCTATAGGTTGAATAGAATTTGCTAAAATTAGAAAACGCATATTTATTCTCTATTTGCCAATATAGTGCGTCAAAAAACGGGTTGAACAGTGCGATTTCTGAATATAGACTGGTTTCTTCTGTAATCGTTAATCTCGCAACAATTGGAATGGCCCGCCGTTGCTTTATCGTATGTATGGAATCCACAATTGCTTGAAAATAGCTGTTGCCAAGATTAATGTGGGGTACTTTTTCATAGTTAATTGATAGCATTATAGAATCAAGTTTCTCTAGAATAGTATCTGGTATCTCTTGGAGTAGCAGGCCGTTTGTATGTAGCATATAGTGAAATTCAAAACCACAATTCCCAAGTGAACTCTGAGAAGCAATTAAGTTTTCGATAAAGGAGTAATTAAGTGTAGGTTCACCTCCAAAAAGTACGATATCTGCAACCTTGTCAGACAAATTTTTTTGCGTCTTGCAAATGAAATTGTTGAGTTCTTCGAAAGAATATTGGGGAATGGCGGGAATTCCAAGTTCTTCTATCTTCAGCATAACAGAGCAATAGTTGCAATTCAAGTTGCATTTATTTGAAACAAATATATAGTATTCCATATTGAATTTCCTCCATTACAAGCATAATCATAATTTGTGGCGCAATGTATCTGGCTAATTACTAATTGCGGATTTCACCCAACCATAGGAACCGAGGATTGATCTATACCGAAACAACTGATAATTGCAGATTATCTTTCAAAAATAGCGGCAGGCCGTCGGATATCCGACGGCCTGCGCGATTTTCAGAAAGAGAATGTCATTTTTCCCCGGGGATGCTTTTCTGCCAGCAGTAGAGTTTGCTGTGCTGTGGTAACATGAGTATAAATTTGTGTTGTAGAAATGGAGCTGTGCCCTAACAAAGACTGGATATATCGAATATCTACACCGGCCTCCAGCAATGAGGTGGCAAAAGTGTGCCGAAACATATGAGGTGTTACATGGTACTCGACGCCAATTTTATTCAGATATTTTTGAATAATCCGCCGAACTGACTGCGGCGAGAGCGGTTTCCCGCGTTGGTTAAAAAGAATAGAACCTTGTGTTTGAATTTCTGTTTGAAATTCGTGACAGTAAATTCGCACGAGCTTGAGCAGCTCTGGGGTTACAATCTGAAGGACTCGCTCCTTGCTTCCTTTCCCATTGATCAACAGACGAAGCTCGTTGTCCTCCAATATAAATGTATCCTTTGACAATGCACACAGTTCAGAAACCCGTAAGCCGGTACTGAATAACAATTCCAGCACCATAATATCCCGGAGAATGTCTTGGTGATTTGGCGAATAGGCGCCATATGCACATTGTAAAAGGTCGTGGACGATCTGGTTTGGGATGATCCGGGGGAGTTGCTTGGGAGACTGAATCCGGATATGGAGTTTGTCAAATGGGCTTTCTTCCAAGGCACCATCCAATTTGAGCTCGTGGTAGAAAGCCCGAATGCTCGCTATCTTTCGTTTTACTGATCGAGGAGCAAAGTTCTTGTTCAGATATTTAACGTAACTGCTTAGCAAATTGCGGTCAGGCCATATCCCATTCACAAATATAGCAAATTGCTGTAAGTCGATTCTGTAGGCCTTGATGGTATCTGAAGACAACTTCCGCTCATACTCTCCGGCTTCAAGATAGTCGGCAATAGATTTCGACAATGTTTTCATAAGTAACACTCCAGTTCTATTTAAGATGCCACTTATTATGAAGATTTTGCTATGAACTGTCCATTGTCCAAAATAAAACGGTGAAATATTTGGCTGATTATCCTTTGTTCACTGAAGATCATGTTGCATCTATCCTCAAAACTGTTTATAATTAACTTGTCATTGTGATACGAAAGGCGTGAGGGATCATGGAGCGAGACGATATATTTAGAGCAATCCAGTCTGCTGTTAAAGATACGCCGCTTTTTATTATTGGAAGCGGAAGTTCTGCTCCTTATGGTTTGCCGGGAATGGGATTGCTGGGCGATCATCTGCTCACCCAGTTAGACTCAAAATATACGGGCACAGCCTGCTGGGACACTTTTCGGGAAAAACTCAAAAATGGGGCCGATTTGGAAACAGCACTTCTGGGGGTCACGCTCACGCCGGAAATGCTGATTGATGTAAAATGTGAAACTTGGAATTTAATATCATCAAAAGATCTGGAGCTGTTTGATCGTATCCTTTTTGATAATGAGAAACTTCCGCTGTCGCGGCTCATCAGAAAATTTCGTCAAACTGATCGGCAAAAAGTCGACATCATCACTACAAACTATGATCGGGTCATTGAGTATGCTTGTGATTCAGTTGGCATTCCAGTTTCAACGGGTTTTGAGGGATGCTACCAAAAAAGATTTACAGGTAGGTTTCCATCGAGAGATACCGTCAACCTTTTAAAAGTTCATGGCTCCCTGGATGTGTTTCGAGATGTGCATGATGTGGCGGTATCCGTACCCATGCTGAGAGACCTCCGTCCAGGTCTGGTTCCTGAGATCATTACCCCTGGCCGATCTAAATTTGAGGCTATTCTGCAAGGCACTCCCCGGCAGATTTTGTCTGCAGCGGATGAGCGGATTGGCCAGGCCGCAAGTTTCCTGTGTATCGGATATGGATTCAACGATACACAGGTGCAGGAAAATATCGTGTCCCGCATCCGAACGGGAGTGCCAATTGTTGTGGTAACCCAAACCGTATTTGATTCTGCCGCGCACTTGCTGGCCAACAACGCAAAGCATTACATATCCATTCAAGAGGGAATGATGCCGGGTACTACGGAAATCTGTATTGATCGGACAATTGAAATCTTAGATGGAACATTTTGGACTGTTGACGGTTTCATGGATATCATTGATTAGAGGAGTGCATTATGGGGATTTTCAATTTTGATGAAATGCAAACATTTGGGCGTGTCCAAGGCGTGGATACCGCTATGATCATTGTTCAAGTAGAAGACCCAGCCCAATTGTCAAGGCTTCAGGTAAATCATCTCATTGCGATTCGCTCCTCCAAAGTGGGACAGGCCCTAATTGGCATGGTTAGCAAAATTATGAGAAAATTCGGCGATGAATTAAGCCAGCCTGATGAGGGCAAGACAGTCTCTATGGACGTTGTGAAAGCGACATTGATAGGAACGCTCTTGGACAGAGACGGTGAGCGCAGAAATGTTTTTAAGCGAACATTGGAATCCGTCCCTGAAATTGACTCGCAGTGTTTCATCATGGCTGACGACGTACTTACGGCTTTTATGGGCGTGATTTCCGGCGCGGATTCAGGAATGGAACATCCTTTGTGCATTGGGAAATACACGATCAATAATGGTGCGCTTGCTTGGCTGGATGGAAACAAATTGTTTCAACGCCATGCCGTTATTGTTGGGAGCACTGGATCTGGAAAATCTTTTACAGTTGCGACTCTGCTTGAAAAAATAGCAGAGTTGAAGTCCTGCAATGCGATTTTGTTCGACATTCACGGCGAATATGCGCCTATTACAGGAGAGGGGATTCAGCACTACAAAATTGCGGGACCTGCTGATGTACCCTCAGATCAGACGATGTTTCTCCCCTACTGGCTTTTGAGTTATGAGGAGATGCTGGCATTGATGCTGGATCGATCCGACACAAACGCACCCAATCAAGCTATGGTGTTTAGCCAGGCTGTGATTGCTGGAAAGATCGCCATGCTTGAAGAAGGCGGGTACAACGATTTAGCAGGCGAGATTACCGTGGACAGTCCGGTTCCTTATCAAATTTCGCAAGTTCTGGAATACCTCAGCGATCAGAATAAAGGTACAAAAAAAGGTTCCAGTGGGCGGCAGGTACAAGGCGACTTTTATGGTAAGCTGTCACGGTTTATCCAAAGGCTGGACGCTAAGGTTTCTGATAAAAGGCTGAACTTCATGTTCTCTAGTGCGGGGGATCTTTTAGATTTTTCATATATGGAGGCGCTGTGCCGACGGCTCATGGCACCGGCCAGCCAAGGCGGCGGCATTAAAATATTGGATTTTTCCGAAGTACCTTCTGATATCCTGCCGTTGATTGTATCCCTTTTGGCTCGCATCGTTTTTTCTGTCCAACAGTGGATGGATCGGTCAAAATTAAATCCGCTGGCGATTTTTTGTGACGAGGCACATCTGTATATTCCGGCCAATGCACAGCAAGGAATTGAGTCATCCAGTTTGCAGAGCTTTGAGCGCATCGCAAAAGAAGGCAGAAAGTATGGAATTGGTCTGGTGATTGTGAGCCAGCGTCCGTCCGAGGTCAACCGGACTGTGCTCAGCCAGAGCAGCAACTTTATTGCAATGCGCTTGACCAATGCAGAGGATCAGGCCGTCATCAAGAGATTACTGCCGGACAGCATCGGAAACTTTGCGGACTTGCTTCCTGTTCTGGATATTGGAGAAGCGATTGCTGTGGGTGATGCCTCACTGCTGCCCAGCCGAATCGTGATTGATGTCCCAAGACAGAAACCAGACAGCGCGACAGTGAAGTTTTGGGATGAGTGGAGCCGCGAAACTGCTCCTGATGATATCGGAGCCGCAGTTCAGGCCATGAGAAAGCAAGGAAGATAATTTGTAAATAAAGAAGACGTGAGGCACAAGCTATGAGGAAACAGAGCGAGGGTTAGAATTTGCTCAATTGATCCCGTTTCCGTATATTTTATGCTATAATACCTCCTGCTGTCTAAAATCAGAACAGTAGGAGGTATTCATTATGAACTGTTGCCCAGCAAAAATCAAACGAGAGATTTTTATAAAGTATATTTGCGGATACACACCGAAAGAATTGGCAGATGAATTTGGGATTCATTTCACCACAATTTACAGATGGATCGAAGGATGGAAAAAAGATTTGCCGAGACACACACTGAAGGAATTGCCACTTCAGGATATAGGAACGATACTTGAATATACTGAAAACCTGAAACATCGGCTGGATGATGCAGAACGATCCCTGGCCATTATCCACGAAAGTAGTGTTTTGCAAACGGTTCCGTTAAAAGAACGCATCACGATAGCAAAAAATTTGATAGAAATATATCCAGTAAAGCTTCTCTGTGACACATTTGAAATACCCATGTCAACACTTTATTATCACAAAAGAAAAATCAGGAACGAAACAAGACGTCAGCAGGAAGAGCATGACCTAAGCGATGCAATCTATGCGATTTTTGAGGAAAGTAAAGGGCGGCTGGGAGTAGAACGAATCCGCGTTCTATTACAAGAGCAAGGAATCACAACAATCAGACGGAGGATTGGCAGACTAATGAAGCAGATGGGACTATCCAGTAACGAATGTGCAAGAACATATTATCCCTTCAGCTGTGTGATTGATTTGGAGGAAGGGATAGATGTCAAAATTCTATGATGATGCCTATAAGTGGCAGTTATATGAAAAGTATCGCAACGGGTTCACACTGACAGAAATTTGTGAAATGTCGGGAGTTACGGACAAATCTTTAAGTGAATGGTTCAAACGATTTGACGCTCAGTATGCACAGGTAAGCACATTGGATTTGAAGACTGTGCATCGAAAAAATACTGATTTGCGGTCTGTTTTCCAACAAAAAGAGATGGAACTTTTTCTGCTACAAAATGAGTGGGACATAGCAGGAATCTCGGAACCTTCTCGCATAACCTGTGCGCGGCGAGTGCTCAGTCGATACGGACCTAACCAAGTTTGCCGCACATTGAGAATTCGTAAGTCAAACCTTTATTATCATGCATTCCGCAGGCCAGAATTCACAATCTATGAAAAGCATGACCAAGAACTTCGGCCAGCGATTCAAAAAATCTGTGAGGCAAACCCCAAGCGAATCGGAGCCGAACGCATTCGGCAGCAACTAATGGAGCAGGGCTTTACTGTCTGCAAAAAGAAGGTGCTAAAGCTGCTTCATGAGATCGATTCGCATTATGCCTCGCCGGAAAAGAATGCTTTTTCCGACTTTGCATGGAGGCGATGCTGTACAAATCTGCTGAATAGAAAGTTTTCGCCACCGCGGCCCAATATGGCATGGCTTGGCGATATCACAGACATCAAGACAGATTCGGGAAAGTGTTGTCTGTGTGTCATCCTGGATCTATTTGCCCTAAAGATAATTGCGGCACGCCTTGATACACAGAAAAATGCCGACTTGGTTTGTCATACATTCCAGGATGCCTTTGCTGCCCGAGGTGCCCCAAAGGAACTTCTGTTTCACAGCGACCAAGGAGGGCAGTACACAGGTCGTCAATTTCGAAGTCTGCTACATAACTGCGGTGTAACGCAATCCTTTTCCACTCCGGGTGTCCCGTATGACAACGCTCCTATGGGATCCTTCTTTGCAAGTTTGAAAGTGGAGGAGATTCACCGCTACCGCTATCATGGCATATCTGACCTGACTGCATCCTTAAAAGAATATCTTGAGTTCTACAATCATAAAAGGCCACACAGCAGCATCAGCAATCAAACTCCGGTTCAAGCAGAAGAAACATACTTCAAAAATCAAAACGCAGTCAGCATTTCTACCGACTGCATTCCTTTTGCGTGCAAAAAATAATGTGTGGCTGATTTTGAAATGCTAATCAACATTCCAAAAAATCGGCCACACATCATTTTGGTTGCGGGGGCCGGATTTGAACCGACGACCTTCGGGTTATGAGCTGCGGTCAGCGGTGCTGGCGGCGGCTTTTTAGCGCTTTCGGGATGTTTTTACTCCGAGGAAGGATGCTTTCCGGCCCTATTTCCTCCATTACCTCCGTCCGTTCTTTGTCTATTCTGGGTCTAAAAGTGGGTCAGTGACTCAGATTACCAAGGCGTAAGGCAAAGTTACTGTATCCCACAACGTCGATATATCCACTGTTCCAGTGTATACTCTTGCTTTGCCCTCCAATCGCAAATTAAGCCAAACATCCTGGAACCTATGGTTTTGTCGTATTGTTCGATATTGTCAGCCAGCTCAAAATATCTTGAGTGGCTGTTGTAGAAGCACACAACTGCACAAATTTTTTGATCGTGCATTTTAAACAAGCACCAGTGGCATTGCTCCGGCAATCCAAGCACATTCTCTGGTGTAATCTTGGGTAGTTGAGAAAACTCATCGGATTTTATTTTTCCTAAAATCCAGTCTTTGATAGGCCGAAAGCGAGTATGATTTATGTAATTCTCGCCCATCATATGCGCCAACACATTGATTGCAGTTTTGGCATAAATTCTTGAAGTATAGTCAGATTCCTCCATTGCAAAATCAAATTGCGGGTGAGTTTCCTTTCTACGCAAAGGGCCAGACTGTGATGAGTTTACAATAAACTTTATTTCTTTATAAAATGTGTCTAAAGAGCACTCTTTTCCCAAAGCCAAATAGTACTTAGATAAATAGAAGCCAAATATCCAATCCGATGGAGACAACTCATTGGTGCGTACAGAAACAAATTTTTGATTCAAGTCAAAATTCGAGCACGCCTGTTTAAAATCAGACCAAGATTGAATTGGATCATTGTGCTGGGCTGTTCCCACTGTATATGTAAATTCAGCTCCGCATTTAGTCAGAGAGCTGATATAGCAGCTTATACCCTGAACCACGTACCCTAATGCAATCTTTCCGTCTTCGCCCTGTAATGTTGCTATTTCTGACTTTGATGCCTTATTCGGGTCAAGACTGCCGCGTTTTCCCGGCCCAAAAATTGTCCTTGGGATCATTAAAAGAGAATTGTGCATTAATTTGAGCTCTAAGGGGGAAAACAGTGCGTTTGCTTGATCTGAAACGTATCCTCGGGGTAGCATTCCTATTCCCCCAAGGCCAGCGGGAAATATATGCTCCTGATTCTTATATGTCAATTCATCCCGGTCAGAAAAATAAATACACATTTTGTTCACTCCATCAGAATGTCCCGCCGCACCAGCCAGTTTCCAACGAGTTACCTAACAGCTGGTCTATTCTGCCGAAGACCTCCGCCATGATTTCCTCATGGCGTTTTGCGTCATAAAGTTCAGGATAAATCCCATTAAGCTCTTTAAAGTTAATGGGATCCTCAGGCAAATAGTCCCACCACAGCCACCAGTCTTTGAACGTATAAGTGGTGATCAACTCTTTCCAATCCTCACTATCAAACGCATCAATTAGCTCCTTGGCGCGCCCCGGTACTTGAGCATAATTCTCATCAAAAAATATAACGCCGCAAAAGAGATTCCAATCCACCTCGACCCGGAATGCGATGGTCAGCGTTTCGCACTGTTTTACCAAATAAGTGAGACTGGGCCAGACTTTTTTCCGATTTGAGCTATAGAATTGCACTGCGTCGGTTTCATAACTGGAGCTGTGCTTCTGAAGACGGCTGCCAATGTGCTCCTCGATCTCCCGGAACACCCGCCGCATCATTTCCACTCGTAGCGGTTCCAAAGCTTGTTCGATCGCCGCTGCGGCCTCGTAATTTTCTCGGCTCAGTCCCACTGTTTTCTGGATGATATCCATGAACACATCCCCTTTGACACTCTGTGTCAGCATATCTATCAAGTGGATATACTGCTGAATCGTCCCGGCTATAGCCGGAGTTTGCCACGCGATTTCTCCACATCGAACCAGCCATGGACGGATATCTGTAGCAAAAGAAAGGCAGGTGTAATCCACTTCGCATATGCTACCGAGGCCTTCCTGAGATGGTTCATGCCCGTCCAGGGTGAGGTAGTACACATGGTGCTCCTTTGCCTTGGCGGCAAAACTGTGATAGCGTTCGATCTGCCGGTACTGGTCGCCCGCATAGATCTTCAGCTCAATGGGATAGCGGAAATCAGGCCCTTCTACCAGCAGGTCGATCCTGCCATAATAGTCGGTGCCGTCAATCTTGTATTCTCGGTGGACAGCCGTGCCTGATTGAAAAGGTTTTCGGAGAACAATCTCAAAGAATTCCTGCAGGAACCTATCTCCCATTCCATGGCTTCCGTCTGGGGAGAGCAGCTCAAAAAGTATCCGGCTGTGGGTATCCACCTCATTTGCCTCCATATTCAAAATAGAGAACACGTTGAAGCTTGCCCCCAGCGGCGCCAGCGTTTTTTCTCGGGCGTCCAATATGATCTTGGACTGCTCCAGCAGCCGGATGGCCGCAGTATCCAGTTCCGCCATATCCATGATATCCTTTCTTACCTCAATATCGTTCATGGTCGATTCATGATGTTTTGGAGCGTACTTTGGCCGCCCTTGACTTAAACTTGAAAAAAGGGTACCATATCCAAAAGCCCTTGTCAAATGAAGGTGGGGCGATTAAAGGGGAGGTAATATCCATGGCACAAACATACGGTAAAGAGATACTTCTGGAAAAGATCAGTGTGGCGGTTCAAAATATGGATACATTCTATCAGCAGGACTTTCTAAAATGGACAGGGCAAACGTTAAATGATAAAATTCTCTACTCAGAAGTAACTGCCGATTATCTGCTGAATCATCCTGAGCTGATGGATCGGATTTCCTGTGTGGGCCGGGAAAGCTACCTCGTCAACCACACACCCTCACCGAATGCTGAAGATTACCAAGGTACCCGGAAAGAGGAGCATTTGGCCCAGGCATTGAAGGGTAAAACGCTGGGCGAGCTGGGGGAAATCAAAGAGTACCAGGTTCCCCTGAAAAGAAGCGCAAAGGATGAGGGCGTAGGGAAAATTGACCTGGTGTCCGTCAACGGGAGCAAGCTCTATGTGATCGAACTGAAAAAAGACACCAGCGAAGAAACGCTGCTGCGCTGCGCCATGGAGGTGTTTACCTATTGCCGCCAAGCAAACCGGGAGCAGCTGATGAAGGACTACCACGCAACGGAGATCGTCCCTGCCGTGTTGGTTGGCAAGAGGGGCGCCCAAGAGGCTGAGCTGCGGGAAAAACCGGCCAATCTGATTAAGCTTTTGAAACAGTTAGGGGTGGAGGTGTTTTTCTACGCCAAAACCGAAACGGGTGAGTACGTATGTGAGCGGGCTGAATATTGACGTTCTGCGAGGTACAAATCAAATTGGCGGCAACCTGATCTCCGTTTCCTGTGAGGATACTACGATCCTTCTGGACGCAGGAGAGGAACTGGAGGGGACTGACGGCATCCCGCCCCAGGCCGAGGCGTTGTCCTGTCCAATGGGCTATGCTGCGGTATTTGTCACCCATTATCACAGGGATCATCTGGGGCTTGTCTACAGGGCCAGTCCAGACATCCCTCTTTACTTAGGCCGGAAAGCGTGGGCGGTGCAGACGGCGGCGGATCAATATAAAAGCCAGAAACCGCTGCATCCGGCAGGGTTCCTGGAGGACAGGATGCCCATCCAAATCGGCCCGATCACCGTGACGCCATATTTGTGCGACCATTCTGCTTTTGACAGCTATATGCTGCTGGTAGAGGGGACTGGGAACTCCCTTCTCTATACGGGAGATTTCCGAGGCCATGGGCGAAAATCCTTCTCAGCGTTTTTAAAGCGTCTGCCGAATAAGGTGGATACCCTGATTTGTGAGGGCACTACCCTGTCCAGGCCGGAAGTGGAGCCATGGAGTGAGGAAAGGCTGGAGGAACGGGTGAGGGCCATCCTAAGCCAAACTGCGGGGCCAGCTTTTGCCCTGTTTTCCTCCACCAATCTGGATCGGGTGGTCACGTTTTACAAGGCGGCCAAGCGCACTCAGCGGATTTTTCTGGGAGATCTGTATCTGGCAGAGTTGACCAGTGCCGCCGGAGGGAGCGTTCCTCATCCGGGCAGCTTCCCCGATGTAAAGGTGTTCCTGCCGCGAGGATATTCGGAAGGAGATCCCAACTACCATCGGTATCTGCGCTATTCCGCTTATGGCAGCGCAAGGATTGGAAAGGGCGCGATCCCGGTTAAAAGCCTGATCTGCGTCCGGGCCTCCATGCTGCCTTGGATACGTTCACTGGGAGAACGCCTGCCCTTGGCTGATGGCGTGCTGTTCTACTCCATGTGGAGCGGTTACCGGGAAAAGACCGGGGTATCGGAGTTTTTGACCGGCTGCCGGGAACTTGGATTGAGGGAGGAGACCCTTCACACCAGTGGACATGCAGGGCAAAAGGATTTGAAAGCCTTGATTAAACGGGTGAAGCCAAATGACATCATCCCTGTCCACACCCTTAACCCAGGGTGGTTTACAGATGAGTATGGTGGCTAATTTTTATTGGTGCTTCTTTGGGTAAGTGCGTTTGGCAAAGGCTTATGAAAAAAGTTTTGCGGACACTTTCCCGCCCACCATCTGGTGGAGGGATCCCCCTTCGGAATTTGGGGAGGAAATAAATAAACAAGACGCATCACAACAAATAAAGGGCTTTTTAGGTGAATGAAAAGTTCAATTCTGCAGAAAACAGCTTGAGAAAAATTTACCACGCCGTAATCATAGAGGCATCCTCTGCGGCAAGCTAATAACGCCCAAAAGATTCAGAAAATCCGAAATCAGGCGGCAGATTTTTGCTGGGCTATTCGCTGCCAAAGACCACCCGTCCGCGCCGGGGAACTACAGCTCAAAACCGCGAAGCCCCCGTGTCCGCCCCTATGAGGGCTTGTGTGCCCCTCCTACGGGCTGGGTGGCATCTGTATACCTCTGAGAAATTGAAACGCGGTGTTGGGGCCTTTGTGCGCCGCTGTCGGGAGAAACAATTTTGCCGCTGAAATGGCAAGAGCAGCGCAGAAGAAATCGCCGGGAGGCTGGGCAGATCGCCCAGCCTCCCAATGGCGTTTTCTGACCCTAACAGCACGCTGTTTTGCCTCATCGGATTTTGAAAAATGCCCAGAACAAGGGCAGCCCAGAGGGCGGATTTAAGGGCGAAGGGCAAAAGCAGCAGGATAAAAGCCGGGCGTCACAAGTGACACCCGGCAGATTACAGCGGCCCGCAGTGCGGGTCGCTTTCAGGGCTTTCACAGGCCGAAATAGGGATTCTGAAAACAATTTGAAGGGTTTGGCAGGTGTCCAACTTTGGAGTCATTTCAGAGGGGGAAATCACGCTTTGGCGTCAGCTTTCCCCAGGACCTTACTGTTCCAACGATTTGAGGCGGGGTCTACTGTGGCTCCAGGGCACTTTTTGGTGTAGAAATCGGCATCATGAGGAAGGTCGTCCCACAATCAGAATTTGCACCGCTGAAAACAAAGAAAAGATTCTCCCAGGCGCTGATGTGCCAGTGTGCGAATTGTACCACTGTCTCCAAAGAAAAGGCCCGTCAGCGCATACGAAAAAATATGTGTCTGAAGTGATAATTCTCTCCGTTCCCAGTAGCTATCCCCGCCAAGGTGTGGTATGGTGTGTCGTTGCCAAAGGAGGGGAGAAAAATGCGGAAAATTTTGAGAGATTTTTACCACGGGAATCTTACACCAGGAGAGCAGGAGATGGTTCCAGGCTCGGAGCTCAAACGGGCGATCACCAAGGTCGCCAGATGTGAGCAGCAGCTCACGGAACGGCTGAGTGAAGCCGACCAGGTTCTGCTCAACGAATTAGTCAGCGCCCAGCACATTGCGGACAGCATCACAGCGGAAGAAAATTTTATCCTGGGTTTCCGGCTGGGTGTTCGGATGATGGCCGAGTGCATGGATGAGTACGATGGCGACACTCGGGAGGTGACCGACCATGGCTAAACGCAGAGCCAACGGCGAGGGCAACATCCGTAAACGCAGTGATGGCCGCTGGGAGGGCCGATACACGGCGGGACGCGACCCAGTCACCGGGAAAGTGATTTACAAAAATGTGCTGGCGAAAACGCAAAAGGAGTGCAAGGAAAAGCTGAAGCGGGCTATCGAGGAAAACGCCAAGGTGGACGCCATCCGGGCGGAGCAGTACACGGTAGGTCAGTGGATGGACGTATGGTTTGAGAACTGCGCGAAAATCAAGGTGCGGCCCTCGTCCCACAAAACCTATCGAGGGTACATCGACAACCACATCAAGCCCAGCATCGGGAAAATTCCGCTGAGCAAATTATCCTCTCTGGATTTGCAGAAGCTGTACAAAAAGCTGTTGAGCGGCGGCAGGGTGGAGCGGGTCGAATCTAAAAAGCAACCCAAAGGTCTCAGCGCCAAAACCGTTCGGAATATCAACCAGGTAATCTCCTCTGCCATGGATTTCGCCATCGACCAAAAGCTGATTACCGCCAATCCTACGGATGGCTGTGCCCTGCCCAAACTGGAACACCGGGAGATGAAAACACTCCCCACCGAGCAGTTGGCGTCCTTTCTCCACGAAGCCAAGGAGAGCGGTGTGTTCGAAATGTACTACATCGAGTTGGCCACAGGCTTGCGCCGGGGTGAGTTGCTGGGCTTAAAGTGGGAGGACATCGACCTGGAGCGGGGTACAATCCAGGTGCGCCGCCAGATTGCCCGGATCGATGGGGAGGTGGTAGAGGCCCCGCTCAAGACGAAAAACTCCTATCGGAGCGTGTCCATCGGGCAGGATGCCGTGGAGATTCTCAAAGAGCAGCGGGAGAAAACCAACAGCGAGTATGTGTTCCCCTCACCCACAGGCAGTCCCATCTCCCCGGACAGTGTACTCCATATGCTCCACCGGGTGCTGAAGCGGGCCGGACTGCCCCCTATTCGATTCCACGACATGAGACATACGTTCGCTACTGTAGCCCTGCAAAACGGCGTGGACATCAAGACGGTAAGCGGAATGCTGGGCCACTACAGCGCCGGGTTCAAGCTGGACACCTACGCCCACGTGACCACCCAGGCCCAGCGACAGGCGGCGGATACCATGGCGAATATCCTCTCCGATGCTATCTAATCTCTTCTGAACATTTCGCCGTATGGGTCGGAACCTGGGTCTTGCGGAAAAGCAAAAAAGCAAACCGCCCTGAAAAGTGCAGGGAAACAAAGAAATCCCCTCGATTTCCAAGGAAATCGAGGGGATTGTGGTTGCGGGGGCCGGATTTGAACCGACGACCTTCGGGTTATGAGCCCGATGAGCTACCAGACTGCTCCACCCCGCGATATGTGGTGCCGGAGACCGGGGTCGAACCGGCACGGGATTTCTCCCACGGGATTTTAAGTCCCGGGCGTCTGCCAATTCCGCCACTCCGGCTTATTGGCACTTGATTATAATAGCACAGTCAGCGCCTGCTGTCAACCCCTTTTTTCCAGAATGAGCTGTTTCCCATGCCTTCCTAACAGATCGGATCGGGCAAAAGCAAAAACCCCTCCTGAACCACAACGGTTCAGGAGGGGTTTTTGGAGCTGGTAATGTGACTCGAACACACGACCTGCTGATTACGAATCAGCTGCTCTACCGACTGAGCTATACCAGCCTGCCGCCCCACTCAGGGCACTTGCACATCATACACCACCAGCCCCGCTTTGTCAAGTCTTCCATCCGGTTTCTTCCCCAAAGGCAGGCGTTAATATTAGGTTACACAAGGCCAAGCGGCCAAGTGTAACCTAATTTTTTTATACATACAACCGCCAAAACGTGCGAGGAGGGCCTGAAAAATGACAGTTACCAGCATTAGAGACGCCTGGGCAGAGGTGCAAAAGATTTTCCCAACCCGTTATGAGCATGACGCAAGCCGCAGCGAGCGGGCGGGCTACCCCATTTATTACAGCACCGCCAGCGACGTGAACGCCTGGATCAGCGACCTGGGCAACCGCCTGGAGGTCAACCTGCCGGACGGAAAGAGCGTCAACATCTGGATCCAGGCCCCTGCGGAGGCCGCCACCAGCGACAGCACCAAGGACACCGAGGACAGCGGGAGCGCCACCAAAGAGGAGCGGCGCGAGACGGCAAAGCGGATCCAGCGCCTTGCGTATTTCTACACCGTGGAATATGTCGGTCAGCTGGACAACAAAAAGCGCGAGGACGCCGCCGTGAAAGAAATGCAGGACGCCGCAACAGAGGGCGGGGAAATCAAGTGCATGGTGCTGACCGCAGAGAACAACGCCCGCGTTGCGATGGGCAGCATTACGGACTGTATCGCGGCGGTGAATATCCTGGTGAACATGGAGGAGGACGTGGACGACTGGATGATCGCCGGGATCAACGCCATGCTGGACAAGGTGCGGGTGAGCCGTGGGATCCCGTTTGACCTCTCCACTTCAATCTGCGGCCTGCTGGGCGCACAGTACCGATAAACCCAAGGCACGCCCCGGAGGTTACGAGGGCAAGAAAGGGGAGCGCATGAAACGCGGTATTGAAATGTCGTGGGCCTATGACTACAAGGGACGCCTGGCCCTGCGGATCGAAAAGAAACGCGGCAAGCTGACGCTGGCGGAGATCCAGGACCTGATCATGTATGAGGAGGGCCAGCGGTATTGTGGCCACTATGCCATCCTGCTGAATTGCAGCGAGGCCGCCATGGGCGGCGACGACCTGTATCTGGAGGAGGGCCAGAAAGGCGACGTTGTGGCCCTGTACCAGATCGAGGAGGGGGAAACCTGCCCGGTGTGCGCCGAGAAGTCCCCGCCGTTTGAGTATTGCCCCAACTGTGGGACGGCCTGGAAAGACATGGACCAGAACGTGGAAAAACTGATCGCCGCCATGCGGGCGGAGGCGGAACACGCTATCCGGTCCGAAAATGACAACCAGACGCGGGACGGCAGGCTGGCGTGGTATTGGTCCTATATTGGGGCGCTGGATATGGCCCAACAGCTGGGCATGATCACGGACAAACGCAGCCAGGAACTTTACAAAGAGGTTGAGGACCTGAAAAAACTGGCAAATGGAAAGGGGTGAAAAATATGGCTGACTATGCTTTTCGGACCCTGGAGGACCGCCAGAAAATTGAAAAGCTGTGGGAGGATGGGCGGACGCCTAAAGAAATTTCCGAAACCACGGGCGTGTCTGTCCATGTGGTTTACAAGGAAATGACCAGGGGGCAGGACGGGACCCGCCTGCCGGACCAGCGCCTGCGGTACAGCGCGGAACTGGCCCAGCGCCGGGTGCAGGCGTCGCTGGAGCGCCGGGGCAAGCGGACCGGGCAGCCCACCAACAGCGGCAAGACGGCGGGAGCCGCCGGGAGATAGGAGGACACCATGGCGAAAAGAAAGGAAATCAAGTTCCGGGATCGAGCCGGGGATCTTGTGGGATGTCAAAACAGAATGAAGTTTTACATCTTCAAAGACAAGGAACTGGCCACCACCTGCGCCCCGGCCCATTCTGTGGCTGTATACACCATGAACGGGGAACTGCTGGTAAGCACAGGCGGGCGCAAATACTTCCACCTGGACGGTGCCGTGGAGTTCTGCCAGAAGATCGCCGCCGGGGAGATCAAGGTGGCGGACGTGCTGGCGGAGTTCGCGGCGGAGGACGACGCCAAGGAGCGGGCCGTGTTCCGGGAAATCACGGAAAAGGCCAAGAAATTCCACGCCCGGCTGGACGCCATGGGGCTGAAATACCGGGACCTGCTGGAATTGGAGGTCCTGGCGCACAGCCTGGGCGACATGGGCCACAATATCCTGCTGGGGTATGAGCGCGGGGAGGGCTGGACAAGTGGGACCTGAAAACAGCAGCGGCCCCGTGGTGGCCTATCTTGACGGCCAGCCCGTGGAGATCGGCCAGACCATGCCGGAGATCACGCCGGACTATTCGGCGGGCGGGGTTTCGGCGGCGGACGCAGCGGAGGCCATGGCCACCGTGTCAAAGGTGTGGGCGGACGTGTCCATAACCATGGAGGTGGCGGCGGAGGGCATGCGGGCTTTTATGTACTACCTGGAGTTAGCTATGGCCGTAAACACGGCCCGGATATTCGAGCCGGACATGGCCCGCCGGTATATCCACACAAAGAAAAAGCGGACCCGCAAGAAATACGAAAAGCGGATCATGGCCTGGTTTCGGGAGGTGCTGGGGTAAATGTTCAGACTGAAAGCAAACAAAACCAGCCTTTACAAGCTGGTGGGCACCTATGAGGCCCTGCCGCCAATGCGCCGGGTGACAATCACCAAAGCGCCCAGGACGCCGGACTGGTGGCTGGAATGGGTGGACGGCGGCGGCCTGTGGTGCAAGGCGTTTTTCTCCACCTGCATGGGAAAGCCCCTGCTGTCCATTGAAAAAAAGGAGTTCGGCGGGCCGCAGGTTTCCCGCGTGGTCCACGACCTGGACACCAAGGACCTGCTGGAGCGGGGCATGGTGGAGGAGTTCACCACGGCGGCGGAGCGCCGCCGGGCGGAGAGGAGGGCGGCCTGTGGCACGGTGTAAATTCTGCGGCCAGGAAATCGACTGGATCACCAGCCTGGAGGGCAAGCAGGTCCCTGTGGACCCGGATCCTGTTTTCGTGATCGAGGACGGCGGCCAGGACACATTCCTGGACGATATGGGCGCAACCATAACCGGGCGGCAGGCCACGCCGGAGGAGGAGCGCCGGGACCTCCCCGTGGCCTTTGTTCCACACCGGCGGACCTGCCCGTGGGCGGACAAACCGGCCCGGCGCCGGGTGGAGTACGGAGCGGACGCCGGCGGGCTGGCACCAGCAACGTGAAAGGAGAACAACATGGAACAGATCGGAACAAGGGACCCAAGGGCGGATTTTCTGGCGGTGTATAACCGCAGCGTGAACCGCCGGGAGGGTGCGGTGGCCATGCTGAAATGGCTGGAGAATGAAACGGACTTTTTCACGGCCCCGGCCTCCACCAATAAGCACCTGGCACAGCCGGGCGGCCTGGTGATCCATAGCCTGAACGTGTGGCGCCGTCTGCGGGAAATCACCGTCCGGGACCTGACGGACCGGGACGCGACGGGGGTGCGCCATATTTCGGAGGCGGAGGAGGAAACCGTGGCGGTCCTGGGCCTGCTGCATGACGTATGCAAGGCGGGCGTGTACCACCAGACGGACCCATTCAAGGCAGCAATGGAGGGCAAACTGGCCACCATGGCCCCGTATGAGTTCCGGGACCCGTTCCCACTGGGCCACGGTGAGAAAAGCCTGTTCCTGATCACCCGCCACATGGCGCTGACCGAGGAGGCCCTGGCTATCCGGTGGCACATGGGAGCCTATGACGACGCGGTGAAAGGCGGGTCCCGCTCCATGACGGAGGCCATGAACCTGACCCCGTGGGTGTGGCGTCTGCAAGAGGCGGATATGTGCGCCGCCTGGATCGACGAAAGGAGCGCGGCGGAGTGAAAAAACTGCTGTGTAAGCCCTGCGCCGTGGCCCTGGAGGCCAGGGGAAAGACCGTGAAACCCGCCGGCGGGCAGTGCGAGAAAATCACCTGTGCGGAATGTGGCCGCCGCCGGTTTGGGGTCCTGTATGACGTGACCGGATGGCCCACCCGCAGGAAAAAGGAGGGGACGGACAAATGAGCCAGAGGGCTGAAAAGTATGCCCGCAACATGGAGCGCCGGACCGGCGCCCTGGAGGAGCGGGCGGACAAGCTGGAGGCGTGGGAGGACTTCACACGCGGAGAACTGCGAACCTGTGGCCGCCGCCTCCAGCAGATCGAGGCGGACATGGCCCACACCCGCGCCATGCACTACAACGAGGTGGAAGTGAGGCGGCAGGGTGAATTTCACACGGTCCAGGAAAACCGCCGCCAGCGGCGGGAGATCGAGCGGGACCTGGACCGCCAGCGGCGCGGCATGGTGCTGGCATTGCTGCTGGCCATTATCGCCCTGATCGTGGCGGTAAATGCTACGGGCACCGAGCGGGCACCGGAAACGGTCCAGCCCACCGCCTCCACGGCTGAAAAGGTGGAGGCGGACCTGCTGGCCACCGAGCCGGCGGAGGTGATCGGTCCGTGGGAGTTTGCGGCCCTGTACCGGGCGGCGGAGGACCCGGAGGAGAAACAGCGGATCGGGGAGGCGCTGGAGGCCCAGGGCTATTTTTCGGCGGCGGTGCCCCTGTCCTGGGAATATCAGGACTATATACGGACCTATTGCCACCTGTATGGGTGCCCCTATCCCCTGGCCCTGGCCGTGGCAGACTGGGAAACCCGTGGACAGTTCAACATGGACGCCATAGGACCGGCTGGAGAGGTGGGGATCTTCCAGCTGAACCCCGGACCTGATGGGGCATACCACGCGGAACTGGAGGTCGCCACCGGCCTGGACCCCACAACCCCGGAGGGAAACATAGCCGGCGGGTGCTACAAGCTGGGGAAATACCTGGCGGAATATGGGGACGTGGCCATGGTAGCCATGGCCTACAACAGAGGACAAGCCGGAGCGCGGGCGGCCTGGGAGGCCGGGATCACCTCCAACGAATACACGGACGCCGTTCTGGAGGCCATGGAACGGTGGGAGTGTGCGGTGAACGCATGGGCCGGGGAATAGACCCGGCGGAACGCGCCCGCACGGTGGCAGCCGCAAAGCGGAGGGCCAGGGAAAGCCGCTGGAACGCCCCAGGGCGGGCCAGAGTGGTCCACCCCGTCCACGGCACCGTGGTGGTCCCCCATTCCTCCAACCTGACCGCCATACAAAACGCGGCGGAGGTGTGGCGGTGTGACTGGACAGAGATCACGGACGCCCAGGTGTGGGCGGCGGAGCCGGGGGACGTGCCGGTGAAAATGCCATACATCATATAAAAGGGGATGAAAAAATGTTGATCAATGAGGCCGGGGTGGTCCGGGCCATCAAGCGGGCCTATAAGGGCGGCGGGTACACCGTCAACGTCAAGGGCGGGATCATGTCCATCTATACGCAGTCCTGGTATATTCAGGCCCGCCGGGAGGTCATGCCGCGCAAGGTCCTGGCAGCCATCGTGGAACACGCCGGAATGATACCGGGCGAGAACGAACCCACAAACATTATGAAAGATCTGGAGCCGCAGCTGGTCATACCGGAAACCGCCGCCGAGGAAATGAACAACTGGCGCGTGGGTGAGCGCGGCGACGACGTGGACATGGTGCCGGTGATCATGCAGGGGTTTCAGATTTTCCAGACGGCGGAGGGCGCCGGGGCCTGCTGGGGGATCCCGCTGTCCTACCTGGGCATGGTGGAGCGGGACGCGGCGGAGCATGACGGCGCCGTTGTGGTGGACAACTGCCGCCTGCTGTGGGACGACGGCGGGGAGGCCATAGCCGTGGAGGCCGTGCGGAAAGCCAAATCCGGGTGGGTCAAAGCCTGGGAGCGGGCCGTGTGGGAGGCACTGGAGGGCGTGGACCTCCACAAAGAGGAGGACACATAAATGGATCGTGTTGAATGTAAACACGCCCATGGTGTGGGGTGTGAAGATCCATCAAAGTGCGGGACCTGTGGCTGGAACCCGGAAATAACCAAGCGGAGGCTGGAGGCGCAAAAGGCCGCGCTACTCCAGGAAATGAAACCGCGCATTACATACTTTGACCAGATCACCGCCTCCAGGGAGGCCCTGGCGGAGTTCCTGGCCTCCATTCCCGCATTGGAAACCCCGTGGGATGAAGTTTTTCAGCAGAAATTTTGTACCAGGTGCCGGGCGTCCGGGTGCGACAGGTGCCCCCACCAGGCGGAGCGGAACAGCCCGGCGTGGTTTCTGGCCCAGGAGGTGGCGGACAGTGGAAACAATCCTTTGCGGTGACGCCCTGGAGCAACTGCGGACACTGGAGGCGGAAAGCGTCCACACCTGCGTGACCTCCCCGCCCTATTACAATCTGCGGGACTACGGGGCAGCCGGGCAGATCGGCATGGAGGAAACGCCGGAGGAGTACATAACCAAGCTGGTGGACGTGTTCCGGGAGGTCCGGCGGGTTTTGCGCCAGGACGGGACGCTGTGGGTGAACATCGGGGACAGCTACGCCACCAGGTCCGGGCCGCAGCCACCGGCAAACACAAGGAACGCACACGGGCACACCAGGAAAGAGCCGCCGGGCGGCTACAAGTGCAAGGACCTGATGGGGATCCCGTGGCTTTTGGCCTTTGCCCTGCGGGCTGATGGGTGGTATTTGCGGCAGGATATTATATGGAGCAAAACCAACTGTATGCCGGAAAGCGTCCGGGACCGTTGCACAAAGGCCCACGAATATGTTTTCCTGCTTTCAAAATCACCGCGCTACTATTTCGACGCGGCGGCAATCAGCGAACCGATAGCCGGGAGCAGTACAAAGCGATATTTGCAGAACATTGAGGCACAAAAGGGATCGGATCGACAGCCGGGAAAGACAAACGGGAAAATGAAAGCTGTGCTGCCGCGTTTTGGCGGCGGGAAATATGGGCCTGACGGATCGGAGGAAAGCCGCACAAAGAGCGGAAAGCAATATATTCCGACATTACGCAGGAACAAGCGGGACGTGTGGGCAATCAGCACGGGAGGCTTTAAGGGTGCCCATTTCGCCGTGTTCCCGGAGCGCCTGGTGGAGCCGTGCATATTGGCAGGGTGCCCGGAGGGCGGCGTGGTCCTGGACCCGTTTGCAGGGAGCGGGACCACCGGAGTGGTGGCCAAGCGCCTGCGGCGCCATTTCGTGGGCGTGGAGATCAACCCGGACTATTGGAAAATGGCAACGGACCGGATCGCGGAAACGGCGGTGAACTATGACCAGATCACCATGGAGGAGGCGCTGCCGGTGTGAATGTAGCCTATAACATGGACTGCATGGACGCCTTGCGAAAAATGCCGGATCTCTGTTTCGACCTGGCCGTGGTGGATCCACCCTATGGAATAGGAGAGAGCGGAGCAAAGGCGGAGACACGCAGCCATATAGCGGTGGCGCAGGCTTATAAACCGTTTGCCGGAGAGGACCGGGACGCCCCACCGATGGAGTATTTCCGGGAACTGGTGAGGGTTTCAAAAAATCAGATTATTTTCGGGGCGAACCATTTCGCCAGCAGATTGCCACGGGTGGACACACCATGCTGGATCGTGTGGGATAAGGACAACGGCGGCAGCGATTTTGCGGACTTTGAAATGGCGTGGACCAGTTTTCCGAGCGCGGCCCGCCTGTTCCGGTTTCGCTGGGCTGGTATGCTCCAGGGGAACATGAAACAGAAAGAGGTCCGCATACACCCAACCCAAAAACCCGTGGCCCTGTACGCCTGGATTTTCTCCAAGTTTGCCAACCATGGGGAAAAGATACTGGACACCCACCTGGGGAGCGGGAGCAGCCGGATCGCGGCCTATGACGCCGGCCTGGACTTTGTGGGGTTTGAGATCGACCCGGACTATTTTACAGCCCAGGAGGAGAGATACAGCGCCCACACCGCGCAACTGTCTATTTTTGTGGGGGGGCAGCCCTGAAAACAATATTTAGACGGCTGGCCACTATGGCCTGCAGGAAAGGGAAACCAACGGAATGAGCGATAAATTAAGAACCGCCCTAAAGGGCGGCGGACGGATCATTATTTCGGTTGACAGGTGGGCAAACGGTGACTTTCACCTGTGTGTTACCGAGGACTGGGCAAGGCTGACCAGCATAGAGCGGGCCACCGTTTCGGCGGAGGCCGTGAACGCGGCGGAGGACCCGGACGGGATGATCGGCGCGGAGATCGCCAGACTGGTGGCGGCGGCCCATATCAGCTATGAGGCAAAAGAGAAACCACCCGCGCCCGGTGCTGACAACACGGCGCAGGTGGTGGAGTGAACGGCGGAAACCGTCCGACTGCCTACATTATACCAACAGGCCGGGCGGATTGCAAGCCAGAAAAGGAGTGCAGCCTGTGAAAATCTACATAGCCGGGAAGATCACCGACGACAGGAAATATAGAACCAAGTTTCGGGAGGCGTCCAAAGCCATGGAGGCGCTGGGCCATGTAGTCCTGAACCCAGCCACCCTGCCGGACGGGCTGGAGCAGGTGGACTATATGCGGATCTGTCTGGCCATGCTGGAGGCGGCGGACCTGGCCATGTTCCTGCCGGACTACCGGGAGAGCGCGGGCGCCATGATCGAATGGGCGTGGTGCCAGAGGACCGGGAAAGACTGCGCCATGTACCTGGACATGAATGGGGGGAAATAAATGCGCTGGGATAAAAACAAAGGGCAGGAAAACAAGGAGAAAATAAAAGACTTTCAGGCGAAAATGGCCCAGGGCTATGACTTCAAGAAAGCCTATGCCGCCCGCCGGGCCTGGGAGTTCTACAACCACCCGGACGTTGCCGGGCGCTGCTATGTGGCGGTGGGCGGTCTGGACAGTATCACCCTGTTTCTGTTCCTGCGGTCCATCGGGATCAATGCGCCGGCGGTTTCTGTGTCTATGCTGGAGGATCGGAGTATTCAAAAGGTCCACAAGGCCCTGGGGGTAAAAGCACTAAAGCCGGCGGAGAGCCACCAAGGGAGGCAGTATAGCAAAATTGAGGTGATCCGGGAATTTGGTTTCCCGGTGCTGTCAAAAGAAACGGCCAGAAAAATATGTGACTTGCAGAACCCGACCGAGAGGAACGCAACCACGCGCCACGCAATAATGACGGGAGAAACCGGAGAATATGGCGGTTTTCGGAAAGGCACCAATATGAAACTGGCCAAAAAGTGGCTGGAGAAGTTTGGAGGCCCTGAAAACGAGCGAGAGGGCACCAACTATCAGACAGCACCTTTTGGCGTTTCGGATAAGTGTTGCTATTTCCTGAAAGAAAAGCCCCTGATCAACTACGCGGCGGAAAGTGGACTGTTTCCATATATGGGCCTAATGGCAAGCGAGGAGGGCCGGAGAAAAAAGACACTGGCAATCCATGGGTGCAACTACATCACAAAAGGCACAAAGCGCAGCGCCCCCTTTGCCATCTTCACCCGGCAGGACCTTTTGACCCTGGCCCTGGAAATGCAGGAATGGTATCACGAACACTGGGAGGAGTTCCGGCCCATTGTGGGCGAGGAGGACGGGGTGGAAATCTATGGGGACCCCGTACACCTGGAAACCATTGTCCCGGCCATCTATGGAAAGATCGTCCGGGACACGCTGGACATGACGCCGGAGGAGATCGAGACATACCGCCAGGACCATGACGGCGCGGAGCCGGAGGGACAACTGCGGACCACGAAAGCACAGCGGACCGGGTGCCAAATGTGCGGGTTTGGGATCCACCTGGAACACCGTCCACACCGTTTTGACCGCATACGGTACAAGAACCCCAAAGAGTGGGAAATGTGGATGAACCACGTCTGCCAGGATGAAAGCGGAGCCTGGTATGGCTGGGGGCTGGTGCTGGACTACATAGGGGTGGGCTGGAAAGACGATATTTTCAGCCGGGAGGATCCCAAAATGCTGTGCGAGGAGTGCGCGGAAACCCTCCAGAAAGATTTTGCCATGGAGCAACCGGAGGGCGCGGAGGAAATGAAAATCAAGAGGGGATCCTGCTGGAGCTGTGGAAGAAAGCGGAGGCTGGCCCCGTACTTTGCCACGGGGGAGGTGCCGCAGGAATGAAAATATATGCTGATCACGCCGCCACCACACCCATGCGGGAGAGCGCAAAGGAGGCCATGATCGAGTGCCTGGAGGAGTACGGCAACCCCTCCAGCATACACGCAGCCGGACGGCTGGCCGCCATGAAACTGGAGAGCGCACGCAAAGAGGTGGCGGAACTGCTGAACTGCCGCCCGGCGGAAATCTATTTCACGTCCGGGGGCACCGAGGCGGACAACTGGGCAATCCGCGCCGCCAAGTATGGGGCCGGGCGGGTGGTCACGTCTGCGTTTGAACACCACGCCGTCCTCCATACCCTGGAGGCCATGGAGCGGGAGGGAACGCGGAAAGCCACAAAGATCAACCCGGAACCGGACGGGATCGTGGACCCGGACAAGGTGGCCGCAGAGGCGGACAGCACCACGAACCTGGTCACTGTAATGGCGGTCAATAATGAGATTGGAACGGTCCAGCCCATTGAGGGAATTTCCAGGACGATCAACAGAAAAAACCGCAGTTATATGTTTTTTCATACGGACGCCGTGCAAGCGGTGGGCCATATCCCCGTGGACGTTCAGAAAATGGGGGTTGATATGCTGTCACTGTCTGCCCACAAGTTTGGAGGCCCCAGGGGCGTGGGTGCGCTCTATTGCCGGGCGGGTCTGGCATTGGACCCGCTCCTATTCGGCGGAGGCCAGGAACGCGGGCGGAGGCCAGGAACAGAGAACACGGCGGCCATTGTGGCCATGGCCGTGGCCATGCGGGAGGCTTGCGAGAATATGGAACGGGCGGCGGAGTACACCGCAAACCTGCGGGACAAGCTGGTGGCGCGGATCCTGGAAATTCCGGGCGCCCATATCAATGGGAGCATGACCAGCCGCCTGCCGGGGAATGTAAACTGCCGTTTTGACGGCGTGGAGGGTGAGGCCGTGGTGATCATGCTGGACCTGGCCGGGGTGTGCGTGTCTGCTGGGTCCGCCTGTACGTCGGGGAGCGGTGAACCCAGCCACGTTTTGACCGCCCTGGGACAGTCCAGACGGGACGCATACGGAGCCATACGGATCACCCTGGCCGAAACCAACACCGAGGCAGAGGTGGAATACATAGCGGACCGCCTGGCCTCCATCGTGAAAGATCTTCGGAGAGGATAAAAGGAGGTCAAACCCGTGGGAATAATCAGCATAGGGGTGGGCACCTGTACCCTGGGACGCAAACAGGTGGACCGGGACGGAAACGTGGTAAGCGAAACCCCGGCAAAATTTGAGGTTGACCCGGCGGGCAGCTGTGTGGCCATTGTGCCGCTGAACCAGGACACCATGGAGCCGGACGGCCCGGCGGAGGTTTTCGGGGACTGGCAGGCGGGCCACTACCTGCCCAGGGTGCTGGAACTGATCCACCCAAACCGCCAGATCAACGTGCCGAACCTGGCGGCCATGGTCCGGGGAGCGGCGGAGGATGGGCTGGACCTTTGCGAATACTGCCAGGCCCCCTATATGTGCCGTGATTGCATTGTAAAAGAATGGAAAGAGGACCCCGGCGGCGAATAGTACCGCCGGGGCAGAGCCTACCACGACGGAAAAGGCGGGGCGGATATGCAGAGAGTGAAAACGCGGCTTTTTTCGGGGGCCGTGTGTGAGCAAATCGTTTTCAACGTACCGGACCGTGTGCGGGACATAAGAAAAGCAGAGCCACGGCCAAGGTTTAAGACCGAGGAGGAGCGGGTACAGCACCGGATCGGAATTTCCCGCCGGAACCACGCCCGCCTGTTCAACGCTAATTTTGGCCCTACCTCCCTATATAGCACCCTGACATTTAATAATGAATATGAGGTCCACACATTCCAGGAGGCCCGCCGACTGCGGGACAATTACACCCGCCGCCTAATGTACCATTTCCCAGGAGCCAAGATCCTGATCTACATGGGACGCGGCAAGGGAACCAACCGGATCCATTTCCACATGGTTTCCGAGGGCATACCAGAGGACATGATCACCAAACTGTGGGGCATGGGTGAGATCGTGCGGATCGAAAACCTGAAAGCCCACAATTATTATAATGGTATAGACCACGGCCAGGACTACACCGGCCTGGCGAATTATCTTTTTGACCACTGGACACCGGAACAGGGCGGGCACCGCTGGAAAAAGGCCGGAAAGCTGGATAAGCCGGAGCGGGAACCCTCCACCCTGGTGAAACGGAACTATACAGAGAATAAGCCGCCGCGCCCGCCAAAGGGTTACATATTTGTGGAGAGCAAGGCCACCAAATACGGATACCTATATTATAAGTATGTGCGAAAGCCGGAGCCGCAAAAGAGGAACCGGCGGAAATCGGCGGGATCGGGCTGAATGTAAGTTCAGCTTTTTATGGCCTTGTAAATGTGTAAAGTTTGGGGACGAACAAACCGCCCCCGGAAAACAGAAAGGAGATCACACGATGAACAAGACAAAAATTGACTGGGCCACCGCGTCATGGAACCCGTTGACGGGGTGCCGCCATGGGTGCCCCTACTGCTACGCCAGACGGACCGCCCACCGTTTCGGCAAGGGACTGGAGGATCCCGCCCCGCTGCCCGGTGGCCTCCACGTTCTGGAGAAGAAGATCAAAGCCACCCCCTACCCCTACGGTTTCGAGCCTACCCTGCACCGCTACCGCCTGAACCAGCCGGAGCGCGTGGAGGAGCCGCAGACCGTTTTTGTATGTTCCATGTCTGACCTGTTCGGGAAGTGGGTGCCAACTTCCTGGATCGCCCAGGTGATCGACGCCTGCCTGCGGGCGCCGCAGCACCGTTACCTGTTCCTGACCAAGAACCCGGACCGCTACCTGGAACTGGACCACCTGGCCCTCCTCCCACACGGGGAAAATTTCTGGTATGGGTCCACGGTGGCGAACAGGGACGCGGTGGCCATGTACCCCATGCCGTGGGTGAACATCAACACGTTTTGGAGCATGGAGCCGCTGCTGGAGCCGGTCCCAATGGAGGACGCGGAGGACCTGCCCCAGTGGGTGATCCTGGGGGCAGAAACCGGGAACCGCAAGGACAAGGTGATCCCCCGCCGGGAGTGGGTGGACCAGATCACGGCCTTTTGTGCGGAGAATGAGATCCCTGTGTTCTACAAGGGCAATCTGCGGGAGTATTTCCAGGACCTCCCCGCGTCCGCGTTCCCGTGGGAGGTGTGAGCGGTGAAAACGTATTTGAAAAACGTGGTTTTATGCCTGTGGATCCTGGGCGCGGTCCTGGTGGCGTGGGGCCTGCTGGAACTGGGCCAGACGGTAGTCCGGGCGCAGCTGGGAATATCAGAAGCAGGAATGGACCTGGCGGCTATGGCCGTTGTGACCATCGGCGGAGCGATAAAGACATACCGGGACTGGCGCAAGAAACGCCGGGAGGCCGGGATCATTTCCGTGCTGCTGGCCGACACCATCCAGAAACAGCGGGAAAAGCTGGAAAGCATTGACGCGGAGGAACCGAGCGCCGGGAGAGCGCGGCGGCGGGCTATGTGTAGCATTACCCTGATCGCCCTGGAGGAAAAGCGGGACCGGATGATCAAGGGCAAAAAGGAATGGCGCAAAAATGGCCATTGACGTGAAAGACCTGCCGCCAAAATATCAGGCCCAGGCGCTCCAGAAATACATGGCACAGCAAAAGCGGCGGGGGCCTCCTCCCTCCCCTGCCGCCGGAGGACAGCCAAAGGCCAGCAAATACCACAACAGCCCCACCGAGCGGGTCACGCAGTCCGGGGCCGTCCTCCACTTCGACAGCCAAAAGGAGGCCCGGCGCTATGATCACCTGGCCGCGCTGGAACGGGCGGGGCAAATCCGGGACCTGCGCCTGCAGGTAGATTTTACTTTGCAAGAGGCATACACGGACGCGGAGGGCCGCAGGTGGCGGGCTATCCGGTACAGGGCGGATTTTACATACCAGGCCCCAGCAGCGTATTGGACGGAAAAGGGGCCAATGTGGGATCTGGTGGTGGAGGACGTAAAAAGCCGCCCCACGCGGACCAAGGAATATTTGCTAAAGCGAAAACTGCTAAAGGACAAGATGGGAATTGACATAACCGAGGTGTAACCATGGGCAGAAAGACAACGGGGGCAAAGCTGGAGCGGGAGGCGGTGAAACGCTACCTGCAGCAATATCACGCAGCCAAACAGAAAAAGCGGATTTTGGAGGAGCGCCGCCGCACACTATCCGCAGAACTGCGGGGGCCATCCACCGCCCCAGCGTTCCGGGCCATGCCATCCACCAAGCCGGTACACCCGGACGGGGCGGGCACCCTTGTCTTTCGGATCGCGGACGTAGAGGAGCGGATCGAGGCCCAGCAGGCGGAAATGGCCAGGGCCGTCCAGAACGTCATGGACTTAATAGACCTGCTGCCCATAGGGTCCATGGAGCGGACCGTGGTGGAAATGCGGCATATAGACAGCCGGAAATGGGAGCGGATCGCCAGTGAGGTCCATATGAGCCGGTCCCGCGTGATTGACTACTACAACGCCGCGCTGGACGCCCTGGCCGCCAATGAGAAAAGCGTGGAGGTCATAGGGCTGGGAAAGGCGCAGGGAAAGGCCACCGCAAAGAAGAACAGCAAGGCGTAAAAGTTCGGACGTTATCGGACGTTTTGGTGTGCTATATTGATAGCATGAAAAGCCGCAAGGAATACAGGGGCCGCCAGGTGACAGAAACCTGGTGGCCCCGCTGCTTTTCACTCCATGGGTGTGGAGGGTGCACGGCGGGGGCTTTATCCTTTCACCCCGCCGCCATCCATGGGCATGGTGGGAGGCCGCGCCGCAGGCCAGCAGGCCCGCGAGATCGGCGGCCACCCCCCTGCGCGGGTCCTCCCTGGAGGCAAAACCAACGCGGGGCAATGAAAGCCCGGCATTTTTGCCCACAAAACCAAAAAATTTTGGGCCTGTTACGTTACGAAAAGCAAAAACACCCGGAAAATTTATCCCCCCCTTTAGGGGGGGATAACCGAGCGGGCCGGAGCGGGTCAAAATGCGAAACGGACGCGGGAGGAAAAAACGAAACCGGCGGACATCCACCGCCGGGGCGGGAAAGGGGGCCGCCTCCAGTGGCGGAGCAGAAGAAAACAGCCGTGAAAAAAGCGGCGCCGAAAAAGCCAAAAGCGGAAAAGCCGGCGGTCCTGACCGGGACCGTGCCGGAGTGGTCCAGCACGGGAGTGATCGCCCAAATGCTGGGCTTTAAGGGGTGCCGCAGGGTCCAGCAGCTGACCCAGGACGGGGTGCTGGAAACCGAGATCCCGCCCGGCGGCGGGGCGCGGAAATACCGGACCTGCGAAACGATCCAGCGGTATATTGCCCACATCGAGCAAAAGGCCCAGGAAACCGGGGAGCGGGGCCGGGCGGAGGAATTGGCCCTGAAAAAGCTGGAGGCAGAGGTGGAACTGAAAGAAAGCCAGGGGCAGCTCCACAAGCTGAAAACGGCCATAGCAGAGGGGAAATACATACCGGCGGACCAGGCGGCGGAGGAACTGGCGGAGTTTATGGCCATGTTCAAAAAGTTTGCCATGAATATCCCGCCCCGCACGGTGGGCACCCTGGCCGGTTATGCGGACGCGCTGACCATACGGACCATGGAAAAGGCAATGAGGAAAGAACTTGAAACCATGCTGACAGCATTTTCGGACGCCGCTATGGAACAGCGCCAGGAGGAAACATGAAACGGCGGCAAAAAATAAAGCCCTACACGGTGCCAAGCTGGATATATCGGGCCATTCAAGTCCTGCGCCCGCCGGAGCGGCTGACCGTTTCCCAGTGGGCGGAAAAAAAGCGGACCCTGACCGGCGGAGCCATGCCGGGGCCGTGGCGCAACAGCGTGACCCCCTACCTGGTGGAGATCATGGACGCATTTTCTGACGACGTGATCGAGGAAATTATATTCGTCAAGCCCACCCAGGTGGGCGGCACCACCGCCATGGAAAACATGATCGGCGTCCTGGTGGACCAGGAACCGGCCCCCACCATGGTGGTCTATCCATCGGACGACCTGGCGGAAACAACGGCGGAAACCCGCCTGGTGCCCATGTTCAAAGCCTGCCCGGATATAGCGGGCAAGTTCCGGGAAACGGAAAGCAAAAAATTACAGCTGAAATTCCGGGATATGTTTCTATACCTGACCGGCGCAAACAGCCCGGCGGACCTATCCAGCAAGCCGATCCGAAACCTATTTCTGGATGAAGTGGACAAGTTCCCAGGTGCGTCAAAGCGGGAGGCGGACCCCGTTTCCCTGGCCAGGGAGCGAACAAAGACGTTTTTCAACAGAAAAATTTTCATGGCCTCCACACCGACACTGAAAAGCGGCCATATATGGCGGGCGCTGGAACGGGCGGACATGGAAAAACACTATTTCGTCCCCTGCCCCCATTGTGGGGAGTACATAGAACTGAAATTCGCACAAATCAAGTGGCCCAGCAAGGACGACGTGCCGGACAACGCGGAGCGGGCGGAAATGGCGTTCTATGTGTGCCAGGCGTGTGGGGGCGTGATCACAGACCAGGACAAGGGGAAAATGCTGGAGGCCGGACAGTGGCGGCCAGTACGGCAGCGGGGCGGGACCGCCAAAAGTGTGGCGTTCTGGATGAATACGCTATACTCCCCCTTTACCCGCTTTTCCGATATAGCGCGGGAGTTCATGCGGAGCAAGGACGACCCGGAACTACTGCAGAACTTCACCAACAGCTGGCTGGCGGAGCCGTGGGAGGACACGGCCCTGAAAACCAACGCGGATCTGGTCATGGAGCGCCAGACCGAGGTGCCCGCCTGGGAACTGCCAGAGTGGACCAAGCTGCTGACCGGCGGGATCGACGTGCAGGAAAATTGTCTGTACTGGACGATCCGGGCCTGGGGCGATTTTATGACCAGCCAAAACGTGGCCCACGGCCAGGCCCTTTCCATGTCGGAGGTGGAGCGGGTTATGAATACCAGCTTTTCCATGCCGTCAGGGGAAAAAATGATGGTGGAATTAGCCCTAATGGACAGCGGCGACCAGACAGACGCGGTATATGAATTTTGCCTGATCAATGCGGAGTGGGTGCGGGCCTGCAAGGGCGTCCCAACCATGCAGGGGCATTACAGAATTTCCACCGTGGACAAGGCCGGGAGCCGCGCCAACGGTATGCAGCTGGTCCTGGTGGACGGCGGAAAATACAAGGACATGATCGCCTCCAGAATGAGGAAACCAAACGGGCGGGGCGCCTGGATGGTACACAAAGACTGTGATCTGGAGTATGCGGAACAGGTCACGGCGGAGCATAAGATCACGGAGCGGTCCAAGGGAAAGGTGGTCCAGCGGTGGGCGCTGAAAGCCTCACACGCGGCCAACCATTACCTGGACTGTGAGGTGTACGCGGCGGCGGCGGCGGACGTGCTGGAGGTCCGGTCCCTGTTCCTCCAGAACCAGGACAGCGCGGCGGAGAAACCGCAGGAAAAGGCGGACCAAACGCCAAGGCAGGAAACGGCCCCGGAGGAAAACTGGATCCGCCAAAGCGGTGAGTGGATTTAAGCGGAGGGAACCATGGACGAAACGAAAATGACGGCGACGGCGGCGGAAATGCTGGACCAGGTAAATACCGCCATCACCACCGTGCTGTGTGGCGGCCAGTCCTACAAGATCGGCAGCCGGGCCCTGACCCGTGCGGACCTGGCCATGTTAAAGTCCATGCGGGACGACCTGGAGGCACAGCTGGCCAATGAGGAAAGCGGCAGCCTGCTGGGGCGGACCTATGTGGCGTTTTTCGATGGGAGGTGATCGGCGTGGGCTGGTTTGATAACGTGATCGCCGCCGTGTCCCCGCGCCATGCCTATGAGCGGGAAATGTGGCGGCAAGGGCTGGAGGAACTGCGGGGATATGACGCCGCCGGAAATGGCCGGATCAATTCCGGGTGGCGGGTTACAAACGAAAGCGCAGAGGCAACCGACAAATACAGCCGGGACGTGGTACGGGCGCGGGCGCGGGACCTGGAGCGAAACAGCGATATAGCCCAGGCCGTTCTCCACGCCTACAAGCGCAACGTGGTGGGCAAGGGCTATACCCTGCGGGCCGCAACCGGAAACGACAGCCTGGATAAACAGATCGAAAAAGCGTGGAAACGCTGGTGCAAGGCCAGAAACTGCGACGTGACCGGGGAACAGTCTTTCAATGAAATTCTGCGGATGATGGTAGAGCGGAAAAAGGTGGACGGCGGCATGATCGTCCTGTACCGTTACACCCCTGGCGGCGTGGTCCCGTTCAAACTTCAATGCCTGGAAGTGGACGAACTGGACAAGACCCAGGCAACGCCGCGATACCAGGGAAACAGGGTGGTGGGCGGAATTGAGTATAACCAATACCGCCGCCCGGTGGGCTACTGGATCCGACAGTATGACATAGAGGGCTGGCAGATGGCGGAACCGGCCTATATTGAGGCCAAAGACGTATTTTTCTACAAAAGCAAGCACCGCCCCAGCCAACTGCGGGAAATGTCGGATATGTCCCCGACAATCACCAGAGTGCGGGACACAAACGAATTTATCACCGCTGTGGCCATCAAGGAACGGATCGCCGCCCTGGTGGGGCTGGTGATCAAAAAGACCATGCCGAGCGGAGGAACCGGGCGGAGCAACTGGAACAGCAAGGGCGGCCAGGTGGACTATTCCGGCAAGAAAATGACGCCCGGCATGATCATGGAACTGGGGGCCGGGGACGACGTGGAGGTGGTGGATCCCAAAGGGGCGGCCACCGACGCCACCGCGTTCCTGAAAACACAGCAGGGACTAATTGGAGCGGGCCAGGGCCTTTCCTATGAGGCGGTAAGCCGCGACATGAGCGGGGCCACCTATTCGTCCGCCCGTCAAAATGCCCTGGAGGATGAAAACACATACACGGAGGAAATCGAACTTTTAACCGCGTTCATGTCCGAGGTGTACGAAAACTTTCTAATTTCGGGGGTGCTGTCTGGCCTGTTTTCTGTGCCGGATTTTTGGGAGCGCAAAGAGGACTATATGGATCATTCCTGGGTCAAGGCACCGAAAAAGTGGATCGACCCGGCGAAAGAGGCAAGCGCGGACAAGATCGCCCTGCAAAGCGGCCAAAAGACTTTCCAGGACCTCCAGGCCGAAAAGGGCAAGGACTGGAAAGAGGCCGTGGACGAACTGGCGGAGGTCCTGGAGTATGGCCGCAAAAAAGGAATTGATATGGGAGGTGTAATTTTTGGAACTGGAACGACAGCAGCCCAGCAGAGCGGCGCCGGAGGAGGAAAAGAACCAGACGACCCGGAGCATGGGGGAGATCCTGACCAGGGAGGCGAACAGCCCGGCGGAGGCGGAGAACAGCCGGCGGCGGACAGTTAGCTTTTCCAGTGAGGAGCCATACCGGCGTTATTTCGGCATGGAGATCCTGGACCACGGCCCTGGCGCTGTGGACCTGTCCCGCATGAACACGGTGGGCGTGGTCCTGTTCAACCATGACGTGGACAGAGTGGTGGGCAGGGTGATCCGGGCCTGGGTGGAGAACAACCGGGGCATGGCAGAAATTGAGTTCGACAGCGACGACGACGCCGAAAAGATTTTCGGTAAGGTCAAGACCGGAACCCTGAAAACCACGTCCGTGCGCTACGCTGTGGACGCCTGGGAGGAGGTCAAGGCCGGGGCCGTGTCTGCGGACGGACGTTTCACCGGACCCTGTCAAATCGCCCGGAAGTGGACGGTGCTGGAAATTTCCATTGTTTCCGTGCCTGCGGACGCCACCGTGGGCGTGGGCCGGTCCGATAACGGGCCGCCGGATCTATCCCTGTATGAGAGGCAAATCCAGATCAACAAAAACAGGTATTGGAGGTAAGAGCATGAAAAACAAGAAAAAGTGGATCGAGCGGCAGCAGGCCATTGTGGACGCTGCCCGCGCCGCCGGGCGGGGCCTGACGGCGGAGGAACAGGCGGAGTATGACGATCTCCAGCGCAAGATCGACGCGGAGCCGGACGACCAGGGAGGCGGGGAGCCTGCCGGCGGCCAGCGCAGCGCGGGCGGCCAGGACCCCGTGAACACCCCCACCCCTCCCCCTGCCGGGACGCCCGGCGCCACCAGCGAGGAGAGCGCACAGCGGGCCGTGGCGGAGGAGCGCCAGCGGATCAATGATATTCTGGCCCTGTGCCGCCAGACTGGCATGGATCCGGCGGAGCATATCCGCAACGGCGACACCATGGACAAGGTGCGGGCCGCCGCCGTGGACTACATGATCCAGCACGGCGCCCCGGTGGTGGTGGGCGCCAGGGACAGCGGCATGGACAATTTCCGGGACGCGGCCAGGGACGCCATGCTGATCCAGGCGGGCGTGGAACTGGACAAACCCGCCCAGGGCGCGGAGGATATGCGGGGAATGTCCATGCGGGATATGCTGATCGAGTGCATGGCCCGCAGCGGTGGGGGCACCGTAACGGAACTCTTGCGCCGGTCCCGTGCTGACCTGTGGGACACGGCGGTGCGGCAGTTCTTTAGTTCCACGGCGGACTTCCCCGCCATCATGGATAACGCCATCAAAAAGGCCATTGTCCAGCAGTACGACCTCCAGCCGGCCACATTTGAGGAGTGGACCAGCAAGGGGACCCTGCCGGACTTTAAGGCCAGCAAGGATCATGAGTACGTCATGGGCGGCGGCGACTTCCAGAAAGTGACCGAGGGCGGGGAAATCAAGGCCAGCACCCTGCAGACGGACCTGCTGCCCACCCGCAAGCTGGACACCTATGCCACCCAGTTCAGCATGACCCGCGAGGCGTTTATCAATGACGACATTGGTTTCCTGTCCAATATGCCGAAACAGTACACCCGCAAGGCCAAGCAGAAGATCAACCGCCAGGTGTATGAACTGATCTACAAGAACCCCGCTATTTTTGACGGCGCCCCCCTGTTCGACGCGGCCCACAAGAACCTGATCACCACGGGCAGCGCCCCCAGCGTTGCGGTGCTGATGAAGATGATCGAAATGATGGGACTGCAGACGGACCAGTTTGGGGAAAGCATTATGGTGGAGCCTGCCACCATTGTGGTGCCTGTGGGCTACGGCATGAAAGTGGAGCAGATCCTGGGCACGGCACAGATCGACGTGGAGGGGATCGGAAATCACACCGTCAACGTGCTGAACACCAAGTATAAGAACAAGATCAAGGTGGTACAGGAGGCCGTCCTGAATATTCTGGCCGCCGGCGCGGCCTGCCCCTGCTTTATGGCGTCCGATCCCAGGCTGGTGAAGTCTGTGCAGGTGGACTATCTGAACGGGACCACCGCGCCCAGTTTCAGGCGGTCCGAAAAGGCCGGCTATTTGGGCTATCTGTGGGACATTTGGCTGGACTGGGGTATCAATGCGGCGGACTTCCGTGGGATCCTGCGCAACAACGGCGTGGCCCTGTAACAGTAAGGAGGAATAAAGCATGAAAGCGAACTATTACCAGAGAGGCGAAACCCTGGACTACTTCCCCACCGAGAACGTGGAAAACGGCGTGGTGGTGAGCCTGGGCACCCGGATCGGCGTGGCCGCCGCGCCTATCCGCGCCGGCGAACAGGGAGCCGTCCATGTTGTGGGCGTGTTCGCCATGACCAAGGCCAACACCGAGGAGATCAAGCAGGGGACCGCCGTCTACTATGACGACGACGCGGACGTGATCACCGCCACCGCCTCCAAGGAGGAGGGGGAGGGCGACGCCAAGAAAACGGTGAACAACACGCCCGCTGGCTATGCGGCGGCGGACGCCGCCACCACCGCCACCAGTGTGCTGGTCAAGCTGCTGGGCTGATCGGAGGGCTGGAGCATGAAAAAGCTGATTGCCCAGCGCCCGATCCAGTACATGGGCCGGACCTATGAGAGCGGGGAGGCAATCCCCGCCCACGACCCCAACATGGTGGCGGCGTGGTTGAGAGCAAACAGCGCCGCGTGGACGGGGACAGACATGGAGGACACGGCCCGCGCCGCCATCCAGGAGGCCGCCAGGCGCTCCAAGGTGAACGACCTGGCGGCGGAGGCCATCCGGGCCATGGGCGTGACCATTGAGGACGCCGCCGGGGAGTTTGTGGGGGCCTCCAGCATGGAGGAGCAGATCCACGCCCTGTTTGCCCCTGGGAGCCTCCAGGACGGTGGGGAAACCAAAGAGGGGCAGGAACCCGCCGGGAGCGGCAACCACGTCCAGAACGGCCAGGAAACGCCGGGGGAGGCCGAAAACGGCGGGGACAGCGGAGCGCCCGCCATGCTGACCGGCCACCTGGACGCGGCGGACCTGGAGAAGTGGAAAAAGGCGGATCTGGAGAAACTGGCGGCGGACATGGGCGTGGATATTTCCAAGGCAAAGAACAACGCCGAGCGGGCCGCCATCCTGGCGGCGGTGGAGGTCCAGGCCCCTGCCAATGACCCCGAAAATGGCGGGGGTGCCCTGTGATGGGCGCCCCCAGCTTTAAGGAGTGCATAGCGGCGGACGTGTTCAACGTATTTCTGAACAAGCTGGAGTTTGCGGACACCCACACCGTCAACGGAAAGAAAATGGCGGTCCTGGTGGATGAAAACGAACTGCTGGAGCGGGACAAGGCCAAACTGGGGACCCATGCGGACGGGGTATATAAAAGCCGCCGCCTGATCTATGTGGCCCAGGTAGATTTTGGACCGCGCCCGGCCATCAAGGCCGTGCTGACCCTGGACGGGAGGGCCTACCGGGTGAAAGATTGCACGGCGGAGGCCGGGATCCTGGCCATTGAACTGGAGGCGGCAAAGACGTGAACGGAACAGAGGCCATAATCCGCATTGACGTGGAGGGGGAACTGCAGAAGATCCTCCAACAGCTGAACAGCCTGCCGGACCAGATCGCCGCCCCCAATATCCTGAAAAACGCCCTGAACGCCACCGCCCGCAAGGTTAGAAAGCAGATCGTAAAGGACGCAAAGGGACAATATGCCATCAAGGACACCGGGATCCTGAAAGATGAAAAGCAGGGCGCCCCCAAAGTCCTGACGGCCACGGCGGCAAGTATGTCCGCCGCCGTCCGGTCCAGGGGACCCATGCAGGACATTATGGCGTTTATGACACGGCCAAACCAGGGAACTGGCGCGGCGGCGGCGCAGGTCCTGGCGTCCGGTGGTATGAAATCGCTGGAAAAGGGGAACCTGAAAGCCTTTGTAACCACCTTTGCAAGTGGCCATACCGCCATAGTCCAGAGGGACCCGCCCAAACAGTACGGGAGCGGGAGGAGCGCCCGCGCAGGGCAATATGGAGCCAACGCCGATATGACCAGGATCAAGAAACTGCTGTCCCCCGCCGTGCCCTTTATGCTGGGCAACGAAACGGTGAGGGGGCAGGCGGAGGCGCTGGCCTATGAAACCCTGCAGGTGGAGATCGACAAGCGGATCGCCAAAGTTTTGGGCAAGGCATAAAAAAACGGCGGCACATGGCCGCCGTGAATGGGTGCTATTGATCGCCGCAGCAGGATTTACAGGGCCGCAGGCCGTTGTATTCCGCCATGGAAACCGTGGACCGCCGGGAATACCTGTTCCGCAGGCCCCGGCAATCCGGGCTTGTATGGTACACCCGGCAGCCGTCCGCATACCACACCACATCGGAGCGGGCGGAGAAAAAGGCGTCTGCGGAGTAGCCACGGGAAAGGGCCAGCTTGTAAATGTGCTTGCAGGGCAGGCCGCGCCGCTGGAAATCTTCGCAGGTGCAACGGTCAAGGCTTGTCTGGTAAACGTCCCCGTGGGTGCCCAATATTTCGGCGGTGCCGGTGGCGGGATCGTAAGACTGGATCACAATATTCTGGAACAGCGCCCGGTCCATTCGCACGTCCTGACCATCCGCCCCGTGGATCGAAACGTCCCAGGACCCAAAGGACGAACCGCTGGAGCCGTCAAGATCGTGTGCAACAGAAACCGAGGGGGTGGGCCGGGGCATTTCATGGCCGCCTCCCCTGCTGGCCACCGGCGGAACGTCTGCCGCTGTCCTGTGTTTTGATTTTCTGGAGCCGACGGCAAGGACGATCCCAGCGACGACAACGCCGCCAAGGAACGCCTGAACATCACCGCCGCAAAGACAGATCACAGCCAACACCAGAATAACGCCGGCGGCAATCCACCAGCCTTTCCCCATTCCTTTCATGTCTGCGCCCTCCTATGTAGAACATTGTCGAATTGTGCTGATTATTTCAGCATTACAAAGCTATTATAAGCGGCAAAAAGTCACAAGTCAAGGAGGCGGGACCAGGTGACACAAGAATTTTTGCAGGACGCCGTGGTGGCGGACCTGGAACAGCTTTTCAAGGGGGAAACCATGAAAAATTCCGCAGGTGTAGAGCGAGAGATCCGGGTTTTTCCCCAGGACCTGCCGATCCGAGCGGGGGCGGACATTGAACCGGAGCCGGACCCCGTGGAGGAGGGCCTGGAGGCGGAGCAGCTGGAGGGCCAGGCACCGGCGGAGGAAACAAAGCCGGAGGACGTACCGGAGCCTTATGTGATCGTCCGCATACCGGGCGGGGAACTGCCGGACCAGGACACCCGCCAGCAGGTGGAGGCCATTCTGGTGGTGTGCGTCTGCGACCCGGATCCGGGCCGCCAGGGTTTCCGGGACGCGCTCCACATCGTCAACACCATTCTGACCCACTACGGCGAAAACGGCATAGTGGGCCGGCGGTATGAGGTGCAATACCCCATAAAGTGGGTGACACAAGAGGAGGACACCCACCCCTATTATTTCGCCGGCATGGCGCTGACATTTGCCGCGCCGGCCATCTTCAAGGAGGTGCCAGAAACATGAGAAAAGAACCCAAAAAGATCGACCAGGCCGCTGGCCCGGTGGTCTACTGCGGCCCAACCATTCGCGGCGTGGCCGTACAGTTCACGACCTACACCAACGGGGTGCCCACCGCGCTGGAGGAGGCCACAAAGAAAAACCAGGTCCTGGGCGGCCTGGTGGTCCCCCTGGACCAGCTGCCGGAGGTCCGGCGCCAGTTCCACGCCGGGGCCGGGCGCTATTACACCCTGTACTGCAAGGCCCAGGAGAAAGGCTAAAGGAGGGAGAACAAAATGGCGTATTTTCACGGCGTATACAATAGCGAGATCGACACAAGCCTGACCGCCCCCATTCAGGGCAGCGCGGGCCTGCAGGTGATTTTTGGCACCGCCCCCATTCACCTGTCCAGGGATCCGGCGGCGGCGGTAAACAAGCCCATGCTGTGCTACTCTTTCAAAGAGTGCCAGCAGAATGTGGGCTATTCTGACAACTTCAAGGACTTCACCCTTTGCGAGAGCATTGACGCCTGTTTCCGCGTGTTCAATATCGCGCCCATTATCCTGGTGAACGTGCTGGACCCCAAAAAGGCCACGCACACCAAAATGAACGAGGCGGAGGACTGCGCCGTGGTGGACGGCCAGGTGGTCTATGAAAAGCCCTATGTCCTGCTGGACACCCTGGAGGTCAAGAACGGGGACGCCGCCCTGAAAGCTGACAGCGACTATATTGCCGCCCATGACAATGACGGAAACGTGTTGATCACCATTCTGGCCCAGGCGGCAAAGGAGGCTACCACGCTGTCCGTGTCGTCCAAGAGCCTGAACCCCGCCGGTGTGACCCGTGCGGACGTAGTGGGCGGCGTGGACGCCCTGACGGGCCAGGAAACGGGCATGGAACTGATCCGCCACATCTACCCCAAGCTGGGCATGGTGCCGGGCCTGCTGCTGGCCCCCGGCTGGAGTGAGGACGCGGTGGTGGCGGCGGCGCTCCAGGCGAAAACCGAGGCCATCAACGGCGTTTTCGTCTGCAACTGTCTGCTGGATATTCCCACGGACGGGGAGAACGGCGCCAAAGTCTACACGGACGCCAAGGTGGCAAAGGAGAAAATGGGGGCTACCTCCAACCACGCCATGGCCCTGTGGCCCATGGTGGCGGTGGGGGATAAGATTTACCACTATTCCGCCATGTTCGGCGCCCTGACCGCTTACACGGACGCCACCAATGCGGATGTGCCATATGAAAGCCCGTCCAATAAGGACCTGCGGATCACCGCCACCGTGCTGGCGGACGGCACCGAGGTGGTCCTGGACCAGCAGCAGGCCAACGATATGCTGAACGCCAACGGGATCACCACCGCCATCAATGCGAACGGTTTCAAGTCCTGGGGAAACAAGACGGCGGCCTATCCCTCCACCACGGATCCAAAGGATATGTGGTTTGCCGTGCGGCGTTTCTTCGACTGGGACGGCAACAATTTCATTCGCACATACCATCAGAAAGTGGACAAGCCGGGCAACAAGCGGCTGATCCGATCCATCATTGACAGCCAGAACATTGTGGGCAACGGCTATGTGAAACGCGACTACTGCGCCGGCTACCGGCTGGAGTTCCTGGAGAGTGAGAACACCGCCACCAACCTGATCAATGGCCACCTGACCACCCACACATACATGGCCCCTTATATCCCGACGGAACACCTGGAGAATATTCGGGAGTATGACGTGGCAGCCCTGACGGCGGCCTTGACCGCGTAAACGGGAGGTAAACATGAAAACTATTCCGACCAAGATCAATAAATACAACGTCTACAACGCAGGAAACCGCCTGCTGGGCATGGGGGATGAAGTCACCCTGCCCAGTTTTGAGGGGTCCGGCGAAACGGTGAGCGGCGCGGGCGTCCTGGGTGAGTTCGACGATCCCACCGTGGGCTATTTCGCCAACATGGAACAGGAAATCCCGTTCCGGGTGCTGGATGAGGAGGCCGTGGATATGCTGGACCAGACCAAGGCGGTCCAACTGGAACTGCGGGGCGCCCAGCAGACCACGGATTCCAACGGGGACATTGAGTTCCGGTCCATGCGTGTGGTGGTCCGTGGCCGCATGGCCAGTTTTGAACCCGGAAAGGCAAAGGCCGGAAACGGCATGGAAACCAGCGTGAAATTGACGATCCTCTATATCCTGATCGAACTGGAGGACAAGCCCATGGTGGAACTGGACAAGATCAACGAGGTTTTCAAGATCCGGGGCGTGGACGTTCTGGCCAAGATCAAGGAAATGTGCTAAACCGCCGGCGGCGGATAAAGACGAAAAGGAGAAACCAACATGGAAAAGAACAAACTGGACACCGCCGAGCGGGAGGACATGGAGGCCCTGGAGGCGCAGGCAGGGGCCGAGGACGGAGAGGACACCGAGCCGGAGGACCTGATCCTGCGGTTTGCAAAGCCCTATAAATTCGGCGGCCAGGAATACACCGAGGTGGACCTGTCCGGCCTGGAGGACGTGACGGCGGGGGTGCTGGAGAGCGTGGGCAAGATCACGGCCAAGAAAAACCCCGGCATGAACCCGGCCCTGCAGGAAATGTCCCTGACGTTCTGCACCTACCTGGCCCAGCGGGTGGCCAAGCTGCCCCTGGAGTTCTTCACCGGCCTGCCGGCCAAAGAGGCCATCAAGCTGAAAGCCATGGTTACAAATTTTCTGTACGGCGGGGATGGGGAGGACTAACCCCGGAGGCAATCCGCAAGGGCTGTGTGGCCCTGTCCCTGCAGCTACATAGCGGCCCGGAGTTTTTCCAATCCATGCAGGTGGACGACCTGAACGAATACGCGGAAATGGTCAAAGCCATTTGGGAGGAGGCGAAAAAACGCCGTGGCAAAAAGTAAGACCTATGAAATGCTGCTGAAAATCGCCGGAAAGGCGGACGGGTCCCTAAAAGCGGCCTGTTCGGCGGCAGAAAAGGATCTGAACACCCTGGGCGACGCCGCCCAAAAGGTGGGCAAGGTGGCCGCCACGGCGCTGGCCGGGATCGCCACGGCAGCGGCAGGCGTGGCCGCCTCCTCCCTGTCCGCCTATTCGGAATTTGAGCAGGCCATGGACAGCACGGCGGTGACAGCACGGGCAACCGAGGAGGAATACGAACTGATGGAGGCGGCGGCCCGGCAAATGGGCGCCACAACCACCAAAACGGCCACCGAGGCGGCGGAGGCCATGGGCTATATGGCCCTGGCCGGCTGGGACGTGGAGCAAAGCATGGCGGGCCTGGAGCCTATGCTGAGATTGAGTGAGGCCACCGGCATGGACCTGGCCAGGGCGTCCGACCTGGCCACGGATAGTATGTCCGCCCTGGGCCTGGGCGTGGGGGATATGACCGACTACCTGGATCTGGCGGTCCAGGCGCAGCGGGCAAGCAACACCACGGCAGAGGCGCTAATGGAGGCGTTTATAGGGTGCGGCGGCGCGGCAAAGACCGCCGGGGTGGACATGGGCGACCTGTCCACCGCCCTGGGCGTCCTGGCCAACAACGGCACAAAGGGCGCGGAGGCCGGCACGGCCATGAACGCCATGATCAACCGCCTAACCTCCAAGGACGTGGCCATAAAGGCCATGCAGCAAATGGGCGTTTCTGTCTATGACGCGGCGGGAGAGTTCCGGGGCCTGGAAACGATCCTGACCGACGTTTCCAGCGCCATGGCCGATATGACCACGCAGGAAAAAATGGGCTACCTGGCCAAGATCGCCGGCACCAACTACGCCACGGAAATGTCCTACCTGCTGGCAGCTACATCGAAAGACGCCGCAGCGGCGGAGGAGTTCCTGCGGGCGGCGGGCCTGGAGGGGGACGAACTGGCGGAGGCGCTGGCCAACACCTCCAGCGCATGGTCCACCCTGGAAACCGACATAATGGACCATTCCGGCGTCCTGCTGGAAGTAGCAAAGGCCAACACCGACAATCTGGCGGGCGCAACCGCTATTTTCCAGTCCGCTGTGGCGGAGTTACAACTGCAGATCGGGGAACAGCTGGCCCCATACGCAAAGGAGGGGCTGGAGTATCTGGCCAACAATGTCCTGCCCACTGTGGCGGAAAAGGCCGGGGAAATTATCCCAATGATGATAGAGGGCGGGAAAGCCCTGTGGGAGAACAGAAACACGATCCTGGCCGTGGCGGGAGCCGTTGGCACCGCCGTGGGAGCCTTTAAGGGGCTGAAAGTGGCGTCTGCCGCCGTGGGCGCGGTGAAAAATCTGTCCACCATTTTGGGAGCGGGAGCCAAAAACGGGAACCTGCTGGCCAAGGTGCTGGGCATGGGCAACGTAAAGCTGGCGCTGATCGCCGCCGTGATCGCGGCGGTGGCGGCGGGTTTCGTCCTGCTGTGGAACAAAAGCGAGAAATTCCGGGAAACCGTCATGGTGCTGTGGGGCCAGCTGCAAACCCTGGGCGGCGCCCTGGCCGATATGGCGGGCGCTATATGGACAAAGGCCGCCCCGCTGCTGGAAATGCTGGGAAATGCCCTGCTGAACGGCCTGGAGCGGGCGGTGGAGTTACTGGCCCCCGTTGCCGGGAATATCCTGGGCATATTTACCGGCATAGCCGATTTTATCACCGGCGTTTTTACAGGCGACTGGGGCAAAGCCCTGCAGGGCCTCCAAAATATTTTTGGAAATGCGCTGGAAGGGCTGGGAAATCTGGCCGTGGCCGGATTTACCGCCATTCTGGAGATTGGCACCGCTATCTGGCCTGCCGTTGACAGCGCGGTACAGGCGGGGATCGCCGCCATTTCCAGCCGTTTCCCGGTGCTGGGCGCGGTCCTGGGGTCCCTGTGGTCCACCGTTCAAAAAGTGTGGTCCAATATCCAGGTGATCCTCCAGAACGCCATCCAATTTGTCCAAAATGTATTTGCGGGCAACTGGTCCGGTGCCTGGCAGAACATTGTCAACATTTTCGGCGCGATTTTCAGCACCGTGGCCTCCATAGCCATGGCACCGCTGAATATGCTGGCCAGCGGAGTGCAGGCCGCCATCAATTCCGTGGCCGCGTTCCTGTCTGAAAAATTCCCGTTCCTGGGCGCCCTCTTTTCCGGCTGGGCCGCCAGCATTTCCGCCGCCATCGAGAACATAAAAGCCATTTTCAGCGGAATTATTGATTTTGTGCAAAATGTTTTCACTGGCAACTGGTCCGGTGCCTGGCAGAACATCGTGGACATTTTCGGCAATCTATTCGGCATGATCGTCAATCTGGCAAAAGCCCCCATTAACGGGGTCATTTCCGCCATCAATTTTGTGCTGGAGAAGATCAACGGCATATCTGTCACGATCCCGGACTGGGTGCCGGGTGTAGGCGGCCAAACCCTGGGCTTTAACATTCCAACCATTCCGCAGCTGGCCACCGGCGGCATTGTCACCGCCCCCACCATCCTGGAGGCGGGCGAGGGCGGAGAGGCGGAGGCAATCCTGCCCCTGTCCAAGCTGGCCGCCATGCTCCAGAGAGTGGCCAACGCGCCGGAGGTCCAGGACATAGGAAACCGGGAGGACGGCCCGGAGGAGGCACCCCTGGCCCAGCTGGCCAAAATGCTGGACAACTGGACCAGGAACAACAAACCGGACCCGCATGGGCCGGGCCGGGGCGGCGGCGGTGCATGGGGTCCCCCGGAGCCGCAGCCCGCCGGAGCAAACGAAAACACGCCCCCGGCAGGTGGACAGAACCCGCCGGGCGGCGGAGGTGTGGACACAATCACCTTTGCCCCTGTGTTCAACTTCTACGGCCCCACAACACCGGAGCAGGCCAAAGAGGCGGGGCAAATCAGTTTTGCGGAGTTCAAGCGACTGTATCAGCAAATGAAAGCGGAGGAGCGCCGCAAGAATTTGAGGGCGTCCACGCATTAAGGAGGAGCGGACCATGGCAGGCACATACACCACCCGGCAGGGGGACGCCTGGGACGCTATTGCACACCGGGTTTATGGCAGCGTGAAATATACCGGCTGGCTGATGGAGAACAACCACCCCCACATGGACACGTTCCGGTTTCGGGCGGGGGTGGTCCTCCAGACACCGGACCCGCCAGCGGACGGTCTGGCGGATAATCTGCCGATATGGAGGACCGAGGCATGAGGACACGGCGGGCGTATGTGGATCTGATATGGAACGGCGCAGCCGTGGCCGGAAAAATGAGCGGCTACCAGAAAGACGTGACCTATACGGACCCGGCCAGCGGAGAGGCGGACAGTATAGACGTTTCGATTCATGACCGGGGCGGACAGTGGATCGGCCCGTGGTTTCCTACCGTCGGGGACAAGCTGGCGGCCACCATCAAGGCCATGGACTGGGCCGGGCCGGGTGACACCAGGATCCTGCCATGTGGGTCCTTTGTGCTGGACAACTTCAATTTTTCCGGCTGGCCCATAGCGGGCACCATTTCCGGCGTGTCCGTCCCGGCGGACAGTTCTTTCCGGGAAACCGAGCGGAGCAAAACCTGGGAAAATGTCACCGTGGAGGAGATCGGAAAGGAGATCGCGGGCCGGGCGGGTGTGGCCCTGTTCTATGACGTGGAGGGCGGCCCAATTCAAATCAAGACCATAGAGCAATCGCAACAAACGGACTGCAATTTCTATATGGACCTGTGCAGCACCTACGGCCTGGCCATGAAAGTCTATTCATGGAAAATCGTGGTTTTTGACCGGGAGGCATACAAGGCCAAAGGGCCGGCGGCCACCATCACCCCGGACATGATCCAGTCCTGGAACTGGGACAGGAAACTGGCCGGAACTTACACCGGAGGGGAGTACACATACACAGATCCGGGCACAGAGGAGGAAATCAAGGTCAACGTGGGAGAGGGTCCCAGGATCCTGAAAGTTTCCGGCAAGGCGGACAACAAAGCGGACGCGGAGCGCAAGATCAAGGCGGCGGTGGCCAACGCCAACCACGGCGCCAGCAAAATGTCCGTGACCATCATGGGCACCGCCTCCCTGGTGGCCTCCCAGTGTGTGGCCATTGTGGGCCTGGGGAAAATGTCCGGGAAATATTACATTGACCAGATCGCCCACCACATCGGCGGCAGCGGCTACACCATGGACCTGGACCTGTCCCTGGTGGAATGAGGAGAGGAGGCAGACATGGGAAACGAGATCCGGCTGGGCAAGGTTTCAGCCGTGGACCACCCCGCCGGCATGGTGCGGGTGGTGTACCACGAAAAGGACGACGACGTAACCCGCATGATCCCCATTCTGTCCACGGTTTTTTCCGGGGTTTACAGTATGCCGGAGGTGGGCGACCAGGTTTTAGTCCTCCACCTGTCCAATGGCAGCGAGGCCGGGGTGGTCCTGGGCCGCCCCTGGAGCGGGAAAACAAAGCCGCCGGAGGGAGCGGAAAAGCTGTACCGCCTGGACATGGACCGCGCCCCAGGCGTGGCCATGGTCCGCTATGACGGCAAGACCAAGGACCTGACGATCCACTGTGACGGGACCCTGAACATCACGGCGGGCGGCGCCATCACCATCAACGGGAAAACCATTGACCTGAACTAAAGGAGAGGAGGCGGAGGCCATGCCGGCGGCAACGCGAAAAGGGGACCAATGCACCGGACACGACGCCTGCCCACCTGCCCCCCTGGTGGAGTATAGCCCGGACGTGAACGTAAACAAACGGGGCGCCGGGCGGGTGGGGGATCACTATTCCACCCACGGCTGTGTCACACACCCCGGCCACCAGGACGTGATCGCCGCCGGGAGTGCCACGGTATTTATAAACGGAAAACCAGCCGCAAGGACCGGGGACGCCGTTTCCATCGGCGGGACGGTCCGGGACGGCAGCGACAATGTGAGGATAGGGGGGTAAGCTGTGGCCATTGGATCGCTGGGCGGGATCGTCTTTCGGGTGAGCGACGAAACCGTTTTGACCTTTAAGGGCATGACCCGCGAGGTTTCCAGCAGGTGGGTGGAGCATGAGGTTATGGGCGTAAAGCCAAAACCGGAATTTTTGGGGGCAGGAAATCAAAAGATCAACCTGCCCATTACCCTGTCCGCCCGCCTGGGCGTCAAACCCCGCAAAATGCTGGAACTGGTGGAGCGCATGGTGGAGAGCGGCGACGCGGAGTATTTGATCATAAAGGGCAGGCCGGTGGGCCGCCATCCGTTCCGCCTGACCGCCTCCAGTGAAACATGGGGGGATATGTACGGCCACGGCGAACTGGCCAAGGCAAACCTGACCATTACCCTGGAGGAATACACATGACACACGGGACCAACGTGCAGCTGTACGACTTCAAGCTGGAATACACGTTCCAGGACAACGCCCTGGCGGAACTGGACCGGCAGCTGGCCCTGCTGCTGTCCACCCAGGTGGGCACCATGCCGCTGGATCGGGAGTTTGGGATCCAACAGAACTATGTGGACAAGCCCCCGGAGGTGGTAAAGAGCCTATACACGGCAGAAGTGACTAAAAAGGTCCCGCAATTTATCCCGTGGGTGCGGGTCTATGAAGTTACATGGAGTTATGGAGAACAAGGGCACATCAAGCCAAAGGTGGTGATCACCCGTGCCTGACATTTCGGCGGTGAAGAACCTGCCAGACGTTAGTTTCATTGACGGGAAAACGGTGGAGGACATACGCGGGGAAATGGTGGCGGACTATGAGGCGTATATGTCCCAGGCCACTGGACGCCCGCTGACCCTGGACCGCGCCAGCCCCCACCGTATGGAGTTATACGCGGCGGCGGCGCAAATCTACCACGCCATGCAGTACATTGACCGAGCGGGAAAGCAAAACCTTTTGAAATACAGCTATTCCGATTTTCTGGATCACCTGGCAGCCTTTAAGGGCCTGACCCGTGAACCGGCGGCGACGGCCACCACCACCCTGCGCTTTACTCTTTCAGCAAAGCGGGAGGCGGCCACGGGGATCCCGGTGGGCACCAGGGCGGCGGTGCCGGACTGGTCCGTGTACTTTGAAACCACCGCATACATGGAGATCCCGGCGGGCGCCATGACGGTGGACGTGCCCGCGTCCTGTACCGTGACCGGGACCGTGGGCAACAATCTGGCCGTTGGGGAACTGTCCAAACTGGTGGACCCTATCCCCTACATGGCCAGCGTGTCCAATGTCACCGTGACCGCCGGCGGCGCGGAGGTGGAGAGCGACCACCACCTGGCGGAGCGGGTTTACCTGTTCCCCGGATCCTATTCCACCGCAGGGCCGGAGGCAAATTACAAATACCACGCCAAAAAGTTCAATGTGAACGTGGGCGACGTGGTGGTGGTAAGTGACCAGGCGGCGGGCACCGTGGATCTGTATTTCCTTATGACGGACGGGAGCAAACCGCAGGCGGAAATGATCACCGGCCTGGAGAACTACCTGCGGGACAACAACATAAGGCCCATGACGGACCTGGTACGGGTGGCCGCGCCGGCGGAGGTGGAATACTCCATCAATCTGACCTATTACATCAACCGCAGCGACAGCAACCGGGCCGTGGATATTCAAGGCCAAGTGGCCGCCGCCGTGGCCCAATATACCGCATGGCAGCGGGCCATAGGACGGGACATTAACCCGGACAAACTGCGGGAGTTAGTCATGGCGGCGGGGGCCAAGCGGGTGACAATGACCGCCCCGGCCTATAAGACGGTGGGCGCCAAGTTTGTGGCGGTCCTGACCGGCCAAACCGTCCAATATGGAGGGCTGGAGGATGATTGACCTGCAGGGCAGCCGTTTCACGGATATTATGCCGGAGAACCTGGCCAGCCAACTGGAAACCCAGGCTTTTGCCTATGCGGTGGGCCGCCAGGTTGAAAAACTGTGTATAAACGCGGACCGAGTGCGGATATACGCCGCTGTGGACGATATGCCGGAGCATATCCTGGACGTGCTGGCGGTGGAACTGCGGACCCCGGCCTATAACCAGGATTTTTCCATTGAGGTCAAGCGGGAACTGGTAAAGGAAACCATACCATTTTACACAAAACTGGGTACACCGGCGGCAGTAAACAAAATGATCAACGCCGTTTTCGGCGGCGGTGACATGGAAGAATGGTTTACCTATGGAGGGGACCCGCACCATTTCCGGGCCGTGGTGAACATCACGGAAATGGAGATCAAGCCGGGGGCAATTCAGGAATTTATCAGGATCATTTCCTCTGTAAAACGTCTTTCCAGCTGGCTGGATGAAATCCGTTTTTATCTGACCCCGGCAAAGTCCTGGGCCACGGCAGGGGGCGCGTTCACCGGGAGCATGGAAAAAGACACCGCCACCGTGATCCCCCCGCCGCTGGAACCGCCTGGGGGCCGCTTTACCACCATAGCGGGCGGCGGACTTACAGGCAGCTGGAGCAAAAACACGGCAGCCATTCAGACCCCGGAACTGATCAAGCCCGGCGGCAGGGTGGCCGTGATCGCCGGGGGCGCATTTACCGGGAGCCGCAGGAAAGACACCGCAACGGTCACACACCCACCCCTGACCAAGCCGGAGGGCAGGGCCGCCACTATGGTCCGAGCGGGCTATATCGGAGCCTGCCAGCTGACCACGGCACACATAAACACAAGGGGCGCGGGAGAGGTCCCCGCCGGCAAGGCCGCCACCGGCGGCGCTGCTGGCGTGTTCCATACCTATCAACGAATTACAAGGGAGGTCAAAATCTATGGCACATTGGAAAGACGCCGCAGTAACCAATGACGGCGTGGAAATGCTCAACGAGTGGATGGCCGGCAGGTTTATCAGGATCACCAGCGCATACGGCGGAACGGGAACCGTGGACGCGTCGTTTCTGACCGAGCAAACGGATCTTGTGGAGCGGCGGCAGAAACTTCACCTGCTGGGTGAGGAGGACAACGCGGAGGGCAAGACCGTCCAGATCCAGGTGAGCAACGCGGAGGTCATGGAGGAGTACGAACTGAACCAGGTGGGCGTATATGCCAAACTGGACCCGGAGCGGGACCCGGACGCCGAGGAGCGCCTGCTGTTTATCATGCAAGACCAAAAGGGCGTTACAATCCCCACCAGCATGGACGCCAGTTTCATGTTGGAACTGTACGCCATGATCGGCATTACAAACAATGGCCGTTTTGACGTGAGCGTGTCCGCCGCCGGCGTGGTGACTATGGCATATTTGCGGGAGTTCATGGCCCGCACCCTCCAGGCCCACAACGCGGACAGTGAGGCGCACCCGGAGATCCGGGAGCAGCTGGCCAATGTGTCCGCCAACAATGACAGCGTGGAAAACGCTGTGGCAGAGGTGGACGCAAGGCTGACCCTGCTTGAATTGATGTACCGCACCCAGGTGAACGGCAACCCGTTCACCGTGACATTTGACAACATGGACAGCCTGCTGGTGACGGGTATATGGAACGCGGCCATGAAACGGGTGGAGTTTTAACACATGGCGGAAAAGGAGTATGTGCTGGGGAATAAGGCGAAAGACCTATACCAATACACCCGGCAGGTAACGAAACCGGGCGCGGACGAAAAGGTGGACGTGCGGGACGTTGCCACCGTCATGCGGAAAATGGCCACGGCGGGAACACTGGAAGAAATGCGGGCAACCATGACCGCCACGGCGGAGCGCCTGGAGAAAAAGCGCAAGCGCCCATATTTTCCAAAAAGTGAGAGTTTCGGCATGATCAAGGACCTGCGGGACGCGGCCAGGGCGGTCCTGCGCGGCGTATTCGCTGCCAATGAAACCCGGTTTAATGACCACCCGGAGGACCGCCTGCGGGAGATCAAGGCCGTTATTGATGAATGTGGCCTAATGCTCCAGCTGGTGGAACTGGCCCATGACCTGGGATATACCGACGCCAAGCGGATGGGCACATGGACCAAGCGGATCCTGGACGTGAAATATATGTGCCTGGCATGGCTGAAAAAGGACACCGAGCGGGCCAAGGCAATCATGGCCAGCCGCCAGAGGACGGACTGCGACACCATGGTGAAACTGGTGCGTGAAATCATGGCGGCGGAGGACCGACAGCAAATGAGGATATGACGCGGCGGCAGCTGCGTGATATTGGGGTATGACCTACAACCGCCACCAACTGGTGGCTGCGCTCCCCGAACCTGAACAATTCCACCAACGCGTGGAACTGCAATTCCAATGGCAACGCCAACAACAACAACTGCACCAACACCTGGGGGGTCCGGCCCGCTCTGATGGATAACGCCCGACCGAGTAGGCAAACGCCGAAAACTGCGCCCCGTCAATCAAAGGAGGTCATTTCCCGTCCAAACCCTGCGCGTGGGGTGCGGATAAACACATGGCGCCGACGCTGGCCGCCGTTTGTGCCGTCAGCTATCAGCGGCGCCCCGGCTGAACGGGGACCCGGCGGGGAAACGCGCCGGGTCCTACATATCCCTGGGGGGATAAGATGAATTATGAGGAACTGTGTTCTTTTGAGGTGCTATATAGAGCGTACAAGATCGCACGGGTGGGAAAGCGGGAAAAACAGGGGACCGCCCAATATGAGGCCAACGCCCTGGCCTGTACGGAGAGACTTTCCCGGATCCTGTTAAATGGAAATTACAGACCGAGCAAATTTGAAACCTTTTTCGTTTACGAACCGAAAAAGCGGCTTGTGCAAGCCCAGGCATTTGTGGACAAGGTGGTACAACACGCGCTTGTGGACAATATCCTGTATGACGCTATAACCCATAGCTTTATCCAGGACAGCCACGCCTCCCAGGTGTGGAAAGGTATGCACGTCGGGCTGGACCGCCTGCGGGCGCAAATGCGGGAGTATTTCCAGAAACGGAAAGGCCGCGACGAAACGGCACGGCGGGCCGCCGGCCTCCCGTTCCGCCCCAGGGAACAATGGGACTATGCGGACGGGTGGATCTTAAAGGCGGACGTTCACCACTTTTTCGCCAGCATTGACCACGATATTTTGAAAAAGAAACTGCGGCGGCGGGTGGCGGATAACCGGGTATTTGAATTGATGTGTACTTACATCGACAGCACGGACGGCCTGCCGCTGGGCTATCAGACAAGCCAGCTATTAGCCCTGATGTATCTGGATGAATTTGACCACTGGATCAAGGAAACGCTACACGCCAGGTATTATGGCCGGTATATGGATGATTTTTATATTATCCATGAGGACAAGGAGCATTTGCAAAAGTGCCTTGCGCTGATCCGGGAACAGATGGACGGCCTAAAACTGGAACTGAACGGGAAAACGGCAATTTTCCCACTGAAAAACGGGATCAATTTCCTGGGTTTCCACACCTACCTGGACAGCGGCGGCAAGGTGATCATGAAACTGCGCCGGGACAGCATAGACCGCATGAAAGCACGGATCCGGGCGTGGCGGGCGGACTATCCGGCGGGCAAGGTGAGCCGGGACAAAGTTTTAACATCGTGGCGGGCCTGGGACGCCCACGCCTCCCACGGGGACACCTACACGCTGCGTCAGAAGATCGCCGCCCAGGTTTCGGAGATCGTGGGCCTCCAGCTGGAGGCCAGGAAACCGATCCGGCACCCGCAGAATGAACAGGCCAAGAAACTGATCCAAAAAATGCGCCGGGAGGGAAAGATCAAGCCCGCACCACCGGAGGAGCCGCCGGAGGGTTTCCCCTGGTGACTGATAAAACCATAAGGAGGACACACAAATGGCAAGTGTCGCATTGAGTACAAAAGCCATAGGCGCAACCGTAAAGCTGAAAGAAAACGGCACCCTGGTGGATTATATCGTGGTCCACAAGGGCAGGCCCTCCAGCATTTACGACGCGTCCTGCGACGGCGTGTGGCTGTTGCGGAAAGAAATTTTTGAAACCCGTGTCTGGCACAGTTCCAACGTGAACGACTGGGCCAACAGTACGCTGAAAAGCTACCTGGACAGCACTTTTTACGCCCGCTTTGATAAGGACATTCAGGCACAGATCAAACAGGTAAAAATCCCCTACCGCCCCGGCAGCGGAACAAGCGCCACCATCAACAGCGGAGCCAATGGACTGTCCTGCAAGGTTTTCCTGCTGTCCGCCACCGAGGTGGGCTATACCAAGAGCAACGTAAACAGCTATATCCCGGACGGTGAGGGCGCCAAGCTGGACTATTTCACCAACGGAAACGGCACCAGTGAGAAGATCGCATATCTGAACGGGTCCGCCACCGGCTGGTGGCTGCGCTCCCCGTACCTGAGCAATTCCGCCGACGCGTGGTTCTGCTATTCCAATGGCTACGCCTACGGCAGCAGCTGCACCCGCGCCTGGGGGGTCCGGCCCGCTTTGATCCTGCCCTCTAACCTCTTAGTCTCTGACGACGGCAGCGTAAACACGAACACGGCCCCGACTACGCCGGGGAGCATTACGATCCCCCAAAATATCCAGGGCGGAAATACGATCACGGTAACGTGGACCGCCAGCACCGACGCGGAAAATAACCTGGAGGGCTATGTGGTGGAGCGCACCACCGACGGCGGCAGTACATGGAGCCAAATTTTCCAGGGGAACGCCACAAGCACCACCAACACCGTGCCCGTGGGGACGCAGACGGTTATGTACCGCGTGAAAGCCTACGACAGCGACGGGCTTTATAGCAGCTACCGCACCAGCGCCCAGGTAAACGTGATCAATAACGCCGCACCCACCGCGCCGGGGAGCATTACGATCCCGGACCTGGTGCTGGGCGGGTCCAACCTGGCTATTAGTTGGGAGGCCGCCACGGACCAGGACGGAAACCTGACCGGGTACAGCCTGGAGCGCCAGGTGGACGGCGGGGAGTGGGCGGAGGTCTACAACGGCACGGGCCTGACCTATACCGACACGATCACGCGGGGCTGGTTTAGTATCAATTACCGGGTGCGGGCCTATGACAGTTACAACATTTTTGGCCCCTATGCCACGGGGACCTCCAGGCCGGTGGACAACAACCGCGCCCCGGTAATCACCAGCGACACCGCAAGCGGCACGGACCTGGGCGTAAAGGACGCCGGTTTCTCTGTTACATACACCGCCGGGGATGAAGATGGGGACGCCGTGACCGTGACCGAGGCCATAGACGGCGCCCAGCTGCGGAAATTCGTGGCGGGCGCGGGAGTGGAAAACAGTTTCGACGTGACCGGGGACGCGTTTATGAAACTGCTGAACGGCCCACACTCCATGACAATCAACGCCACGGACGGCAAGGTGAACGCTGTCCACACCATGACCTTTACCAAGAAAGTCACCGAGGCCACGATCACGCTGAAAGAGCCGAGACAGGCGGACGCAAAGATCACCATTTGCGTGTTGTCCGTGGCTGGGTCCATTCCCCAGGACGCCGTTTTCAAAGTGGAAGTGACCAACAACGCTATGGACGACACGCCGGTGTGGGAGGATTGCACCACCGAGGTGAAAAACGGCGGCAACCACATTTTTGAAAATGAGACAGCGGAAAACGGTTTTGCTTTCAATTTCCGCGTGTCGGTCAAACGCGGACCCAGCGGCCAGGGTGGCTATATCAATTCTGTGCAGGGAGGTTTCCAATAATGGGGCTGAACATTATTCGGCAGGACAGTGTGCGGGGCCTGCGGCTGAAAAGCAAGGGGATCCAGCCCCCAAGGGACTGGAACAATGTGGAACAGGTGCGGGAGGCCGTGCGCCAGGAGATCGGCCTGGACTGTACCGCCGCCATCTATGCGGGGATCGACATGGGCGGATCCCATTACAGTCTGACCGAGCATGACCAGACCGAGATCATGGCGCAGTACACCACCGTGAAAGAGGGGGCGCAGGCGGTCCCATACCATGCGGACGGGGAACTGTGCAGAATGTACCCGGCGGAGGAGTTCACCGCGCTGGCCAAGGCGGCCACCGCCCACATTTTTCAGCACCGGACCTATTGCAACCATGTCAACGCATGGATCAAGCGGGCCGGGCTGGAGGAACTGCGGGGGATCACCTACGGCGTGGAACTTCCGGCAGACCTGGCGGAGAACATGGCGGCCATTATCCAGGCTGCCGGAGGCGGCGCGGCGTGAAAAAGATCCTGACGCTGTGGGCCGCGCTGGGCGTCATGTATGTGGCCATGGAAACAGTGTTCCGGGGATATTCCCACCCGTCCATGCTGATCGTCGGCGGGCTGTGTGGGGTGCTGGTGGGAGCAATCAACCAGCACCCACGATTTTACAACGCGCCGGTGGTCCTCCAGTCAGCTGCGGGGGCGCTGATCGTCCTGGCGGTGGAGTTCCTGGCCGGGTGCGTACTTAATTTATGGCTGGGGCTGGACGTGTGGGACTATACCGGACAGCCGGGGAACATTTTGGGCCAGGTTTGTCCACTGTTTGGCCTGCTGTGGTTTCTGATCATGCCGCTGGCCATTTGGGCGGAGGACACGGCCCGGTGGTTTATCTGGCTTTATGAATCGGTCATATATAAGCGGGAACCGGACAAGCCTGCGTTGCCCATGTATTCACTGGGCAGCGTGTATTTAGATTTTATCCGGGGGCGATAAGGATATGGACAATTTACGGCTGATCGCGGATCTATGCGCCATCATCGACCAGCAAAATGTGATCATACAGGCCCAGGCCATGGAACTGGCCCAGCATGACGCCCTGACCCGTGCGGAGGAGATCGCCGCCATGCGGCAAAAATACGAGGAGGCCATAGGCGGCCCCGTTGAAAAGGGAGGTGTGAGGCATGAATGAGCAGGAAATGGCGGTCAAACTGGCGGAGGTGGACGCCCGGAGCAAATCCAACACCCACCGCCTGGACGACGTGGAGGAAAAGGTGGACACGCTCCAACGCCTGACCACCGCCGTGGAGGTCATGGCAACGGAGCAGCGGCACCAGACGGAAACCATGGCGGAGATCAAGGAGGACGTGACCGCCCTGGGGACCAAAGTGGACGCCATCGAGAAGAAACCGGGCAAAAAGTGGGACGGCATGGTGGAAAAACTGTTTTATGGGGTGCTGGGGGTGCTGGCCGCCGCCCTGGGCGCTGGACTGATCCACCTGCTGACCATGACACCATGACCGGCACCGTGGTGGTGGCCGCGCTGGCCATGGCCGCAGGGACCGCCATGGGTTTCCTGCTGTGCCGGATCGTGTGGCCGCGTCTGTACCGTCCCCGCCGCCTCCAACCGGACGGCGGCGGGGACAAGGGAAAAATGGGCGTCATGGACAAGGTGCTGATCCTGGAGGCGGTGATCCTGGTGGCCTACACGGCGGCGGACCTGATCGTGTTTTGGCACACGGGCAGCGAACCGGCCACCCTGACCGCCTGCGTGTTCGGCGTCTGCGGCCTGGAAAACGGTGTCATGGGCTGGATCAAGACCAGCAAGGACAAGGCGGCGGAAGCCGCCAAAACAAGCGGGAGCGGCCCCCAGGCCGCGCCCATGGACCCGCCCACCGAGCGGGAGGAACCCCCGGACGTGGGCCTGTAAGGGAGGCAACATACAAATGACAGAAAACCAACTGCGCCAGAAAGTGGCGGACACCATCAACGCATGGGTGGGGGCCACCATGGGCAGCGCCAAACACCTGGACATTTTGGAGGTTTACAACAATTACCGCCCACTGGCGCGGGGGTACAAGGTCCAGGTGAAAGACGCCTACTGCGCCACAACGGTGAGCGCGGCCTATATTCGGGCCGGGATCGCAAAGTACACCGGGACCGAGTGCGGCGTGGAAAAATACACGCTGGTGGCAAAAGCCAAGGGAATATGGGTGGAGAACGACGCCCACACGCCCAAGATCGGGGACGCCTGCGTGTATGACTGGCAGGACAACGGAAAGGGCGATTGCACCGGAGCCGGGGACCACATCGGGATCGTGACCAAGGTTTCCGCCGGGTCCTTTGTGGTGACAGAGGGCAATATGAGCGGCGGCAAGGTGGGCACCCGGACCATGGCCATAAATGGCCGGTACATACGCGGGTTTATCTGCCCGGACTTTGCGGCGATTGCCAAAAAGCTGGGCGGCACCAACACCGGCACCACGGGGACCTCCAGCGCGGTCCAGGGCACCGCCCACACCGTTGCGGCGGGTGATACCCTGGGAAAGATCGCGGCCCGCTACGGCACCACCGTGGACGCCCTGGCGGCCATCAACGGGATCCGAAACAAGAACCTGATCCGGGTGGGCCAGGTGATCTATTTGACCGAGGCGGCGGCAGCTGTAGCCAAGCTGGCCAAGCTGGGCGTGATCAATTCCCCGGACTACTGGCAGCGGGCCGCCGCGTCCGGCAAGGTCAAATATCTGGACCGCCTGCTGATCCAGGCGGCGGAGAAGATCACAAAGGCCGGGATCCGAACCGACGCCCCGGAGGAGGGCGTGGCCGCCCTGGTGGCCGCTGGCGTGGTCAACACGCCGGACTATTGGCTGGCCAATTACCGCACATTCCCCAGCCTGGACGCGCTGCTGTGCGCCCTGGGCGGGGCTGTGAAATAAAATTTTTAGGAGGACATGAACATGGAACCCATTCTGCAGAACATTCCCGCCGTTCTTTCGGCCATCCTGCTGGCGGTGCTGATCCTTATGGTGATCACCAACATCATTGTGCAGGTGGTCAAGAAACTGACATGGGACAAGGTGCCCACCAACCTGCTGGCCTTTATCGTGGCCATGGCCGTGACCATGCTGGTATTTTTCGCCGTGTGCCAGATCAAGGGGGTGCCCATTGTCTGGTACATGGTGGCCGCCGCCGTGGCGCTGGGCTTTTTCGTGGCCTTTGCAGCCATGTTCGGGTTTGACAAGTTCCGGCAAATGCTGGAGCAGATCACCCGCCTGGAGGATCGGAAAGAGTAAAGAGAGGACCCCCGGCACCTGCCGGGGGTCCTTTATATCAGGCCAGAACATAGCGGCGGAGGTCCTGATCTTCCGGGGCGTCCTGGTCCAGCCAGGCGTCGAACCCGTCCGGGTTTCGCCGCTCTATTTCGTCCATCAACCATCCGCGTACTGTGGGGACCTGCGGGCCTTTCAGCGTGTCGGTGAGTTCCCACAAATCAAGCAGCTTTTTCAGGCTGGAGTTTTTGAGCGTTTCCCGCGCCATCATTTCCGGGTTTGTCATTTCTGGCCCCTCCTCCCTTTGAGATACCGGCGGATCGCCTGGATCCAATATTTGACTGGAACGAACACGGCCACGAAAATGGCCAGGGAAATTAAAAATTTCATTCTTGCGCCCTCCTATTGACAAATGAATGGGTTTTCGTTATAGTTTGGGGTGTGGAGGGTTTGGGCCTCCACACCCCTGGCCTTTACCAGTCAAGCAATTTCTGGATTGCTAAGACTATCAGGCCGGAGATAATACCCGCCAGAATGTTGTCGGCCAGACTGTCCATTCTTTTGGGTTGCGCCGTGGGCTTTTGCCTGCGGCGCTTTTTCTTGCCCTTTGCCACCCGTCCACCCCCTTTCCTCTTGAACTGTCTATATTATACATCTAACGTTAGATGAAAACAAGTGGCAAAGTAAACAAATCTAACGTTAGAATTTTATATAATCTGACGTTAGATATAAAACCCCGGCCAGAGAACTGGCCGGGGCGCGTTTATTCGATCCAAGTTTTCAGAATGTTGTACCCATGGGCGGCAAAGCTGTCAATTCCGGCCTGCGCCTCCTCCATGCTTTCATAGTGGGAATAAATCACAACGTCCCACACCCGCGCCCCGTCGGTAACTGTGGCCACGGCCTTATAATAACGCTTTTTCATGCTGCACCGTTCCTTTCTGCCGGGAAGTAGCCGCCCGGCCCGGCTATGTGATTTTAGCGGGCAAAGAACACGCCCAGGCCGCTGCCGTTCTGACTGCGCCACCCCTGGGGGTGGATCTCGGAAAGTTTGTGGAAGTCCTGGCGCCCGTCCTCCCACCGGATCACCGCCATGGTGGCGGCGGGGGTCCAGCGGGTGGCCTCCCTATCAACAAAACCGATAATGACGCCGCCCACCTGGGGGAACATGGCCCCGCAGTCACAAAGGACGGGCTGGCCAACCATGACCATGGCGGGCTGGGGGGCGGCCTGGAGGACCTGGGGAATGTAGGCGGCAACGGGATCCAGAGCGGTGGGGGCCTCCTCCATGGGGTCCTCCACATATTCCTGGCTGGCCCGGAACACGGGGGCCATGCTGTACCGTTCCGGGATGATATATTCCCCGCGTTCGTCGCTGTGGATCTTCGCCCGGCGCTCTTTCCCGTCCCGCAGGAAAGTCACGGTTTTGGCCGTGCGTTTTGTAATTTCGATCACGAAAACACAATTATGATCGCAGGCGCTGGTATCAAAGTATTTCTTGCCAATTTCAAAAGTAAACATATTCAAAACCTCCATAAAATAACGGGTGGTGTGTGGTGTGGTCCGTGTCGGTGCCCTTTCCGTATTGGTTCGGGAGGTTGACCGCTGCCGTACTCTACGCCCCGGCAGCCGGGCGGCTGTGTTTCTCTCTTGAACTGTCTATATTATACATCTAACGTTAGATGGAAACAAGTGGCAAAGTAAACAAATCTAACGTTAGATTTTCATTGAAATCTAACAATAGATAAAAATAAAAATGTGTGGTACAATGACGGCGAGGTGATAAAAATGGGTAGACCGAAAAAGGAAAATGGAATGAGCGCCACGGATTACAAGCGGGAATTTAACGAAAAGACGTATGATCGGCTGGCCGGATATGTCAAACGCGGGAAAAAGGATCGCTATAAAGCGGCGGCGGCGGCCATGGGGTGCAGCGTAAACAAATTTATGGAGCAGGCCATGGACAAGCTGGCGGCGGAGGTCCTGGGGGAAGAACCGCCGGAGGAGTAAAAAGAGAGGGCCGGGACACTTTCGGCCCTCCTCCATAAGCTGAAACAACTATTTTTTCAAATGCTGGATATTCCAACGGGTCTATTGAAAAAACCGTGGTAATATCAAGAAAAGTGTTGGTTATTTCGGCGGCTGGAGGAAACCATGAGGGCATACACATTTCACGGAAAAAGAAATATTTGTGGTGATCGCATAAGGCTGGCCCGCCTGGCGAAACGCTTTTCACAGTCTGATCTATGCAGACAGTTACAACTAACAGGGATCCCCATGGAGCGGGACAGCATAAGCAGGATTGAGAGCGGCAGCAGGTATGTGGCAGATTATGAAGTTACCACAATAGCGGATATTTTGGACGTTTCCGTGTTGTGGCTGCTGGGGAGAGAGTGAAACCGGCGTGGTATTGCACCGCGCCGGTTTTGTCATGCCAAAAGGAGGCTGCTATGAATTACAAGGGCTATCATCATATCCAGTGGGAGCAACGCCTGAAAATAGAGGGTGCCCTGCGGACAGGGGCGAAACCGGAGGCAATCGCACAGGAAATAGGGGTATGCAAGAAAACTATATACAATGAGATCAAGCGGGGAATGTGCGTACAGCAAACCAGTGAATACGAATTTGTGGAAAGATACTGCGCGGACGTGGCGGAGCGGAAATACCAGGAAAATTTGAGGGCAAAGGGGCCGGACATTAAGCTGGGAAAAGACTTTGCCTTTGTAGAGTACATAGAGGATCAGATCATAAATAAAAAGCGGTCCCCCGGCGCCGCCCTGGCACAAATCAAGATCGACGGGAAAAAGTTTGATACAGAAATCTGTGAAACTACCCTTTACAACTGGATTTATCGGGGGGACATTTTCCTGAACGTGACAGAGGAGGATCTGCTATATAAAGGCGACCACCGGAAACCGGAGGACCGGGACCGCCAGAAACGGGCCAGACCGGCAAAGGGGGACACCATCGAACAGCGCCCGGAGGAGATCAACAGCCGGGACACGTTTGGAAATTGGGAAATGGACAGCGTTATGGGTTGCAAAGGCAGCAAGGCCGCCCTGGTGGTCCTAACCGAGCGGCTGACCCGTTACCCCGTCATTATCCGGGTGCCAGATCACACCATGGAAAGCGTGGTCCGGGCGCTGGACCGCATGGAGCGGCGCATGGGCGCAAAGTTCCGGGAGGTTTTCCGGTCTATCACAGTAGATAATGGGTGTGAGTTCCAGGACTGTGAGGGAATGGAGAGATCAAAGCGGGCCAGGAAACCGCGCACAAAGATTTTTTATTGTCACCCATATTCTGCCTATGAGCGGGGATCCAATGAGAACATGAACCGGATCATAAGGCGGTTTTTTCCAAAGGGGACCAACTTTGACAATGTGAGCGCGGCGGAGGTGGCGGAGGTGGAGGAGTGGCTGGCCAACTATCCGCGCCGGATCCTGGAGTGGAAAACGCCGCAAATGCTCTATGACGAATACATGACCGTGGCGGCCTGACCAGCTGAACACGGGAAAACGACCAGGCCGGAACCGCCCAGGGACGCCGGCCAATTCTTTGCGCCATTTTTGCACCGCCAGCGTTGTGGAGGCGTGGAAAACGGGGATCCCACCTGGAGCGGGACCCCCGTTTTTAAGGCCATTAAAAACTTTTTATAATTTTTTGTAATTTAGTCTTGACATTTGGCGGTTTCTTCCCCAAAGGGGCCGCCGGAGCGGCGGGCGGCGCATGTTTCACAGCAGCGGCGCGAACAGCCGAAGCAGATCCCGGAACGTCCGGTGGATCAGGGAAATGGATCGGCAGTCCTCCAGGGTCACCGGCAGGCTTTTCCCCTGGGTCTCCAGAAAATCATCCCGTATGTCCGCCACCGACGGGGTGCCGTACAGCAGCACGCCGTTCTCAAAGTGCAGGAACATACTGCGGTAGTCCAGATTCACTGTCCCCACCGTGGCCCACAGGTCGTCCACCACGAAGTTCTTGGCGTGGATGAACCCGGGCTCATACTCGAAGATCTGCACCCCGGCCTCCACCAGCTCCTCATAGTAGGCGCGGGTCATCTCGAATAC
>ERZ808037.109-NODE-109-length-88606-cov-38.100860_pt1 | contig 88606 bp, 69 predicted proteins | sample MGYA00380190_ERZ808037 | MGnify/ENA primary metagenome ERZ808037 (study PRJEB31490, sample SAMN06133399) | mouse gut metagenome | isolation source: J9 | host: mice | place: China: Chengdu | collected 2015-05 ... | reverse complement strand
CCATTTAGGGCTGACTCCTGCAATAGGTGCCAGCCCTAATTTTTCAACTGCTCAAAAAACTTTAGCGGACAGTAATAAATTCAAATTATGGATCTTTGTCTTGATTTGATCCATAGCCTTATGGCCATGAATCAAATGGCATGTACTTACCACATCACATTATTGTGTCCGTACATAAGGATTGCCGCTTCACGATAAGCATCGCGTACACGGCGACATACGTTGCTTAGTTTCATTGTCTTGGAAAATTTAAGAGGCACCCCAGAATAGGGTTATCCTCAGGTTAGCAGGATGGACCTGACATCCCTACAAAAAGTTAGTTGATAACAGTGCAGCTTTCTCAGGCCTCACGACCCTTTAAATTGTTTGCGTGATGGATGCTGCAATCGCCGGTGATGCGGAAGCTCTCTGATTCGGCTATCCGGTGAAGGACATTCTTCACATCGGCTCTAAAAGATTTAAATGATACAGTCATAAGCAGATATTTTAATGGGTTATTACTTATGTGATTCAATTTAAAAACGCACAAAAGTACATAAAAGTTTTATAACATAACTAAGAAATTATGTTATAAAACATATTTTACCCCTTAATCTGCGACGTTTATAACAATTATTGTCCTAAATCACTTTATAATCTCAGGAAATCCAGAGGTTACAAGCATCGTATCGGCTGTGACAAGCATACCGGCCACACCCGGTACAAACTCCAGCATTCTGAATGCGGCATCGGATGTCTGGGCCATACACGAAGTGGCATAGGCGTCGGCAAGCATGCAGGAAGGAGCCACAACGGTAGCCGACAGAAGATCAGTCACTGCAGGACGCCCGTCTGCCGTACTTATGGTATGCCATGTGCGGCCGCTGCCTGTGTCGCGATAATTCCTGTAGTTGCCTGATGTGGCGACCCCGCACCCAGTCAAAGCCACCACTGCCATGCGCTCATGCACCACGGCGGTGTCACAATAGACAGGCGCATCCACCATCACCCTCCATTCCTTTCCACGCGGAGACATGCCTGACAGGGCTATCTCTCCACCTATCTCCACCATATAGTCCTCGCATCCGTTGCGTCTGAGCATCTCACCCACGAGATCACACCCATACCCTTTGGTTATGGCTGAGAAATTGAACTCTGTCGCTGGATGCTTCTTACGGATATATCCGTCGGGAGTTATGCCGCAATCCCTGATTCCGACAAGCATCATCAGCGAATCCACAGCCTGTTGAGTAGGCTCCACACCCGCTGAACGGTAACCATAGCCCCAAAGGTTCACAAGCGGGGCGACAGTCGGATCAAAAGCCCCGCCGCTCATGAGATTGACCTCCTGCGACACGATGAATATGCGGCTCAGAAGGGAGTCAACCCTTACAGAATCGCCTCGGTTGACAGCCGACACAAGGGAACCGCTGTCAAACGGACTAAGCGACCGCTCGACCTGTCTCATGACCCACAGAATGGAATCCTGCATGTCACGGTCAGACCGGTAAGTGACATGATAGGTAGTGTTCCACACACCGCCCTCCACTGACCTGTAGCGCACGGAATCACTGCAGCCGGCTGCCAACTGCGCAATCGCAGCAACAGAAACTATATATAATATATGTATAATCTTCATGAAAAAGTGCTTTAACACAGCAAAATTAGCGAAAATTTTCCAAAAGAATTGTATATTTGCAGAAACCTATTCCCGCATGCATTGTTAGAAACTAATGTAATACACCCAATAACATTATAAAATGGCCAAAGCATATATTTTTCTCGCTGACGGCTTTGAAGAGATCGAAGCCATCACACCTGTCGACCTGATGAGACGCGCCGGCATCACAGTCACCACCGTGTCCATAACCCCGCTTAAGGAAGTGACCGGAGCCAACGGAGTCACCGTAGTAGCCGACACCATGATCACTGACATCGACCCGGCAGACGCCGATCTGCTCGTCTGCCCCGGAGGAATGCCCGGAGCCGCCAATCTCGCAGCATGCACAGAACTGAGTGAGATGCTCAGAAAACAGCACTCCACCGGACGCTACGTGGCCGCCATCTGTGCCGCGCCTGCTGTAACCCTCGCGCCGCTCGGAATACTATCCGGCAAAAAAGCCACATGCTACCCCGGTTTGGAAAAGACACTCGCACAAGCCGGAGCAACCCATGTATCCGAACGTGTGGTCAGGGACGGCAATGTGATCACATCCAACGGACCATCCTCGGCCATACCGTTCAGCATTGCTCTCATAGAAGCTCTCTGCGGATCAGCTGCCGCAGGCAATGTAGCTTCAGGCATACTCCTTTAGCAATAGCTTCACCACGAATGCCGGAGAAGGCCAAACTTTAAGGGTGGCATCCGCGTTAACATTGGCAAGCAAAACATTTGTTTTTAAACAAACCTTTAATACTGATGTATATGAGCGAATTCAAAGATATCATCAACAGCGACCGTCCCACACTCGTCGATTTCTTCGCCACATGGTGCGGGCCGTGCAAAATGCAGGGACCTGTGCTCGAACAGCTTAAGCATCGCACAGGCGATGACGCCAACATAATAAAAATCGATGTTGACCGCAACCCTGAACTGTCGGCCGAATATCAGATACGGAGCGTCCCCACCCTGATAATATTCAAGAACGGCGCGCCTCTATGGCGTGCGTCAGGGCTTCAACAGCTTGAAGTACTCGAAGACAAGATACGATCTTATATGTGACTCAAACGCTTCCCGGTCTTTTGCCGGGAAGTTTTTTTGCATAACTCCACCGGAATTTCTACTTTTGCATGATTAAATCCTAAATATCATGTCTGAACAGCTTGAAATATCCGAGGTATACCACGCAGCCCAGGTGCTTCGTGATGTAGCACGTCATCCACGCCTTATAGGAGTCACCCGTCTCAACCCCGAGTCACAGGTCTACCTGAAACCAGAGAACCTGCAGCATACGGGAGCATTCAAACTCCGTGGTGCCTATTACAAGATATCACAGCTATCACCCGAGGAACGTGCCAAGGGTGTGATAGCATGCTCGGCCGGCAACCACGCCCAGGGAGTAGCTCTCGCCGCCACACACAACGGCATAAAATCGCTCATATGTCTTCCTGCCGGCGCACCCATTTCCAAAATCGAGGCCACCAAGCGTCTCGGAGCCGAAGTGTGCCTCGTGCCCGGAGTGTATGACGACGCCTACCAGAAAGCCATCGAGCTCCAGAAAGAGCACGGCTACACATTCATACATCCCTTCGATGACCTCAAAGTGATAGCCGGACAAGGCACCATAGCCCTCGAAATCCTTGAGGAGATGCCCGATGTAGAGGCTGTGATAGTGCCCATCGGCGGAGGCGGCCTCATAGCAGGCATGGCATTCACCCTCAAGCAGCTCAAACCCGACGTAAAAGTGTATGGAGTGCAGGCCGAAGGCGCACCCTCCATGTACGAATCCATCAAGGACGGCAAGCGCGAACACCTCAACTCAGTGTCCACTATAGCCGACGGTATAGCCGTGAAAGAGCCGGGTGTAAACACATTCGACTTCTGTGCGAAATATGTCGACGAGATAGTCACTGTGAGCGAGGACGAGATCGCCGCCGCCATACTCGCTCTCATAGAGCAGCAGAAACTCGTGGCCGAGGGTGCCGGAGCAGTAGCCGTAGCTGCCGCCATGTTCGACAAAGTGCCCATCAAGGGTAAGAAGACTGTATGCGTAGTGTCGGGAGGCAACATCGATGTCACGATACTCAACCGTGTGATAACACGCGGCCTCGTAAAGAGCGGACGCAACTTCACCCTCAAGCTCGATGTAGGCGACAAGCCCGGACAGCTCTCGGAGATATGCAGCATACTCGGCTCCAATGGAGCAAACATAATATCCGTGACCCACGAACGCAACTCCAATGCCACATCCATCAACGGATGCATCCTGCGCATCGAGGTCGAAACCCGCAACCACGACCACATCGCACAGCTCAAGAAAGCTCTCACCGATGCCGGCCACCACGTGGTGCATTGACACTGACAATGAAAAGATTCCCCATACTCATATCCCTCACCGCCTTACTCGCGGCGGTGGGGGCAACTTCCTGCAAGACCACAGAGGAGAACTACCGCAAGGCCTACGAGACAGCTGTGGCACAGCGGCAGGAAGCCACCGGCATAGACTCAACGATATACGGGCGCATACGCAACAGCGCAAACACATCGACCCTGCTTGTTGATGGCGAGGAGCTGCCCATGCGCTCCGAATACATAGGATATGATGCCAAGGGGGGCTCTTCGCGCGACAACGTTAAAAAGTACAATATAGTGGCAGGGCAGTTCAGGCAGATATTCAATGCCAAGCAGATGCGCCAAAGGCTGATGGACGCCGGATACGACAGCGCAATGGTGGTGCACACACGCGAACCGCTCTACTACGTGATCACCCAAAGCGTCTCAACCCCCCAAGAAGCACTCAAGGCATGGCGCAAAGTCAACTCCGACAAAGGCATCGTGCTGAAATCGCCGCTGCCATTCATATTAATGCCTGCCCATTTCCGCAAATGACAGTTGTATTATCAGCGGAAAATAGCTAACTTTGCAGAAACTTGACCATGAACAAAGACTACGTCACACACTCCGGAACCATAACCAGCGTCAACGACGGCTCCATCACTCTGCGCACAGAGGATGCATGCCGGTGCGACGGATGTGCCGTAGCCTCCCTGTGCAACAAGGATTCCTCATCAGAGCATGAAAGCATTACCGTGAGCACCCCTGACGCCAGACTTTACAGTGTTGGAGAACATGTCGAGGTCACAGCATCGTCAGGCTCCACACTGCGCGCGTCATGGTGGGCACTTATGCTGCCCACCCTCCTGTTCATAGGTGTCATCCTTGCGGTGAGGCTCATATGGAGCGACAGCGGTCTGTGGTCGCTGGCCGCCGGATTCACCGTTCTCGCCATCTACGACCTCATCCTCTACCTCTTCCGCAAAAGGCTGGCACAAAACATCACATGGAAGGTTAGGCGGACATAAGCCCCACCTTTCAGAGATACGCCCTACAAAAATTCGACATCTGAAACAAACTATATTCATCACATACCATGAATGTAATCATACTATCCATCATCGTCCTCGGCATCATAGGGATCGTGGGTGCGGCAGTGCTTTACGTCGTAGCCCGTAAGTTCCACGTGCAGGAGGACCCGCGTATCGACCAGGTAGAAGCACTCCTCCCCGGAGCCAACTGCGGAGGATGCGGACGCAGCGGGTGTCGCGACTTTGCCGCTGCATGTGTAAACGCCGACACACTTGACGGCCTGACATGCCCATCGTCAGGAACCGAAATAATGAAAAAGATCGGTGAGATCGTAGGTCTCGCCCCCGTAGCGGCCAAGCCCAAAATAGCAGTCATCAAATGTAACGGCACATGCGATCTGCGCCCGGCGCACGCACGCTTCGAGGGAGCACCATCCTGCGCCGTGCTCGCATCGCTCGGCACAGGCCAGTCAGCATGTCCCAACGGATGCCTCGGATGTGGCGACTGCGTGGAGGCATGCCCATGGGGAGCCATGAGAATGAACCTCGAGACAGGGCTGCCCGAAATCATCGAGGACAAATGTGTGGGATGCGGAGTCTGCGTAAAGGCTTGTCCGCGTGCCATAATAGAGCTCCGCGCCAAAGGACCTCGCGGCATGCGCGTGTATGTAGCCTGCTCCAATAAAGAGAAAGGCGCACTTGCAATGAAGGAATGCAAGGTGGCTTGCATCGGATGCGGAAAATGCGCTAAGAATTGTCCCCACGAGGCCATCACCGTAACTTCCAATCTTGCATATATCGACTACGAGAAATGCAAGCTATGCAAGAAATGCGTAGATGTATGCCCCACCCACGCCATCCATGCCGTGAATTTCCCGGTAAAGAAAGTCGAGCCGGCGCAAGCCGCCCCCGAAGCAAAGGCATAACAGTCTCACCTCCCATACATGATATCCAATATGAAACTCCATACATTCAAGACCGGCGGCGTACATCCCGCCGAAAACAAAATAGCCGCCGGCAAGCCAATAGAGACCATGCCACTTCCCGCTGAAGTGGTGCTCCCGGTGTCACAGCACATAGGCGCGCCGGCCAAACCTATAGTCCAGAAAGGCGACCATGTGAAACGCGGCGACCGCGTGGCCGAGGCCGGAGGATTCGTCTCAGCCCATATCCACACCCCCATCTCCGGAACCGTGGTAAAGATCGACACAGCGCGCACCCCTCAGGGAATGCCGGTCGAGGCCATATACATAAAGAGCGACGAGTCTGACCGCCAGGCCGATGCCGCGGCCATGGCCGACAATACGCCCAAACGCACCGATACAGAGATAGCCGCACTCGGAGCAAAAGAGATCATCGACATGATCAAGGATGCCGGCATAGTGGGTCTCGGAGGAGCAACTTTCCCCACCCACGTCAAACTCATGCCGCCTCCGGGATCCAAAGCCGAGGTTGTGATCATCAATGCAGCCGAATGTGAGCCCTGCCTGTCATGCGATGACATGCTTATGCGTGAGAATGCCGCAGAAATAGTCAAGGGCGTGCAGCTCCTCGTCAAGGCCGCAGGAGTGGACCGAGGAATCATTGCCATAGAGAACAACAAGCCTGAAGCCATAGCGGCTCTTACAGCCGCATGCGCCACAGCCCCCGGCATAGAGGTCATGACCATGCAGGTCAAGTACCCCCAGGGGGGTGAGAAACAGCTTATCGAAGCTGTAATAGGCAAGGAAGTGCCGTCAGGCGCACTGCCCATAGCCACCGGTGCCATAGTGCAGAACGTGGCTACGGCATATGCCGTGTATCGCGCCGTATACCACAACGAACCTATTCTCGACCGAGTGCTCACACTCCACAACGGGACAGAGGGAAAGAACCTGCGTGTGTCACTCGGCACCATGCTGTCAACACTCGTGGATGGCGATGACTATGAGAAGATAATCATAGGCGGCCCCATGATGGGACGCACGGCATCCACTCTTGACACTCCGATGATCAAAGGTACTTCGGGCATACTTCTCGACAAACGCTATGCACACCGCCGTCCCGCAGAGGCATGCATCAAGTGCGGAGCATGCGTGAACGCATGCCCGATGGGACTGGAGCCATTCCTCATCAGCACACTGTCACGTCTGAAACAGTGGGATGAAGCTGAACAGGAGAAAATAGCCAACTGCATAGAATGCGGATCGTGCAGCTATATCTGCCCTGCATCACGCCCGCTTCTCGACTACATCCGCGTAGGAAAAGCCAAAGTCATGGCCGCCATGCGCGCACGTGCAGCAGCTGCCAAATCATAGGCGCGACAGTCCGGAAGGACAACCCAAAATCAGCAATCGAAATACAATAATGACCGTGGGATGGCAACAGGTTATGCCGCATGCCTCCCGCGGTCATTATGTTTTTTTGCATAAAATGCCTCCGATCAACATTTACGGCACATATTTTCCATTCAAATCCTTCGATTATCCGATAAATTAAATTAACTTTGCCAAAACAAGTAACTACACATTTAAAATCTAAGCCACATGTCATTCTGGAAAGGTGTGAAGAACGCGTTCGGGTTCGGCGGTAGTGAAAGCGAGGAGGATATCGAGGAATACGATTCATCACTCCCGACATACGCCGCACAGTCAAACCATTCCGATCACGAACCGACACATCACCAACCCGACACCGTTCCGCAGGCACAGCCCCAGCCCGATGCCCTTGCATCCACGGCTGCAACAGAACAGAAAAACACAGAGCCAACACCAAAGGACGCCGACGATTCACTCCCCGGCGATCTGTTTGACGCACTTATCGAACAATTCAACGCCACACAGCCGGAATTCGTCAGAAACTGTCTGTCAACAGAAGCGCAACGGCAATACATCTACAACTCAATTTCAGAAAAGTTGCGCGCACGCATACAGAAAGCCACATCGCCTGACAATGAACCGGCAGACCACAACGAACTGACCGAGACCGACAGGCTCAGACGCCGCATAGCCAACCTTGAATCCGAGACAAAAAACACCGAGACACTCCGCCAGGAGAACCGGAATCTGCAGTTAAGCATCAAACGCCAGAAAAGGGCACTGCTCGACCGCATAAACGATCTTGAGGCACAGGCGGCAAAAAACTACGCCGAGAGGGAAAAATTCTTCTCCGACAAGCGCAATCCCGCTGACGCCGCACTCATTGACTCGACCAACGCTCGGGTAAAAGAGCTCGAAGAGATCCTCGCAAAACGTGACGAAGAGACAGCAAAGCTCAACGAGGCACTCGCGACGCGCGACAATGAGATCGCAAAACGCGACGAGGAGATAGCGGCACGCGCAGCCGACATCGAACAGATGATGATGAAGATCAAGATCGGAGACCAGATGATCAACGATCTCCGCAACCAGTCGGCCGCAGCACGCAACGAATATGAGGACACATGCAACCAACAGCAGTTAGCCCTCGAGCAGATACAGCATCAGGTGGAAGCCTTCGAGCAGATAAAAGCCAAATATGAAGCACGCATAGCCGAGCTCAAAGACTCCCTAAAGCAAGAGAAGTCACGCAACCTCGACGAGCAGATAGCCCGCCTCAACGAGGAGAACACATCACTGCGCCACACCATAGAGAACAATCTCTACAACCAGGCCAGCAACGAGATGCGCCTGCGCAACGAAATCAAGCAGCTGAAAAAAGAACTTGAAAAGGCCGCTGCGGTCACCATATCGGCATCGCCTCAGGAAACATCCTACGGCAGTTCCGCGGAAGCTTCGCCCGCCTCATACCTGTCAGCCACCGCAACCGACGAGGAGGCTCAGTCAGCACAGAAACAGCCGGCACGCCGGCGCGGACGCCCCAAAAAGGCCAAGCTGGACGAGGATCTTGACAACACCGACTGGTTCTCGCAAGGGGGAACCAAGGACGACCCCGATTTCGGTTATCACGAACCTCCGCGACGCCCATCCAACGACAACGCCGCACAGCTGTCGCTCTTCTGAAAACATCCGAACCGAAAACAAAAAAACCTACCATATATATCATCATTATATATCATCATTCAACAACAAGCCAAATGACCCGTCACCTCATAACACTTGCAGCGGCGAGCATCATTACACTTACGGCCACTGCAGCCCCCAAGGCAGTAAACATAAGTAATTTTGCCGATATGGCACCATACGTCTACCCCAACAACGGCAGCAAATCGGTAGACAAGCCTTACTTCATGCCTGACGGACAGTCCTATCTGCAACTCTCCGACGATTCAAAGCGCGTAGTGCGCCATGACATCCGCAACGGAAACGAGATGGAGACCGTTATGGACGCAGACAACACACGCCAGACCAACATACAGAAGATAGAGAGCTTCCAGCTCAGCCCCGACGGCTCCAAACTGCTGCTCGCAACCGGGACAGAACCTATATACCGCCGCTCCACACGGGCAACCTTCTATGTGTACGAGATACGCACACGCATACTTACACCCCTGTCAGAAGAACATCCGGTGCAGCGGTGCCCTGTATTCTCGCCCGACGGCAGAATGGTGGCGTTTGTCGCACCCGACAACAACATATACCTCAAGAAACTCGACTACGGCACCGAAGTGCCTGTGACCACCGACGGGGCCATCGACCGAATAATCAACGGAGTCCCCGACTGGGTGTACGAAGAAGAGTTCTCAGCCACATGCTCCATGGCATGGTCGCCCGACTGCCTGACACTGTGCTATCTCAAATACAACGAGACCGAAGTGCCGGCCTACTCCTTCCCTCTCTATGAGGGCGCATGCAATCCCATGAAGCAGTATGCACTCTATCCGGGACAGTTCACCTACAAATATCCCGTGGCAGGAGAGCCCAACTCCATAGTGACACTGCACAGCTACGACATAGACAACCGCAAGACCAAGGATCTGCCACTCCCGGGCTCAGATATCGAATACATACCACGCATCAGCTATGCGCACGATCCGGCCGGCCGCCTTATGGTGACCACACTCGACCGCTCGCAGACACGCATGGAGCTTCTTGCAGTCAACCCCCGCTCAGGCGTGGCCAAATCACTCCTCGTTGAAAAGAGCGAGGCATGGCTCAACGATGACACCTACGAGAACATCACATTCCTCACCTCAGGATTCATTCTGCTATCAGGCCGCACAGGATTCACTCATGCCTACCTTTACAGCTACGAGGGGCAGCTAAAGCGCACCATCACATCCGGAGACTTTGACATAAAGGACTTCTACGGCACCGACGCCAAAGGGAACTGCTACTTCCAGTCGACCGTGTCAGGCCCCATCAACCGCGTGGTGATGCGTGTCGATCCCAAGGGGGTTACAAAACGCCTCACACCCGACTCAGGCAATGCATCGGCATGGTTCTCCCCCACCATGGACTACTATGCCGTCAACTACAGCAATTCCACCACACCTCCGGCATGCACCCTCTACACAGCACCCTCCGACAAGAAAGTGAGAGTGCTTGAAGACAATGCCGGACTGGCCGAAAAATATGCATCGGCACCCAAGCCGGAATTCATGACCGTGACCACCGCAGAAGGGATCACCATGGATGCCTACATGATAAAGCCGACCGCATTTGACCAGTCTCGCCGCTATCCGCTCATCATCACACAGTACAGCGGACCCGGATCGCAGGAGGTACTTGACCGCTGGAAAGTGGACTGGACACAGTATGCCGCCATACATGGATATATAGTGCTTTGCGTTGACGCGCGAGGCACCGGAGGAAAAGGGCGTGCATGGGAGACCATCGTCTACAAAAACCTCGGCCATTACGAGGCCATTGACCTGCGCGGCGCGGCACGATGGGCTGCAACCCTGCCATATGTCGATCCGGCACGTATCGGGCTTACCGGATGGAGCTACGGAGGCTACCAGACTCTTATGACGATATCATCCCCCTCCTCCCCGTTTGCCTGTGCGGTAGCCATAGCCCCTGTCACAGACTGGCGTTATTACGACACAGTCTACTCGGAAAGATTCATGCTCACACCTCAGGAAAACCCCGAAGGCTATCTTGAATCCTCCCCAGTAAACAAGGCGGGAGCCATGAACATACCTCTGCTCATAATGCATGGCACCGCAGATGACAACGTGCACCTCATGAACACTATGCAGTACGTGTCTGTTCTGCAATCACACGGTCGTTTCTGCGACATGTTCCTGTATCCCAATATGAACCATTCAATCTTAGGATGCGACTCTCATCTGAACGTCTATTCCAAGATGCTTGATTATTTCGACAAGAATCTGTAATGTCTTCTGTAAGAAACACATCACACGAATCAGCTCTGTTCGGTCTTTGGCTCAACTGGATCATAGCCGGGGGCGCGCTCTTTGTCCCCAATCTCGTGAGCGTTTACAGCCCGCCACAGCTTATCCCGCTAATCACCTACGCGCTCGCCGGCGCACTTTACATCTACAACAAGACCTCCCTGCGCTCCCGCAAGGCGGTTTGCCCGCTGCTACCCACGATAGCCATGCGCACACTCTTCATATCAGCGACTATCATGGTGATCATAAGCATCATATACCGCAGAGGGCTCATAACATATTTCTATGACCAGGATTCCATCAATGCCGCAAAACCGTTTGTGACATCGCTCATCATATCCCCTGTAGTCCTCATAAACACCTTGTGGGCAAACCTTCGCGGCAAGAAATACAGCGCATGCCGCTCATGTATGATAACACTCGGTCCCAGAACCGAACGAGGGTTTATCGGCACATTGTTCGCTCAGGAGAGCCGTTTCCAGCGTCTTTTCCTTTTGGCTATATCTGTGGTACTAACCATTATCACATGGGGATACTACACGTTCTTCTACATCAATGTCAACATCAATATCCCTGACCGCTTCTTTTTCGGCTGGGTGCCCGTGATACTGTTCATCATATCGGTTTTCTATATCGGCGCACGCTGCTTCACGCTTTGGGCATATTACTTTCAGGACACAGAAGGGAGCTATAACCGCGATAACGGCACGTCAAACCTGCGCATACTCATAATCTCGGGCGACACCATGTTCCTGTCCCGTCAGGAGGACCTGACGGAAGACACTTACGACAACTGCTTCGACACCCCTGCGTCGCTCGCATTCCACTTCACCGAAAATCTGTCAAAGCAGAAAGCCGCCAACCTGTTATGCGACCTTAGCCAGCTCAACACATCGGACTTCGAGCTACGCTTCATGTACACATCCTACGAGGCATCGCGCGACTGCAACACATTTCATTACATCTGCTGCCCCACCACTCCCGAAGTGCTCAATGAGTCAGGATTCAAAGGGAAATGGTATAACCTGTCCCAGATAGAGCGCATGCTGCACAACCACGAGCTCACCCCCATGCTCGCGGCCGAGATACACAGGCTCTACACAGTCACCATGGCATGGAAGACCTATGATGCCGACGGATTCCGCCTCTATAAAGTCAAGAACTACCACCCGCTGTTCCGCCTTAACGGAATATGCGACTGGGATGTGGACTTCAACTCGCCATTGTGGCTCGAGGTGTCGCGCTTCAATGAGGACAAGCCGCTATTCCGCTTCCGCAGAATGCTGAGGCGCATATTCGCCAGCTCATGACCGCTACCAACACACCACTGTCACTTATAGTCATAACCGGACCGACAGCCTCGGGCAAGACCCGGCGGGCCGTAGAGCTTGCACGCGCGATCGACGGAGAGATCATAAGTGCCGACTCCCGTCAGGTGTACCGCGGCATGGACCTCGGAACCGGAAAGGACCTTGAGGAATATGGCGATATCCCGGTCCATCTCATAGACATATGCCCTGCCGGATACAAATACAACCTTTACGAATACCTGCGCGACTACCGCACAGCATATGACAACATAACATCCCTCGGGAAAATGCCTATACTGTGCGGCGGCACCGGCCTGTACGTCGAAAGCGTCCTCAAGGGGCTGTCTCTGCCAGAAGTTCCGGAGAATCCTCAGTTGCGCCATTCGCTCGAAGGGAAAACTCTTGCTGAGCTTACCGGCATACTCGCATCTATGAAATCGCTCCACAACACCACCGATGTCGACACGGCCAAGCGCGCCATAAGAGCAATAGAGATACAGACTTACTACGCGGAACACCCCGACATGTCAACCGACACCGAGCCCCACCCTCTCACCGACGCACTCGTGATAGGTGTGGATGTGGACCGCGAGACACGCCGCCGACGCATCACTGAGCGTCTGCATGCGCGCCTGAACGCAGGGATGCTTGACGAAGTGAGACGTCTTCTCGAATCGGGGATACCGGCCGAGGATCTCATATACTACGGACTGGAATACAAATACCTTACGCTGCACCTCACCGGACAGATCAGTTATGACGATATGTTCAGCCAGCTCGAGATAGCCATACACCAGTTCGCCAAACGGCAGATGACATGGTTTCGAGGCATGGAACGCCGTGTGCCGTCATCACCCATCCACTGGCTGCCATCCACCCTCCCGTCATCCGACTTCACGTCGGCAGTCCTGAATCTGGTGCCGACGCTCAAACAATGATCCGGTTAAAAATCTACAGTGACATCAAGTCAGCATAAAAACAATTGCTCCCTGAAAAGGCCGATAAGAACCTTTCAGGGAGCAATTGTCTTAGATATTGTTTATATAACAACATCTTAGTCCTTTACAATATCAAAGGCCGAACGCCTTCTTCACTGCATCCACAGCATCGAGCTTCTCCCAGGTGAACAGTTCGACCTCCCTGATGAAATCAGGCTCGTAACGTGAGTGGAAATGCTTTATGACCTTTCGGGGCTGACGGCCCATGTGGCCGTAGCTTGCAGTCTCGCGGTATATGGGCTGGCGCAGATCGAAACGCTTCTCTATTGCATAAGGGGTCATGTCAAAGCATGACATACCCTTAACAATATCGGCAATTTCAGAATCGGTCTTCCCTACTTTTGCAGTACCGTAAGTATTGATGCACAGGCTCACAGGCTGGGCACATCCGATGGCATATGCCACCTGCACGAGCACCTCGCGCGCAACTCCGGCAGCCACAAGGTTCTTGGCTATATGACGTGCGGCATAGGCGGCTGAGCGGTCCACCTTGCTGGGATCCTTGCCCGAGAATGCACCTCCGCCATGCGCACCGCGACCTCCATAGGTGTCTACAATGATCTTCCGGCCTGTGAGACCGGTGTCACCGTGAGGACCGCCGATCACGAATTTGCCTGTCGGGTTTACCAGAAGTTTGAAATCGGTGATCAGGTCAGCCACCTCGGCTGGGAGCTGAGCTTTGACGCGCGGTATGAGTATCTCACGCACATCCTTCTCTATACGTGCCTGCATGGCGCGGTCAGCCTCGGCCTGAGCCTGAGGAGTGTCATCGACCGGCTTTATGAACTCATCGTGCTGAGTAGAGATCACTATTGTGTCGACGCGCAGGGGGCGGTTGTTCTCATCATACTCCACAGTCACCTGGCTCTTTGAGTCGGGACGCAGATAAGTGAACACACGCCCGCGCTTCTCCCATGTCATCACCTTCGCCTCGCGGCGTATTTCGGCGAGCTCGCGCAGCAGCCGGTGTGACAGATCGAGTGTAAGGGGCATATAGTCGGGAGTCTCGTCACATGCATAACCGAACATCATCCCCTGATCGCCTGCTCCCTGAGCCTCTGCATCCTCACGCTCGACACCACGGTTGATGTCGGCACTTTGCTCATGCAGGGCAGAGAACACACCGCATGCCTCACCGTCAAACTTCAGCTCGCTGCGGTCATAACCTATGCCGCGGATCACATGGCGTGTGACATCCATTAGATCTACATAGGCATTGCTCTTGACCTCTCCGGCAACTACCACTTGTCCTGTGGTCACAAGTGTCTCACATGCTACTTTCGATTCAGGATCGCGCGCAAGAAACTCGTCAAGCACGGCATCGCTGATCTGATCGGCAACCTTGTCGGGGTGCCCTTCCGATACTGACTCGGATGTAAAAAGATATGTCTTCATAAAAGTGCAAAAAAATATCGAAACAGTGCCCGCGGAACTGAGCGGAGGGCTGACTGCTTCAACATTTTCATCTCACCGCCACCGGGGGAATGCCCCTGTAAGGCGGACAGATGTCTATCTCTAAAAAACTTTTTGCAGTTTTAGCATTTTTGAAGAGGTTGCAAGCAGCCAAATTTTTCCTCTCGTCCCGAAAAGACGGTGCAAAGGTAGGGATATTTCCACTTATAACAAACTATAAAGTGTTAAAAATGGCACAAAAAGAGTCAGAAGGATTCATCAGAAGGATTCAACCGGATTCAGTCGGGAGTCTTAAGAAGCACGCTGCGTAGAGCACGGCGTGAACGCACTCTGATCTCGGTGGAGGTGTAGTCGAGAATGCCGCGTGCCTTCATGCCGTCAAGAGCCGCTATGAACGATGAACGCTGCACCCCGAAGAGCGAATACAGATCACGCTGCTTGGCACACAGCGTTATGTCGTCGGAATCCATCTGCGTGAGGGCTATGATCCAGAAGGCTATGCGCTCCTCAAGCGAGCCCGACGTCAGTGCGAGCACACCGTCGACAGCTTTCTGAGCATTGGTCGACAGAATGTTGAGATAATTGAACAGAAACACGTCATCGCACTGAAGCAGCGGTATGAAATCCTTTTTCTCGATCTGCATCACCGACACAGTATCGATCGCTGTAGCCGAAGCCGGATACTGCGTGTTGCGCCCGAAGAGAAAATCGGGGGATATGACAGCCGGCGAGGTCAGCGTCTGGCTAACCTTTACCCTGTCACTCTCATTGGTGATGGTAAGGCGCACATGGCCAGATATGATAAACTTTATATGGGAGCAAGGATCTCCGGCCTTTATCATAGGCTCTCCGGGTAGATATTTTAAAAACGCGAGTCGGGTGTTGCCCACTATCTCTGACAGGCGCGAGTAACTGATCCCCTTGAAAAGGGGGAGAGTCATCAGATTTTCATACATACTTTTAGGTGTCATGACTTTTTGCGGGCTTTTTTATAAATTTAACGCTTCCTTTATCGTTTTGGTTCGTGCCATGTCTCAAAGGCACACCGTTCCCTTCCGCGACTTGAAATACAGCTGAGCAGAATTTATGGTGTTCTGCCACGCCACATAGGCAGCAGGAGCCACCGACACTATGGGATGAAGGTATGTCAGAGCCATCCATATGGCGAGGACTGTGTTCTTCTGTCCGAGACCCTGCGCACCGGCAATCCTGTCGCCGCATCGGCGTCCGATCCTCCTCCCTATGTAGAACTGCGCGCAGCAGGCTATGAGCGATATGCCGGCAAGCCACAGCATCTCCGGTATCATCTCGGCAGGCTCCGCCATGATAAAGCTCACGGCTCTTCCCACCACAATGAACAGAGACACAGCCCATATGTAGAATGACACAGACTGATGCGAGGCTATCTTGCCGTGCACTTTGGGAATATACTTGAGCATGGCAAGAGCGGTGAAAAGCGGGAGTATGATCAGAGGCACAACACGTGTGGCTATTATGGTCAGCGACTCGAAGAAAGAGAGATCGGCTTCGCTCCCCATCAGAGTGAATAGCACAGGAGCAAGCACAGCGACAGAGACATTGGACACTATCGAGAATGTGGCAAGACGCGGTATGCTGCCTCCGAGCATTCCCGTGATCACCGGTGCGGCGGTCGCCGTAGGACAGAATATGCATATGAAAGCCCCCTCGGCAAGCTCACGGCTGAACGGTAGCAATGCCAGATAGGCGAGCACGGAGCCGAGTATCTGCACCACGATCAGAAGGCCCGACAGGCGTGTGACACGAAACTCATGGGGCCTCACCTTGCAGAATGTGATCAACAGCATGATGAAGATGAGATACGGTGCCACGAAGGCTATCATATCAATAAAATTGTGAAACAATATGCCGCCAAGCATCGCTATGGGCAGCATCCATGGTTTGAGCCGTTGCCGTATCAGGGCTGAATTCATTACAACTGATTTTTTGTGCAAAATTAATGAATTTTTCTTAAGTTTGTATTCCGAAACACCGTTATAGAATATGGCTGACAACTATCTGGAGAGGCGCATGGAGGAATATCGCTCCGGCCGACTCGCGACCCACAGCAAAAGCACTCCCGGAATGCGACAACCCCGCAAAGGATGTGAGCTTGTGCTCACCTTCCCTCCGATGAACGTTGTGGTGATAGGCCGCAGCGACACCATCGTGACTTTATTGGCCGACGTCGTATCGGCATTCACACGCGTAGGGAGCAGGGTCGCATTCACATCCTGCGACGTGAAGCGGAGCACAGCCCTCGCCCAAAGTTCAGGAGCCCGCTACTATCCCCCAGCCTTCACCCCGGAATCGATGATCAGTGACATCACAGAGAGATGGGGCGGATCAGATGTGATAGTTGATCTGCGAGGCATCGAAGATCCGGAAGAGGGACAGGTTGACGCCTCAGGGCCGGACTCAGCCTCCGTGGCCCGTCACATACTGTATCTCTCCCACCCCGACAACTCCTGGCTGTCAGGCTGCAAGCCCTGACATTCTGCTCCGGGATAAAGCACGGTTACGGCTTTGCCTGATATTTTTATGGATGGTTGAAGAATAATTAGTAACTTTGCAAAAATTTTCCAACAACCGATCATTTTAACAGATACTTATATAAATGGCACTACAATGTGGCATCGTTGGGCTTCCCAACGTGGGCAAGTCTACCCTCTTCAACTGCCTCTCAAATGCAAAGGCACAGTCAGCCAACTTCCCGTTCTGCACCATAGAGCCCAATGTGGGCGTGATCACTGTACCCGACGACCGTCTCAACAAACTTGTGGAGATGTGCAATCCACGCTCGGTGGTTCCGGCCACAGTGGAGATAGTGGATATAGCCGGCCTGGTGCAGGGAGCGAGCAAAGGTGAGGGTCTTGGCAACAAATTCCTCGCCAACATACGCGAGACCGATGCCATACTCCACGTGCTCCGATGCTTCGACGATGACAATGTGACACACGTCCACAACACCGTCGACCCTGTGCGCGACAAGGAGATCATCGACTATGAACTCCAGCTGAAAGACCTCGAGACCATAGAGAGCCGCATAGCAAGGACCCAGAAGCAGGCCCAGACCGGAGGTGACAAGGTGGCAAAGATGCAATACGAGGTGCTAAAAAAATATCAGGATGCCCTCCTGCAGGGAAAGCCGGCACGCACAGTGGCACTCGAGACACCCGACGAGCAGAAATTCGCACGCGACCTGTTCCTGCTCACATCCAAACCTGTCATGTATGTGTGCAACGTGGATGACGCATCCGCAGTCAACGGCAACAAGTATGTCGACGCAGTGCGTGAGGCAATAAAGGACGAGGACGCCCTGCTTCTCATAGTGGCAGCCCAGACCGAAAGCGAGATCGCCGAACTCGACACCTACGAGGAGCGGCAGGAATTCCTCGCGGAAATAGGGCTTAGGGAGTCAGGAGTGGCACGCCTCATACGCGCCGCCTATGCACTTCTCAACCTCCAGACATTCTTTACCGCAGGAGCCGACGAGGTCCGCGCATGGACATTCATACGCGGAAGCAAGGCACCTCAGTGCGCGGGAATCATACACACCGACTTCGAAAAAGGCTTCATACGCGCCGAGGTCATAAAGTATGACGATTATGTCACCCTCGGTTCAGAAGCCGCCGTGCGCGAAGCCGGCAAGATGGCTATCGAGGGGAAGAACTACATAGCTCAGGACGGCGACATAATGCACTTCCTTTTCAACGTCTGAAAAAAGCCGCCGATACAAGATTTCAGAGACGTGTCACAACGTCCAGATAGAAATTTACCCTTGCTACAGTTATCTGTGGCAAGGGTAATTTCTTCAAGAATGGAGTTTTGACACAGCCGCCAAATCTTTATTCAGGCATTCTTACACGCCCGGTATCCGGCAGGCAATTACGCGCCGACTGCGCAAGGCTCATCACTTCTTCTCCTTCAGCAGGTCGCGGATCTCGGTGAGCAGCACCTCCTCCTTTGTGGGTTCCGGAGCCGGTGCGGGGGCCGGAGCCTCCTCCTGCTTGCGCTTGAGCTGGTTTATGGCTTTAATTGCAACGAAGATACAGAAAGCCACGATGAGGAAGTCCACTATGGTCTGGACCCAAGAGCCCCAGTTCATTGTCACTTCAGGCTTCAGCACCTCCTGTGTCTGGCCGTCAATTACAGCCTTCTGTATCACCCACTTGTAGTCAGTGAAATTGATACCGCCTGTCACCACACCCACAAGAGGCATGATGATATCGTCGACAAGCGAAGAGATGATCTTACCGAACGCCGCGCCTATCACAACGCCGACAGCCATATCTATGACATTGCCGCGCATTGCAAATTCCTTAAATTCTTTTAAAAGTGCCATGTATTGAAATGTTTTTATATTGTTTCGTAATACGCACAAAATTAGCTAAAAAATCCATATTATCGAGAGATTAGACCAATAAAAACGCATTTTACGGACAAAATGTATAATTATTTATAAAAGAGGTGTTATTTTTCCTGCAAAAAGCAACGTTCATTTGAAAAATATTTGTAATTTTGTCGCGCTAAAAGCGTTTCCAAAGGAAGTAATAATATCAATTCTAAAAATATACCCAAATTTATTTTTAAATTATGACAAAAATAGGTATCAATGGATTTGGCCGCATCGGCCGGTTCGTATTCCGTGCATCCACCAAGCGCGATGACATCGAGGTAGTTGCCATCAACGACCTCCTTCCCGTTGACTATATGGCTTACATGCTCAAGTACGACACAATGCACGGCAAGTTCGACGGCACTGTTGACTACGATATGGAGAAGAGCCTCCTCATCGTAAACGGCAAGCCCATCCGCGTTACCGCATGCAAGAATCCCGCCGAGATTGGCTGGGGTGCTGTAGGTGCCGAATATGTAGTGGAATCAACCGGACTCTTCCTCACCAAGGAGAAGGCTCAGGCTCATATCGAGGCCGGTGCCAAGTATGTGGTTATGTCCGCACCCTCCAAGGACGACACCCCCATGTTCGTATGCGGTGTTAACGATGACACCTATGCAGGCCAGCAGTTCGTTTCCAACGCATCCTGCACCACCAACTGCCTTGCCCCCATCGCAAAGGTTCTCAACGATAAGTTTGGCATCACCGACGGTCTCATGACCACCGTACACTCAACCACCGCTACACAGAAGACTGTAGACGGTCCCTCAATGAAGGACTGGCGTGGTGGCCGTGCCGCTGCCGGCAACATCATCCCCTCATCCACAGGTGCAGCCAAGGCTGTAGGCAAAGTGATCCCCGCCCTCAACGGCAAGCTCACCGGTATGTCAATGCGTGTCCCCACCCTTGACGTGTCCGTAGTCGACCTCACCGTCAACCTCGCAAAGCCCGCTACCTACGAGGAGATCTGCGCTGCCATGAAGGAAGCTTCAGAAGGCTCACTCAAGGGTATCCTCGGCTACACTGAGGACGCAGTCGTTTCAAGCGACTTCCTCGGCGACACCCGCACATCTATCTTCGACGCCAAGGCCGGCATCCAGCTCACCCCGACATTCGTAAAGGTTGTCAGCTGGTACGACAATGAGATCGGCTACTCCAACAAGGTGCTCGACCTCATCGCCCGCATGAAGAAGGTAAACGGCTAATAACAGCCCAATAACCATAATTCACCATATCCGCCCCCGCAGCCGCCTATCGGCAGCGGGGGCGGATTACTTTTTTCGCGCATTTTCATGAAAGACCGCATCTGTTAACATATATTTCAGAATATTTCATAAAATAGCTACTCAGTTAAATAATGTAAATCACATGATGTTTTTCAGCATAAAAATTTGCCATATATAATATTCTCCCTACCTTTGTACCAGTTTTTCATGGTATTAGATTTAAGGTAAGAAGATTATTCGTCGTGATGACGGATAATTTTTTTATGTACCTGTTCCTGCTGCCATACACGCTTACATTGCGAAGGCTGTTAAATAAGCTTACCGCCATGACGAGGCTCTTGGAAATGAGCCGGATAATGCGTAACTTTGTATGTTACAACAATCCGAAATGCAGAATAACGAACAGTATATCTCCGTACGCGGAGCCAAGGTAAACAATCTCAAGAATATTGACGTAGACATACCGCGCGGCAAGCTCGTGGTGATAACCGGCGTGTCAGGCTCAGGAAAATCATCGCTCGCTTTCGACACCCTCTATGCCGAAGGGCAGCGCAGATATGTGGAGAGCCTCAGCAGCTATGCACGCCAGTTCATGGGCAAAATGCCCAAACCGGAATGCAAGGCCATACTCGGACTCCCCCCGGCCATAGCCATAGAGCAGAAGGTCAACACACGAAACCCGCGCAGCACCGTAGGGACCTCCACCGAGATCTATGACTATCTGCGCCTGCTGTACGGACGCATCGGCCACACATTCTCACCCATAAGCGGCGATGAAGTGCGCAAGCACACGGTCAACGACGTGGTGGAGTTTGCGACCTCCTATCCTGACGGCACACGCCTCGCAGTGCTTGCCCCGGTGATACTTCCCGAAGGCCGGCGGCTCATATCGCAGCTCGACGTATTCCTTAAAGCGGGTTACGCCCGAGTGATGCACGGCGGAGCATTCCACGAGATCGAAGAGGTCATAGCCGAAATGCGTGAGGCCGGCGACGACTCAGCCGACTACCGTGCGGAGGACTATATGCTCGTGGTCGACAGGCTCGCGGTGTCGCATGAGAGCGACGAACTGAGCCGCCTTGCCGACTCGGCCGAGACTGCCTTCTTCGAGGGACGCGACAAGCTTTCCATCATGGTATGGCTTCCGGAAGGGGGCACCGCCACGCGTGAATTCTCCAAGATATTCGAGGCCGACGGGATGCGGTTTGACGAACCTTCCGAGATGATGTTCAACTTCAACAATCCTGTCGGGGCATGTCCCACATGCGAAGGTTTCGGCCGGGTGCTCGGCATCGACGAACGTCTCGTGGTGCCCAACGCCACACTCTCCGTCTACGATGAGACCGTGGCCTGCTGGCGCGGAGAGAAAATGGGGGAATGGCGCACGGCATTCATTCACGACGCCCAGCAGTTCGGATTTCCGATACACACACCCTACGGCGAGCTGACAGAGGAGCAGAAACGGCTCCTGTGGCACGGACCCACACCCGAACAGGGGAAGAATGCCCGATACATGTACGGAGAGTTCCCGAGCATCGACAATTTCTTCAGGATGGTCGACAGCAACCAGTACAAGATACAGTATCGCGTGATGCGCGCACGCTATCAGGGAAAGACCACATGCCCCACATGCCACGGCTCACGCCTGAGGCCCGAGGCATCATATGTCAGGGTGGGCGGAAAGACCATCGGGGAACTGGTGAGGATGCCGGTCAGCGACCTGCAGAGATTCTTCAGCAACCTTTCGCTTGACGAACACGACGCCAAGGTAGCACGCCGCCTGCTCACCGAGATCAACAACCGCATAGGCTATCTCGCGGAAGTAGGGCTCGGATATCTCACCCTCGATCGCCTCAGCAACTCACTGTCGGGAGGCGAGAGCCAGCGCATCAATCTCGCCACATCGCTCGGGAGCAGCCTCGTAGGCTCGCTTTACATACTCGACGAGCCTTCCATAGGGCTGCATTCGCGCGACACGGGCAGACTCATTACCGTGCTCAAGAAGCTGCGCGACCTCGGCAACACCGTAGTTGTGGTGGAGCATGACGAAGAGATCATGCGCGAGGCCGACTATCTGATCGACGTAGGCCCGGACGCCGGACGCCTCGGCGGAGAGGTCATATTCCAGGGTGACCCGTCAAGCATACAGGATCTGACAGAGACCCCGGGAGCGTCCACAAGCTACACCGCACGCTATCTCAGCGGCCGGCTCACCATACCCGTGCCGAAGGCCCGCCGGCACTGGCGCGACTCCATAACCATAAAGGGTGCCCGCGAACACAATCTCAAAGATGTGGACGTGACATTCCCGCTCGGAGTGATGACAGTGGTCACCGGAGTGAGCGGATCAGGGAAATCGACTCTTGTGCGCGACGTGCTCTACCGGGCACTCAACCGCAAGCTCGGCAATCCCGGTGACGCCCCGGCCTACCACCGCGAGCTTTCCGGCGACCTCGCAAGGCTCAGCGCGGTGGAATTTGTCGACCAGAATCCCATAGGAAAATCCACACGCTCCAATCCCGCCACCTACCTCAAGGCATTTGACGAGATACGCAAACTCTTCGCATCCACACAGGGGGCCAAACAGATGGGATTCACAGCCTCGGACTTCTCCTTCAACTCCGACGGCGGACGCTGCGAAGCCTGCAAAGGGGAAGGGGTGATAACCATAGAGATGCAGTTCATGGCCGACATAACCATCCCCTGCGAGGAATGCCACGGCAAGCGGTACCAGAAAGAGATCCTTGAGATCGAGTACCGAGGCAAGAATATCTACGACATACTCGAGATGACCATCAACCAGGCCATAGAGTTCTTCAGCGAAGCCGACGGCACACAGGAGAAACGTATCATAAAGCGGTTGAAGCCGCTTCAGGATGTGGGGCTCGGATACATAAAGATCGGGCAGAACTCGTCATCGCTATCCGGAGGTGAGAACCAGAGAGTGAAACTCGCGTCGTTCTTCGCCGACGAATCACGGCAGCCCACAATGTATATATTCGACGAACCGACAACAGGGCTGCATTTCAACGACATAGCCACACTCATGAAGTCATTTGACCGACTCATAGCCATGGGACATACGGTGCTCATAATCGAGCACAACCTGGATGTGATCAAATGTGCCGACTACGTCATAGACATGGGACCGGAGGGTGGCGATGCCGGAGGCACACTTGTGGTAGCCGGCACCCCCGAAGAGGTAGCCGCATGCCCTGCGTCACACACAGGCCGCTATCTCAGGGAGAAACTATTACCATAGATAGTGTGTCATAATGTCCGGACATAAAGAAATCACCCTTGCCGTAAACTCGCAGCAAGGGTGATTTCTTCAGGGAGGAAGCTTTGCGACATCCTCTCCCGTTCTCCTATTCTATTATCATAAGAGGTGTCCGAATTATCAGAAGAGGTATCCGAACCCTACGTTGAGGTATATGGGATACATGTTGAACCGCACAGTCTTGAACGAGGATACGAATATGCTGTTGCATCCCCATGCAAGATTGGCGTTGACAAGCAGATGCTTGTAGGCCGACCACGACACTCCGCCCTGCACGCCCCACTGGAACTTGCGCAGATTGCTGCCGAAATCGTAGGACGCCTTGGCATCGCCCTCAAACACATACTTATCTCCCGTAGGATCGCCCTCACGGAGATATCCCTCGGACACGTATCCGTCAAAATCATTGTCGAACGCATATGACAGATACGGACCGAGATTCACCTTGAGGCGTTTGTTCACACGGTAGACAGCCGTGATGGGTATCACAAGCTGCTGAGTGTGATATTTGGTCTGCACCTTTCCGGTCCAGTTCCCTTTAAGGGTCTTGCCGTTGTCAAGGATCTCCATACCGTAGTTCTTCACCGTAGCCTTGGTCTCCATACCCTTTGTCTCGAAACGGATACCGAGCGAGGCACCCCACCTCTTCTCCACGTCAAACCATTTTGTCGCCGTACCCCCTATCTGTAGATTCAGATTGGGGCTATAGGAATTGATCTCCCTGATCTCGCCGGGGAGAGGGAGAGGTGCGGCACCACCTATGTTTGTACCCGCATTGACCTCAAATTCCAGTCCGAGGGCTATGATCTTTCCCGTCACCCCTTCGCTCTGAGCCGAAGTCACCGACGGCATTGCCAGCATGGAGAGGCAGAGAGCCACTATGCTATATATCTTGAAGTTCATAATTCAGCATTTTTTAAGTTCATTTATCTTTGCATGTTATGAGCAGCTCATCCACCATGAGAGTCGACCCTATGGCTCCGGAGAAATAGTCGCCATCCTGACTCGAGCTCATCACCACAGCCATGTTGTAGGCACCGGCCTTCAGTTTGTCGGGATCGATCTTCTTCCCCTCGCGACACTGGAACGGCACGCCGAACTCCACCCACTCGTCACTCGCATGACGGTCAGGGATCTCGGCCGTCCCTATTATATTGGGATTGTCCTTCGACAGCACATTCGTGCCGTCGAGCCACTGCATCTCAGGTGTCACCTCATACATCACTATATAGAGGTTAAACATGTCGGTCTTGCCCGGCACAGGTATGAATCTGCCGTCGGCATCGGTCTCGCAGTAAGTCTCACCCGGCTTATACTTGTAGAACCCGCTGAACCATGTCGGCTCCCTGTAGAACACGCTGCCGAAATGTGTAGCCTCCAGCGGATGGCTCACGGCACTCGCGCTCTCGAATGTGCCTATGAAAAGATTGCCGGCGGCAATAGGCTTCTTGAGCTTCTCGCCCCAAGAGCCGGTGGAACGAGTGGTGAGCACCACGCATTTACCCACCTTCCCCTCGTCACCCTGATAGGTGGGATAAGTGTCGGGGGTCGAAGCCTGGAATGAAAGCGCGAACGCCGAGTTGGCACTCGCCCACACCATCGATTCAGTTCCGGAAGTAGATGTCTCATAGAACTCGTCGTAATGGCTCAGACCGCCCATAGCACTCTTCTGGCGAACATTCTCGAAACTGTAGTCAAGATTGATGGCATTGTTCTGCTGCACCTCCACGGTGTAGGTCTTGCTCCACTCACCGTCCTGCGAAGTGACAGTATAGGTCTGGGGGAAAAGGAAATAGCGCGGAGTTCCGCTCGGGGGGTCGATGGTGGCACCCGGAGTGAGAGTGAACTCAGGCGCGAGCGGCTGCAGGAGCGACACTTCATTCTTGATTATAAGAGTCACCTTGTCATTCCCTATTATAGGCTCTCTGTTGAGCACATCTCCGGGCAAGGTGACGGCTGTGATGTCACACTCGGCATTGAGCGGCTCATCCTGGATGCACGACACCATCGACAGCATGGCACCAAGAGCAACCGCTAAGTTAAGAATTTTCATACGATATGTAATATATTTGTATTCAATCGATTGAGCATCACGGCTCAAAAAAGAACCACTGAGTCAATCAAGCCACAAAAGTATGAAAAAATCTTCCATTGACCAATTAATTATCCAAAATAGAGATAAAAATGACATATTATGAAAGAAGTATTAACAAATTTTTATTACCTTTGTCCCCGAAAAATTCTCTTAGATCACAAATTTAACAAATTCGTAAACAAAACATTATCACGGAACACAATGAAAAAATTTGCTTATTTGTTTGCGGTATTGGGTCTCGTATGCATGTTCACGGCATGCAGCAGTGACGACGATCCCGCAATCCCCGGAGCAGGTCTACCCGAAAGCAAGACCTATACTGCCACAGAAGGTCTCACACTTCAGCTCGATGGCGCAAACGCCTTAGGCCAGGAGGTATCTTTCGAACGCACACAGGACAGCAAAGCCAACATCACCATAAAGGGCGCGCAACTTGACATCAGCTCACTGATAGGCGGTATCGGAGGCAAGGCCGATGCCACTCCGGGTCTCACGCTCCCCACAGCATCCGTAATCCCGGGATCCACCCAAGTGACAATACCCGTCGACCTCACCGGCGACGCCAACAACTGCACATTCTCAGGTAACTCCGAGACCGAATACTGCACATTCGCCTATGCCGGTAAAGTTTCGTCAGACGCCCTCTCACTCAGCATCACCGACGTAAAGCTGAAGAACACCTCCCTCGCCGGCACATACAATCTGCTTGAATTCGATGACAAATATTACAACCTGTCACGATTGGAATGGGATTCCGACAAAGACTTAAGCATTGAACTTTGGGGTTCCACCATGGAACTGCCAATGAAAGCGATACTTATGATGACATTGGGCGGATATGAGCTTGTAACCATCGGCGATGAGCCCATGAATGTAATGGAAGCTCTTAACGCCGTGCTAAAATCAGTCACACTCGGTGAGGACGGCAGCGTCACGGCAAAATATTGTGACACAAAAAAGGCCGGCTTACCGGAAACAACATCGCCAAAAGGTATCGCACAGTATGTAGTTACATCCAATAACGAACTACGTCTGATCCTTAACCCTTCGGCAATAATCGCTGATGCAACAAAGCCAAAAGCAGATGCAGACGCATCGACTGATATCACAACCATTCTTCCGAAACTTATGCCGGTCATTGAAGAGCTTCTGCCCCGTATGTTGCCGATGCTTTCACAGGGATTTCCCATATCCTATGGACCTGCATTAATTGATCCGGAAGAGGATAACAATATGGTGCCATCGACCGATCCTAATTTTTACTCATTCTATCTCAACACCAATACACTGCTTCCTATCCTGAAAAGCGTGTCTCCTTTACTGCGTGATGAAGAGGTGGTGACCTGGATCACAAACGCTGCATCCTCAACTGACGATGAGACTATGGCTGGGATGGCAGAAATGCTCCCCGGAGTACTGAAAAGTCTTCCTGACGTAATTGACAGCACTACCAAAATAGAACTTGGTCTACAACTCATGAAACAGTAATAATTATATATTAACAAATATTTAACACTGCATATTGCGCTCCGGTGTATATTCAGCTCCGGAGCGCAATTCATACTTAAACACATTAAAAATACGTCTATGAAGCGACTCTACTCATTAATTATACTCACGCTTACGCTCCCAAGCATGTTGAATGCCCAGCAACTGCCTAATGCAGGATTCGAGAATGACTGGGTAAATTACTATCCTTGGAGCACAGCAAACAACACCAATGGTCCTTGGGAAGGCACTAAACAACAAGGCTCTTCCCCTAAGCCATGGTGCGTGTCAAATGTTTATGCCGGCACAGGCTTTCTTGAAGCAGGGAATAAAAATGACCTTGGCACTGCAATTGACGGAGGATATAATTCATCGGCAAAAGCAGTAATACTCAAAAATTCAACTGAATTAATGAAGCAAGTCATTCCCGCATATATCTCATTAGGGACAACCTGGTCCACTTCCTATTTAAAAATTATTTCACCAAATGGTAAAGATGGAGGAACTTTCGGAGGCATAAATTTCACAAATCGACCGGATGCAATAACATTTGCCTATAAGAAAACCGCGCCAAACGAAAAATCATCTGTAATTGCATATATATGGAAAGGAACATTCCGACAGAAAGATGTCCCGGCTAACATTGCATCAAATCAAAAAAGTCTTAAAACCTGCGAAATGGTCAACAGAGACCGTAACATACTCGACATAACCCCCGAACAGGGAGGAGAAATCACAGAAAAAGGTACCCTTATAGCAAAAATAAATACATTCATTGAACAAGATATCGCTGAATGGACAAAATTTGCTTGTGACTTTGAATATGTCGGGAATGAATCTCCTGAAATGATCAATGTCATCATAGCCGCCGGAGACTATCTGTCAGCTAATCCAAAAGCAGAAAGCGAACTTATCATCGATGACGTCAGACTGATCTATTACTCGCGGCTTGCTTCGCTGAAAGTCAACGGGGTGAGTGTGGATGGATTTGACCCTGACAAGTATGACTATACAGTCGATGCCGAAATGCCTGAAAACAGTAATGCGTTCGTAGCCGAATGCAAGGGCAATTCCGGGTCATCGACAGCCAGGATAGATCTCGACAAGAAGAACGCCAAGGCCACCATAACAGTGACCAATGCCAATCAGGGCGACGGAGCTGTCGACGAGGACGGAAACGCATCCCACGTATATACCGTGCAGTTCAACAAGACTCCCGACACCCCCACCGGCATAGACTCCATAGAGGCCGACGACTCTGACACGCCTGCGGAATACTATAATCTTCAGGGCACTCGCGTAAGCCGCAACTCCCTTGTCCCCGGCATCTATATACGCCGCCAAGGCACCAAGACCTCCAAGGTCGTAATACAATAATGTACAGAATAAATATATAGAATACCACTCCACACGGAGTCTACGGAATATTCTCCAACAATTATCAAAATCGACAACAATGTCATATTTCAAAGTCCCGTAAGGAATGTGGATTTATGATCATTGTTGTCGATTTTGATAATTGCCGGAGCATGAATTTTTAACTAAACGGATTCAAACCGTCGTAATTCACAATGTGTTATTACATTGAAAATATCAAGGATATAACACTATGGAACCGACGATTTACTCACGCTTCAAAAAGCTCGTCACATCTGAGCCGGATCGTCCAGCTGTCATCGACGAGCGACTATGTGTAAACTATTCAGGCCTTGACCGGATGGTAGACACACTTATCTCACGCTTCCCCTCGTTCATACCAGCACGTGTCGGGGTGGTGATGGACCACAGTGTGGAGATGATAGCCGCAATCATGGCAATCATCAAGGCCGGAGCGGCCTTTGTGCCAGTCGAGCCCGACTTCCCGCCGGAGCGCATGACGAGATTCCTCACGGAGTGTGGCGTGGATTTCGTTGTGACCCAGGAGAAATACTCCTCGCGCCTCAGGGGGTTCTCCCTTTTCATAATCGGCGACGAGATCATAGTGGACCCTGCGCTCCACCCTCTTCCTGACCGCTGCAAGGCTGACCGCCCCGCATATATAATGTATAGTTCGAGCATCTCGGGCTACCCCATAGGAGTCATGGTTGGCAACCGTCAGGTTGTGGAGATGGCGGAACGCTTCGGCAAGACTTTCAATATCTCGGCCGACGACGTGCTCCTGCAATACTCGGCATGCATCGTCAACATATTCATCGAGGAGATGTTCGGGACCCTGCTCAACGGCGCGATGCTCGTGATCCCCTCCAACGAGACACGCAACAATCCGGAACTACTGCTGCGTTTTGCCGACGAGCAATATGTCACCATCATGAGCGGATTCCCCTATCTGCTTCAGGAGCTCAACCATTTTGAATCGCTCCCCATCACCCTGCGCATGCTCATAAGCGGAGGCGACCAGCTGAATCCGGCATCCATAGGGCACCTGCTTGAGCAGGTCACAGTCTACAACACCTACGGCCCGTCGGAAGGGACTGCATTCACCACATGCTACTGCTGCAACAACGGCTACGCTCTCCCATCGGGCCACTATCCTATCGGCAAGCCACTCGAGGGCGTGGAAGTACTGCTGCTCGACGAGGAGCTGAATCCGGTGCCTGACGGATCGGAAGGGGAGATATGCATAGCCGGGACAGGCGTGGCCGACTCATTTACGGGAGACCATCGCGCCGAACAGCTCGCATCGCTCACCACACTGTCCGACGGCACCCGCATAGCCCGCACAGGCGACATAGGGATGCGCCTGAAGGACGGCAACATTCGCTACATACGCCGCAAGGAGAGCGAGGTAAACATACTCGGCAAACGAGTAGTGACCGGAGAGGTGGAGCGCGCACTGCTCGCTACCGGCGAGGTGAGCGACTGCGCCGTGGTGCACTATCAGGACGAGAAAGGCTCGGCCTATCTCGTGGGATACGTCGTGCCCGCCACGCGTTCATTCAGCCTGTCATGGGTGAAGAACCGTCTGGCACAGTATCTGCCCGCCTATATGATACCGGAGTTCTTCGTACTCCTCAAGCAGCTCCCGGTGACCGCATCCGGCCAGGTCAACACCCTTGCCCTGCCGGTTGTGCTCAAGGACTCTGCCGCAGGATAGAGACATATGTACATAAATAAACAATAAACTCCTGACAGCAACGGCCATGTTACGGTTCTACTGTCAGGAGCTTATTTGTGGCCAAAGGATTGAAAGGACAATCACTCCTTCACTCCGTAGGCAAGGTCACCTGCGTCGCCCAGCCCGGGGACTATATAGGAGTGGGAATTGATCTCGGCATCTACGGCCCCCACCCATACGGTGGTCCTGTCGGCGGGGAATGTCGATTTCACATAGTCGACAGCCGTCTGTGACGCTATGATCGACGCCACGTGCACATGGGCCGGCTCCCCCTTGGTGAGCAGGGCCCGGTAGGCGAGCTCCATGGACGATCCTGTGGCAAGCATGGGGTCGACAAGCACGAGGGTCTTGCCGTCAAGGCGCGGCGATGCGATATACTCGATGAACACATCGAAATTCTCCTTCTCGCGATACTTTCTGTAGGCTGAGACAAAGGCATTCTGCGCGCGGTCAAAGAAATCCAGAAAACCCTGATGGAAAGGTATGCCGGCGCGGAAAATCGTGGCAAGCACCACCTCCTCGGCAAGCACATCGCTCTGCATGGCGGCAAGAGGGGTGGCTATCTCCTTCCCGGTATATCTCATGCGCTTTGATATCTCATAGGCCATGATGCCTCCTATGCGCTGAAGGTTGCGGCGAAACCGCATCATGTCGCCCTGTATATTCACGTCGCGCAGCTCGGTCATGTACTGGCTGACAAGCGACGGTGTCTCTGCAAAATTTATTATTTCCATAACATCTTATTTATTTCCATGAGCGAGTCAGCTATTCAAGAGCGAGCCGGCTCTCTCTATCTCCTTATTTACAATATCGGTGAACTGATAGTTCTTCAGGCCCCAGCGGGGATATATCAGCAATTCGGGAGGTGACTGCGACACAAACCGCTCTATGGCTATGTCAGGACGCAGCCGCTTCACTATGGCGGCACACAGCCGCGCATAGCTTTCGGGCGTGAAGCGCGTCACATCGTAAAGCCCGCTTCCGACATCGGCGGCCATGCGGGTGCCGCGTATCAGCTGCAGCTGGTGAAACTTCACGACATCCACGGGAAGAGCGTTGACAGCGTCCACCGTGGCAAGCATCATCGCCTCGTCCTCGCCGGGAAGCCCGTTGATGATGTGCAGGCCGCAGGGTATGCCGGCGGCATGCGTGCGCCTTACGGCATCGGCGGTGTCAGCCCACGTGTGGCAACGGTTGACACGTGCGAGGGTCGCGTCGTGAGATGATTCCGCGCCGTACTCCACCATGACCCACGGGAGCGTGCCGAGCCTTTCAAGAAGAGCGTCGGGCATGCAGTCGGGGCGCGTGCCTATTATCACACCGTCAACACCGTCCACGGCACATGCCTCGTGATACATATCCATGAGTCTGCCGATATCTGCGGAGTGGGTGGACGTGTAGGACTGGAAATAGGCGAGATAGCGCATCGCGGGATATTTTCGCGCAAAGAACCGCTTCCCCTCCTCAAGTTGCCCGGCCACACCCTTGACAGGACGGCAATAGCCGGGACTGAACGACAGGTTGTTGCAGTAGGTACACCCGCCCGTCCCTACAGTGCCGTCACGGTTGGGGCAGGAGAATCCGGCATCGACCGACAGCTTCTGCATCTTACACCTGAAGTGCTCCGCCAGAAAATCAGAAAAGTCTTTGTAATGCTTCATAAATGCATCAAAGGGGGACAACGACATCAGATCCTTGACGCGCGGTCAAGAAGCAGCGCGTCGAGAAGCACTATCGCCGTCATGGCCTCGACCACGGGAACAGCTCTCGGCACTACACAGGGGTCATGCCTCCCCTTCCCCTTTATCACCACAGGATTGCCGTAGCGGTCGATGGTGGCCACATCCTGCATCAGTGTGGCCACAGGCTTGAACGCTACACGGAAATATATGTCCTCGCCGTTGGATATGCCTCCCTGGATCCCTCCCGAGCGGTTGGTAAGCGTGTGCACACGTCCGTCCTCACCGGTCATGAAGGTATCGATGGCTTCGCTGCCACGCAGCTCCACCCCCTGGAACCCCATGCCGTACTCAAAGCCCTTGCAGGCGTTTATGCTCATCATGGCTCCGGCCAGCCGGGCGTTAAGCCTTCCGAACACCGGGTCGCCGAGACCTGCCGGCGCACCTTTGACAACACATGTCACCACTCCGCCTATGGTATCACCGGAATGTTTCACATCGAGTATCAGGCGTTCCATTTTTTCGGCAGTCGCCATGTCAGGGCATCTCACGGGATTGCTGTCAGTGAGCGAAAGGTCAAGAGAAGTGTATGGCTCTGTGACCTCGATGTTTCCCACCCGGGAAGTATAGGCACTTACGGTTATGCCATTCTGTTCCAGAGCCTGACGTGCAAACGCTCCGGCCACCACCCTTGTGGCAGTCTCACGCGCGCTCGACCTCCCGCCTCCGCGATGGTCACGCAGCCCGTATTTGGCGGTATATGTATAGTCGGCATGCGACGGGCGGAAAGTGTCACGCAGATGGTCATAGTCACCTGAATGCTGGTCGGAATTGCGTATGATGAAACCTATGGGGCATCCCGTTGTCACTCCGTCCATCAGCCCTGACAGCACCTCGACCGTGTCGCTTTCCTTGCGTGCGGTAGTGATTGCCGACTGCCCGGGACGACGGCGGTCAAGCTCGCGCTGCACTGCTCCGAGATCGATTCTCACCCCCGAAGGCATACCGTCGATCACACCGCCTATAGCGGCTCCGTGCGACTCGCCGAATCCGGTGAAACTGAATATCTTTCCTATCGTGTTCATAATACAGATGTTTCAAAAGGTTGCGACATCAGCCACAGTCGCCCCACAGAACTCCACAAGTCTGCGCGGGTCGATCCTAAGCTGAAGTCCCCTCACCCCGGCGGACACGTATATGAAATCGTAGTCCATGACCGAGGAGTGGAAAAACGTAGGGAAAGGCTTCTTCATCCCTATCGGGGAACAGCCCCCGCGGATATATCCGGTGAGCGGAAGCAGCTCCTTCACATGTATCATCTCGGCTTTCTTGGCACCTGCCACCTTGGCCGCCTTTTTGAGATCGACCTCCATGTTGCCTGGTATCACACACACGAAATATCCCGCCTTCTCGCCATGGAGCACAAGAGTCTTGAACACACGGTTGATGTCCTCGCCAAGCTCCTCCGCCACATGATCGGCGGCAAGATTGTCAGGATCAACGGTATAAGGTATGAGTTCATACCCGATGCCGGCACGGTCAAGCAGACGCGCGGCATTGGTCTTGGATGCTTTGTCCTTTGATGACGCCATAAGATGATCAAGTTACCTTTTTGCAAAGATACGGAGTAACGGACACCGATAAAAGTTAATGATGGTTAAACTCCGGAGCGGGGCCTGCATATGTTGTACGACATGTTTTTGAAATATTAATGAATAATTAAGCATTATATCCCTAAAATATTGGGAAATAATTGTTAACTTTGCAAAATCTGTGAAAAAGCCCGGAAAGCTTTTTCCACATTAAGCTGCAAAAACGAAGAAAACACAAAAGCTGAATTAAAAATTTTATGAATCCAATCAAAAAAACCATCGCGCTTCCCGACGGCCGCACTATCACCCTTGAGACGGGTAAGCTCGCCAAGCAAGCCGATGGAGCGGTAGAACTCCGCATGGGCAACACCATGCTTCTCGCTACAGTCTGCTCGGCCAAGGAGGCCGGCGAAGGGGTCGACTTCATGCCCCTGACCGTAGAGTACAAAGAAAAATTCTCGTCCAACGGACGTTTCCCCGGCGGCTTCACAAAACGTGAAGGACGTGCCAGCGACTACGAAATCCTAACTTCCCGACTTGTCGACCGAGCACTCCGCCCGCTATTCCCCGATAACTATCACGCCGACACTATTGTACAGGTCACCATGTATTCGGCTGACGGACAGGACATGCCCGATGCGCTTGCCGGTCTCGCAGCATCAGCTGCCATGGCTGTCAGCGATATCCCCTTCAACGGCCCGATATCGGAAGTGCGTGTGGCACGCGTGGACGGCGAATTCATCATCAACCCCACATTCGACCAGTGCGAGCGTGCTGACATCGAGCTCATGGTAGGAGCAACCTACGAAAACATCATGATGGTGGAGGGCGAGATGAACGAAGTGAGCGAAAGCGACCTTCTTGAAGCACTCCGCGTGGCTCACGAGGCTATAAAGGTTCAGTGCAAGGCTCAGATGGAGCTCGCCGAAGAGGCCGGTGCCACAGTCAAGCGCGAATACTGCCATGAGGTCAACGACGAAGACCTGCGCAAGGATGTACGCGAGAAATGCTACGACAAGGCTTACGCCATAGCCAAGGCCGGATGCGCCGACAAGCACTGGCGTCAGGACAGCTTCGACGCAATATGCGACGAATATATAGAATCACTTCCCGAAGAGGAGCGCGAAGAGAAGGCTCCCCTCGTGAAGCGTTATTACCACGATGTGGAGAAAGAGGCAATGCGCCGCTGCGTCCTTGACGAGGGAATACGCCTCGACGGCCGCAAGACCAACGAGATTCGCCCCATCTGGTGCGAGACCGACTATATCCCGGGACCTCACGGATCAGCCGTGTTCACCCGCGGTGAGACACAGTCGCTCGCCACAGTCACCCTCGGCACCAAACTCGACGAGAAGATCCTCGACGATGTGCTCAACCAGGGTCGCGAACGCTTCCTGCTCCACTACAACTTCCCCCCCTTCTCCACCGGCGAGGCCCGCGCTCCACGCGGTGTAGGACGCCGCGAGGTGGGACACGGAAACCTCGCTCACCGCGCCCTCAAGCGCATGTTCCCGGACGACTTCCCTTACGTGTGCCGCATCGTCAGCGACATTCTCGAGAGCAACGGCTCGTCGTCCATGGCCACCGTATGTGCCGGCACCCTCTCGCTCCTTGACGCAGGCGTGAAGATGAAACGCCCTGTCAGCGGTATCGCAATGGGTCTTATCTCCGACGGCGAGAAGTATGCAGTGCTCTCTGACATCCTTGGCGACGAGGACCACCTCGGCGACATGGACTTCAAGGTGACAGGCACACGCAAAGGCATCACCGCCACACAGATGGACATCAAGGTCGACGGTCTGAGCTACGAGATCCTCGAAAAGGCTCTCAACCAGGCCAAGGAAGGCCGTCTGCATATACTCGACATGATCGAGGAGACAATCCCCGCACCGCGCGAAGACTACAAGCCCAACGTGCCGCGCATCGTCACCATGCTCATACCCAAGGAGCTTATCGGTGCTGTGATCGGCCCGGGCGGAAAGGTGATCCAGGGTATCCAGGAAGCAAGCGGCGCAACCGTAAGCATCGACGAGATCCCCGAAGGCGGATACATCGAGGTGGCAGCAGCCAACAAACCGGCCATCGACAAGGCCCTCGAAATGATCAACGCCATAGTAGAGCTTCCTGAAGAAGGCAAAGTGTACACCGGCAAGGTGCGCTCGATCCTTGAGTTCGGCGCGTTTGTAGAATTCATGCCTAACCGCGACGGTCTGCTCCACATATCCGAGATCTCATGGGAACGCCTTGAGAATATGGAGGCTTCCGGTCTCAAAGAGGGTGACGAAGTACAGGTCAAGCTCATCGAGATCGACAAGAAGACCGGCAAATACCGTCTGTCGATGCGCGCACTTCAGCCCAAACCGGAAGGCTACGTAGAGCGCGAACGTGCACCCCGAGGCGAGCGCGGACCCCGCCGTGAAGGTGGCGAACGCCGTCCTCGTCGCGAAGGCGACCGCGGACCACGCCGCGAAGGTGGTGACCGCCCACGCCGCGAAAACCGCGAATAACGACACCTAACGATAAGGGTGAGTCAAAAAAATCCTTTTCTGACACATCCTCATCTCCTGACAACCTCATAAATAATCCGGACCTGTCATCGTTTCTCCCGATGACAGGTCCGGATTATTTACGTGTCCTTATATATGCTACTTCACATTCTTGTGGACAATCTTCCACACCACAGCATCATACGGAGGTATCATGGTGGCAAACGGCTCGGTGGACGACACCGTCTTGAGATCGGTCTCCCCCGAGAGCATCTCGCGCGACATGACCTCGCCCTCGGGAATGTTCAGCATCTCGAGAGCATGGCGGGGAATGTTGATGGCGAGGTCACAGGAATCGGCCGAGAAATTCACAGCTATGAGCAATGTGACACCGTCATAACTGCGCAGGAACACATACTGACGGTGAGGATTGAGCGTGGGATTCTGATAGTTGACATACATCAGGTCATAGAAACGTCCCTGCGATATCGCGTTCTCGCTGTTGCATAGCCTCAGCACTGTGGCATATTTGGCTCTCAGCCAACGCTCACGCGGAGTGAGCTGCGAGCCGTCGGGATTGCCGTTGTTATACCAGCGTCGCAGAGTCCCTACGCTCCAGTAGTCAAATATGGTGGTACGTCCGTCATATCCGCTGAAACCCTCGGCGTCAGTGGCCTGCTCGCCGAGCTCCTGTCCGGCGTATATCATCATGGGGCCTGTAGATATCATGGAGCTTACCACAAGCGAAGGTATCACCTTGGCGGGATCGCCGGCATAGAACTTCGAGCCGAATCTCTGCTCGTCATGATTCTCCAGGAAGTTGAGCATATGGGGCTGTATCCCCTCTATCGACTGCCAGCAGTTGGTGATGGTGGCAGCGGAGAAATTGGAGCACTGTATGCCGCGCAGAGTGTCATAAAGGTTCACCTTGTCATACAGGTAGTCAAACCCACCCGTGAAAATGAAATCCCGGTACAGAGCCACATCGTATATCTCGGCGATGAACTTTACGTGCGGATACCTGTCCTTGACATTGGGGATAGCCCACTGCCAGAATTCGATGGGGACCATGAACACCATGTCGCAACGGAAGGCGTCAATACCCTTCGAAGCCCAGAAACGCAGTATGTGCAGCATCTTGAACCATGTGTCGGGTATCGGGCTGTAATGGCCTGTGCCGTTGTAAGGATCACGGCCGTAGTTGAGCTTGACTGTCTCATACCAGTTGTTGACACCGGGGAAAGCAGAGAAACAGTCATCGCCCGTGGCCTTGGCAGGGAACTCTACATAAGCCTTCTTGCCCGAGCCAAGGTCAATCGACGGAGCAAAGAGCTGACGTGTGATATAGTAATAGTTATTGTTCGGAGAGAAGAACATGTCGGTGTCATCGTGCGAGCCAAAATCCTCTATGCCGGCTGGAGCGACGTCCGAGTGATAACGGCGGGCGGTATGATTGGGCACAAAATCTATTATCACCTCAAGGCCGGCGTCGTGAGTGCGTGCGACAAGCTCCTCGAACTCACCCATACGGTTGTCAACATCCACAGCAAGGTCAGGATCCACATCATAGTAATCCTTTATCGCATACGGCGATCCGGCCTGACCCTTCACCACATGCGGATTATCGGCAGGGACTATCCCCTTGTCCGTATAGTCGGTCTTGGTGGCATGTTCAATTATTCCGGTGTACCACACGGCATTGACACCAAGCTCTTTAATCCCTGCAAGCACCTTGTCGGTGATATCCTTCATCTTTCCCACCCCGTTCTGGGCTATCGTCCCGTTGGGGACACATTTTTCATTAGTATTAGTAAACAGACGGGGAAACAGCTGATATATAACTGGTTTTAGCTCCATTTTTAATTTAGTTGGTTAAAATGTTCACGTCTTTTTGACATCCGACGGACGCACAAATCCGGCATTGAGAAGAGCCAGCATCGTATTGTCGTAGCCAGAACGGAACACCCTGTTTATCTCCTTGAGGTTAAATACTTTATACTTTGCAATATCATTGATGCTTATGGCGAGGTCACACATGCGCATCTGCTCGGTAGAATTGTTCTTCACAAGCAGGTCATAAGTGAGCTGAGCCACATCGAGGATCGACTTTGGCTGGGAGCGTCGGGGCATAGGGGAACAGTTGATACCTATGAGATACTTGCACTTGTCTCTTAGGGCCCATGCGGGCAGATTGGCAACGACGCCGCCGTCGACATACATCACGCCCCCTATCTTGACAGGCTTGAACACTATCGGAATGCTGCACGATGCCGAGACGCATTCATCGACACTACCATCCCAGAATGCGACAGGCTTGCTGCCTATAAGATCTGTGGCGCATACCACCGATCTGACAGGCAGTTCCGAAATATCATTGTAAGGTATGTGTTTGCGCAGGAATTTTCTGAAACCATCCATCGAGAAAAAACCGTCGCGGGGCAAAGCGAGCTCGGCAAAGTCACCGAACTTTGCATCACTGAACGCCTTGAGTATGTCCTGAGGTTTCATCCCCGAAGCATACATGACGGTTACCACCGCTCCCGCGCTCACTCCGCCTATCACATCGGGCCTTATGCCCATTTCCTCCAGAGCCTGAAGGGCTCCGGCATGCGCAAAGCCTCTCGCGCCTCCCCCGCTAAGGACGAGACCAAGTTTATAAGGCTTGCGCGAAAATCGAAGCATATCAAGCATGGGGGAGTATAATTTATCGCAAAATTACTTTTTTGATTTCAGTCCTGCAATATCAAGCCCCATAGCCTCCATCTCGAGAGAAGCCCATATGAAGGGACCGACACCTTTACCGTCATTGTCACGCACAGGCTCGCTGAGATAATAGGCGTACGATCCGTCACGCCGCTTGTTCTCCTTGACATTAGGCGCGGCCTTAAGCACAGCCTCGCTTATGCCAGGACCGAGACCGGCCACCGAGCAGCAATCGGTGAGCGACAGAGTCCCGTCAGGCTCCTCCCGCAGGAAATTGTTCACGATACCCTTATAGGCTTTTATTCCGGCGTCAAGGTATTTGCGGTCCTTGACCCATCCCTTGCGGGCAGCCTTGAGCAAGGCATATGCAAACATTGATGAGCAGGTGGCTTCAAGATAATTGCCTTCACGTCCGGGAGAATCCATGACCTGATACCACACACCGGTCTTCGGATCCTGCCACTTTATGACATTGTCGAATGTACGGGTCAGCAGATCGATCACCTCGCCACGGCGGGTATAGTCCTCGGGAAGGGCGTCAAGTATCTCCACCAAAGCCATGGTGTACCACCCTTGCGCACGTCCCCAGCAGTGCTGCGACAGCCCGGTCTCATTGTCGCTCCAGAACATCTCGCGACTCTCGTCCCATGCATGGCGGTTAAGTCCCGTCGCGGGATCGTAAGTGCGGTCGTAGGTAGCCTTGACCTGATCCACGGCATCATCATATATGGGTATCGCAAGATCGGGCGAATATATGGTGGAGGCTGAGAGCACTCTGCCTGGAAGCCCCATGAATATGCCGTCGAGCCACACCTGATAGGCATATATCGCCTTGTGCCAGTACACACCTTCATTCGTGCGTGGCTGGTCATTGAACTGCTTCATGATAGTGTTTATGGCCCGCAGGTTCTTGGCCTCGGGAAATTCCCGGTACATGCGCGTGACAAAATGGACTGTGCGCGTATTGTCGAGATTGTAGTCAAGCAGACGATAGCCGCGTATCTTGCCGTCAGGAGCTATCATGGTGTCGGTGTACTGCTTGCAGTAAGCAAGTATGTCGTCACCGCCGTAACGCAGATATGTGTCAAGCATCGACTCAAGCTCTATGCCCACCACATATCCCCAGTTGGGGCGTTTGGAAAAATCGAGCAGACAGCTTGTGGGGAAACGCTTCATCTCCGAACGTGCCATCCATTCGGAATAATTTTTCGGACCCTCTGTCACATTCCTTACAGATGCCGCGGAAGCCCAGACGCAGCCGAATGTCATCATCATAAGAAGCCCGGCTGTTATAAGACTGATTTTTTTCATTGACTGTTTTTAAGGTATTGTCATATTACGGTAGCAAATGTACGCAAAAAAAATCACATATCCTCGCAATCTACGCAAGGGTGTGATCCCTTGCACAAAGATTCCGGGGATATGTGATTTTTTATGAGTTAGGTCAGTCCTTGAAACGGTCAGCGATGAATTCTATGAGCCGTTCCCCTCTGAGCCCTTCCGAAATGATGCGGTTGTCTTCGTCAAGGATGAACATGTGAGGTATGGCAAAGATATTATATACCGATTTCACTACGTTTCCTTCGCCAAGTTCCGACACATGTTTCCATGTCATTCCGTCAACCTCTATGGCTTTCGTCCATGCGTCCCTGTCAGTATCGAGCGACACGCTTATGATCTCAAGACCCTTGGACGCATAATCGGCATATATCCTTCGCAGTGTGGGATTCTCAGCGCGACACGGTCCGCACCACGAGGCCCAGAAGTCAAGGATTTTGACCTTGGCCTTCACTCCATAGAGAGACAGGGGCTCCCCGGAAGGTGTGGACATCGTGAAATCAGGTATCATTCCTCCGACAACAATGCGCGATATCCTGTCGGCCTCGGCTGCAAGAATCTTTCCGGCAACGGTGCTACGCGCATCCGGACCAAGCAATGCGTATTTTTCATGGACCGTCTTGTCGCTGACAAGTTTCCGGAGATCCGACACAAGCACCGATGCACTGACGAGATTGTCGTTGGCCGAAACAAACGCATCGCGCCAGCCATCAAACACACGTCTTTCCTCCTGTAAGGCACCTTTGAGCTGCAGTTTCCAGAAATAGTCATTGAGATCATAGCCGGTGCGGTAGTAATTCTCCACCGAGTCACAACGGCTCTGATACTTCAGTTCGATATCATGAAAATCGTTGCGCATACGCTGTAAATCTCCGCCGCCGCTCACGGTCCATGCATTGGGGTTACGCACATCAGCTTTCACCTCATATGCCTTGTCCTCCTCAAGCATCACAGGCACACGCATGCGTGAACCCTCCGACATTATCTCGGCCGCCAAAGGAGCGGACAAAGCCTCTCCGCTGAACACAAAGCTACCGTCGGGAGTAAGCGATGTGGCAATCGTGTCGATGCTATTGCGCCCAGTCTGCGTGACAAGATATATGCGTGTACCGCCGTTATTGTCAATCTTTCCGGTAACGTTATAGGCCGCTGACGCGGATATGAAGCCGCACACCGTCACTATGGCCGGAATCACGTATCTCTTCATGGATTATCAGTACTTGGCACGTTCTTTATACACTACTTCCACAATGCTTCCGAATCCGTCGTACTCTTTCAGCTTTTTCAACGGCTGCATGAGGTTGGGCACTTCATAGAACCTCACCTTTCCGCAGGTGGCTGCCGGTCCGCTCTTCACATCAGAACCGATCACCAGCTGGAAGGCGCGGGCCCGCTCCCAGTCGGCATAAGCCTCCCAGGCCACAAACGGATTGGACCTCAACACCTTGACCTCCTCGCCGGGGAATGTCAGCACAAGTACAGCCGGCTCGTCGGGTGTAGCCATGTTGAACTGATACACTTTGTCGCCGACAGCATAGAACAGATAGTCCCACTGGTGATGGAAAGCGAACTTTGTCGCAGACTCTATTTCCGGGCCTACAACCTTCCCGTAGGCAGCCTGCTCATTATAGCTGATGTATTCGCCCTCTTCCCACCAGTGTTCGGCCTCGATGTACTCGCCTCTCATATTGATCGTATAGAAGTAAGTGTCGTTAGTGGCAGGGTCGCGCAGCACAGAGTGTATCGGTCCGGCTTTGGTCGACTCCATATGCAGCATGTCGCGGCCTGTAGGATTGTCAAATATATGCCGACCCTTGAAGTCCATTACCGAAGGGTACACCGAATTATTGTGAATCTGTATGAACTGTCTGTGATCGGCATCATACATTATCACAGGATTACACCCATTATTGGCATTACTGTGGTTTACACATATAAACGGTGCCGGCTTGAACGGAGTGGTACCGTTGAGACGTGTGAGCGGGAATTCGAAGAAAGCCCCGTCGACATTGCGGGCTATGGTATATATGTCATCCTTCTCGTCAATTATCGCCCACAGGTTGCGCCCTGCAAACTTCGATATCGCCGAAGCCTTGACACGCACACTTCCGGGCGAGACACCGAAACGCCACACCAGACTGTTCTCCTCAGCTATATGCAGATCCACACGATCAAGATTCCAAGTGTTCTTGTCAGTGACAAGCAATGTTGCTTGGTCTCCAAGATCGTAATTAAATATGAGCCTCTCGGGCTTTCCGAGGTCCATATCCACATCCTGGAATATGTCATGAGCAAGCAGATCCTCTGTCTCGCTGCGGTTATACACTATGTCGAGACGGCACTTGTCGTTTACATTGCTGAGGATCAGCCACCCCTCATTGGTGACCGAACGCACCATCAGATAGAAGCATGTGGTCCACGTGACTCCGGTCGACTTGTCCTTCACATTGAAAAACGCCGAGTACTTTCCGGGTGAAAGCGTCACCGGCTGATTGATCCGGCGTGTGGTGCACACTGTGATCTCCTCTGCGTCAATGGCACTCCAGTCTGTGCCAAGAGGCATGATACGCCACTCATATTCGTAGGCTGATTCATCATTGACACCTAAAGATGACTTCAACTGCGGATCAAAATCGATATTGTCAATGAATGCCACCACGTCATAGGTCTTTCCTTCCTCAGGGCTTTTATTCCCACGCTCAAGCGAGACTTCATTGATTTCCGTGTAATCATAGTTGCCTATATCATCGGCACATCCTGCCGACCACAACGCGGCGGCAACAACCACCGGTATATATAATAGTTTTTTCATTTCGTAAATGTTTTTTAGATGTTATCTGTCAGACTCCACCCCCATTTTCATCGGCTCGCCATCCTCATCAAGTATCGGATTGTCAGGATCCTTGGCATTCTGCTCATCCAGCCAACGCTTCATGAACGCACCGCAGAATTTAAGATAGCCGGCCGAAAGCTTGGCTTTGTCTACCCAGTCCTCACGTTCGATCTCCATAACATCACATATGAGCGCAGCCTTTGTCTGAGACCATGTCCCAAAATATGGCTGTCCTCTATAATCCCACCATATAGGCATAGGGAACGACTCATCGATGCGTATCACACGCTGCAGATCGATAGGTCTCGTAACAGTCTCTCCTGTTACGTCTTTGTATCCTATTGCCCTGGAAAAATGGAACTTCAGCTCATCGCTCTCCACAAGGCTGATCCTGAAACGCCGTGGGCTGTCCTTCAGACCCGGACGGCGCAGCACTTCAATCTCTATCGGAGTCTCTGCCTTACCCGCTGCAATGACATATTCCAACGGAGGCATAATATAGTCAACCCCGTCTTTAGCAGCATTTTCATCTTCCGGATCCGTCTCTACCCGTATGCTGAACTTCCGGTCGACAGGAGCTGTATTTCCAAACAATTTTACATTTAAAATCAGTTTCTGACCTGTAATATCCGATTTCTTAAGTCCCCAGTGCACATCGATAGTGTCATTGAGTATCTCGGCTTCCTCATACCATGGATCGAAATATATTCCGTTTCCACCCTCATATGTATCGAGCGACTTTTCACAGCCTGTGAAAAGGTATGCCGACATGACAAGCCCGAGTGATATAATTAAATTTTTCATATCGATAGTCTTATGAAATTGTGTTAGTTGTACTGTGATTCCTCTTCAGGTATAGGCAACGTGTATTTGGTGAGAGGCGACACCCTGAAAGGATAGTCGTTATACTCATCGGTGGCCGAACGCATGCTCGAACATTTGTTGCGCTTATACCAGAAGAAAAGCTGTCCCTCTCCGAAGAATTCCTTTATCCATTCCTTATACAGGGCAGAATATTTGTCGGTAGGATCGTCCAGCTCACCGTATATCCTTTTAATCCCTTGCAGTCCGCGGGCATTGCGGAATTCATTGAACCGTGTCATGCGCTCCGTGTCATCCGGACCGGTCTCCGCAAGAATCAGGTATGCCTCGCTCACACGCATCATCGGTATCATCTGACTGTAAAGCGAGTCAGCCCCCTGGTATTTGTTGAACATCCTATAGGTGGTACCGCTGAGCTCCACGGAGTTCTTGAATGACGCTCTCACACGATAGTCGCTGGCTGCGACACTCCCCTCGAAAATGTTCTGGAGCACATTGTCACGGGGAGCCAGCAATGTGGAAGTCTTGAGGTTGTTGGCATCAAAAAAAGTGGTGAACAGATTGTCGCGCTGCAGGTTCTGCAAGGCAAAAAGCACCTCGGTCGAGAACACCCTGTCGACACTCGAACGTGTAAGCACTATAGGATTCACCCATGGGAAATAACGTTCCTGCAGATCCACCACCCTCTTGGAGTATGTATAGGCATTCTCTTTGTCATGCATATAGTAATAACACCTTGCCATGAGGCCGTAGACGGCATACAGATTGAGACGCAGATTTCGGAAACTCAAGAACACATCCTTAGGGTTACCTGCTACTCCGTAATTCACTATCGGATCATCCTTCAGCTCCTCCTCAGCCACAGCAAGGTCGGCGAGGACCTTCTCCATGAACTCTATGGACGACAGCTGGGGATTGACCTCAAGCTGAAACTCAGTATAATACGGAATGGCAGTAGCGGACTCGTCCGGAGTATATCTTGAGCCGAAAAGCCGGAACAGGTCAAAGTGGAGATATGCACGCAGGGCATACGCCTCCCCTTTGATCAGGTGATAGTACTCATCGGGAAGCACGTTGCGGTGCGTCTCGCAGTTGCGTATTATGAGGTTGATGTTGGCTATGAGTTTGTAAGCCTTGCCCCAAATGCTGCTCAGGCGTGATTGGGCGGCAGATCCTCCAAATTCAAGCTGCATTATCTCGAGTGCGGTCTTATTGTCCTGGCCTATGTCATACCTCTGCGCCATTATCTCTATGAACTCGCATGACAGGGTCCTGCCATAAAGTTCGTTGACATTCAGATCGATATATATGCCGTTGAGAGCCTGCTTGAAGCCCGGAATAGTCGAGAAATTCTGTTCCTCAGAGATACGGTCGCTCGGCTGCACGTCCAGAAAGTCGGAGCATGACGCGCACAAGACACCGAGCATTACAAATATGTGAGATATCTTTATTTTCATGATTGTATGGTATTCCGGTTAGAAGTTTATGCCGACAGCGAAGCTTACACTGCGCGAGAACGGATAAGATGTGCCACGCTCGTCCTTGATAGTCGACCACCTGGCTATATCATTCATATATGCGCTGAGTGAAATGCCCTGGAAGCCGATAGTCTCCATCCATTTTGACGGAAGCTCCCATCCGAGATGCACTGACTCGATGGTAAAGTAATCATTGTCCTGTACAAAGCGTGATGACATGGGGGTCCTTGTGGTCTCACGTATCCCTTTGAACTTGGCAATGTCTCCGGGCTTCTGCCAGCGATCATAAAGGGCTCGCTTGTCCTGATTGGATGACAGGTCTGTCCTGGATATGCTCTCCACCTTGTTGTAAAGCGTGGAGTTGAATGCTTTGCCGCCAAAGCTGTAACGGCAATACACACTTGCCGAGAATCCCTTCCAGTAGAGAGTATTGCCTATGACACCCTCAAGATCGGGACGGGTGTCGCCGACCACCACCTCATCGCTGTAGCTGTGCTTGAACGTGTATGCGCCACTCTTGGTGATGAATATCTCCTGACCGGTTGCCGGATCGATGCCTGCGGAGCGCACAGCCCACAATGCCGTGGGGGAGCCGCCGTCATAATAGCGTGTGAGGCTCTTGGAGATGTTCTCTCTGTTGAACTGGTTGAGCTTGTCACCTATCTTGCGGTACTCGGCCGAGTTGTGCGCGAATGAAACACTCAGAGTCCAGTTGAGGCTCTTGCTCGGATTGTAGAGGATGGCGTAACGCACGGTGCCGCTGAATCCCTTGTTGACCTGCTGTCCTATGTTGGCAAGACGGCTCGTGGTGCCCACCGACAGGGGCACGCCGATCGATGCGAGCAGTGGATCGGTGTTCTTCCGGTATATGTCAAAGTTGATATGGAAGCGGTTCCACATGCTCAGATCAAGGCCCACATTGAGATCGATGGTCTTCTGCCATTCAAGATTAGGATCGCCGAAAGCATCAATTAGCACACCTGTGCCGAAGTTGTTGAGCATCCAGTTGTTGTACCGGTAAGTGGTGATGGCGTTGAACGACCCGAACGACTGGTTGCCGGGATTGCCTATGGAGCCGCGTATCTTGAGCATATTGAATATGCCTGTATGGTTACGTATGAAATCCTCGTAAGCGAGGTTCCACCCGATACCGAATGCCCATGTGGTGGTGAAGTGCTTGTTGGAGCCGAACACCGACGTGCCGTCCATACGGATATTGGCATCAAGAAGATACTTGTTCATGAACGCATAGCCGCCGTTGAAATAAAAGTTGGCTCCTCGGCTTGTATAGTCGCTGTAGGCAGGCTTGCCCATATCCGTGTAACTGTTAGCAAATCCCGGAGTTGTGAAGTCACCTTCGGGGAAACCCTGGGCGTCAAAGCTCTTGTCTTTGCTCTTGCTCTCCCTGACCGACGCGCCTATCACGGCATTTACCTGATGCTTGCGGGCAAACAGTTGTCCGTATGTCACTGACAGATCGGCGTCATAGCTGAACGAATCGGACCGGTTATTGCTGTAGGAGCCTTTCTTCAGCAGCTCCGACTGATTGAACCTGGTGTCGGAAGGTGAGGTGAACTGCTCTGTCTCCGATGTAGACTTGGATATGCTGAATCGACCGCGCACCATAATCTGGTCGATGGGGCGGTACTCCATATTGAAATTGTTGCGCACGCTCCAGGAATTTCCCTTGTCGTAGCTGTTCTGGGCAGCATTCCAGAGCGGATTGGCAACATAAATATAAGAGCTGTTCCCGGAAGCATCCTCCGGACATTCAAGCCACTGGTCCACGCTGCCGTCGGAATTATACTTGGGATAGTAGGGATTGGCCTGTGCATACTCCGAAAAGCCCACCACCGGATTGGTCATGTCGGTGTAATCGACTGTGATCTTATCGGTGAAACTCAGTTTGCCCGTACGGTATATGATATCCATGTAACCTCCGGCGACATTTCGCTTGGAGTCCTTCATCACACCGTCGATACGATTGTAATTGAGTCCGATGCCGAACCTCAGGTCGCTTGATCCGCCCTGTATATACAGGTTGTGGCGTTGGTTGATGCCGTCCTGAAGAGGTTCTGACAGCCAATACGTGTCGACGCCGCGCAACACATTTCCGAGCAGACGGTTGTAGCGCACCTCCGCAAGCTCCTGTGAGTCGGCGAGGTTGGATTCAAAATTGCCGGCAAGACGCTCGAACTCAAGCTTCTCGGCCGCATTCATGAGATTATAGTCACTGAGGTCAGCCCAGGAGTAATTAAATGAACCGTTATATGTGAGCTTGAGTTTGCCCATCTCAGGAGCCTTGGTCTCGACCACTATGACACCGTTGGCCGCCTTGGAGCCGTATATGGCTGTGGAAGCGGCATCCTTAAGTATATTGACTGACTCGATGCGGTCCATGCTAAGGTCCATGATGGTCTGGAGCGTGGTCTCGAATCCGTCGAGTATGAACAGCGGCTGATTGGGGTCCTGACCGAACTGCTCCTTAAGCCCGACAATAGAGCTTTTGCCACGGATCTCAAGGTCAGGCAGACGGTTAGGGTCGGAACCGAACTGATTGTTCTCGATCACGGTGAACGCAGGGTCGAGAGTCTTGAGGCTCTGTATCAGGTTAAGATTGCCGGCCATTTTCAGCTCTTCAGCCGAGAATGACGATGCGGAACCTGTGAAGCTCTCCTTGTTGCGCGAGTATACTCCGGTCACCACTACTTCACTGATGCTCTCGGCATCATCCTCCATAGTGATTTTCATGCGGCGGCCCACAGTCGCCTTAACCTGCATAGGCTTCTTGCCTATGTACGTTATGGCGAGTGTCTGACCGGCTTTGCCCGGTATCGAAAACTCGCCGTTTACATTGGTCAGAGCCGCCTTGTCGGTCTTGACTATTCTGACAGTCACACCGGGAAGCGGTTCACCCTCGGCATCAAGGATGAGTCCTGTGATCAACGACTTGCTTGTCGTCTTGTCCTTTGTCCCGCTTCCGCTCTGTTGGGCATACGCCTCCAGAGAAACAGTAAACAGTGACAGGACCAACAACAGGAATAGATGAAGTCCTTTCGCTTTCATAAAAAAAGAATCAGGGGTTTGATAAATGATTGGTTGATAAATGTGTACTAAGTAAGTTTTTATTTGTTCTAAGTAAGTTTTCTTAATGACTTTTTGCAAATGTAAACAAAAAATTACCCCCCAATTCTTCAACTATTATTAACTATATTTAACTTCGTGTTTTTAAGATTGATTGCCATGCGATTGCTCGCTATAATGCATGATTTTTGTTACCTTTGCATTTATGAAATTCAAGGATATTCCGGCTCACGAGAATGTGAAACGCCAGCTGCGCGACATGGTGGCTGACGGAAGGGTGCCTCATGCCCTGCTGCTCCACGGACCGGCCGGCTCAGGCAAATTCATGCTTGCCAGAGCATTCGCACAGTACATACACTGCGAGCATCCCACCCCCGACGGAGAGCCGTGCGGTGAATGCACTGCATGCGTGCAGCACCGGACATTCAACCATGTTGACACGCTCTATGTGTTTCCCGTGGTAAAAACCGACAAGCTCAAAGAGCCGGTGTCGGACGACTACATCGGAGAGTTCCGTGACTTCATGACCTCAAGTCCATACATGGATTTTGACAAATGGGCCTTCTCGTTTGACAAAAAGAATGCCCAGCCTATCATATATGTGTACGAAAGTGCCGCTCTGGAACGCCGTCTGGCGGTCTCAGCCACAGCCTCAAAATACAAAATCGTGATAATGTGGCTTCCGGAAAAGATGAACGAGCAGGCAGCCAACAAGCTCCTGAAGCTCATCGAGGAACCTTATCCCGGGACTCTGTTCATACTTGTGAGCAACGATGCATCGGCTATACTTCCCACCATCCGTTCGCGCTGCCGCCCCGTGGAAGTCACGCGTCTTGACGACGCGACTGTGGCCGGATATCTCACAGGCCGCCTTGCCATGGACCCTCAGGACGCCATGGCTTCGGCCCACATAGCAGGTGGTGACATCAATGCCGCGCTGCGCACAGTGGACGCAACAAGTGTGAGCAGGATGTTCTTCGACTACTTCGTGCAGCTCATGCGACTTGCCTACCAGCGCGACGTCAAAGGACTGAAGCAATGGAGCTCGGATATCACCTCAATGGGCAGAGAGCAGGAAGTGAAGTTCTATGGATACTGCACAAGGCTGATACGCGAGAATTTCATATTCAACTTCAATCTTCCGGACATAACATACATGAACCGGACGGAGTCGCAGTTCAGCCAGCGGTTCGCACGCTTCATAACCGAACGCAATGCCGAGGACATAACAAGACACATGGACCTCGCCGCCCGCGACATAGCCGGAAACGCCAACGGCAAGATAGTCAACTTTGACTTCGCCATAAAGATGATCATACTAATAAAAAATTCATAAAGCAAGGAGGAGGCGGACACAATGACACCGTTCCTGCGACAGGTAGCAGAGGTATATCTCGCCAATGAGCGCGAGAATCTGATGGATTATTGCTTCGTGTTCCCCAACAAACGAAGCGGCACATTCTTCCGCCACCATCTTCAGCAACTCGCCAAAGGGTCACCGTTCGGGATGCCCGACATATCCACTATCGGCGAGCTGACGGCACGTATAGTTCCGCTTGCGGAAGCTCCGAGAATGGAACAGCTCTTCATTCTCTACAACGAATACCGCAAGATAGGCGGAGAGGACATTGACTTCGACCGTTTCCTGTTCTGGGGCGAAATGATACTGAGCGACTTCAATGATGTGGACCAGTATCTTGTTGATCCGTCAAAGCTGTTTGTCAACCTCAGGCGTTACCGCGAAGTCAGCGCAAACTATCTTACCGACGAGCAGCGCGATATACTTTCAAGATACTGGGGCGAGCAGTTCGCGTCACCGTCGCCTGACCGGTTCTGGGAACACCTGCACTACGACTCTCCCACTTCACTTGAGCAGAAGTTCCTCAGACTGTGGGAAGTACTCGACCTGCTGTATCAACGGTTCACATCAACCCTGCAGGATGCCGGCATGGGGACACAGGGGATGATGGCGCGCCGGTCTGTGGAGGGGCTAAGGAAATGCCGCACCTCTGATCTGTCAAGCCGAAGATACATATTCGTGGGCTTCAACGTGCTCACACTTGCCGAACTGTCGATGTTCGAGCTCCTGGACGCACGCGGTGTAGCTGATTTCTACTGGGACAACGCATCGCCTGCCTTCCGCGACAAATGGAATGCCGCATCGCGCTTCATTGACCGCAACACCGCAAGATTCCGCTCACGCTACGACATAAATGCCCTGTATCCCATACCTGACGGGAAATTCCCGGAAATATACCTCAAAGGGATCCCATCCTCGGCCGGACAAGCCAAGATGGCCGGCAAACTCCTGGACCAATGGATCACCGACGGCACCATACCCGATCCTGCCAATGCCATAGACACGGCCGTAGTACTCCCAGACGACTCTCTGCTCATACCTATGATACACTCGGTGCCGGAGCGCATGTCGCAACTCAATGTCACAATGGGGCTTCCGATGCGCACCACTTCCTTCGCATCGCTCATCAATTCGCTTGTGTCGATGCACCTGCGCGCCACCGAGACACGCGGGGAATGGTGCTATTTCTATGATGACATAAAAAATGTGGTCACACATCCGCTTCTCGAAGCCATCGACCGCGAGGGATGCGACTCCATAATGCGCGCGCTCATGCAAAAGCGCATATATATGCTCCAGGCATCCGAGGCACAGCGTCTGGCACCGGCCACCGCCTATGTATTCGCGCCAATCGAGAACCCGGACTCCATCGACAGTGTGTACAGCTATTTCCACACCCTGCTGACCTCGCTCAAAGATGCCATAGGCTCCATTGACAGCGACCCGGAGAGATTCTTCATATGCTCCTATCTCGATGCTCTCGACGACCTGAGAAACGCCGCCTCGAAATGGGGCGTGGCCATGAAGGACTCGACATTCATACAACTGCTGCAGAAATCCATCTCGGGAATATCCGTGAGCTTCACAGGCGAGCCTTTGCGCGGATTGCAGATCATGGGAGTGCTCGAAACTCGCGCGCTGGACTTCGACAACCTTATAATACTGTCGATGAACGAACGCATATTCCCCCGCAAGCACTACACACGCTCCTTCATCCCCGACTCGCTACGGCGCAGCTACGGCATGGCTACAACCGATTTCCAGGAATCCATATACGCCTATTATTTCTACCGGCTCATAAGCCGCGCCGGAAAGGTGGCAATATACTATGACTCCCGCAACGGGGCGACCTACTCCTGCGAGATGTCACGCTACATCACACAGCTGATATATCTGCACCCGGAGTGCAGGATCACACACACCTTGGGCACTTATGAATTCACCCCTCCGGAAAAGCCGGTCATATCCATAGAGCGCACGCCGCAAATCAGGCAGAAACTCATGGCATTCTGCACCCCCGGAGGCCGACCGCTGTCAGCATCCTCTATCAATGACTACATCAACTGTCCGCTCCGATTCTATCTCCAGCAGATAGGAGGGCTTGATGCCGACAATGACCTAACCGACTATATGGACTCGGCCACCTACGGCACCATAGTGCATGCCGTAGCCGAAAAAGTCTACACCGGATGGCGCGGCGACGCCGGCTCGGTAAGGATAACGGATGATATGCTCGACGGCATAATAAAATCAAAAAGCACTCTCGACCGCCTTATCACCGAATGTATAAACAAGGAGTTCAACCGCAGAGGCGAGGGTGACACAACACCCCTGGCCGGCGAAGCAAGAGTGATGGGCAACCTCATAAAACATGTGCTTGTGAAAATGTTTGAGGAGGACAAGAAATTCACCCCCTTCGACTTCATTGACGCCGAACACAAGATAGAGGGCACCATGAGGCTCGCCGACGATCTGACCATAAATATCAAACAGTACATCGACCGTGTGGACCGCGTATATCCGGCCGGAAGCTACGGCGATCCGACACGCGGATGCATAAGGATAGTCGACTACAAGACCGGGGGCGACAAGACTGATTTCACATCGCTCGACCAGCTCTTCGATCCGGCGGCGAAGGACCGCCGACACGCTCTTCTCCAGGCATTTTTCTATGCAAAGGCTTATGCGGAGAAATTCAGATATGACGGGCCTATACAACCGGTCATATACAAACTCAAGACCCTCTACAGCGAAGGGCTCAAGCCTATATCATTCAACAAAGCACCCTTGACCGACTATCGTGAGATCATCGATGAATACATGAAGCGTTTTGAAACGGTGGTACGTGAGATCATACTGTCCGACAAGCCATTCACTCAGGCCGAATGCGAAGACACCTGCTCTTTCTGCCGGTTCAGGACACTGTGTCGCCGTCAATAACACATACCCCCCCCACCACCGATGAAAGTCTACATTCACGTGCCGTTCTGCCACTCCAAATGCGCCTACTGCGACTTCTATTCCACTCCTAAGAGAGACCTTATGGAAGCCTATACCGACACTGTGGGCAAGGAATGGAGCATAATCGGAGGCGACGCTGTCCCTGACACTCTCTACTTGGGCGGAGGCACACCTTCGAGCCTTCCGCTTCCTTTGCTTGACAGGCTTATAGCAAGTGTGCCCGCGCCACATCCCCTAAGGGAATTCACCATCGAGGCCAATCCCGAGGATGTCACCCGCGCATGGACCGAGCATATCGCGGCAAAAACTGCGATAGGCCGCGTGAGCATGGGCATACAGACATTCGATGACATCCTGCTGAGTTTTCTCGGCCGACGGCACACAGGCGCGCAAGCTGCCGATGCTGTGAGCATGCTCCGCAAGGCAGGAATAGGCGACCTGTCATGCGACCTCATATACGGACTGCCCGGTCAGACGCTCGATGCCTGGAAAAGGGATCTCGACAGGCTCATAGACATGCGTCCCGAACATCTCTCAGCCTATCTGCTGAGTTTCGAGCCCAAGACACGCCTTGGCGTAATGTTGCGGAAAGGCACAGTCAAAGAGGCCGCCGACGAACTTGCGGAAGAGATGTATGCCTATCTTTGCAATGCCACACGCACCGCTGGATACCGGCATTACGAGATATCCAATTTCGCGCTACCCGGCCATGAAGCGGTGCACAATTCATCTTACTGGGACGGCTCCGACTACATAGGCCTCGGACCGGGCGCACATTCCATGGCAGGAGGAGTCAGATGGTCGAACCCTCCCTCTCTTAAGGACTATATCGCCTCACAGGGGAAAGGATTTCGAGTCATCGAGGAGGAGGACTCCAAGAACAGATTCAATGACTTGCTCATCACATCGCTGCGCACATCAAGGGGACTCGACCCCGTAAGTGTCCCGGAGGAGTTCCGACAAGAGTTCGAGAGCACGGCATCACGCCTCCTACACTCCGGATCACTTGTCATGACGCCACAGCACCGTCTGGCAATCCCTGAGGAGAAATGGCTGACAAGCAACAGCATTCTCCTCGATCTGATAGTTGTCTGAATCAGAACAGGGAGCGCATCCCGTGGTCCTGACGGTAAGCGTCGTCGGGATGGTAGCTCGACCCGTCGAAACAATGGGTGCACACCGATTCCTTGGGAAGGCCGATGCTGTCGATGAGGGTCTCTATCTTTGAGAACTGCAGGGTAGAAAGTTCCAGTCTGCGTGCGATCTCAGCCACAAGCCTGTTATACTCCGGCGTTCCGGTGGTGGCATACGCCTTGAGATTCTTGTCAGGATCACCCTCAAAATCATTTATTATCTGACGCGTGATAAGCTCCATGTCGCTCTTGGAAGATGTGAAGCCTATGAAAGGGCATCCATAGACAAGCGGCGGACAGGAGATGCGGGCATGCACTTCGCGCGCGCCGCACTCGTAGAATGTGCGCACATTGTCGCGGAGCTGCGTGCCGCGCACTATAGAATCATCGCAGAACACCACGCTCTTGTCATGGAGTATGGCACGGTTGGGGATAAGCTTCATCTTTGCCACAAGCGCACGGCGTGACTGGTTGCCCGGAGTAAAGCTGCGCGGCCATGTGGGAGTGTACTTCAGCACAGCCCTGCGGTAAGGGATACCCCTCCCTTCGGCATAGCCGAGCGCATGCCCGACACCGGAATCGGGAATTCCGCAGACACAGTCGGCCTCAGTTGGATCCTCATGACCCATCTGGCGTCCCGCCTCCTCACGCACATCCTCGACATTGATACCCTCATAGTCACTTCCGGGGAAGCCGTAGTAAACCCAGAGGAAAGAACATATCTGACAGCGCGAAGCCGGCTTCTGGAGCACCTCGACACCATCGGAACGCAATCGCACGATCTCACCCGGCCCCACGTCGCGCAGACGTTCGTAGTCAAGATTGGGGAATGCCGAAGTCTCGCTCGCCGCAGCATATGCCCCCTCCTTATGCCCTATCACTATGGGAGTACGCCCCAGATAGTCACGGGCCGCAATAATGCCGTCCTCGGTGAGGATGAGCATGGAGCAGGAACCTTTTATCTTCTTATATACAAGATTTATGCCATCGACAAAGGTCTTGCCCATATTGATCAGCAGGGCCACCACCTCCGTCTGGTTTATATTGTTGGCCGACAGCTCGCTCAGATGCATGCGTTGCTCAAGAAGTTCTGCCGCGATCTCGCGCAGATTATTGATCTTGGCCACCGTGACTACCGCGTAACGTCCCAGATGGGAGTTCACTATAATGGGCTGCGGATCAGTGTCACTTATGACACCGAGCCCCTGGTTGCCGGCAAAATGGTCGAGTTCGTCCTCAAACTTTGATCTGAAATAGTCTCGCTCGAGGCTGTGGATAGTACGGTTAAAGCCCTTCTCAGGGTCGAAAGTAACCATTCCGGCACGCTTTGTGCCAAGGTGAGAATGATAATCAGTGCCGTAGAACAGGTCGTTGACACATGGCTCGCGCGAAATTGCGCCGAAAAAGCCTCCCATAGATATATAAGAATGATTGGACGTTAATGATTTTTCGCGGTGCAAAGTTACAAAAAATTACCCTATATACACAACATTCCCGAACCTCAAATGAGAGATCCGGGAACGGCATATGGTGCAAAATAGAGCATTCAGCCCTATGTTTACTTGAGTATGTCCTTTACAGCATCGTTAGGAACCATCTGTTCCTGGAATGTATAAGCACCGGTCTTCGCCGACTTAACGACCTTTATGACCTTGCTGTAGGTGCGGCCCTCTCCCTTCTGGAGAGTTGCAACGACTTTCTTTGCCATGAGTCAGTGAGATTATTTAATTTCCTTGTGTACGGTAACTCTCTTGAGGATGGGGTTGTACTTCTTCAACTCCAGACGCTCGGTGGTGTTCTTGCGGTTCTTGGTGGTGATATAACGCGAGGTGCCGGGCATACCGCTTGCCTTGTGCTCGGTGCATTCGAGGATGACCTGAACGCGATTTCCTTTAGCTTTCTTTGCCATCTCTTAAATGATATCTAAGTATTTGATTTCGTTGATGTAACCCTTTGCGGCAGCTTCCTTGATAGCTGCATCCAGACCCTTCTTGTTGATGGTACGGAGACCTGCGGCCGAGATGGTCAGTGTGATCCAAGCTTGCTCCTCAACCCAGAAGAATTTCTTGTTGAAGAGATTGACGTCAAACTTGCGCTTTGTGCGACGCTTTGAGTGCGACACATTGTTGCCCACCATTGCTTTCTTGCCGGTAATCTGACAAATTTTTGACATGGCTGTTGGTTTTTATCTCTTTGATTTATTGTTTATTATCGGGAAGCGTGGACCACCGTCTCATGCCTCATATCGCTGCACGGCGCATCATTTCCGTTCAACTTTTACATAAGGTGCCACGAATTTCGACTGCAAAGTTAAGTACTTTCAAGCGTTTTACCAAACATCATTAGCTTTTATTGATCATTTCTTACACTATTTAACATGATAGAGATGCATCATGGTTTCTCGCTCCATGATGCATCTCTATCATGTTTCATTACTATGCCTGCGGAGACGACGGCTTGGCCTCCCATCCGAGGGCACTTGCTCCGAGCACTGCGGCATCGGCCTCCTTCAGCTCCGAAAGAAGCACCTTGACCTTCCCTTTGAATGTGCTCATCATGTTCCTCTCCATTGATTCCTTCAGAGGACGCATCAGCAGATCGCCCGACTTGGCAAGACCGCCAAACAAGATGATAGCCTCAGGGGAGGAGAACACTGTGAAATCGGCAAATGCCTCGCCGAGTATATTGCCGGTGTATTCAAATATCTCAGAGGCAAGCTTGTCGCCGTTGACGGCGGCATCGTACACATCCTTGGATGTGATAGCCTCCATAGGTATGTTACGCAGCGTCGACGGTTCAGTGCGTATCTCAAGGAATTCGCGTGCCGTGCGGGCGACTCCTGTGGCCGAGCAATAAGCCTCAAGACATCCTGTACGACCGCATCCGCAAAGACGCCCGTTGTTTCGCTTCATGATGGTGTGGCCGAGCTCTCCGGCAAATCCGTCATGACCGTATACGAGCTGACCGTTTATGACGATTCCGGAGCCGACACCCGTACCGAGAGTGATCATGATAAAGTTTTTCATACCTCGGGCCGCGCCATAGGTCATCTCGCCTATAGCGGCGGCATTGGCATCGTTGGTAATGGCCACAGGGATTCCGAACTTATCGCTCACCATCTGAGCCAATGGCAGCGGCGTTGGCCAGGGAATATTTACAAATTTCTCTATCATCCCGGTATAATAGTTCGCATTCGGGGCACCTATGCCGATACCATGCACTTTGCCAACAGCATCATTGGCCTCGAGCAGACGCATTACATTGTCATACAGCTCATCTATATAATCATTGACATCAGCATGCTTGAGTGTCTTGATCGACGAACTTGCTATCACTACGCCACGGGCGTCAACGATACCGAATACAGTGTTGGTACCGCCTATATCGATACCTAATACATAAGGCTTCATGGATTGAAATTTATATGATATAATTGTAAATGCTACGCACAAACTTACACATTTTTTCCGAATAATCATCCTCTATGCCCTATTTTTAGGGGATTTTAATACATAATGCCACCCGATATGATGGCACACTCCCCCGCGACATTGCCTATGCCACAGACTTTCAGACCCTATGATATCCTTGACCAGTCATGTATACGCGAACTGAGGCGTGCGAGCTGCCGCACAAGCAAGGCACTCGCCGGAGAGGAAAGATCAGGGTCGGCGTCAAGTATATCGCATGCCGCATCACGCGCCATCTGTACTATCTGTCCGTCGGTGGCAAGATTGGCTATATGCAGGTCGAAAGGTATGCCGCTCTGCATGGTGCCCTCTATGTCGCCCGGGCCGCGCATCTGCATGTCAGCCTCGGCTATGGCAAAGCCGTCGGTGGTAGAGGTCATAAGCTCAAGACGCTTTCGCGTATCCTTGGCTATCTTGCGTTTCGTCATGAGAATGCAGTAGCTCTGCCCCTCCCCCCTGCCGACACGGCCTCGCAACTGATGAAGCTGCGACAGGCCGAAACGCTCGGCGTTCTCGATGAGCATCGTTGTCGCATTGGGCACATTCACCCCCACTTCGATCACCGTGGTGCTCACAAGTATCTGGGCTTCGCCCGAAGCGAATATCCCCATCTGGTAGTCCTTCTCCTCAGGCTTTAGCTTACCGTGCACATATGCCACACGATAATCGCGATAGATCTCGCATATGTTCTCATACCCCTCTTCAAGCGATCGCAGATCGAGCTTCTCGTTCTCCTTTATCAACGGGTACACTATATAGACCTGCCTCCCCATCCTGAGCTGGCGCGCTATACCCTGATATGTGGCAAGACGGTTTTCGTCATACCTGAGCAGAGTCTGCACCGGCTTGCGTCCGGGGGGAAGCTCATCTATGACGCTCACGTCAAGGTCGCCGTAGACCGTCATGGCAAGTGTGCGCGGGATAGGGGTGGCGGTCATCACAAGCACATGTGGAGCCACGACATTCTTTGTCCAAAGACGTGCCCTCTGGGCCACACCGAAGCGGTGCTGCTCATCAATGACAATATATCCGAGATTGCGGAACCTGACCCTCTCCTCTATCACCGCATGCGTGCCTATGAGAATATGCAGCGACCCGTCAAGAAGCTGGGCGTCGATCTCGTCACGCTCTTTTTTTCTGGTCGATCCGGTGAGCAGCCTCACATTCACCCCCATAGGTGCCAACAGCGACTGCATCGTCTCAAAATGCTGCGTGGCGAGGATCTCGGTCGGAGCCATGAGGCATGCCTGATAACCGTTGTCGAGGGCTATGAGCATGGTGAGCAGAGCCACAAGGGTCTTTCCGCTCCCCACATCACCCTGGAGCAGACGGTTCATCTGATGGCCGGTCGCCATGTCGGCGCGGATCTCCTTTATGACCCTTTTCTGCGCGCCGGTGAGCGGAAACGGAAGGAACTGGCTGTAGAAATTATTGAAGAATTGGCCTATGCGTGTGAAACGGAACCCCTGAACGGATGATGACCTCCGGCGCGCATAACGCTGTATGTCGAGCTGCAGATAGAACAACTCCTCAAATTTCAGCCTCAGCCTCGCCCTGTCGAGAAGCCCAAGTGTGGGCGGTGTATGTATAACCGAAAGGGCCGTGCGGAGATCAAGGAGATTGTACCGCCTTATCAAATCCGCCGGAAGCGTCTCCGCGAGAGTGCTCATGCCGGAGATTATCTCCGAGGCTGCATTGGCGAATGTGCGTGAGGAGAACCCGCGATTACGAAGCTGCTCGGTGAGAGGGTACACTCCACGAAAGCCACCCTGAGCCAACGGCGAGTCAGGGAGCTCAACTTCAGGATGCACCATATTGACGCGGCCGTTGAAAAGCGACGGCTTGCCGAAGACGATGTAGTCGGTTGCAGTGCGGTAATGCTCACGAAGCCATTTTATACGCTGAAACCATATGACCTCCATGGTCCCGGTTCCGTCGGTAAACAGCCCCACAAGCCTCTGCTTGGCACCCTCCCCCTGCACAGTCATGGTGACAAACCGTCCCCTCAACTGCACCGAGGGCATATCCTCCATCATCGCCCCCTGCAGCTCGGCCACAGTGCGGATGGATGTGCGGTCGACATAATGCGTGGGGAAATGATAGAGCATGTCATAATAGGTCCGGATGCCGAGATTCTTATCCAGAAGTTCGGCACGCTTCGGACCTATGCCACGCAGATATTTTATCTCTGTGTTACGCAACCGATCCATTAATCTCTATTCTGGCTATGTCGCCCGGATTGGTGACTTTAATATTGGAAGGATCTCCGTCCACGAGAGCGAGAGCGGTGTAGCCGGCCGCCTCCATCACCGAAGCGTCATCAGTGAACGTCGGCAGTATCTCCTGACGGTATGCCTCGATGAGAGTGCGTCCGTCAAACAGCTGAGGTGTCTGGACTGCACGGTAAAGCGAACGGTCGACTGCCACGGAAGAGCCGTCGGGAAGAACCTTACGGACAGAATCGGTAACCGGCACTACCGGAATCACCCCCGGATGGAAGTCATCAAGAGCGGCAAGCAGACGGGCCATCATATCACCGGTCACCATAGGTCGCGCGGCATCATGGACAGTCACCCATCCCACGGATTCCGGATCCAGTGTGTCCACGGCATTCTTCACACTATGGGCTCGCGAGGGTCCGCCCGTCACAATGTCATGAGGGAGAGTGAACCCGCATTCAGTACACATCTCACGCCACGCTTCCACCATATCGGCACTCAGCACCACTATGATGCGGGCATCAGGCGCGCAGGAATGCAGCCGCTCAAGCGTTGTCATAAGCATAGGCCGTCCCCACAGGTCACAGAACTGCTTCGGCAAGTCGCCTCCATAACGGCTACCGCTTCCGGCAGCAACCACAATATGCACATTCGCGGCTGATTCAGTGTAATACTTCATTGGCTTATAATATGACTTCAATGCTTCTCCCAGGGATGCATCATGATTATGCAATCATAATTTAAACGCAAGCCCATGCAATTTACGTTACAAAATTAGCGAAAAATTCAGAGAATACAGATAATGTGATGATATTTGACAAATGGCATAGGGAACTCAACACACAACCAGTTATCAAAAAACGACAAAGATATTCCTACCATTCAAAGAATACACAGAAAAGCGGGGTCGCGAACTCGTCGCAACCCCGCTCCTCACGTTTCAACTATTTTATTTATGAGAGCCTCAGTATCCAGTTTCACAACTCGGTAAAGAGGACGAGGGATGTCATGCTTTACGTTTTTATCGTACTTCATCATTAAAACAAACTCATATAAGAAATTGCACAATGATTTGCGCTAAAAGAGATTAAAAAACCCTAATATAAGGGCTTAAATTAAGGATTGAATGTTAAAATGAGGCGTTTCGGTTTACATTCCGGATACAATAAGTCCGACACATGCCGGCATTAAAGACACTTCAAGGAGTGTTACAATTACACTATAGACACAAAAGCCCCATAAGCTGAAGTCGACTCAGCTTATGGGGCTTTTGTGTGGATCAAGGTATGATTTTTTACATAGCGAAAGCATTGAAGCCGCCGTCGACAACGGCAACAGTGCCGGTCACGAAAGCTGATGCATCAGAGATGAGATACTGAATGGTGCCGCAAAGCTCCTCAGGCTCACCGAAACGCTTGAAAGGTGTCTGACGTATCACATCGGCACCTCGCTGGGTCAAAGATCCGTCAGGATTGGTGAGCAGCGCGCGGTTCTGGTTGGTGATGAAGAATCCCGGAGCTATGGCATTGACACGTATCGAAGATGTAAACTTGGTGGCAACCTCATTTGCCATAAAGGCTGTGAAGTTGGATATGCCGGCTTTTGCCGCGGCATAACCGCACACACGGGTCATAGGCCGGAAGGCAGCCATGGAAGAGAAGTTCACTATGGATCCGCGTCCTGCCTCTACCATCGGACGGAGGAACACCTGGGTAGGTATGACCGTGCCTGTAAGGTTAAGTTCCAGGACCTTCTGGAATGCCTCGACCTTGAGGTCAAAGAAAGTCTGGTCAGGAGCTATGACAGCACCGCTCATATTGCCGCCGGCGGCATTGAGAAGCGCGTCCACCCTGCCATATTTCGCAAGAATCTCTCTGCAATTCTCCTCGACCACCTGCTGGTTCATGACATCGGTGACGAGAAACATGGCCTCGCCACCTTTGGACTTGATTTCGGCGACAATAGCGTCACCCTCATCCTTGCGGCGTCCCATAAGCACCACTTTCGCGCCCTGGGTGGCAAGATACTCGCCTATGCAACGGCCGAGCACACCGGTACCGCCGGTGATGACCACTACTCGGTCCTTAACTGAAAATATTTCGTTCATGTTATTTTTTTATTATCAATTTCTGCATGAAGCCATCACACCGTCGATCTGCCCGAGGGCAAGCATGCGGCCATGGAACGAATAGCCCGCATTATATCCGCGCTCACCGTCACCGAGCATCAGTTCGGCATGATCGACACGCATGGGCACACCCGGACGCTCCTTCTCGAAAATGCGCACCACCTCTATCAGTCTGGGATCGAGATGCGATGATTCCTTGAAATCGCCACCCGGAAGAGTCTTGCAGATGCGGATGTGGGCGAAATGTGTGTTCTTGGCATATTTCCGCGCGAGAGCCACCACATCGTTGTGTGCGCCCGCGCTGAGCGAGCCGGCACAGAATGTAAGCCCATTGTGCGGATCGGGGACTGCATTGAGGAATGCCTCTATGTCGGCATCGCATGTGACGATGCGGGGAAGTCCGAGAATGGGGCGCGGAGGATCGTCGGGATGCACGCACATATTTATGTCATATTCGCGGCATACAGGCATTATGGCATTCAGGAAATAAGCCATGTTGGCACGGAGCTGAGCCGCATCGATACCGTCGTAGAGCTTGAGGAGCTCACGGAACTTCTGAACAGGGTCAAGATCAGCCTCCGAGATATTGCCATTGACAAATCCCTGCGTCTTTACGATGATATTCTCCACAAGACGCTTTTCACCTTCGGGGGTCATGGTCTCCTTGATCTTGGCAACACGCTCAAGAGTCGCGGCATCATAGTCAGCCTCGGCACCTTCGCGCTTGAGGATGTGTATGTCGAAATAGGCAAACTCGCCAAGATTGAAATAGAGATTGGTAGTGCCGTTGGGGTTGGGATAGTCAAGGTCGGTGCGCGCCCAGTCGAGCACGGGCATAAAGTTGTAGCATACGGTCTTCACGCCGGCCTTGCCGAGATTGGCGAGGCTCACCTTGTACTTCTCGATCAGTTCGTCACGGTCGGGGCCGGCATACTTGATGGACTCCGATACCGGAAGGCTCTCCACTACGCTCCACCTCAGGCCGTGGTCCTCGATGTAGGACTTCATCTTCTCGACCTCCTCCAGAGTCCATATCTCACCGTTGGGGATATGATGGAGTGCAGTCACTATACCCTCCACACCGATCTGGCGGAGCATATCGAGGGTTATTTTATCGTTTGGGCCGAACCAGCGCCAAGTCTTTTCCATAAGATACCTGTTATCGGGATATTACTTGCGAGCGTCAGCCACGTATCCGAGAGCCTCGCGACACTTGTCGGTGACATACTGCCAGTCCTGAGCCGCAACCTTGTCCTTCGGGAACAGTTTTGAGCCCATGCCTACACAGAACACACCGGCTTTGATCCATCCCTCGATATTCTCCTTTGTAGGCTCTACACCGCCTGTCACCATGAGTTTTGTCCAAGGCATAGGAGCCATAAGACCCTTGACGAATTTCGGTCCGAGCACATCACCGGGGAAGCACTTGCAAAGATCGCAGCCGGTCTCCTGAGCGGCACCCACCTCACTTACAGTCCCGCAGCCGGGTGTGTAGGGAACGAGGCGACGGTTGCACACGCGTGACACCTCGGGATTGAACAGGGGACCTACTATGAAGCATGCTCCGAGCTGAATATAAAGGGCTGCTGTAGCGGGATCGACAACTGAACCGACACCCATGGCCATCTCGGGGCACTCCTTAGCTGCATACTTCACCACTTCGGCGAATACCTCATGGGCGAAATCGCCACGGTTGGTGAACTCAAAAGCACGGATACCTCCTTCGTAGCAAGCCTTAACTACCTGCTTGGCTACTTCTGCATCCTTATGGTAAAACACTGGGACTACACCGGTGGCTCCCATCTTGGCGAGCACGGCTACTTTGTCAAACTTTGCCATTTCGATTTTATTTGAATTTGATTAAGTTTTTAATGGTAGTGACGAACGGTTTTTCGTCATCGGTGACGCAAAGATAATAATTTTCAAGGACGCGACCAAACAGAAGAGAGGTATGAAAGCACAAAACAGCCGTACTTCCATACCTCTTCTGCAAAAATTCAGTAATTATTACTTTCTTGAGCGGTTACGCCACAGATTAGTCATATCCTCAAGGGTCTTGCCCTTTGTCTCAGGGACAAGCGTATAGACGAACCATGCAGCCACGATACATATGACACCATACAGAACGTAGGCGAACATATGGCCGAAGCGGTCACCCATATCACCGAGTGTCATATTGTACATCGGCACAAATGTCGATGACACTATGAAGTTGAATATCCACTGGAAAGCCACGGCTATGGCCACAGCTGCCGAACGGATAGTGTTGGGGAATATCTCGGCAATGAGCACCCAGCAGATAGGTCCCCATGAGAACATGAACGATGCAGAGTAAACCATGATGGAAAGCACGGGCACTATCGGCGGAACACCGTCGATGAGATTGCTGAGCGCGACGCCCATCGCACCCACAGCCATTCCGATGGATCCCCATATAAGCAGGGGCTTGCGTCCGAGCTTCTCAACAGTGAACACAGCCACAAGAGTGAAAGTGATATTCACAATTCCCATATACACTGTGTTCATCATAGGATCGCTCATGCCCATGGACTCGAATATGCGCGGAGCATAGTAAAGCACCGCATTGATGCCCACCGCCTGCTGGAACACCGAGAGCATCACGCCCACGAAGATGACCATGACACCAAACGAGAATAGCTTCTCGCTCTTGACTTCGGTTGTCTCCTTGATCTGACGCAGGATCTCTTTTGCCTTATCATATCCGTTGATGTGGGACAGCACACCGAGAGCCTTCTCGTCACGTCCCATAAGGGCAAGATAACGGGGCGACTCAGGAACAAGGCATACAAGGATCGTAAACAATCCGGCCACGAATGCCTCCGAGCCAAACATGTATCTCCAGCCTGTGCTGATGGTCCACTCGTCGCTCGCGCTGCTCACCTGAAAGATAGTCTCCGATATCTTCTCGATGATAGGCTGAGTGTGCTCGCCAAGGATGAGGAAGTTGACAAAATAAACGACGAGCTGACCGAAGATTATGGCAAACTGGTTCCATGACACAAGTGTGCCTCGCATATTGGACGGAGCCACCTCGGCGATGTACATAGGACATATGGCAGAGGCAAGTCCGACACCGATGCCTCCGAGGATGCGGTATATGTTGAATGCCACAAGCAGTGAGGCCGACGGCTCACCATATTTGTAGAACAGGAACTCAGGGCAATAGCTGCCGAGAGCTGACAGGAAGAAGAATACTCCGGCTATGGCAAGCGAACGCTTGCGGCCGAAATATGATGCGAAAAATCCCGACAAGGCTGATCCGATGATACAGCCGAGCAGTGCGCTTGACGAGGTGATGCCGTGGATGGTATCGGTGTAGACGAAGTCCTTGGCTCCGAGAAAGAATGCCTGAAGACCCTTCTCAGCACCGGAAATAACTGCTGTGTCATAACCGAAAAGCAGACCGCCGAGCACCGCCACAAGTACTATTGAAAACAGGTAGACTTTGCTTCCGTTTTGTGGATAATTCATTGGTATCTGAAATTGAAGGTAAAAAAGTATCTTAAAAAATCAAGGGTGGAAGATGACGATGAATGACAGGTCACTCTTCACCTTCCACCCTTTTTTTATTTAGACTTCAAGTATTAGCAGTACATGTTGAGGATAGCCTCGTAGAGTTCCTGCTTGCCTGATGTCTGTCGGGGTTCGGGCTGAGTCTTTGCATAGGCCACAACCTCCTCAAGAGACAGCTTGCCCTCCTCGAACTTCTTGCCTTCACCTCCGTCGAATGATGCATAACGCTCGGCAAGCATCTTCTTGTAAGGTGACTTCTCAAGGAGTTCGGCAGCACACTCAAGCGCACGAGCCATTGCATCCATGCCGGCTATGTGAGCGATGAAGATATCCTCAAGATCGGTGGAGTTGCGACGGGTCTTGGCATCGAAATTGGTGCCGCCATTGCCGAGACCTCCGTTGCGGATGATCTGCATCATGGCCTGTGTAAGCTCGAAGTTGTCGCAGGGGAACTGGTCGGTGTCCCATCCGTTCTGATAGTCACCACGGTTGGCGTCAATCGATCCGAGCATATTGTTGTCGACAGCGACACAAAGCTCATGCTCGAATGTATGGCCTGCGAGTGTAGCGTGGTTGACTTCGATATTGACTTTGAAATCCTTGTCAAGACCGTGAGCCTTGAGGAAACCGATCACAGTCTCGGTATCCACGTCATACTGATGCTTTGACGGCTCCATGGGTTTGGGCTCGATGAGGAATGTGCCGGTGAAGCCTTTGCTGCGTGCATAGTCACGGGCAATTGTGAGCATAGTGGCAAGATGCTCCTTCTCACGCTTCTGGTCAGTGTTCAGAAGGCTCATATAGCCCTCGCGACCACCCCAGAACACATAGTTGCTGCCGCCGAGCGCGATGGTGGCATCCATAGCGTTCTTGATCTGCACAGCTGCACGTGCCACTACGTCAAAGTCAGGATTGGTGGCTGCACCGTTCATGTAACGGCCGTTGCCGAACACATTGGCTGTACCCCAGAGGTTCTTGATGCCTGTCTCGGCCATCTTCTCCTTGAGATACTCGGTGATCTCCTTCATGCGAGCCTCATAGCTGTCGATGTCGCCGAGATCGCCGATGAGGTCTGTGTCATGGAAGCAGAAATACTCTATGCCGAGCTTCTGCATGATCTCGAAGCCGGCATCGGCCTTCTGCTTGGCGATGGTCATGGCATCCTCGCCCTGATTCCAGGGGAATGTCTTTGTGCCTGTACCGAACTGGTCGCCGCCTTCTGCACACAGTGTGTGCCACCATGCCATAGCAAACTTCAGCCAGTCCTTCATGGGCTTGCCAAGAATCACTTTCTCTGCGTCATAGTAACGATAAGCGAGGGGGTTTTTGGAATCCTTGCCCTCGAACTTGATTTTCCCGATCTCGGGAAAATATTCTTTAACTGCCATAGTTAATGTAATTTATGATTGTTTATGTTGATTATGTTACAGATTCTTGTTCAGACGCTCCTTCCACAGCGCGTATGCATCGGCATAGGCACGGCGGTCAGCCTCGACAGGTTCTATCACCTCAATCTTCTCGAGCGATGCAAACGCCTCATTGTTGTCGGCATATATGCCTGCGCCCATGCCTGCGCCCTTTGCGGCACCCACCGAGCCGTCGGTGTCGTACAGTTCGATCGTCGCGCCGCTCACACCGGCAAGGGTGTTGCGGAACAGAGGGCTCAGGAACATGTTGGCATGTCCGGCGTGTATCTTGCTGAGCTTCATGCCCATCTCGGTCATCACCTCCATGCCGTACATGAACGAGAAGACTATACCTTCCTGCTCGGCGCGCAGAAGATGTGAACGGTCGTGGGTCAGGAAGTTGACTCCGTGAATCGAGCACCCTATCTCCTTGTTGCGCAACACACGCTCGGCACCGTTGCCGAAAGGTATCACCGACACTCCGGCCGCTCCTATCGGAGCAGTCTCGGCAAGGTCATTCATGCCAGGATATGAAATTCCGTCAGGTGCTATCACACGTTTGCTCCAGGAGTTGAGTATGCCTGTGCCGTTGATGCAGAGCAGCACTCCGAGACGGGTCTGTTCAGGTGTATGGTTTACATGGGCAAAGGTGTTGACACGGCTCTGGGGATCATAATTGACCTCTCCGAGCACACCGTACACCACTCCGGATGTGCCGGCTGTGGATGCAACCTCTCCTGGATTGAACACATTGAGCGACAAAGCATTGTTAGGCTGATCACCTGCACGATAAGCCACAGGAATCCCTTCTGCCAGCCCGAGATCGGCAGCAGCCTCGACTGTGACGCGCCCCTGTATGGAGAATGTCGGCACAATCTCAGGAAGGATATCGGCATCAAAGCCGAGGTAATCAAGTAGGAAAGCTGCCGGACCACCCTCCTTAAAGTCCCAAAGCATCATCTCACTCAGACCGGAAATGGTGGTGCATAAGTGACCGGTGAGACGCATGGCGGCATAGTCGCCCGGGAGCATGATCTTATATATCTTTTCAAATGTCTCAGGCTCATTCTCCTTCACCCATGCGAGCTTGGTGGCTGTGAAATTGCCTGGTGAATTAAGCAGATGGCTCAGGCATCTGGTTTCCCCAAGGTCACTGAAAGCCTTCTCTCCATAGGGGACACCGCGGGAGTCACACCATATGATTGCCGGACGAAGGGGCTTCAGATCCTTGTCGACCATGACAAGACCGTGCATCTGGTATGATATGCCTATGGCTTTTATATCCTTGGGATCTATTCCTGATGAGGCCATTACCGATGCGGTGGCCTGCTTCAGGCAATTCCACCACTGTTCCGGTCTCTGTTCGGCCCATCCCGGACGAAGAGAGATTATCTCAGCCTCGGTTCGCGGATAAAAGTCACTTGCTACAGTCTTGCCGCTCACGGCATCAACGAGACTCGCCTTGACCGACGAGCTACCTATGTCATATCCTAAAAGGTACATCTGTTCTTTGTGGATTATTATGTTATATTGTCATCTGCTGGTATTGTATATCTTGCGGTCGAACTTGAAATACCTGGCGGCACGATGTGCCACACCTTTCTGTCGTTCTTCAAGAGGGATCACATAGGGCATCTGCGAGATCTTCTTATGGAAGTTGCGCACATCAAGCACCTTGTCGTATATGATCTCGGCAAGCGTGCGCAGCTGTGATGCCGTGAATTTCTTAGGCAAGAGGTCAAAAAGTATCGAACGGCTGTTGTCGACCTCCCGGCGCACCGCTTTAAGAGCTTCGGCAATGATCAGATTGTGGTCGAACGCGAGCGTGCCAACTTCTCCTACCCGCACCCATTCGGCCGACTCCCGGTTGACAAGACGCTGCATGGCGGAATCGAGCTTCACTATGGCGAAATAGGCTATGGTGACAATACGCTCCACATGGGCCTGCTGGGCGCGTTCAAGCCACACCACATCACGTATGTTGCGTGTACGGTCCTTGGACCCGAATGCCTTGAATTGCTGGAGAGGCACATCCTTGACTCCCGTAAGCTCGTGAAGGACGCGCAACGCAGCCTCATCAAGATCCTCGTCCTGATATATCAGGCTGCCGGGCAATTTCATGTCGTTGTATTCACCCTCGTCATCCTTGCCGCTTCGCTTCACAAGGAGCACCCTTAGATTGGACCCGTCGAAACCGAGCACGACACAGTCAATGGAGATATGATTATTTGCTAAACGGACCATGGTGCGTTTTTAAGATTCAATAAGTGGTTTTCATGTTTATGTGCGCAAATTTACGAATCTTTTTTTGATAAATACAAATAATTTTGATATTATAAAACATTAAATTCTAAAATTTTAGTTTTCGTACTTTCAACATTATCCCCATTTGTTCCATAAACATCTATAATATAAAAAATTGGCTAAAAAAAGCTGTTAAAAGCATTGCCGGCATCAACATTCTCAACCGCGAGGTTGTTAGTATAATCGGAAGGTCGAATCTCCCCCCGGACCAGACTGGGCACCTCACTGCCCCACACATATGTCAATCCGGCTCTCCTATCCGACCAGCCACGTATTCAACAAAAAAGCAAAAAATTTCTGTAACAACTAACTGTAATCACGATGAAAAAAGTCTTAATCGCCGCCGCATTAGCCGGTTGTGCTCTTACCGTCGGCGCTCAGAATGTCATCGAGCGACCAACTTTCCTCAGTAACTGGACTATCGGCCTTGACGCCGGTCTCACCACACCGCTGAAGGGACATTCATTCTTCCAGAATATGCGTAGCCAGTATGGCATACATGTCGCAAAGCAGATCACACCTGTACTGGGACTTGGCATCGAGGGAGCCTGGGGTGTCAACACCACACCGAGCCCCACAGCTTTTGACACCCAGTACATCGGGGCTTTCGGAACTGTAAACATGAACAACCTCTTCGGCGGATTCCAGTGTGAGCCACGAAGGGCATGGGTAGACGCAGTTCTCGGCATCGGCTGGGGCCACGCTTTCTTCCCTGGCGCACATGACCAGAACTGGATCGCCGCCAAGACAGGTGCGGCAATCAATTTCGCCGTTACCGACAATTTCAGCATCGCTGTAAAGCCTGATGTACTGTGGAACATCTCCGGTCAAGGCGAGAAAACACAGTTCAACGCCAAGCGGGCCTGCTTTGAACTCATGGTAGGATTCAACTACAACTTCGGTCCCGGCTTCCAGTGCGTGACATGTCCTCCCGACAACTCCGCCGAGATTGCAGCCCTCAACGATCAGGTCAATACCCTGCGTGCAGGTGTAGTAGCCGCCGCTGACGACCTCGCCGCCTCTCAGGCCGAGAACGCAGCTCTCGCAGCAGCTCTCGCAGCAGCACAGAACCAGCCCGCCAAGGTAGTCGCCGACACTACTTTCAACAGCGTACGCTTCGTGTTCTTCAAGATCGGATCAAGCAAAGTCACTGCCGACCAGCTTCCCAATGTGGTCATGATCGCCGACTACATGAAGCATAATCCCAAATCGACAGTCGTAATCAAGGGGTATGCATCACAGGACGGCCCCAAGGATCTTAACGAACGCCTCGCACGTGCACGTGCCGAATCAGTTAAGGACCTCCTCATCCGCAAGTATGGCATCAAGGCTTCACGCATCCAGGCTGAAGGACAGGGTATCGGACACATGTTCAAAGAAGAGAGCTGGAACCGAGTATCCATCTGTACTCTTGACGAATAGAATTCCGTGATACATCAAAAAACACACACGACTGCTGCATGACCACACAGGCAGAACTTAGGAAGATAACAGTAGAGCCTAAGGTCATAGCATAACAACCCACATAACAAAAACGGACACCTGTTGTCACTGACGGTAACACGTCATAACGACAACAGGTGTCCTGTGTTTATTCATGTTCTTCTGAAGCCTGCGGCACCAGAGCCTTGTCTGTCATCTTGACAGAGTCTCGTCACGCTCGAATATCTGTGACGCTATGGTGTCGGCAGTGTGGATCAGAGGAAGCAGAGGCGAATTCGCTATGGACTGACGGTAACTCTTGTCCTGCTCTATCGAGGAAGTATCCACCGCCCACGGTCCCATGTGCCAGCGTATGGCACATATCTCATCGTCCTCAAGGTCAAGCCCCATGCGCAGAAGCATAACCACAGACTTCTCTCCGTGCCCTATGGGCATGTGGGAATAACTGACCTCATATTCCTGGGTCTCCTCCCACACACCTATCTCGTTCTTGCGCTTGCGTGTGACAAGATTGTATATGTCGGCCTTGCACACGTCATGAAGCAGAGACGCTATGACCACAGCATCGGCAGGAAGCTTTTTCTCAAGGTCAGGACGACGCTTTATGATACCCTCGCGGAGCATCATTGCGGCATCGTACACATTGAGAGAGTGCTCCACAAGCCCTCCGGGATGATTGAAATGATTGCGGGCCGACGCAGGTGCGTCAAAAAAGCCGTAAGATTCAAGATCCTCTATAACGTATTCGATATTCTCGCGGCCGGTGGAGCGCAGCAGTTCGCAGAATCGTTGCTTGTTGTCTTCGGATTGTGACATGATCGGTATTTACTGTTCTTATTTTCTCTTATAGGTGACCTCGCACCGCGGCAGCCCTGCCGATATCAGCGAGTCAACCCTGGCAGGGGTAGCCTCGCCTATCTTATAAGGGAGAGAGACTATCTCCGTGACCACGGCATCGGGGATAATGGCTTTTAGCAATTCCTCAGGCGACGGGGCCTGGCTCAAGTCATGATACTCCGAATATGTGTAGCGTATGAAGCGTGTGTCGGGACTTATTCCCCTGCGGTCAAGCAGCCATCCGTCCCTGAGCACAACAGGCATGGATGCCCCGGTGATATCACCAGGCGACGGATAGGACACAAGTTTGCCGTCGACAGGATTGACTGTCACCGGCACATATGAATCGACATCACATGATGTGCGGTAGATGCGTGCATTGGGAATCGCCTGAGGACCGGGATTGTTCATGTAAGCTCCGAACCCTTCCGGCCCCTGCATGGACACAGGTGGCACCACGGATGCGGCATTCCCTCCGGCAGTGCGGCATGACACAGCTCCGCCAAGCAGCATGGCTGCGGAGAGAGACATGATGAGTGTGGATTTTTTCTTCATTTCAGCGGTTTTATTGAAATTGCATATCCGCCACCGGCAAGAGCGTTAAGTGTGAGCTTGCTTTTTGATGTGACGGTCTTATGTGTTATATTATAACGTTGCTGACCATCCACAGTGTTCGCGTCGGGAGCCTCGGCATAGATGGTGGCGTCATATTTTCTTCCGGGATCAAGGAACGAGAGCGATATGGTGCTCTTGCGGTCGGCAGTGCCGGCTGTAGAGCCTACATACCATTCGTCGGAATTCTTGTCCTTGCGCGCCACGGTGACATACTCCATGGGCTCAGCCTCAAGATACACCGAACGCTCCCACTCCACAGGCACATCCTTTATGAACTGGAACGCGTCAAGATGCTGCTCATAATGCTCCGGAAGGTCGGCCGCCATCTGCAATGGAGAATACATGGTCACATATAGGGCGAGCTGTCCTGGGATAGTCGATGCTATCCTGCTGTTGTTGCCGGGAGTGAATTTCGACAGGTCAAACTCAAATATGCCGGGAGTATAGTCCATAGGGCCTCCCTGAAGACGCGTGAACGGCAGGATGGATGTGTGCCACTTGTCATTGCCGCCCATAGCCTGATACTCGGTGCCGCGTGCGCTCTCATTGCCGATCCAGTTGGGATAGGTGCGTGCCACGCCTGTGGGGCGCGATGCCTCATGGGCATTCACCATTATCTTGTTTTCGGCCGCCTTCTGTATGGCATACAGATAATGGTTGTTGAGCCACTGTGAGTAATGATACTCGCCGCGCGGTATGATGTTGCCCACATATCCGCTCTTCACTGAATTATACCCGTTGTCGGCCATGAGCTTGTAAGCCTTGTCGAGATGCCGCTCATAGTTGCGCACCGAGCCTGATGTCTCGTGATGCATCATCAGTCTCACACCCTTGGAATGAGCATAGTCATTCAGGGCCTTGAAATCAAAGTCGGGATAGGGGGTCACGAAATCAAACACATAGTCCTTGGATTGCCCGAACCAGTCCTCCCAGCCCTCGTTCCATCCTTCCACAAGTACCTGGTCAAACCCATGCTCGGCAGCGAAATCGATGTATCGCTTCACCTTCTCATTGTTTGCGCCGTGGCGTCCGTTTGGCCTGGTTTTGGAATAATCGGTCTCGCCGAGCTTTACGGAGAACACATCGTCGGTATAGTTCCATGAACTCTTGCCGGTGATCATCTCCCACCACACACCTATGTACTTCACAGGCTTGATCCATGAGGTGTCCTCGATCTTTGAAGGCTCGTTGAGATTGTAGGCTATGCGCGATGCAAGTATGTCGCGAGCGTCATCAGTGATGATCACCGTACGCCATGGAGTGGCACATGGGGTCTGCATATACCCTTTGCGGCCCTGATTGTCGGGCGTGAGCCATGATGTGAACGTCATGGTGGTGTCATTTAGGTTGAGATGCATTGTGGGGTAGTCGATGCATGCGGCCTCATGGATGTTGAGATATATGCCGTCGTCGGTCTTAAGCTGCAGCGATGTCTGCACTCCGGTAGGCGAGAATGTAGTGGTCGACGCATTGTCGGGGTTGACTTTTGACGGGAATAATCCGCGTATCTCGCTCAGACGTGACTTGGTATAATTATACTCCTGCGTATCGTAGTCACCGGGGATCCAGTAGGCCCAATGGTCATCTGTCATGGCAAACTGGCTCTTCTCCTCCTTTATCACGAAGTAATTAAGATGAGGCTGTGCCGGAAAGTCGTAACGGAAAGCTATGCCGTCGTCAAAGACACGGAATTCGATGTTCATCACACGGTCAAACTCCGGCTGCCTCAGCTCGACAGTCATGCCGTTGTATCGATTCAGGATCTCTGCCTCCTCACCCCACACCGGAGTCCATGTTTCGGACACGGAGTCACGCAAAGTCTTTACAATATCGAATCCGGAATTCAGCAGGAGGGCATTTGCGGCGGCCTTCTCCCCCTGACTGCTGAAAGTGTTGCGGCCGTTCTCGCTGTAAAGTTCCAGTCCGAGACACGACGGTGCTATGACCTGCCTCCCTTTGAAGTCGACGGTGTAAAAAGGCCGGCCATTTTCCAGATCAAACGACAGACGGATATCTCCGTCGGGTGAAGTGACAGTCTCGGCACCTGTCATAGGAGCCGTAAAAGCGATGGAAAGTGTAGCTGTAAGTAATAATTCTCTAATCATGGTAAGTATGGTATGTGAAGAAAGTGCAAATATACGATTTTTCTTCTATTATTTTACCATCTTACTGACAATACGTTTTATTGAGTCAGCATAGGATTAGCCTGTATGGCGGCTGTCGGTATGGGAATGGTGTAACGGCTGTCACCTTGTTCGAGCACATGCACTTCGTTGCCGAACTTCCGCTCAATGCGCGGCATGGTGGTGCGGCGCAAGTCAAACCATCTGTGCCCCTCGAAAGCAAGCTCCCTTCCTCTCTCGTCATATATCTCTGCGAGCAGGGCTTCGGGCGAAAGGCCTCTGACATATGACTCCTTGGCGGCATATCCGGCCGGGGTATAACGCGCCGACTGGAGTTTGAGCAGATAATCGGCAGCTTCGCCGTACTCATGAGCGTTCCACGCGCTCTCCGCCGCATTGAGGATTATCTCACCTACACGAAGAGTGCAGGAATATGTGTTGCTGCCCCCTTTCCTGACACGGGCACCGGAGGACGAGGATGTGTCATAATAGGCGTCACGACGCAGATCGTCATTTCCGTACATGCCGAGAAAATCACTGTTAACCCTCATGGCTCTGGCGTAATTATTGGTAAGCACATCCTCAAGAGCCACGATGTTCTCTACGGAAGTGTACACGTTAGGCAGTTCCGATGTCATGTCGGCAAGATTGTCATTTACAGCCAGGACCCTCTTGGCCGCGGCAAGGCTTTCGTCCCACTTGCCCATGTAAAGATACACTCTCGAGCGAAGCGCATCGACACTCAGCTTATTGAATCGGTAATTGTAGCCGGTTTCCCAGCTGTCGACATTGAGATATGTCTCAGCGGTGTCGATATCATCTGTCACCGACTTGTATATGTCGCCGAGCATGGAGCGTCCGAGCAATGTCTCCACATCACTGCTGAGCTTGAGCGGCACAGCCTTGGTGGTAGCAGGATCGCACTTGGTGTAAGCCGGTGCATGAAGGTTGGCAAGCACAAAATGCATATAGGCCCTGAGCATATAGGCTTCGCCTACCATCTGTCTGATCTCCGCATTGGAGCCGCCTGTCATCGCCGCTTCCGACTCTATCACGTAGTTGGCGATGAAGAGGACGTGATAGAAACTGCGCCATGAGAAGGTGGCGGTATTTGCGTTCGCCCCGTTATCCTTCCAGGCCCATATGTCGAAATAGGATTCTATATCGTACTCCGACATTGACGGGTCAAGCGACACCTCGTCGCTGCGGAACGAAGCCAGACCACGGTCGGACGGCACATAGGAATAAGCCTGTGTGACAAGAGCGCGGAAATCTTCGGCTGTGGTGGGAATCACCTTGCCTACGGGCTTTATGTCCAGATATTTGTCGCAGGAGCTCAGAATGACCGTGAGTGCTGCAATCAGTGTATATAGAAGTGTTTTGTTCATAGATTCTTAGAATTTTACGTTAAGACTCAGGGTGTACGTTTTGGGTATCGGCTGGGCAAACGGGTTGCCCATAGTCTCCGGATCAAGTGAATTCCTGTAGCTTGATCCGAACACCCATAGGTTTCTTGCCTCGAATGCCAGAGTGAGAACACTCATGCGCAACGGCGAGAGAAGACGCGGAGGGACATTATAGGCAAGCCTCAGTGACTGCATGCGGAAATAATTGGTCTTTTTAACCCATATGTCAAGCAAAGCGTCAGGCTGGAAATCATCGAGATACATATATTCACCCAGACGGTGGAACGTGTTCCATGCATCGGGGATAAGTCCCGGCAGCATGGCCCCCTTGTTGTCGGACGTCCATCTGTCAAGTATGTCACGGTTGACATTCATGCCTCGGTCAAACTGTGTGGCACTGTAGGAGGGCTGCACACGGGTGTACATGCCGAGATTGAATGCGAAATTGACTGTGAGATCAAAATTGCGGTACGAGAAATTGTTGATGAATCCTCCGGTCCATAGAGGATCGCCCGAACCTATGTAGGTATAGAGGTCGCGCTGCTCCTCCGGAGTAAGGGTTGAACCTCCGTACTCGTTCAGCCTGAAGAACTCCTGCATGGTCACTGTCTCACCCTGCTTGTTGACAAACAGCGGATATCCGTCATCATCAAAGCCGGCCGTCTTGTAGGCGAATATGGCATTCACCGGGTAACCCTCCCGGCTCGGGGTGGTCTGATTGGCGGGCACAGTCTCCTGAAGCACCGTGTTCTCATTGTAAGCGAGATTGAGATTTGTGGTCCAGCGGAAATCGCGTGTGGCTATATTGCGAGTGGCAAGTCCGAGCTCGAAGCCCTGGTTGCGCATGCTCGCCCAATTGACCATATATGACATGAACCCGGTCTCGAGCGGAAGCATCTTGAGGGCGATCAGGTCATTGCCTTTACGGTGGTAGTAGTCACCGGTAAGCGTCACGGCATTGTCGGCGATCGATATGTCAAATCCGGCATTGGTGGTATAGGTCTTTTCCCATCGCAGACGGCGGTTGGGAGCCGATCCGAGAATTATGACATCCTCAGTGACACCGGGAAGGATGGATGTATTGTTGAAATTGCCCACGACAAATGACGAGGTGTTCTTATCGATATTACCTTGCACACCGAATGATGCACGCAAGGCGAGATTGTTCACGAATGTTGACTCACGCAGCCACGGCTCGTCGCTCACACGCCACAGACCGCTGAATGAGTAAAGCGGAAGGAAACGGTATTTCTTGGCTACGCCGTAAAGGTCGCTGCCGTCAAAGCGGACACTCGAACCGAGTGTGTAACGGTTCATAAGCGTGTATGAGCCCGTGGCGAAGAATGAGGCATAGGCATTCTCGCTGACACTCTCGGAATGCAGGGGATAGCGTTTGGCCCAGTCTTCATTAGGGAACATCACCGGCTTGTTCATCAGCGTCTTGGGATCATACCCGTAGGCTGTGCTCGAGAAGTAGTCATACCAGGTCTTGCGAAGCTCGGTGCCGAGCATTACTTCAAGCTCGTGCCTGTCGGCAAACCTGTCACTGTATTCGAGCTGAGCTTTCCATGTGAGCTGCTTATTGGTGGACTTGTTCTGTATATGGCGGCCTCCGTCAGGCAGGAACGTAACGTAGTCACCCTTGTCTTTGTCATATATCTCAGTGTTATAGAACTCCTTGCGCATTACGTATGTGTCGGGCGACGCATAGCTCTGGGTCTCGGAGTTGTCGAGCTGGAAACCGACCTGCGTGTAGGCCTTCAGATAATCCGTGAAGCGCAGGCTCGCATCAAGGAGAGCCGTCACGCCTGTGGTAGACTGCTCGCGGCTTGTATTGGCGCGCTCCTCAAATATGTTGAACTCCTGGACTCCGTTGCCTCTGCCCTGGATGTCAGTGTCATACACATAATCACCATTCTCGTCAAACGGTTTCTGATAGGGATTGGCACGACGCGAATAATACACGGGGTTGGAGAATCCGTCACTGTCGGTGATGTAGGAATTGTTCTTGCGATGGTTGACGAAAAGGGATGCCCCCACCTTGAAACGGCGCGACACATTGTAGTTGGTCTTGAGCGTAAGGCTCAGACGGTTCATGTCCACACCGGTCACGTTACCGTTCTCTTCCTGAAATCCAAGCGATGTATAATATGTGGCGCGGTCGTTTCCTCCCGAGAGGCTCAGATTGTACTCCTGATTGAAGGTGTCACGGAACAGGATGTCATTCCAGTCGGTGTTTATGCCGCGGAGAGCATTTATACGGTTCTGCACATCGGCCGGAAGGGCGTTCCACCCGTCCGACTTGAACAGCTGCATCATACCGGCGGCATTGAGTATGCGCGACACTCCACCCTTATCCTCCCTGTAAGTGTAATCCGTGCCGAGAAGTGCGAGTTCCAGATCGACTTTTTCGCTGGAGGTGAGCAGATTCAGGCGGTCGATATCAGGACGCGGAGAATATGTGAGGCGTGTGGAGAAACTTATCTCCGGAGCACCTGAATGGCCTTTTTTGGTTGTCACGACAATGACACCATTGGCGGCGCGCGCTCCGTATATTGCTGTCGCAGCAGCATCCTTCAGGACTGTTATACTCTCGATATCGGCAGGGTTCAGTCCGGCGATGGAGGACTGGTACAGGTTGTCGATATCCTTAAGTTCATCAAGCGAGGGGACCTCGGTGCCGTTTACAGGTATGCCGTCAATCACCCACAAAGGATCCTGGGTGCCGTTGAGCGATGATGTGCCACGGATACGGATCTTCATCGGCGCACCGGGGCTTCCGCTTGTAGCGATGGCTGACAGACCTGCCACCTGACCGGCAAGTGCCTGGTCCACTGTCATGACCGATCCTATCTTGCTGTCGTCAAGCTCAACCTTTGTTATGGAGGCTGTGAGCTTTCTCTTTTCAATGTTCTGATAGCCGGTGACCACGACATCTCCGAGCACTTCGGATGCCCTGTCGAGTTGCAGTTTGTAGTCATCAAGCCCGGGCACTAACTCTATGGTGCGCGGATTGTAGCCCACATAGCGGCATTCGATTGATTTCACACCATCGGGTATGGTGAGTGTGAACTTTCCGTCTATGTCGGTGACTACGCCGAGTGTCCTGAGGGAGCTTCCCGCCTCTTTCAACTGAGTCTGTGACACCATGACAGATGCCCCGATCAGCGGTTCTGAATCATCCGACGATAGCACTATGCCGGTGATGGTGCGCTCTCCGGCATATGCCGTTAAGGCAGAGGTCATCACCATGATTATAAGGGCTATAAGGTTAAATATAATTTTTTTCTTCATTAAGCTCTTGATAAAAAGATTATTAGGTTATTTGCTGATCTATTCCAACGGCAGCCCGAGAGCTGTGTTGATTCGCATAAGCAGGTCATTGTAATGGTAGCGTGACGCTGTGTCGGCTGTGTTGCGGCGTGTCTTGAGAAGCGAGCGCACGCGCATAAGTTCTCCACGCTTCACGGATATGGCGTCCGAGACACGGTTGGCCTGCGATCCATAGAAATTGAGTGTACGCGACCCTGTGGTCTGCTCTCCGGCAGCATGTCGGTGGCAGCATAGGTCGGTGTCATGCCCGGGAAGGGATGCAAGAAGGCCATTGTCCTCCTCATGATGCAGTGCGACTCCATCCTTCACACCCTGACGTTCGCATGCCGCTATGATGAGGGCATCGATATAATTCTTCTGCATGGCGCGCTCCCTGACATCGGGGTTACGACCCTGTATCGTGGCCCTGAAGATCCCCTTGTGGAGCATATCGGTCATCTCCACAGCCGTAAAGGCCTTGTCGCCCTGCTTAGCCTCGTTCTCAAGCATGCGCACCAGGCGGTCATTGCTCAGAAGATCCCAGAGAAGATAGCTCTGATAGTTGGAAAGCAGATAGGACGGAGCCTGTTCGCGACGGCCGAGAGGGGTGTTCTGAACCACATAGGTATAATTGGTCACATCCGCGTCAAACAGCCATTCAGGATATCTGAAAGCCTCTTCGACAAGAAATTTCACAGCATCGCGCTGGCGTTCTTTCTCTACGAATGTGTAGGTGGGTCTGCCGCTTCCTACTGTAGTGTTGTCGATATATATGCCTCCTACGTTGGCCATCACATGATACATGTACCGGTTCCACTGTCCGAGCACCGATCCATACAGATTGGAGGCCTCGTCATAGTTCTGCCCCGGCTCTCCGGTTGTGGTCCATTTCACGATTTCAGGCACCACCCTTTTGAGATTAGCAATTCCATATCGTGCCGCCTTTATACTGTTGTCACCGAGATCCTCGGTGAGGGCACGCGGGTCTACGGCATCACGTGAGTCCTGTGCCTCACTGTAGCGGTAGAATGGATGGTCATAATTGGAGAGGAGCTGCTCCAGATGCTTCTGGTCGGTGTCAGGGTCACCGGCGGGATACCAGCGGTAGCCATACTCTATGGCAAGCATATCGTAAGGACCGAGGTCAGGGGTCAGTTTGGTTACGCCGTCGCCCGGCTGGGCCACATAATTGAACCTGGCGTAATCCATTATCGAAGCGGCTGTGCCTCCTATCGTGGATGTGAAGCGTTCGGAACGCAGCGAATCGACAGGAATGGAGTTGGACGCTATCATATTGTGACGGAGACCGAGGGAATGGCCCACCTCATGACAGGCAACAAAACGCATGGCGTCACCCATAAGCTCATCCGGCAGCCTGAGCTGGCGCGCACGGGGGTCCACAGCCCCTGTCTGGACAATTATCCAGTCATGCACGATATCAAGCACGTTGTGCCACCATATTATGTCGGCCTCAAGTATTTCTCCTGACCTCGGGTCAGTGATCGACGGGCCCATGGCATTTGACTTGGCCGATGCGGCATACGTGAGCACTGAATAATTTATATCATCCTCATCGGCCTCCTCGCCTTCAGCGAAATCGCGCACCTGTATGGCATTCTTGAATCCTGCCATCTCAAAGGCTTTCTGCCAGTCGAGAATCCCCTTGCGGATATACTTACGCCATTTGACCGGAGTAGAGCGGTCGATATAGAACACTATCGGCTTGACAGGCTCCACAAGGCGGCCCGCCATATAGTCGGACATATCCTCCGGACGTGGCTCAAGCCTCCAGCGGGTTATATAGTTGGCCTTGCCTACGCGCTGCTGATCATCGGAATATTTAAGCAGTTCCTCAGTGAAATAGCCTATACGCGAACTTGCATAACGCCCTGTCATCGGTTTCTCCGGAAGGAGCACCAGCGAGGATCCCACCTCGACAGTCAGGTTCACGGTACCTCCTGGCTCCACTACCCTGGTGGTAAGCTCCGACAGCGCGTACACATTGTTTTCAAAAGCCTTTATGTTGACGATCCTCGACAGTTCGCTGACAGGGGATGTGCCCACATTTATGTCACCGAACACATCTCCGAAAGTGGACTTGTTTCCGTTATAGAAGTCATTGACTTTTATGACCACCGCCGTGGAATCGGCATTATAAGCCTCCACAGCAAACGTCGCTATGAGCGGATCAATATAATTGTCACTTACCGAACGGGCTATGGCGTCGGCCGGATCCACTACGGGACGCGGGCGCGACTGTCGCACCATCACGCGTTTACCTTTGTCCTCAAGCTCGAAACGCACCATCTGGTTGCTCGTGTTTATGCCACGATTGACACCGGCATCATTAAGTTCACGGGGCACGCGCACAAGCTTGTTGACGATGAGCATGTCACGGCCCATGAGAGCACGAGGCACCTCAAAATAGTAATTGTCTCCGTTGTGTATGACATTGAACATACCTTTTGTCACGGTAGCCGTGTCGGTAAGTATCTTATCATAGGAACTTTTTTCCGGTTCCTGACCGGTCTCATTATCTGCAGATACTTTCTTGTTTTTCTTTTTACCGAAGAAAAGAAAACTTCTCGCATTGTCCGGCGCAGCTGAGCCCGACATTTCAAGAGGGATTGCAGCCATCATTCCAACCAATGTAGTCCCTAATAGAATTTGCCTAAATCTCATGTTTCCCTGTAGTAAAATATGGTATATCTCTAAAATTAGAATTGTAATGTTTTCAAAAAGCTCACAAAGATACTGAATAATTCGCAAATTTCCACCATACAGTTCCCGTAATCTCCACAGTGTTAATCATTTTTAAGCATAACTCTCAATTTGAAAAGACATTTACACATTTCACTATAAAAATGCCACACGATGCTAATCATATCTGACAATATGTGAACAAAAAATAAAAAGGAACTGCTTCACGCAGCCCCTTTTCATGAGTTTCCAATAGGTACAATTTCTAAGGTAAAAAAGATTGTTTTAGGTTCGTGGCACAAAGGTAGAGCAAGTTTCGTGGGTGAGGAAATTTTTTTTTATGTTATCCAACATGTTTTCTTGTCAGCATAATCTTCCAGGCACCATACTTACACACCTAAACGCCTATATCATAGATTATTGTAAATATAACAATTACTCAAACCACATCAGTTAAAATACGTTAAACATATAAGCCGTCAGGGTTTCAATCTGAATATTTTTCAGTTTTCAAAGATTTTCCATCCCATACGGCATATGTGAATTTCGATATCCAATCACCTAAAACCACCACTTTCGCCCCGTCAGGGATAGTCCTTTCAAGAAGGGTATGTAGATGTCCGAATATGAAATAATCCACCCGTGGGGCACCTGCCCTCACAGCTTCCTCATTGTACTGTTCAGCATACTCGACAAGGCTCTCGCCCACTCCGTCATGAGGGACATACCCTCCCGTCTTCCTGCTGTGGGACGACCATGCATGTGCGAACCCTACAGTCCATCGAGGATGTATGGCCGCAAACATCCTTTGCGCCACACGACACCTGAACAGAGCCCTCAGATGCCTGAACGTCCATGGCAACCGCCCTACCCCGTCACCATGCTCCATAAGGAACCGTGCTCCGTCAATATCTCTGACCATAATCCCGTCATGGACTTCCAGTCCTATCTCGGACGGCAGATAGTCAAAAATCCATACATCATGATTCCCTTTGAACCACGTGATCTCGACCCCTGCATCCGACAGGCGGGCAAGCTCTCCGAAAAATCTCACAAAGCCACGCGGCACCACATCCCTATACTCCCACCAGTAGTCAAGTATATCTCCGAGTAGATATATGCGCTTGGCTCTCGGCTCTATTGAGCGCAGAAAGCCGACTACCTTACGCTCATGGGCGCGGTGGTCAGGTATATACCCGGCTCCGAGATGCAGGTCACTTATAAAATAGGTCAGATCACGCATGACATAGGATCAGGAAGAAGCCGTGACACTACAGGAAACCGAGGTCGAGCTTGGCCTCCTCAGTCATCATGTCCTTATTCCATTCAGGCTCAAAGACTATACGTATATCCACACTCTTTACCCCTTCGATGCTCTCGAGTTTGATACGCGCATCGTCAACAAGGAAATCGGCCGCCGGACAGTTGGGTGCCGTAAGGGTCATGTCAATGTGCAGGTTGCCTTCATCGTCAAGATCTATGCCGTAGATAAGCCCGAGATTATAGATGTCGACCGGGATCTCCGGGTCAAACACCGTCTTGAGCATCGTGACAACCTTCTCTTCAATAGCAAGTTTCTCTTCCGAGGTCATATATTGGGGGATTACTGTTTTTATAAATTGAATTGTGTTTCCGCAAAATCCATACACACACTGTCAATGCGCCTCCAGCCAGTTGGCCGCCACACCGGCAGCGACCTCAAGCGGCACCGCGCCGGTATATGCACCCTCCATGCCTGACACAACCAGCTGCCGCAGCTCATCAAGCTCCTCAGGGACAACATTGAATATGAGTTCGTCATGGACCTGCATGATCATGCGCGAACGCATGCCGCGCCTCTCCATCTCATCATGTATCCTCACCATAGCCACCTTGATTATATCCGCCGCAGAGCCTTGGATAGGGGCGTTGACAGCATTGCGCTCGGCAAACCCTCTCACCACGGCATTCCTTGAATTAATCTCAGGCAGATATCTCCGGCGGCCCATACGGGTGGTCACATATCCCTGCCGGCGTGCTTCCTCGACAGCTCGGTCGAGATATTCCCTGATATGGGGATAAGTGGCGAAATAACCGTCGATAAGCTTCTTTGCGTCAGCACGCGGTATGCCGAGACGTTCGGCAAGCCCGAACGCCGATATGCCGTAGATTATCCCGAAATTGGCCGTTTTGGCATGGCGACGCTGATCATCCGACACCTCCGCAAGAGGCACTTTGTAGATCTTAGAGGCAGTGATGCGATGTATGTCGTCTCCTGAAAGGAACGCCTCAATCATATCCCTGTCGCCACTCAGATCAGCTATCAGACGCAGCTCTATCTGCGAATAGTCGGCACTCATTATCATATCACCCGGATCAGGGATAAACGCCCTGCGTATCTCCCTGCCGTCATCAGTGCGTATAGGTATGTTCTGCAGATTAGGGTTCGCCGATGATATTCGGCCTGTGGCAGTGACTGTCTGATTGAAAGAGCTGTGAATCTTCCCGGTCTTCGGATTTATAAGAGCCGGGAGTGCATCAAGATATGTGGTGATAAGTTTTCTGAGCCTCCTTATCTTAAGGATCAGGCTTACAAGAGGCACCTTTGCCGCATATTTCTCAAGCACCTGCTCGGTTGTGGAATAGGATCCTCGCGCCGTGCGCTTCGCCTTCGGGTCTATGGCAAGACGGTCAAAAAGCACCATGCCTACCTGTGCCGGAGATCCGATGTTGAACGGACCTCCCGCCATGTCATAAGCATCCTGTTCGAGTTCGCTCACCTGTCTTTTAAGTTTAGCGGACAGATCGACAAGCACCTTAGGATCAATTCTCACTCCGGTCCATTCCATATCGGCAAGCACACGTATCAGCGGGAACTCCACCTCTTCGAGAAGCTTCACCATGCCTCGCTCAGCCACCTCTGACGAGAGGACAGGGCGCAGGCGCAGCGACAGGTCAGCCTCTTCACAATAACGCGCCATAGCCTCATCGGCAGGCAGTGACGACCGTGGATGTCCGGCCCGGGCATCGGATGCCACCCCCTGAAGCTCCATGTGAAGGCATTTGGCCGATATGGTGGCAAGGTCGTGTTTCATCTCTGGATCTATGACATAGTGAGCCACAGAGACATCAAAATATGGCGAGTCAAACCTTATACCCTCATTCCTGAGCAAAAGGATAGCGCGTTTTATATCAAGGCCCACCATCAACGGAGACGCCCCGGCAAACAGCGGACTTACAATCTCGGCAACCTCCCTGCGGGCAGACTCTCCGACCGGGAAAGGAATGAAGAAACCGCTGCAAGGTTCCCAGCTGAGAGCTATCCCTTCGAGCCTCGTAGCCATAGCCTCCTCACCCGTGGCATAAACCGCCACTCCTATTGTCTTATGTGACGATGCCATCTCCACGATTTCGGCTATACGGGCCGGACTGTCAGCAATCTCGTAATGCCTCACCTCGCAATTTCCGGAGGCTGCCGCATCTGACGTCTCTGACGGTGAATCAAAAAGAGACCCCATGCCGCTTCCGTCGCTTTCCGTGACTGTAGAGGATGCGGCAGACGTCGGACCTGTATCGGCGGAGACGTTACCGGAAGCGATCTGGGCTTTAAGACGCCCCATGAGCGACTTGAAGTCAAGCTCCCGGTATATTTCCATAAGCCTGTCGGGATCAAGCGGTTTTCTGATCAAAGAATCGACATCTATGTCGATAGGCGCATCGGTACATATGGTGGCAAGCCATTTCGACATGCGTATCTGATCAGCGTTCTCGATCACCTTGCGCTGGATGGCACCCTTCAGCTTGTCTGTATTGTCAAGAAGATTCTCCACACTCCCGAATTCGCTTATAAGTTTCCTGGCAGTCTTCTCACCGACACCCGGACATCCGGGTATATTGTCGGATACGTCACCTTCAAGAGCGAGGAGGTCGATCACCTGACGCGGAGAGGAAATGCCGTAACGCTCGCACACACGCGCCACATCCCTCACTTCAAACCCCTCCCCTTTCAGTGCCGGGCGATACATATATATATGTTCCCCCACAAGCTGTCCGTAGTCCTTGTCGGGAGTCATCATGTACGTGTCATACCCGCGTGCGGCAGCCCGCGTGGCAAGCGTCCCTATCACATCGTCAGCCTCATATCCGTCGACCTCTATGACCGGTATGCGGTAAGCCTCAAGGATCCTTTTTATATATGGCAACGCAAGAGTTATATCCTCAGGCTGCTTGTCTCGCTGGGCCTTGTAAGCCTCAAACTTCTCATGGCGGAACGTCGCACCGTGAGGAGGGTCGAAACACACAGCCAGATGGGTAGGATTCTCCTTGCGAAGAAGATCCTCAAGCGTATTGCAGAACCCGAATATCGCCGACGTGTTGAACCCTGTCGCTGTGGCGAAACGCGGCGAACGTATGAGGGCGTAGTATGCGCGGTAAATAAGCGCGTAAGCATCCAGAAGGAAGAGTCGCTTCTCCATAAGGTTTGGGGTTTGGGGTTGTAAAGTTACTCAATTATCATGTAAAAAAGCCCTGCTTCCCGCGCTTTTTACTTAATTTTTTGAAATATGACCATTTTTCGGAAGTTTTTTGTAAATTTGCACTCCGTTATGACCGACATTAACTCCATACGACGCTCACTCGCGCCCGAGCTGGAAAAGCTGAACGGGCTGATAGCCGAACGGCTCAGTTCATCCAACCCCCTCATAAACGAGGCGATCGGACGCTATCTCAGCCACAAAGGGAAGCAGCTTCGCCCCATGATGGTCATACTCACAGCCCGCATACTCGGAGCCGGCGACCCGGACCGTGTCATATCGTCGGGCGCATCCATAGAGATGCTCCACAACGCCTCGCTCATCCATGACGATGTCATAGACCAGTCCTCGACACGCCACGGCATACCCACAATAAACGCCATGTGGGACAACCATATCGCCGTGCTCGTGGGCGACTACTTCGTGTCAACCGCGCTCCAGCTTGTGATCACCACGGGCGACCTCAGGGCTGTCAACACCATAGCGTCGCTCGGCCGGCTCCTGTCGACAGGTGAAATGGACCAGATCAACAACGCCACAAACCATTCGATATCGGAAGAGTCATACTTTGAAATCATAACCCACAAGACCGCATCCCTGTTCATGGCCTGCGTGGAGATGGGCGCATATGCTTCCGACGCCACCCCGGAGCAGCTCGATATAATGCGGAGGTTCGCTCTGCTGTTCGGGCAATGTTTCCAGATAAAGGACGACATATTCGACTATTTCCATTCCGACTCGCTCGGCAAGCCCACAGGCAACGATCTCCGTGAAGGGAAAGTCACCCTTCCGCTCATATACGCGCTGAATGCCACCGGCCATCCGCGCTGCGCGGAAATGAATGAGCTCGTGTCGCACGACAGGCTCTCGGACGAAGAAATAGCCACACTGATCGGCTATGCCATCGAGGCCGGAGGCATAGAGTATGCCGACGCCACACTCATGCGGCTGCGTGACGAGGCCGCCGCCGTACTGTCATCACTGGGCGACGTCGACACCACACCGCTCCTCTCGCTTCTTGACTACATAATCGCACGCGACATGTGACCGGCATATAATGCCGGCAAGCCGCGACAGTAATACCTGCCGATGAAAAAAGACCTGCTCCTCTTCACCACCTTATTCCCTTATGACGCGGTTACAGAATCCGTGTTTGTAATGAGTGAGATTGAAGAATTGTGCAGCTGTTTCCGGCGAGTCATAATCATCCCTGAGATAAGCAAAGGAGAACTAAAAGACCTTTCCTCATTCACCAATGTTACTGTCGACACATCCAGGCTTTATCAACCGACCATAGGCATCCGTTAGGCAAGCTGTCTTCAGCACTCCATCCCTCAGTGTTGAAACAGCTTGTAAAAAGCCTCACCCATATCCCAGCAAAAAAGATTCCTGCCGCATGGTCAATGGCCATCAACCGCCACCGCATAGGGAGCAATCTAAAAGACATTATAAAGCGTCATTCAATAGACTGCGACAACGCAGTGTTCTACACCTTCTGGTTCGACCACATCACAGAAGCCATTGCCCTGGCACTTCCACCTGATCATGGCATTCTTGTGTCAGGAGCCCACGCACACGACATATACCCAACCCAAGGAGTTCTCAAAATCCATAAATACAGGAAACTGGCATTCGAAAGAATGACAAAGTTGTTCGCGGTAAGCAAAGGCGGACAGGAGTTCCTGAAGAATGAATTCTCCGGGGACTCTACATCAAAAGTAACACTGCGCATCCTCGGTTCAAAAAAGCCTATCCGCGATGTCATATCATACCCAAGCAATTCCGAGGAGGCCGTCACGTTCTTCTCATGCTCACGCGTAGACGACAACAAGCGTGTCACACTGAATCTGACATTACTGATAGACTTGGCCCGCAACATGCCTGAATTAAGATTCCGTTGGATACATGCCGGTGACGGTCCGTGCATGAGCCTGCTGCGGACATCAATACCGACGCAACTGCCATCCAATCTCACCATCGACCTGAAAGGCATGCTCTGTAACGAAGAGATACACAGCATATACCGGACAGAACCGATTGACTGGGCCATGCTTATGAGCCGATGCGAAGGACTTCCCATAACACTTTGCGAAGCTCTGTCGTATGGAATACCAGTAATCGGATGGATGTTCCAGGGACAAACGAGATCGTCAATGACAGCACAGGCATACTTCTCTCCGAGAATCCCACCTCTGAAGAATTCATAGCACGCATACATCCTTACCTTAACGGACAGAAGGACCAGACTCCGTTACGCAAATCAGCCTTCGATGAATGGAAGAGCAAATACGACGCATCAACTCTACGAAGATCATTTGCGGAATATCTGAGCGAGCTACCCCAAAAACTATGACCGAAAAATAAGGGCTTGCAGACAGAGACGGACATGACTGACAAACACGCCATGTTGGCACCAATTGTTAATAACCCGAGGATTCAATAACGAAGTGCAAAAATTCTCGTTCTGAATAGCCCAATATTTTTTGAGGCTCGAGAGTTAATGGCG